>Ga0208696_1000026_pt1 | contig 153457 bp, 145 predicted proteins | sample Sb_taG_9_FD_187711 | JGI IMG/M metagenome (GOLD analysis project Ga0208696, IMG submission 187711) | Peat soil microbial communities from Weissenstadt, Germany - Sb_50d_b_LC metaG (SPAdes) (version 2) | ecosystem: Environmental > Terrestrial > Soil > Wetlands > Peat | place: Germany... | reverse complement strand
TGGCTTCGATCTGGCGGATGCGTTCGCGCGTGACATCGAACTCTTGCCCGATCTCTTCGAGGGTGTGCTCGCGTTCGCAGCCGATGCCGAACCGCAGGCGGATCACCTTCTCTTCTTTCGGCGAGAGCGTCTTCAGAATGCCCGCGGTTTCGTCGCGCACGTTGCCTTCGATCACTGCGTCCACCGGCGATCCCACCCAGCGGTCCTCGATCAGGCCGACGGGTCATCAACGCAAGTACAAGGCTCCGGCCTTTGCAAGATCGACAGGAAAGAAATCCCAAAAAACGAACCGTCCGCGTGCTGTAAATGTACCCGAAACGGAAATAGGGCCCAACCGAATGTTGTATCTGCGTAAGCCATCAACAATGCGCCCGACTCCGGTGACGAATCTTTCGACGAAGTGCTTGGGTATGGGTTCGTACACCTCTAGGCGATTCAGCAATTCGGACTGCTTCGTTCGCCTGAGGTAGTCAATCGCCTCTTTTGCCAAGCGAGTTCGTTGAACGTCCGCCGAATCGATTACAGCTTTGGGAAATGCTGGGTTTCTCAACCGGGCGCCAATCTTGAGTAGTCTTTCGTCGACGGTCCGCCTGTAGTCCTCTGGGCGTATGACGTAAGTATGCGGTTCGAAACGCAATCTGTGGAGTGGCCGCGATAATTTGGGAATAGATGCCTCAAAGCGCTCGTGCGGAAAAGAGTCGCCACGAAGCAAATCGCTCGCATCAAAACCAGGGCCGACAACTTCGACCGTCATTTTCTCTTGAGCGTCGTCGGTCACAGCGGCCAATGAATAGCGGTCACGATAAGGGCTCACCGGCTCCAGGAGCGCCGCGACCTTTCCTTCGTTGCTCAGGTCCAGTATGACTGCACGAGCGTTTGACCGAGAAATGATGTACCCTCCCCGGCGCTCCGACCACCGGCTGTCCAGAGTATCGACTCGAAGCAATAGCTCATCGCGTCGGTGACGGTCGCAGAAGTCCTTAATAACCCGCCGAGCGTCGGGCGACCAACGTTTCATGAGCAAACCGTCGAGAATCGGCTGACGGAAAGCGCGAATCCATACCATGCTCGTGAATTTCAAATAACCGTTCAGCGAACGAAGTGACTCTCGAAGGTTGCGCTCTGAGACGTACCTAAGTTCGAGCAGCGCATCGAATTCACGCATCAGCGCGGTGCGACAGACAGCAGCTGTGAGACTTGCGAGAGTGTGCTGAGAAACCTTTCCTCCCTCTTGCACTGTCGCCAATCCCACGCTCGATTACCGAGGGCCTCGGCGAGCAAACGGCGAATGTACTGAGAGGGAATGAACGGCGGATAAAGCACGTACTTAATGCCGCGAACAGACTCATAGTAAAGGTACGATCGGTCCGGCTCGACGCGCTTTAGCTCGAGCAAGCTCGAGATTTTCTCAAATGAAAACGACCGAGCGAGCTCCTCGACGGGGTCCTTTTCGTGAGGGAACGGCACGGCGTGTAAGTGAGCGTGGCTGATGCCACAGCCCCCGGAGTCAGACGTACGCACACCGTGTTCGAAGAACAAGTAGTTTCCGTACATAACCCGCATCTGCTCGGTCAGACTTGTTTTGAGGACCTCGGCAGCCTTGAGTTCCTCCAAGGACATGTCGGCGAATGCACGATAATGATGGTTGGGAACAAGAAGCAAATAGCCGGGCACTATCTGCCCCAGGGTTGGTAGCACTCGGAAATTTTCCTGTTCCAGAATTGTGCGACTTTCGAGCTCGTGCGCATAGTGGGCCGCGAACGAGTTTGCGCTGCCACCCGCAAACTCGTCGCAAAACTCGCAGGTTATGTTGGCGGCTCGATGGCTATTCATTGGTGTATTTATCGACGTCCTCATCAGCAACCTTCTTCGAACGCGCCCGGATTCGATCGACATTTTTGGCATACACTGCGTAGGGGGATCTTGGATTTGGGTTTGATTCGACGCGAAGCGCTGGACTTGTGAGATTGTTGAATCCGGCGAGGTAGTGGGTCACGAGCATCCAATCGTCTATCCAGGTCACACCGAGACTGGGGGTCGCGTCGTATGTGTAGATCGTCAGGCGTTTCCTTGCCGTGTCGGTCAGACGACTCCGGATTTGCAGAAGCGCCCTGATTGATTCCTTGATCCGCTTCTTCGTATCCAGCTTCTGCTGATCTTCCATTTGACGCACATCAGCTGCGGTCGAAGTTGGATCCAAGAAAAAAATCTCGACTTGAACGCCGGCGATTAAGCGGCTGACAAGGGCAGGTTCGAATCGGTCGTCCCTGATCCATTCACCGTTAGCTTGGCCCAGTAGAATGCAACTCCGCTGGGATCCTTCCAGCCAGTCAACCCACGATTCATTGGGTACCATATTGCGGTTGGCATAGAAATCCTTCACGCCCATCTGGAGGAACTTTCGGTACGTTTCTTCGCCGTCCGGCCCTGCAAAGCTCACCAACATGGCGGCGAGCATAGATGCACCGATTCCAACGAGCGCGGACGCCACGAGCGGTTGCATCGGCGAAAGACACGACCCGATTAGCACCAGGACGACGCCGATGAACGCCACAATCCACCAGTAACGTTCCCGGAAGAAGAAGCGGACTCGTCGCCACGCTTGCCGCACGTCAATCGTATTATACGCCAAACATTTTTATGAAGAAATGTACTGAAGCCGCCCTTGGCCCAACGAGCAGTCGAAAAGTTCTCTAGTCAGATACGGCGGACTCGAAGCAAAGAGACCCTTGCATGTATGTCGGCCTGATCCGGCCTCGTTGCCGGCGTGGGGTTCGTGGCCTGCGGCTCTTCGGGTGTCGGCATATCGCGCCAGCGATAGGCACGGGAAACAGACAGAGTACGGCAGAACCGCTGGGCTCGACGTGCGGAGATAGGCTTTCGCCGATGTAGCCGGCGTCCGCAAGAACTTGTTTCACCAACGGTGTGAGCGGCAGGTCACCGAGTTCATGGAGCGACACGAACTTGACCTCCGAAATATCGTCTGAGGCCCGAAGGTTTCCCCCGACGGCCCTGGCCCAACTGTAGATGACGATTCGGTGCTCGTGCGGTGCGTTTATGACCTCGTAGACGCGAAACTGGTGGAGCACTTCAACAGTGAGGCCGGTTTCTTCCGCCAGTTCCCTTGCTGCTGCGTCGGCAATACTCTCGAAAGCATGGATTTTGCCCCCTGGCAGAACCCAATTGCCCCGCTGCGGATCTTTGTTACGTTTTCCCAGCAAAATCCGGTTGGCCTCATCTCTAACAATAAGCGCCGACCCGACTCTGGGAAGCCCCTCGCTCATTTTGGCCAGTCCTCTGGCTTCTCGTTAAGCAACCGTGGACGTATCCGTTGATCGAACCACAACACGGCCAAACCAATAAAACTCAAAGGACATCATAACCAGCGCGCCCTCAACATGGACCGCGCGTTCTGTTTTATCCTAAGCATTATTGAAGAGTTCACTAGGTTTTCCTCAGATCCCATTTCTCTCAGTTTCTCAGCAAGATATCGAGCGCACGATCGTCTAAAAGATGTGGAACTTTACGTACAGGCGGTTGAAAACAGCGCACGCAAACGTTTCCCCCTGAAATGTTTGCATGGTTCCCGGAAGCGATCTGCTAGGATTTTCGCAATCGGAAGACGAAGTGTGTCTACCGCGCCGCCATCAGCGCGCGCAGCCGCCGTGCACGCTCCGGCGCACGCAGTTGACGCAACGCTTTGGCTTCGATCTGGCGGATGCGTTCGCGCGTGACATCGAACTCTTGCCCGATCTCTTCGAGGGTGTGCTCGCGTTCGCAGCCGATGCCGAACCGCAGGCGGATCACCTTCTCTTCTTTCGGCGAGAGTGTCTTCAGAATGCCCGCGGTTTCGTCGCGCACGTTACCTTCGATCACTGCGTCCACCGGCGATCCCACCCAGCGGTCTTCGATCAGGTCGCCCAACGCCGATTCGCCGTCGCGGCCCACCGGAGTTTCGAGCGAAACCGGATCGCGCGAAATCGTCTTGAGCTTTTGCACTTTTTCCACGGGAATGTCCATACGGCGCCCAATCTCATCGTTGGTCGGCGTGCGGCCGAGTTCTTTTTCCAACTCGCGAGAGGCACGCAGAAACTTGTTCATGCTCTCGTTCATGTGCACCGGGATCCGAATGGTCCGCGACTGGTCGGCAATCGCGCGCGTGATCGCCTGGCGAATCCACCATGTGGCGTAGGTCGAAAACTTGTACCCCCGGCGGTACTCGAACTTGTCGGCCGCGCGCATCAGGCCGATGTTGCCTTCCTGAATCAGATCCAGCAGGTGCAGCCCGCGGTTGACGTACTTCTTCGCCACCGAAACCACCAGGCGCAGGTTAGCCTCCACCAGGTCTTTCTTGGCCCGCTCGGCTTCCTGCTCGCCGTGACGGATCACGTTCAGCGTGTGCTTGAGGTCGGCCAATGGTGCGCCAGCCACGGCTTCCCGCTTGCGAATCTCCCGCTTCAGCTCGCGCGCGCGATTTTGCGCCGTAACACCCGCGCGGGTTTCCAGCTTTTGCAGTTCCCGCTCCAGGTGCGTCAGCTCTTCGACAGCACGCTCGATCTCTTTGGAGAATTCCTTCCACTTGCTCAGCAGAAACGGAACCCGGCGAATCGCCAGCGACGTTTCCACCTTAGCCCGGTTCAATTTCGAGCACAGCCGCCGGCGCACACGCTTGTTGCTCAGCGCCGTCGCCTCCAGTTTTTCGTCTACTTGCAGAAGTTTCTTGTGCAGCACAATCACATCGGCGAACTGCTGCTTCAATTGATTGCGACGCTGTGTGTCGGCCAGCGTGCCTTCTTCCAAATCGCCGAGGTCCACCAGGTTGTCCAGCTCCTCGGTCCCTTTTTTCAACTGCTCGGCCGACTCAACTACCACCAATTGCACCAACGCGGACCGGCTGATTGCCTTCTGCATCCGTAACTTGCCGCGCTCCATCCGCCGCGCCAGATCCACTTCGCCTTCGCGCGTCAGCAGCGGTACCGCGCCCATTTCGCGCAGGTACACGCGTACAGGATCGTCGGTGTAAATCGACTCTTCGACAACCGGCTGTGGGTGTAGAAAGTCCTCCTGGGCCGCTTCCGGATCGAAGAACTTCGCTTCTTCGTCGAAATTGATGCCCAGCGGGCTCTCGTTTAGAAAATGATCGTCAAAATGGTCCACTCGGACTCACCTCCCCCGCAGCAAACCAGTGTCACAAACGTGTTTTTCTGTGGGGTACAAGTTTGAAAACTGCCTAACCAACCTAACGACAACCGCGCGGAGCCAACCAGAGCTTAACTGGTCAGATGATGATAACACGTATTGGTTCAGATGTTAAGTCCCATAGTTAATGATGTTTCAGAACGGTTTTGGTTACAGGAAGTACAAACACCACAATTGTGAGGTGTTATGGCCCTTTTTGCCGCATTAGGTTCTTGAGTTCATTGAAAAACGCCTCTTCGTCCTGAAAATCGCGATACACCGACGCAAACCGAACGTAGGCGATCTTGTCCAAATCGCGCAGTCCCTCCATCAGGATCTCCCCAATTTCCGTGGTCGGAATCTCGCGATCCGGCGAGTCGATCACCTTTGATTCCACTTGATTAACCAGCTCGGAGAGCCGTGACATGCTTATCGGACGTTTTTCGCAAGCTTTTAGAAGCCCCGCCAATACCTTTTGACGGTCGAACTTCTCGCGCCGGCCGTCTTTTTTGATCACCATGTATGGGACTTCGTCGATTCGCTCGTAAGTAGTGAATCTTCTTTCACATGCGAGACACTGCCGGCGCCGGCGGATGGCGTCGCCTTCCTTGCTTTCCCGCGAATCCACTACCCTGTCGTGTAAATGACCACAAAATGGGCAGTTCAATTCCCAGCCTCCGGCTTCAGTTCACTCAATTTGCGCCAGCTTAAGCCTTCGTGCAGCGCCAGCGCCAGTCCGAACGGCACGACCGATACGAACGAAACCAACCAGAGCAGTACGGCCATGCTCGTTGCGAGTTCTACGGACAGCCCGAAAATCTTCGTAAGCACCAGAACCGAAACCACTTGTATACCACCGCCAATCCCGGGAATCTGCACCACGGCTCCGAACGACGCAAACCCAAGAAAAACCAGAATATCGGTAAATGTGAAATGAACCGCCGTGCCGTAAGCCCCGGCAACGCAATAATAGCAGACGGCTATCAGCACCCACTCCAGTACGGTATAGAGCACCAGCAGCAAAATCGACCTGGTGCTCTGCAACGATTCAGCCCCCTGTACCAGCGCCTTTAAGAATCGGCCGGCGCGATCGAGGTGGTGCTCGGAGAGGAAGCCCAGCGCGTCCATCAATCGGCGGGTCATAGCTTCCGAGTAGAACCGGATCATAGCCAGCGCAATCAGGCAGGCAGCGCTCAATCCACATACGGCCCAACCCCCGATGTCCAGGACCCAGGAAAGCATAGGGCCGAGGCTGCTCAGGTTTTGCACACGGCTCAGGGCAAAGCCGAAAAGAGCCAGAGCGCTCAGAAGATCGTAGATGCGCTCCAGCACCCAAGCGGCGACCTGAGAAGAGAAGGGCACGCGCTCCCGGACCGAAATCAGGTATGGCCGGACAAACTCGCCGGGACGCCCCAGCAGGGTCACCGCCGTGAAGCCGATCAAAGTAGCCGAGAACAGTTTCCACATGTCGGGGTGCGGCCGGAGGGGTTTCAGGAGCACGGCCCAGCGGAGCACTCGCCCATAGTAGGTCGCGAGGGCCAGCACAACCGCCGCCGCGAGCCAAGCCCAGTTGAGCCTGGCCAATGTGCCCATGAAGATGGACCAGTGAAAGCCCTGTTTGCGCAACTCGGAGCGCAACAGCACGACCGCGACAAGGACCAGGATGGCCCCGAGCGCGACCCATTTCCACCTGTTTGTTTTGATGAAGCCACCTTTCCCGGGGTCCCGGAAGGTCTTGCCCCGGAATGTAAAAATGAACCTAACATCATAAAACCTCGTTACTTCTACTGGAAGCCGGGAAACCCGAAATCGGGCAGAAATCCGGACCCCAACTGACCGGCAGTTGGCCGGTCACGAGAGTAAACGAGGTAAACTATGGCTACCGCTGCCATGACTGCTGCGTTCCCGGCGCCCGGCGCAATTTGGCCGGGGAAGGCGGGGCGGAGCACGTTTTCGGCTGGCGGCGGCTGGAGGCCGGCCTCCCGCGCCTTGGATCAGGACTTCACTCTCGTTCAACGATGCCTGAGCGGTGATGCCACCGGTTGGGAGGAACTGGTGCGGCTTCACACGCGGCGGGTGTATGCTCTGTGCTACCGGTTTACGGGCCGCGACGCCGAGGCGCAAGATCTGACGCAGGAAGTGTTCTTGCGCGTGTTTCGGACGCTGGGAAGCTACCGGTCGGCGGAGGGTTCATTTGTTACATGGTTAACGCGGCTAGGCCGAAACCTTCTGATCGATCATTACCGCCGAACGAAGCAGGACCGCGTGACCGAGCCCATCGAGGATCAGCTGCCGACGCTGGAGCAGAGCAAATATGCGGGGCAGGCCTCGGTGCAACCGGATCGCGTGTTAGCGGGCCGTGAAGCGAGCGAGGTGTTGCAGGCGGCGCTGGCAAAGTTATCGCCCGAGCTGCGGGAAACCGTAGTGCTCCGGGATTTGCAGGAATTGGAATACCGTGAGATTGCCGACGTGCTGAAGATTCCTGAAGGCACGGTAAAATCACGGCTGAACCGCGGCCGGGCGGAACTGGCGCGGCTGCTGCGCAGGCAAAGAGCGGCGTTATGACGTGCGCGAATTTTGAAATCGCTCTGTGCGATTACCTGGATGGGACGCTGACGGCGGCCGGCAAGGCCGAATTCGAGCGGCATCTGGCCGGGTGCCCTGCCTGTGCGGAACTGGCTGGCGACGCGGGTGCGGCGCTGAGTTTCCTGGAACGGGTGGCGGACGTGGAACCGCCGCCGGAGCTGGTGAACCGGCTATTCGCCATCGCGCAGATGCCGGAGGCAAAAACCCGGGTACGCAGCGGGATTCGCGGCTGGTTCCAGCGGCTTTTTCAGCCCATGCTGCAGCCCCGCATGGTGATGGGATTGTCGCTGACGATTTTGTTCTTTGGCATGATGGCCCGTTGCGCCGGCATTCCCGGAAAACGTTTGAGCCCGGCGGATCTCGATCCGGCGCACGTTTGGGCGGGCCTGGAAGACCGGGTGCAGCGCGGCTGGGAACGCTCGGTAAAGTTTTACGAGAATCTGCGCTTCGTATACCAGATTCAGTCGCGGCTGCGGGAGTGGCGCGACCAGCAGGAGCAGGATGCCGCGGTCGCGCCGGCGGAAACCACCGACGATCGGCGCCTGCCCGTGCACAGCGCGCCGGTCCAACAAGAACCCGGTCAGCCGGACAAAGGAACATCGCCCGCAAAAACGGGGGCGAAATAGGGGATTCGTATGAACTGTCTCAATCATCCCGAAACGCCGGCAACGGCGTTCTGCCGCACCTGCGGCAAACCACTTTGTGACGCGTGCAAACGCCAGGTGCAGGGCACCGTGTTTTGCGAAGAGCACGCGCCGCCCGTGACCGCGAGCACGCCGCCTCCGAGCTACGTCCCGCCGACGCCTGTGGCCGATCCCAACGTATCTCCCGGGTTGGCGTTTACACTCGGCCTGATCGTGCCGGGTGTCGGCGCCATCTACAATGGCCAGTACGCCAAGGGGCTGGTGCACGCCATTATCTTCGGACTGCTGGTAAGCGTGCTCAGCTCCGGATCGGCGCATGGTCTCGAGCCGCTCTTCGGAGTCCTGATCGCGGCGTGGGTCTTTTACATGGCGATCGAAGCGTACCAGACCGCGCTCAAACGGCGCTCCGGTCAGCCCATGGACGAATTCTCGAGCCTGATTGACCTGCACACGGGCGGTTCGCGGTTTCCCATGGGGGCGGTATTGCTGATTGTGGTTGGCGCGCTGCTGCTGCTCGACACCACCGACATCATCCCGCTCGAACGCTTCCTGCGCTATTGGCCGATCCTGCTGATCCTGCTGGGTGTGTACCTGCTTTACGGCAGAGTGGCGGGAATGAGCGCGCACGCCGGCAGCGCCTCGCCTGTTAATCCAGGCCAGGAGGTGCATCATGATCACCGGTAATGATCTGGCCCGCGCCGTACGCGGCCCCATTCTGCTGATTACGATTGGAACCCTGTTTGCCTTTGACCACTTCACGCCCTATGGTTTCCAGCAGACCTGGCCGGTGATTCTGATCGTAATCGGCCTGCTCGTTTTGGTAGGACGAGCCACGCGGAGTGGGCCAACCCCGGGAGGTGCCTCATGAGGCCGCGCCGATCCGTTACCGGGCCGCTGATCCTGATCCTGATCGGCCTGGCGTTTCTGTTGCACAACGTGTGGCAGGATCTGCCGCTGTTTCAACTGATCGCGCAGTACTGGCCGTTCATTCTGATCGCGTGGGGCGTCCTGCGCCTGTTTGAAGTGATGATCGAAGCCATGCGCGAGGGCCCGCTGCCTTCCGGCGGCCTTTCAGGTGGGGAAGTGGCGCTGATTATCCTGTTGTGCGTCATCGGCAGTGGTATGTATGCCGCGGACCGGCACGGTGTGCATCTGGCCCCGTTCGGCACCACGGGTCTGGAAATGTTCGGCGAAGAGTTCGACTATCACACCAGTTTGCAGAGGCCTGTGAAGGGCGCGGTGCACGTGGTATTCGAAAATTTGCGCGGCAATGTGCGGATCAATGGCACCGACGATGCGGAAGTCAAAGTGGATGAGCACAAGATGATCCGGGCGTACAACAAAGGCGACGCCGACAAGGCCGATGGACAGACGCCGCTCGAGATTGTGCAGGACGGCGACCGGATCGTTGTGCGGACCAATGAGGAGAAAGTGTCACACGTTCAGCGCATGGCCTGCGACCTGGAGGTGACATTGCCGCGCCACGCGGATATCGAGGGCCGCGGAAACAAGGGCGATTACGATATCACCGATCTCGCGGGCAGCGTGGACATCGCCAGCGGCAACGCCGGAGTGCGGCTGACCACCATCGGCGGCAGCGTCAAGGTCGACTTGCAGCACAGCGATATCGTCCACGCGGTGGACGTCAAAGGCGATGTGGCGATCGAGGGACACGGAGCGGATGTGGAGCTGGAGAACGTGGGCGGGCAGGTGACAGTCAACGGGTCCTACTCGGGTACGATGCAATTCAAGAACCTGGCCAAGCCGCTGCATCTGGAATCGCGCAACACGGACCTGCGAGTGGAAAGAGTGCCGGGAACGATCACCATGGACCTGGGCGCACTCACCGCCAGTAACGTGGTAGGGCCTTTGCACGTGGTAACGAAATCGCACGACATTCACGTGGAAGACTTCACGCAATCGATCGATCTGGAGACCGAGCGCGGCGACATCGAGCTGAAACCGGGCAAAGGGCCGCTGGCGAGGATCGATGCGCGGAGCCACTCGGGCAACATCGAGTTGGAACTGCCGGACGCGGCCGGGTTCGAGATCCGGGCCACCACCTCGCGCGGCGAAGCGCAGAACGAATACGGCTCACCGCTCGATGCCAGGACCGAGGGCGAGGGTGGGACGGTGAAGGGTAAGGTGGGTCAGGGACCGGTGATCACGATCACGACCGATCGCGGCGCGGTGACGGTGAAGAAGAGCTGAGAGAGCCTTACGCGTCGTGACTGCAGTGCCGCTGCGGCTATCACGAGATGTAATCTTGCACGCCTAGGGCAATAGCCCAGCGAAGGCCCAGACGTCGGTTTGGTCTCTTTGAGTCATCGAAGTCACCACGCCTCACGAGGAGCCCGATAACGCACTCCTCGAAGACGCTCAGTCCGATCTTCAGCTGGTCGGTGTTGTTCACCAAGAACCAGTCTCCCTGGAGTTGATCTCCGTGAACGATCTTGCTGCGAAGATCATAGAAGTTTCGGCACCACCAGCCGAGTTCGTTATCTTCAACAGGTTGTTTCTTGGGCCGGAGCACCTTCTGTGAGAGAGGCATTCTGTTGCCTGGCACCAGCTGATTCACGCGCTGAGAAAGGCTCGATCCCTTTCCTCGTTCGGGGAGGTCCAGGAGAATTTCGAATGCCGTGGCTAGCGCCACGATCCGCGATTCAAACGGAAAGCCGGTAGAATTGCCAAAGGCCAATCGTATCCAGTCAAAGGATCGAAATAGGCGCAGACATTCGACGTCCGTCGAAGCCGCGAGGCGAGCCAAGTCCCGCAATAACGATCTCTCACAAGGGCTCTCGGTGGGCATCGGAACATACTGGGGCGTCACGACTGACAGCTCCTCCGCTGTGCCTTCGTAGTAGCAGCGAAAGTAGCTGCCAAACGCAATCGAGAGATCAGCTCTTTCAAAGTCGATCGGCCATGAAAACGCCAGGAAATTGTCGGAGGAAGCGATCCTCCAATGCGCATGGGCCTCGTCCGGCAGCATGATCAAGTGGCAAAACATGCATGCGGAAGTGAACCGGCCAAGAACATCGTCGCAATCAGGATAGAGACTGTCGGAAGTCGACAGGATGGTGATGCGGTCCTCCCAGGCACCGTTCGGGCGTTTATAAATGGAGAACAGCTGGTCAAGATAATGCCTATGTGCGGCCTCGGGGATGTACTTTGCCTTGTGTTGGTGCCATCTCCAAAGATGGAAGGTGCCGTACCAGGTGTCAATCGGCTGACCCGGAAAGTGCGGCAAAAACGTGACAACGGGCATGAAGCCAAACTACACCCAAAGGTCGAGTGGTTTCACATCTTCGTCCCCGGAAGGACAAGGGCCTAAGGCGAAGGTGGAGCAAAAAGTTAAGGTGGGCCAGGGACCGGTGATCACCATTACCACCGACCGCGGCGCGGGGTAAAGAAAAGCCAACAGAGGTGGCCTTACGCCGCCCGCTTCTTCTTGCCGAAGGGCTGGATCAGCAGATCTGCCGGAATTCCGAATTTCGCGTGGAGACGGCGAATCATATTGAGCGAGAGGGAGCGGTCGCCTCGCATCACTTCGTAAACGCGCGTTCGGTTTCCAATCACCCCTATGAGGGCCCGGAGGTCGGATCCCATCTGTTCCAGGCGGAAACGGATCGCATCGCGCGGATCAGGCTTGCCGATTGGGAAATGCTGGCGCTCGTATGCCTCCACCAGGGTCACCAGAATTTCTAAGCGGTCACCATCCAGCGTGCGTCGCGGGGCGCCCCACAGACGTTCAATTTCGCGCAGAGAAGCCATGTGATCGGCTTTGGTGCGGATGGGTTTAATCTCCATATTGCACAGTCCTGGCGTCGATCTTGTCGTAGTCGTGGTGAGAGCCGACCCATTTGATGAACACGATCTGCCTCACATAATCGATGGCCGTCACCAAATGGGGCCCGAAAACCGCTTCCTTTGGTCGCGGCTCGGAATCCCTAAAGCGCACTACAGACAAGTATGCGTCGTATGCTTCACGCGTGCGCCGCACGAGCCGGCGCTTTGTACCCCGACGTGGCGGCTTTCTTCATGGCTTCGATTCCCTCCGTCGTGGTCATGAGCGGAGTGGTCTTGACGGTACGGCAGGCACCGCCAGCGGCGGCAGCGAGTGAGAACGCGGCGGCCTCGACGTTGGTGGGCATCTCGACGATCGCCACCAGATCGTAGTCGCCGAAAGCGAACCAGGCGTGTTGAATTTTCCCGCCGAGCTTTTCGACCACCGGCCGAACTTCACCGATGCGGTCGTGCGGATTAGCGATCATGGAGGTCCACGCTTCCGGCGTGTAGGCCACCTGGAGCAGATAGTTTGCCATTAGGGTCCCCTTTCTTGTTGCTGAATCATAGTCCCGGCGGTTGCCGAGTGCAAGCCTTCCACATCGCGATACACTTGTGAAGGCAAAAGGCAAAATTCAAAAGGCAAAAGTAGGGAACAATGCGCAACCATGCTGTGGTAGCCGCCATATTCGCGGCACAATTGTTCGCCGCAATAGCGGCTGCGAGCGAATACCAGCTTGTGAAGAAAATCACCCTGGGCGGAGAGGGTGGGTGGGATTACTTTGAGGTGGACACGGCGTCCAGGCACGTTTTCATTCCGCGCGGGTCGCACATCCTGGTAGTGGACGCGGAGGGCAAGCAGCTTGCCGACATCCCCAAAATAAACGGGGCGCACGCGATTGCCTTCGCGCCCGAACTGAAGCGCGCGTTCCTGAGCACCGACAACTCGGTGACGATCCTGGATACGGATAAGCTGCAGGTTGTCCGCGAGGCGAAGCTGCCGAGCGGGCGGGACCCGGATGCCATTCTCTACGATACGGCGACCAAGCGCGTATTCACTTTCAACGGCGAGGGCGGCAACGACGCGACGGCCCTCGACGCCGAGACGGGGAACATGGTGGGCAGCATCCCGCTCGGAGGCAAGCCGGAATTTGCGCAGGCAGATGGCGCGGGACACATATATGTCAACGTAGAGGACAAGAACCAGATCATTGCATTCGATGCCAAGACGCTGAAGGCGCTGCACACATGGCCCCTCGCGCCGTGCAAGGAGCCGTCAGGAATGGCCATTGACGTTGCGCACCAGCGCCTGTTCGCCGGCTGCCACAACGGATTGATGGCCGTCATGGATTACACGAACGGCAAGGTTGTGGCGACGATCCCCATTGGAAAAGGCGTGGATGCAAACCGCTTCGATCCGGCGACTGGTCTGGCGTTCGCTTCGTGCGGTGACGGCACGATCACGGTGGCGCATCAGGATTCATCCGACAAATACTCCGTAGTGCAAACAATTGCGACGCAGCGTGGCGCACGCACCATGGCTCTCGACACAGGCAATCACAATGTCTATACCGTGACCGCCGAATTTGGGCCGCCACCCAAGGCGACTGCGGAGAACCCTCATCCGTGGCCGACGGTCATTTCGAAGACGTTCACTCTGATGGTCTTTGCCCGGTGATTGAGTCAGTCAGTGGGAGCCGGAGACGTCCGGCCCCTTTTAAGCTGACTGAGACGCCTTCTCAGAATCGGTAACCGGCTCCCGTGAAATTTCTGGGGTCTCAGCTTTTTGTGTTCGTGGCCAGTTGGCTCTGGAACCACCTTGCCTCCCTGGTAAACGCTACGCCGTTTTTGCAGGAGTCATCCGCGCTTCGTGCCGATGAACACCCAATCTGGGATACTTTACGATCCCGTAAGCCTGGTTCTCTACGGGCGATGCCAAGCCAGTTCGAGACCTCATGCGCGATTTAGAAAGGGTGAATCGAGGCGAACTTTGAGCGAACCGTTTTCTCCATTCGAATCGAAACTTGTTAATTTTGCTGCCGTCTCTGCGCCGGGATCGAGCGCGATGTTATGATCCACACATGCAAGGAATACCCGGGAGCACAATTGCGCTCGGCTCGCTGTTGCTCATCTCGGCCTGCTCAATAGGAGGACAGGAAGTGCAATCTCCGCAACCTGAAAAGTCGAAGCCGCCTGTCAAAATGGAGCAGCGCGGGCGCATCCTTGGTATCGGCGGTGTCTTCTTCAAATCCGCTAATCGTGATCAGATGCGCGAATGGTATTCGAAGCATCTTGGACTCGCTGACAAAGGCGGAGGCGCGATGCTTCCCTGGCGCGAACACGATGACCCGCAAAAGGAACACGTTACGGTTTGGACTATTTTTCCCGCCTCCACCGACTATATCGCAGCCACGCAACCGTTCATGGTCAACTACATCGTGGACGATCTGGATGCTTTGCTCGACCGCTTAAAACAAGAGGGAGTAAAGATTGACGCCAAACGAATGAATGAATCCTACGGTCGCTTTGCCTGGATCTATGACCTGGATGGGAATAAGATTGAGCTCTGGCAGCCGGCGTCCGCAAAGCCCTAAGGGCCTTCCACTGCACTTGCTCAATCGGTTTTCTGTAGCTACGGTCCCGTAGTCGTAGCCGGAATCCACCCACGATTTCTTCTGACGAGTCAGCATTTGAGGTGAGACAAACTCGGATACGGTTTCAGACAAATAAGAAGGCGGATATTGCCACAGATGTGAGCGATCAGACACTTAGCTCCTGGCCAGTTCGCTCGCGCGCTCGCGCAATTGGTCTTTCCAGCCGCCAGGAAGCGGAGCACGCAAAGCGCGTTGCAGATGGTCAGGTTCGCGATCCTCGCCGACATAGAGGCGCACAACATCGCCCACGGTAATTGGCTCCGGTCCTTCGCAAACCTTGGTGATGAGATCTCCGGCGGCGAGATCACCTTCTTCGACCACGGCGAAGTAGATACCCGGGCGGCGAGCCAGCCAGAACCGTTTCACCATATCCGCCCTGCCGAAGCGCACGGCGAGTTTGTAGCACGGCATGCGCGGCTGTGTGACTTGGAGTACGACGGAGCCGATACGAAACCGGTCGCCAATGCGCACCGAGTTTTCATCGATCCCCAACGTGGTAAGGTTCTCGCCGAAAACGCCGGGCGGAAGGACCGCGCCGCCCAGTTGAGCGGTCCAGTAGGCGTAGTGTTCCGCCGGGTAGAGGTAGATTGCTTTGTGTGGCCCGCCGTGAACCGTCAAATCGGCCTGCCGATCGCCCACGAGGTTGTTCCCCTTCACTGCGATGCGGCCTTCTACAGGGGACTTGAAAATGCTTGTCGGCACTTCGGTATCGCCAACCCGGACAATTCGCGGCGTTGCCACGTTGACCGAGACGACGCGGGCCGATTCGACAGAAGAGGCAGGAAACGAATCCATGGCGAGATTCTTGAGATGAGATTAATGCAGATAGCGATTCAGACAAAGTGAAGCGTTCGTGATACGTTCGGCTCACGCGCTTCCCATCGAGCCGCTGCGCCCTCTGCGGCGCTCGGCGACGATGGTAATCTCCGTGTCACGCGCCAACCGCACGACGCGTTGCAGGCGGCTACCCTGTAGCCGCTCTTTCCAGTTCCGGGAGACGCTCCGGCCCATGAAGATCTGGGTCACGCCGTGATCGCGCGCGAATTGCACGATACCGGCGGCCACATCGTCGCCGGGCACGACTTCAGTGTGGATGCGAAGGTTGCGGGCGAACCCCAAATGCCTCTCGACGGCCTCGCGGTCTTCCGGAGAAAGGCGGGCCAGCGAGGCATCCGGGCTTACGTAAACCGCCAGGCACTCGGCACGCAGATAGTCGGCCACCCGCCGGCCGCGGCGGATGAGAACAATCGTTACGGGCCGCTCATCGACGCAGATCAGGATGCACTCCTTGCGTCTGGAGGCATCCCCCGGAGCAGGAGGCAGCGCGCCATCAGCCGGCGCCGATTCTTCCGCGGATAACTTCTCCTCAATCTCGTGGGCGGCGTGCCGCATGGCGATCTCGCGCAGCGCGCTCAGATTCTGCTCGGTGAAAAAGTTCTCCAGCGCCTTGTCGGCCTTCTCGCGCGAATAAATCACGCCACGCTCCAAACGATGCCGGAGGGCGCGCGGCGTGACGTCGACCACCACGATCTCGTCCGCCTGATCCACCACCCAGTCCGGGATCGTCTCGCGCACGCGCACGCCGGTCATTTGCCAGATCAGATCGTTCAGGCTTTCCAGATGCTGGATGTTCAGAGAGGTGAGCACGCTGATGCCGGCATCGAGCAGCACGTGCACATCCTGCCAGCGCTTCACGCGCTCGGATCCGGGCACGTTGGTGTGCGCGAGCTCGTCCACCAGGCAAACCTCAGGCTGCCGCCGGACGATGGCATCCGTGTCCAGGTCTTCGAAAATCGTGCCGCGGTATTCGAGCTTGCGGCGTGGTACCACCTCCAGGCCCTCGGTCCTGGAGATCGTGTCCTTGCGGCCGTGCGGTTCGAAATAGCCCACCACCACATCCACGCCTTTGCGGTGAAGAACCTGCCCCTCGTCGAGCATCTGGTAGGTCTTGCCGACACCCGCGGCGTAGCCCAGGAAAATCTTGAACCTTCCCCGTTTTCGGGCTGGTGGCGGTGTCATGACGACGAAGGATGGGGAAAGATGCGCACATCCATGGTGTCGGCCGCGCGGATCATGCGGTCCAGAGGATTGCCGAAAAGGACCTCGCGCCACCGGTTGCCCAGGCTGTGGCCTACGAACAATTGTGTCACCGCCTGCGCGCGTGCGAAATCCAGAATCGCTTGCGCCGAATCCGCTGCTTCCAGCACATGCACCTCGGCGCCCAACTCGCGCGCCAGACCGAGGTGCTTCTCAAGCAACTGGGCGTCTGCCGGATCGAGTGCTGCCTGCCGTACATACACCGCCAAAAAGCCGCAATGGAACCGGTCCGCGTTGCGCCGCCCGCTCTCCAGCATGCGCTTGGCGTTGCTCCGCGGCGTGATGCAAACGAGAATGCGCTCCTGGCTTCCCAGAAACAACTCCACGCCTTGAAGCTGGAGGCAGTTGTGCAATTGCTCATCCACCACCTCGGCGGCCAACAGCAGCGCCAGTTCACGCAGTTCAGAGAGGCGGCGTGTGTCACCGGCGCTTACCGGCTCGCGCAGTTGCAGGTCTTCGGGCGGCGCATCCACGATCACGATCTCGTCCGCGGAGCGGATGAATGCCTGCGGCACCGCCTGCTTCGCCCGCTTGCCGGTAATCTTTTCGATGGCATCCTGCAGCTCAGCGATATGCTGCACATTGATGGCCGTGACCACGGTTATCCCGCTATCGAGCAGTTCCTTGACGTCCTGCCAGCGCTGGGGATTGCGGCTTCCGGGTGGATTGTCCTGGGCCAGTTCATCCACCAGGCAGACGTGCGGATGGCGCTTCAGGATGGCCACCACGTCGAGCACCAGCCACTCTTTTTCGCCACTGCGGCCCTGCAAGCCGGGGATCACTTCGAGCGTGTCCAGCAGGCACTGAACCTCAGCGCCAACATTGGATTGAATCAGTCCGACTACGACGTCCTGGCCGCGTTGTTTGCGCCGCCGGCCCTCATCCAGCATGCGGAATGATTTGCCTACGCGCGACGCGTATCCCAGGAAAATCTTGAGGCGGCCGCGACCGGCCTGCTGTTCCTCGGCCTCAACGCGGCGAAGGATCTCTTCGGGGGTGGGACGTTGATCGGGCATGCGGATGGGTCAAGACGCCTGACTGCCGGGCATTTTCCAACGAGCTATCAGTAGTAGTTTACATTCCCTGTACGGTGTTTGGGCTAAATTCGCTAACCTTACGAACCTTCCGGCATGGCGAAGCGATATCCCACCCAAGGCTCGGTGAGCACGTACTTGGGACGCGACGGATCGGGCTCGATCTTCTTGCGCAGGTGATTGATAAAGACTCGCAGGTAGTCGGTTTCGTCGCCGTAGTCCGGCCCCCACACGGCTTGCAGCAGTTCGCGGTGGGGAACCGGCTTTCCGCCATGCGCCACCAGATGGCGCAGAAGATCGAACTCCTTCGGCGTGAGCCGTACGCTTTTGTCCTTCACGCGCACCCGCCGGCCCTCGAAATCGATCTCCAGATCGTCGGAGGCAAAACTGTGTGGTCCGCCTTCCGCCGCGCCGGGGGCTCGCCGCAGGGCAGCGCGAATCCGCGCCAACAGCTCCTGCATGCCGAACGGTTTCGAGACGTAGTCGTCGGCGCCGGCGTCCAGCGCTTCCACCTTCTCTTTCTCTGCGTTACGGACGGTGAGAATGACAATGGGTACATCCGACCCCTCGCGCATGGTGCGGCATGCCTCCAACCCACCCATGCCGGGCATATTCAGATCCAGCAGAATCAGGTCGGGCTGATAGGAGCGCAACTTCTCCAGTGCTTCTTCTCCGGTCTTAGCCTCGTCGACCTGGTACCCGCTCGAGGTCAAAGTCGCGCGCATCATGCGGCGGATCTGCGGCTCGTCATCGACCACAAGAATTTTTGCGCTCACGACACCAGCTCGCCCTTGAATTTGGGCACCGCAAAGCTGAACACGGAGCCCTTGCCGGGTGTGCTCGTCACCCAGATTTTGCCGCCGTGTGCTTCCACGATGCCTTTCGCGATCGACAATCCCAAACCCGTGCCCAGCACCTTCTCGCGCCACGCGCGGCCGCGGTAGAACTTGTCGAAGATTCTGGACTGCTCATCCACCGGAATTCCTTTGCCCTCGTCCGCGACGCTCACCACGATTCTCTCGCCCTCCGTTTCCGCGGAAATGATGAGCGGCGCTCCGGGCGGCGAATAGTTTATCGCATTGTCCAGCAGTTGCTTGAGCACCTGCTCGATAAATTCGAAATCCACGTCGGCGGCGGGGAGCGACGCCGGCACGCGCAGCTCGATCCTGCGCCCCTTCAACGACTCCTCTTGCGCTTTCAGCGTCGCCTGCACGATGTCCATGATGTTGTGCGGCGCCCGATCCGGGTGCAGCTTCGAGGCCTCAATGCGCGCCATCTCCAGAACTTCCACCACCAGGCGGTTCAACCGGTCGGCTTCTTCGTTGGCGATGGTGAGCAGCTCCAGCTCCTCCGCATCACGCGGCTTCGCCAGCAAGTGCGTCACCGCGCCTTTAATCGAGGTGAGTGGTGTCTTCAAATCGTGTGCCAGCGCATCGAGCAGAGTCGCCTTCAGGACTTCGCTTTGCCTTGCCGCCTCCGCCCGATTGGTCTCTTCGATGGTTTTCGCCCGCTCGATCCCGATGGCCACCAGATACGCCAGCGCATTGAGAGCGGCCGTGGATAGGGTGCATCCCACGAATCCCAGGCTGCCGGTGCTTTGGCCCCCTAGCCTGATGGGGACAATGGCGATCTGCAGGTTAGCGTCGATCAGCGGCTCACCAGTTTCCGCGACCTGCCGCAAGTGCTCATCGGAAATAGCCCCACGCATGTCCGACCGGAAGAACTCATCGGTCAACTGGTTGAAGAAAACCGCTCCCGGAATCTCGAAAGTCCGGATGATGCTGTTCACGACGTCCCGGGCGGCCGTACGCACACTGCCGCTGAGGAGCAACGCCTGGCCCAACGTGTACAGCCGCTCCACTTCCTGCCTGCGCGCGATGGTCTCAGCCGCACGCCGGCGGGCCCGCACGGAAAGTTCGCTCGCCGTCACCGCCGTGATCAGAAAAACCGCCAGCGCCACCCAATTCTCCGGGTCGGATACGGTGAATTCGCCGATTGGCGGGATAAAGAAGTAATCCAATCCCAGCACCCCGGCGATTGAGGCGGCAATGGACTCGGCAAAGCCCCACCGCGCCGCAATCCCCAGGATGGCCAGAACCAGCGTCAAGGCGACGGTAACGCTGTTGGCCGGCGCAATCCGGAGATAAACGAAAATGATGGCGGCCACCAGCGCCACCGATGCCACCAGCCGGATTGCCACCCGCAACGCCTTATTCACAGGTTTCGTACTCACTGTAACGCAAGCCGCTTGGGCCTAGCGGGAAACCAACTAAGCTGCATAAAATAGCAGTAATGCCCAAACCATCTGAAGATTTCTATCGCATCCAGAAGTTGCCGCCTTACGTGTTTGCCGTCATCAACGAGATGAGGGCAAAGGCACGGGCGGCACAGCAGGATGTCATCGATCTCGGCATGGGCAATCCCGATGGCGCCACGCCGCGCGCCATCGTCAACAAGCTCGTCGAAGCTTCGCGTAATGCCAAGAATCATCGCTACTCCATGTCGCGTGGCATTCCCCGATTGCGGGAGGAAATCGTCAAGCGCTATCAAAGAAAATACGGAGTAAGGCTCGACCCGGAATCGGAAGCCATCGTCACCATCGGCGCCAAAGACGCGCTCGCGCATCTGTTGTTCGCCATCATCGGCCCGGGTGATGTGGTGGTCTCCCCCAACCCGGCCTATCCCATCCACCAATACGGCGTGATCATGGCCGAGGGACATGCCTGCATGTTACCGATGCCCGACGCCGCCACGTTTTTGAACGGCCTCGAAGACGTCTATCGCTCAGGTTCACGGCCCAAGGTGATTCTGATCTCGTTCCCGCACAATCCGACCACCACCTGCGTCGATCTCGATTTCTTGCGCGAAATCGTGCGCCTGGCGCATCATCACGGCTCCTACATCGTGCACGATTTCGCCTACGCCGACCTCGGTTTTGACGGCTACCACCCGCCCAGCATTCTTCAGGTCGAAGGCGCCAAAGACGTCGCGGTCGAGATCTTCTCCATGTCCAAGAGCTACAACATGGCGGGCTGGCGCGTGGGGTATTGTCTCGGCAACGCGAAAGTCATCGGTGCCCTGGCGCGCATCAAGAGTTACCTCGACTATGGAGTCTTCCAGCCGATTCAGATCGCCTCCATCATCGCGCTGCGCGAGTGCGAGGAAGAGACCGCCAAGATCTGCGCGGTGTATCAGCGCCGCCGCAATGTGCTGGTCGAAGGTTTGCACCGCGCCGGATGGGAGGTTGAACCGCCGCGCGGCACCATGTTCGTCTGGGCGCCCATCCCCGAGCCCTATCGCACCGACGGCTCTCTCGAGTTCGCCAAGCTGCTCATGAAAGAAGCGCTGGTGGCCGTCTCGCCTGGCATTGGGTTCGGCCCGCTGGGTGAGGGTTTCGTGCGCTTCGCCCTGATCGAAAATGACCACCGGACGCGCCAGGCCACCCGCTCCATCAAGCAGTTCCTGGCGCGCAAGCCCGTGCTGGCCGGCAAGTAATTTCATCGTGATTGCAAATGATTTGTAAGTAGGTACGGGCAACGGGACTCCGCCCCACTGGCCTGGGGCTCCCGGCAGCTTCATTTCACATTATTACTGCAAATCACTTGCAAAAATCAGGAACGTGCCGTACTATGGCCCTTTCCTGTCTTGTCCGTGGACTTACCCAATGGCAACTCATTTGCAAATTCTATTGATGCCCCTCGTGCTCCTGTGCCTGTCTTCTCCCTTGTTCGCCCAGGAAAGCCCGTATATCGTGACCTACGATCACCACCTGGAGGAGCCCGGAAACCTCGAAGTCGAGTACTTCTCCACGTTCGGCACGCAGCGCGCCGGTAATGACTTCCACGCGTATTGGATGGAGTTTGAATATGGCGCCACCGCGTGGTGGACAACGGAGTTCTACCTGGACGGGCAGACGACCTTGCACGACAGCTCGCTCTTCACCGGCTTCCGCTGGGAGAACCGGCTCCGCCCGCTCCGGGCCGAGCACTTTATCAATCCCGTGCTTTACATCGAGTACGAGAACATCACCGAGGCCGACAAAATCATCAAGGAAGTGGAGGGTCACGATATCGCAGCCGACCACGGTGACTTAAACGCCGCCCTCAGGAAGGGCCACAACCACGAGCTCGAGTTCAAGGTCATCCTGTCGAAGGATTTCAGAGGCTGGAATTTCGCTGTGAATCCCTTGGCTACCAAGAACTTGTCGCCCAGCGACCCCTGGGAATTCGGCTACGCGATGGGAATCAGCCGCCCGCTAGCGCTGAGGGCGTCGGCTCAACGCTGCGCCTTCTGCCCTGAGAATTTCATCGCTGGAGTGGAGCTCTATGGGGGTCTCGGCGATGCGCAGAGCTTCGGCCTGCACCAAACTTCTCACTACCTCGCGCCGGCGCTGGCCTGGAATCTTCCCTCCGGCTGGACGCTCCGGCTGTCGCCTGGATTTGGTTTGAACGACAACAGCCACCGCCTTCTGTTGCGATGGGGCCTATCGCGGGAATTCTCCGGCTTCTCAGAGATGCTCCACGGCTTGTTCGGAGGCCGCCCATGAAAACAACTTCCGCGGTCATCTGCTTCGCCGCGCTGGTTGCACTCGCTTCCGCCCAGCAGCGAGCTTCGAGGCATGACGAACCAGCCGAGATGATTCTCGCGAAAGTTCCCGTCAAGGCTCGATCAAAATGCAACCCATTTGCAAATGATCCCGAAGCGCCCGCAGCCGGCGGGAAGCTTTTCGAGCAGCATTGCGCCGAGTGCCACGGCCAGGGAGCCGATGGCGCGAAAAGAGGTCCCAGTCTTCGTGCAAACGCGCTGCAACAGGCGAAGCCGGGTGAAATTTTCTGGATTGTGACCAACGGAGTGGTGCGCCGCGGCATGCCCGCATGGTCCAAGCTGCCTGAGCCGCAGCGCTGGCAGATCATCAGCTGGCTCAAGAGCCTGCCGTGATTATCGAACCTCTACCGGGAGTTTGATCTCCACCGTCTTCGGCGGGAAACACATGGTGTTGTTGCAGGCTTGGTAACGCAGCTTCCCGTCGAGCACCATCAGCCCGCTCGTGGCATCGGCCGGAACCTTGAATTTCGTCGCGATATCGAAATTCCCGGTGTATACGGAAAGCGGCTGCTCGGGCGAAAACGGATACTTCTCGTCGGTTGGCTTCGGATAAGTCACGGCCGCCACTTCGAGCGGAGCCGCCGCCCAGGTGAGCTTCAGCGGAATCAGGTACGCTTCGTGCGGCGCATTGCTGTTCACGTGGTAACCCGCGCCGAGCGCCACCGCCACCTTCGCCGTGACCTCGGAATTTCGCTTCGCCACCACTTTCTGCGGAGGCGCCACCGTTAGGATCGGGTTACTCTGCGCGCATAAGCACGGCAGGAACAGAAATACCGCCGGGAGCGCCAAGGAGCTCTTGTATGCCATTTTCAAATTCATTTTTGCCTGACAGTCCGATGTGCACCGCGGCAATGTTGCCGCCGCGATCGATCAGCAGCGTGGTCGGCAGCGCTTCGAGACCGCCATACAAATCCGCAACGTGGTCATTGCCCAGCACCAGCCGGTAATTGATGGCCCGATCCTTGGCGAACGGCTTCACCGCATCCCAGCCGTCGTCATCCATGGCCACGCCGATCACCGCGAAACCCTTGTCTTTGTTCTGCCGCTCGAATTCTTCAAACCACGGGATCTCCACCTTGCACGGCCCGCACCACGTGGCCCAAAAATCCAGGAGCACCACTTTTCCTCGATAGTCTGACAGATGCACCATCTGGCCGTTGGCGTCTTTCAGCTCGAAATCCGGAGCCTTCTTGCGCTCTTTGGCGGGCCTCAACGATGCCGCTCGAACGGTTCGAGGCGAAGAGCAGCCGGCGGACACCAACAATATTGCGGCGACAGCCAGACTCACGCGAGCAACGTACACGAGTTCTCCTTTATGAATATTATAGACTGGCCGCGATTGGACGCGAATCTGAGGATCGTAAACGACGCGTTTCCAGTCGACCCGCTGTACTCCAGAGGCTTTCATGTAATTGACGCACTGGGCAAGGTGTTCGTTAGCGAACCGGGAAATCCCCTAAATCGCAATCCCCTCATCCACCCCGGCCCGCGCAAACCACTCCCTCCGCACCGTCCGCGCGCGCGAATCAAGTGTAAATTCCACATGTTTTCTCACCCCCCCATATCGCCACGCCGCCGTGTCGCAGAAGCTCTCACAACAGTATTCCCGCCACCGCCGCGTGCGCTCCTTCCAATCGCGCCGCTCCAGCTTGTTCTTTCGCCACTCCGCCGACCACCCCAGCTCTCCACGAACTCCGCCGTGCAACTCACCCGCAATCACACGCTCGTACGATTTTCGCTTTGGGTTCCCCAACCGCAGCCACACGAAGTGAAACAACTCGTGAATGAAGATCCGCGCGAAGTCGTCCGCGTCCGCCATGAGCGCCTCTTCAAGCACCATTCGCCGCTGGCGAAGAAACGTCGCGGCGTGCGCTGGATCGCCGGCCTCGTCCACCACCGTTCGCCGGAATTCTATGTGAACCGGCCGCCCCACGGCGCGCGGGATCGCCGCCGGCCAAGGGCTTTCCTTATTGCCGGAGTTGGGAAAGAACACTCTTCGGCACCTTGGCCGCCATATTTAACTGCCCGTCCACGATCTCCGCGATGTCGTAACGCATCGACGTCCCCAGCACCATCGCCACTTCGGGGCCATTCAATTTGTAGTCGCGCTCCAGCCACTGCGCCAGGTTTGTCGTGGCGGCCTGCAGCGCCTCCATCAGCGAGCCGCCAATTCCCAGCGCCATGAGGTACTCTCCGTTCTCCGCCCGCGGCATGTCCAGCGATTGCCCCGGCACCACATCCACCGTGAACTCCACGTCCATCGACGTTTCCAGCGCGTTGCCGGTCAGTTCGCCGTCGCCTTGAACGGCGTGGCCGTCCCCCACGAACAGCAGCGCGCCCGGATGGTAGACAGGCAGATAAAGCGTGACACCCTCGCGGATCTGGTTGTAATCCATGTTGCCGCCGAAGCTGCCGAGATGTCCTGACTGGAACGATTGATCGCCCGGCGGCGCCACCCCCACGCACCCCAGCATCGGCGCCACCGGCACCGCAAGGTTCTTCAGCTTCTCGGTGGGATTCTTCAGCATCGCCACGCCACGCTCACGATCCAGTTTCCAGTTGCTATCGAATCCTTCCACCCGCTTCAGGTCCCGCAAGTAGTAAGGGTCGAAAGCGCTGCCGACGATACCTTCGCTGTGTATGGCCGAATCACGATTCAGGCGGATGCGCGTGAATCGCACTACCAGCGTGTCGCCCGGCCAGGCATCTTCCACATAGAACGGCCCAGTCAGTGGATTCCCTCCCGCCGATCTTCGTGTTCCGTGCGCATCCACACCGCCGGCATCCACCGTCGAGGTGCTCACGCTGTCCCCAGGGAAAATATGCAGCACCGGCGGAATGGCGCTCGAAAACTGCCGGTGATAAGTGCGCGTGAAGAAGCGGTGTGCCTTGAGCGCGCCCGCCGGCCGCTCCGCCGGACGTTGCGCTGTCCAACTGGCGGCTTCGTCGCCGAACTTGGCAGTGCCCACCAGCACGCCTTCGAGCAGTGTGCCCTTGAACTCCCCGAACACCTTACCGTCCTTCTCTCGCGCCGCGAACGTGACCGTGTCACCCGCGACCGTTCCATCGACCGTCAATTCGTCGGACTGCCCCGTGAGCTTGTCCCCGCTCGTTTTGAAGGTTGCCCGGCCGTAGTCAGGCTCGCCGAACCGCGTGATGGTGAATTCCCAGACGCCGTCCAGCGTCGCGGCGGACAATCCGGCCGCAACACAAAGCATCGCGCAGAGAGCTGATATTCGCATGCCTGACATTGTGTCAGAAATTCGCGCGCATTCGCGTTCATTCGCGGCCCCAAAATGTTTGGTCTTCTTGATATCTCGTTCCACGCGGAGCGCGATACGAAATCATCCGTCTTCATCGCGACCAGCCTCGATGGTTTCATTGCTCGCGAGAACGGCGCTCTCGATTGGCTACCTCCCGGCCACGGCGAGCGACGGATACGACGCGTTCATCGCCCCTGTGGATACCATAGTCATCGGCCGTAAGTCATTTGAGACCGTGTCGGCTTACGATCCGTGGCCCGACGGGACGAAGCCGGTGGTGGACTCGACGCGCGATTTGCGGCTACACGCCCGATCGGGCTCCATCGGGCGAGTAAATCGCATGCTCGACCGCCTTCGCCTCCGCCGACCGCAGGGCTACAATGGCGCTGGGGAACAATCCTCCTAAAACCACGAACAAGACGCCCGCGGTTAGAATCCACCGCTCCCTCGGCAGGGCATCCGCCATCACGGTGAAACCCGTCCTGCGTTTGCCCAGGAACAGCCGCGAAAACAACCTGAAAATGCTTACCGCATTTATCGCAGTAGCGATCGGTAGCAATAGTCCGGTTTGCGGGTGCGAGGCTAATGTTCCATATATCAGAAGATCTTGCGAACAGAAGCTCAGCGTGCCAGGCAAACCCACCAGTGCGAGGCCAAACACGATGAAGAAAACAGCCAGCCTAGGTGCGTGCTCCCCCAAACCAAGATGCCGGCTGGCTGTCAGGTTCTCACCGAAGCGAACCTCGAGCAGACGCAGGATCCCGAAGAGCCCCATGGTGGATGTGGTTACGACAAACCAGTGCACAAGAGCTCCGGTGATTCCTTCCGCAGTCCGGCTCTCTAGCCCCGCCAAAATGGACGCCGACTGGCTGAGCGCGATGAAAGCCAGCAGCCGGCGAGGTGAATTCTCCGTGATGGCCCGGATGGCCACGTAGAGCGCGGTGGCGAGCGCGAGATACGAGAGCACCGGGAACAAATCCCGCGACTTATACGGAAACAGCGGCATAATCAGTTTGGCCACAAGCATTGCGCCGAAGTGGCCGTTCAGCAGAAGTGCAGTGGGAATCGGAGCACCGCTTTCGGCGGCATCCGCCACCCAGGCATGAGCCGGCAAGATGCCTTTCCGGAACATTACGGCCACGACCAGGAGTCCGAAAACGGCGATCCCTCCGGGGCTTCGGCCCCGCAAGCGGGCAATCGACATGGCGTGCCCCTGTGCCGCAATAAGCGCTATCGCAAGTGCCAAAGCGATGCTTGAAAGCAGCAGGCCGAGGCGGGGGCGCCATGAGCGCGCGCTGAACCAGTGCTTCGCAAAGAAGGGAACGGTGGACAATACCCATGCGGCGAGCAGAATCCGCAGGTCGTTGGTTGAGTAGGCCAGTAGCGTGGAGCCCAGAAGGAAGAGAATTCCGCCAATCGTGGCGGCGTTGCAGTCGCGCTGCGGAATCACCAGCGTTGCTCCCAGCGTGAGGCACGAGAACAGGAGCATTAGTGCTTCGTTCAGCGATTCTCTAGCCGGCACGGCCTGTAGCAGAAATGCGCTCGCCACCACCGACACCAGCGCTGCGACAAAACCGATGACGCGGGCGTGCCGCCGGGCCACCGCCGTGAGCATTCCGGCCAGCCAGGGAATTCCCACCGCGACGGTAGTAAGAATCCAGGGTAGGCCGGTCATCCGATGTTCCCTGGACTGGCAGCAGTGTGAATGGAGACCGGCGCTTCTTCCCGCGGCTCCTGCTGCCGGTCAATGCCCAGGTTGTCAAGTTTTGCGAAGAGCCTGGACAGCTGTATCAGCGGATGAATCACCCAACGATCGAGGATTGTGTCCAAATGGCCGCGATCGAGCGACCACCGGTACAGCCACAACCGCACGCTCTCCGAAAACAGGTCCTCGAAATGCTGGCCAGTCGGCGAGAGTGTGCCGCCGATGGCGGAGTGCATCTGGTGATAGTCGTGGAGCATCGACGGCGCACGCAGAAACTGCAGCGTCCGGACGGTAGCGTGCCCCAGGATGTGCGCCACTGCGACCGCTTTCCAGCCCATTCCGATCTCCACAAAAACTACACCCACCTGCGTCAATGAGGCGTAGGCGAGCGACGTTTTGGCATCGGCGGTGGCTCGGCCAACCATGGTGCCGTGAATGGCCGTCGCCAGACCGATCGCCACCACCAGAGTCGAAGCCAATACAGAATGCGCGAGCATGGGCTGCACCCGAAGCAGGAGATACGCGCCCGCGTGAATCGAGATTGCTCCGTAAAAGATGGCGCTGGATGGCGTCGGACCTTCCATGGCGCGCGGCAGCCATCCGGAGAATGGGACCTGCGCCGCCTTTCCGGCGGCTGCAAGCAGCAGAAGCAGGCAGACGATGGTCGACTGCGCACCGGTCAACACGGAAAGACCATGATCAAACGAAGCGGTTCCAGCCCAATGATGCATGACGAACACGCCCACCAGTAAGCCGATATCGCAGGCGCGATACACCGCGAAGACGCGGAGCCCGTTTTCGACCGGAGGCGTGCGCTGCTGGAAAAAAGCAATCAGCAGTACGGAGGTGATACCCACAATCTCCCATCCCGCCACCAGCAGATCGAACGAACCGGCACTGAACGCGAGCAAAGATCCGAATGCAAACAGATGCAGCAGCAGGAAGAACCGGAGGAATCCGCGCTCCCGATGCAGGTAGGTCGCCGAGAATTGTCCAATCAATCCCGACAACACCACGGTCATGCCCAAGAACGGAAGGGAGAGCCGGTCGGCGAGGAGGACGAGCGGAAAGTGATAGTCCTGCACCGTGAACCAGTTGCCGAAGGTAACCGCCACTGCCGGAGCGCCCGGCAGTGCGAGCCTCCAGACAATCGCGGCCAGCGCCATCATGGAGGCGGAAAACGTCACCCCAGTGATTCTGGAAATAATGCGCTCGGCCGGTACGTAGCCCGCCAGCCACAGTAGTGCCAACACGCCGAAGACCACGCCCGGCGCCAGCACCACGAACACCAGCAGAGCTTGCCAAGAGTCCACTGTTATCGGCCTCCTGATTCCGCCTGAATCCAGGCCATCGGGAGATGCTGGTGTTTGCCCCTATACCATTCGGCGGAGGAGAGGGCCACCGGCAGACGTTCCATCGGTCCATCGATCTCCTCAAAATCGCGATCCCTGCGAGCGTATGCACGCCCCGTTTCGGGGTCGATCGTCGCCAAGCGTATCCAGCGATTGGTAACTAAGTTCTTCAGCGAAGGACTCGCATCTACGACCTTCATGAGTCGTTCCGGAGTCGTCTCGATCACGAACAGCATCCGCATCGGCTCGTGGATCTCCACCATCTGCCATGGCAAGCCGGTTCGCAGGTCGCTGGCATGACCATCCATCACGCCGACGAGGCCCGCGACGTTGTGTGGGAGTTTGGTGCCACACCCGTAGCGATCATTGTCAACAAAGGAGAAGTAATATTCGAGGCTAATTCCCGCGCAAACGGGAACCACAGCGGCCATTACTTTTGCAAGGCTCTCGTCGGCCGGATCTTGGCCAGCGTCATAAGAAGCCAGAAACGCCCGGCGGTCGAGGAACAATCCCCGCGTCAGAGCGCGCCGCCCCACGATGCAGACGGCATTGGTGCAATGCCCATATTCGGGGCGCGGCTGCGCCAGGTGCTCACTACGCTCCTCTGCATGGCGAAGCGCGGCATCCGTCGACAAGTTAGGCGGGCAAGATTCGAATCGTCGCGAGCGCTCATGAGCATTCCGCGCCCTGGCCTTTTCGAGCGACTCGCGCGTGCGCTCCAGGTCGGCCCGGTGGGTAGTCGGAACATCATCGAGGTCGTAGAGTTCCACGTCATCGCTGCACGTGTCATGATAGCCGCCGATGAACCAGGTGTGCGGGGGAATGTCGATGCCGCGCTCGCGCAGCAGGTCGCGTACCTCGACACGGTTCGCCATGCCGGCAAAAAGCCGCGCGTTGGGCCCGCCGCGACGGCCTCCGCAAGCTCCGCAGTCATGCGCCGATTCGTGCGGGTTGTTCAAACTGCTCGATCCGTGCCCGAGGACTACCACAAGGCGCGCGAAGCGACCTGTCAAGCCCGCTGGACCAAGAACGCTTGCCACTCTTTCGGCCTTCTCCAAGGTCGCGAATCCCGTCAATAAACCAGTAATGGCGCCGTGCGATTGGGCAGTGTCGCGCATCAACGTGAGCTCCGTGCGCGGCTCGGGCAGGAACGCCCAATTCAGCCATTCGCGCAGTTGCGCGTAGCGCCTGGGCGCGAGCAGATGGCCAATCAGGGGAACAGCCGAGAGCAATCCCAGAGCACTGGTCGAGATCCAACCGCGCACCAGCGTGCGCGACGATAGGAACGAACTCCGAGTCATTAGTCCCAGAAATCGCCGGCGGAAACGTCGTCGGTCCAGCAGTTCGCGGTCCCCAGCCCTGGGTTGTTCGAATACCGCGTGCTGGGGCTTGACCACCACCGGACAGAAAGCAGCGCCGTGCGAATCGTCGATTCCCTTATAGTCGACGGCCACGCCAAAGTAACCAGCCGCACTGAACGTCTCGACTTCCGGGTCCGTTTCCTCGAGCGCGCGGCGCAACGATTCCTCTCGCTCGTCGATGCAGAAGAACACCTGGGCGGCAGGCCTGGTCTCGAGTTCATGCAAGCCCCGGTTCTGCCGATGGCTCGCCAACCCTCGCAGAATCTCGCGTTCGTGCCAGCGTTCATAGGCCAGATGGAGGATGCGGCGGCGCTCGAGTCCATTACAGCTCTTTACTTCGCTTGCGAATGACGCCCACTGAGAGTCGGAAAGCCGGGTGACCTCGTCGGCTGAGAGCGAGACGACTCGCGCTGCGTCATAGGCGCGGGCGGCACGGCTGAGACGCCGTTTTTGCTGGGTCTTGAGCGGGCTCTCCTGCGGGACGGTCTCGGCGGCTCCCATACGCGAGGCCACGCGGGCCATGGTGAGCCGCACGGCCAGGAAGTCCATCACAGAACAGGGCACGCTTTCGTGTGGAGCCAAGCTGGGGTCTTCCTCAAGCTTACGCATCAACCCTGCCCAGCCGGGCAGCGCGAGCAACTCGGACTGAAGGACGCTTTCCCAGTCGGTTTCACGAAAATGTTGGGTATCGAGGTAGTCGAGCACGGCGTCCGTAGATGAGAACGAAAAGTACTCTTGCCGTGCGAACTCGTCGTCCAATCCCCCCAGGTACTGCGGAAAAATGCCGCCAGGGCGCGCAAGTACCGCGCGGACGCTCGCGTAGAATCCCCTCTCGCGGTGCGGCATGGGCCAATAAGCCATGCCTTGGTCCAGAAATACCGAGCACAACCGGATCAGCCACGGATGAATCACCTCGTCCACTGGACGCGTATCCGCAGGTTCTTCCTCGTGAGCGACGGTTCGGGCAAGACACGCGTCGAACAACGCGCGTAGCGCAGCCTGGCGGAAGTCTCGAGCCAAGTCGCCCTGCTCGGTGCGCCAGAGGACCGTGGCGGCATCAAACTCACGAACGCCCGGTGTGATCATCGCACGGCGAAGTGAACGCCGGGTCAGCCGTGGGAAGACTATAGCATCCGGCTCGCTGTCGAGCACTGCGTCGATGTCCTCTACGCGGATGCGCCCGCGCGCCAACTCGGACCGGTATGCCGCTTCAGCCATGTACGGTTCGGCGCCGAACAGATTTGAGGCCTCGATCACAGCCTGTTCGAAAGGCCGCTCCTCGAAGGCGTGCAGCGTATTGTGGTGGACGAACACACCGATGGGACCCTGGATCGGAAGCATGTGCGCGGCGTGTTCGACCGCCCGGCGCAATTTGTCCGGTCGCGATCGCAGCGAATGATCACCGTTGATCAAACCGGTAACGCCTCATGCCGTTGGGGGTGCATCCGTTCACGTTCCGCCATAGCTTCCTTCTGAAACCTCCCATCCGGTCGAGCTCCCATTCGCGCTGCGACTTCGCCCGATCTGCCGGCGTGGCGGTTCATCGCCCCCTCCGCTCTACTTTGATTTCACCCAGCATTTGCACGGCTTCCTTCAGATTGGTCTGGAAATAACGCCGCATGATATCCAGCACCTCCACAAGGACGGGGTTGCGGAGAGAGTAGAAGACCTGATTGCCTTCCTTTCGGTTGGTTAGAATCTGCCTGTTTCGCAGGATTGCCAGATGTTGGGAAACATTGGCTTGTTCAATGCCAAGGCGCTCTTGGATGACCCCGGCCGAAAGCTCGCCATCGCGCAACAATTCCACAATGGCAATCCGGGTCGGGTGGCCGAGTGCCTGGAATACGCCAGCTTTGTACGACCGGAGAAGATTTTGCATCCACTATCAAGAATATTCGATTTTAAGAATATAATCAACTATCTCATCAGGCTATTCCATTGCCCCACCAAAAAGCACCCTTTGCCACCAACACATCGCCAGCGTGCACTCGCTATACCTTGACCAGGCTTGTAGGGCGCATCCGCGATCCGGTGAAGTTCGGCCGACTGCCCACTGCGTTTACAGTTTGCCGCCTATCGGTTCGATCAGTGGGTAGTGCGCCAAGAGTGCGTTGATTCTGGCAGCGGTCGTGTCCGCGTTAACCACCCATTCCTGTAGCGTGGGGATACCGCGGGGTTGGCGGGATACCCGCGGCTTTTCTCACGTGCCTGCCTCACAGCCGCAGGTACCCGCAAACGGCGCGTGTCCCTGCGCTACATCCGTCGATCAACGCAGAATTAGATGGAATGAGAAGGCCGGTCCGTCGGCGGGATGCGATACGCTCCCAATGAGAAACGCACTCAAGGTGCAATCGAAAGGAAACCGGCCATGAGGAAGCATATCACCACAAAGAGTCTGCAGTGACCAGGAAGAGAGCCAACCGGAAGCTGACGGTGGGCATCGATCTGGGAGATCGAAGTAGTCGCTACTGCATATTGGACGAGCAGGGCGAAGTACTGGCGGAGGGTAGCGTGGCGACGACCAAGAAAGGCTTTGCCCGATTCGCATGGCGCTGGGAGCCGAACCCGGCCGTGTGCTTCGAATGGTAATGGGGGAAGTGGCTCTTCTGATTAGCTTCGGTTTGGCGATTGGATTAGGCGCGGCGATCGCAATCACGCGCTTCATCGAAAGCTTGCTCTACGGGATGAAGCCGAACGACCCATGGACCCTTTCATTGGCTGCCGCGGTGCTAGCCTTGGTGGCTACGCTGGCCGGGTTGGTGCCCGCGCACAGGGCCTCGCGGCTCGATCCGCTGAACGCTCTTCGCGAAGAGTAGGGCAGCCAGCCCGTATCTAAAGGGCAAGCGGCATTCGTGCTGACGGCGCGATGGATTCTAGCAGACAATCTAGTAGACGAACAATTTGTTTTCTACTAGAATGTCTTCTAGACTCATGGCTGAGAGCGAACCTAAGGACAATCACGTCGAGTTGCTGCAGGGCACTCTCGACATGCTGATATTGCGGACCCTCCAATGGGGACCGCAGCATGGGCATGGCATTGGCCAGGCTATCCGGCAGAGCTCGGCGGATTTGCTGCAAATCGAGCGCGGGTCTCTGTACCCCGCGCTGCATCGTCTGGAGGATCGGGGCCTGATCTCGGCGGAATGGAAGAGCTCGGAGCTAAACCGGCGGGCAAAGTATTACCGGCTGACGGCGGCGGGACGGAAGCAATTACTGACCGAGCAATCGAAATGGAAGCTGCTGGTTCGCGCCATCACCCGCGTGATGCGTCCGGCGCAAGGCGGTTAAGCCATGCGGTGGCGGCTTTGGCGATCGAAACAGCGCGAGGCCGATCTCGACGACGAGATTGCGCATGATCTGGCGGCTGAGGCGCAGGAACGAATCCGTTCAGGCGCCTCGCGCGAAGAAGCCGAACGGGCCAGCCATCGCGATTTCGGGAACGTGCTGCTGCTCAAGGAGGATATTCGCGAAATGTGGGGCTTAACTTCACTCGAACGGCTCGGCCAAGACGTTCGTTACGGCTGGCGCACCTTGTGCAAGAACCCGTTGTTCGCCATCATGGCGGTGCTGTCGCTGGCCCTGGGTATTGGCGCGAACACTGCGATTTACAGCGTGATGGACGCCATTATGATCCGCGCCCTGCCGGTACGGAATCCAGGTGAATTGGTGGTCCTGAACTGGCGCGCCCGGCAAGATGACGGTGTCGTACAGAGCCATAACGGCTCCTCTTACGACGAGCCGGGCGGCGGTATGACGAGCCCGGATTTCCCGTGGCCCGCCTACGAACTTCTTGGTCATAACAACTCGTTCGCGACACTTTTCGCATACAAGGGAGCGGGGCGGCTGAACCTGACAGTCAACGGGCAAGCCGAGCTCGGCCCCGTCGAATTCGTCTCGGGAAACTTTTTCAGCGGTCTCGGAATCGTTCCGGCCGCGGGCCGGCTCATTGGCGATAACGATAACCGTACCGGCGCTTCACAAGTGGCGGTTCTCAGTTACAGCTATTGGAGCGGCCGATTCGGCGGAGATTCCGCGGCCATTGGCCAAACCATCAGCATCAATAACATTCCGTTTACCATCACAGGGGTCGCGGCGCCCGAATTCTTCGGGGTCACACCAGGCTCCGCGCCAGTGCTATACATCCCCATCGTGAACCGCCCGTCGCTCGCCCGGAACTACGGCAACGAGCATGACACGATGTTCACGGATGCGCATTTTTATTGGGCCGACATGATGGGCCGCTTGCGCCCCGGCGTTACGCTGGCGCAGGCGCAGGCCGAGCTGGCCGCGCGATTCCACCAGTTCGAGTTGGCCTCGGCAAGTAACGATAGAGAGCGGGCCGACCTTCCAGCGCTTTGGCTCGAAGAAGGCGGCTCGGGCGTCGACTCGCTGCGCCGCCGGTACTCCAAGCCGCTTTTTGTGCTGATGGCTATGGTCGCGTTCATTCTGACGATCGCCTGCGCTAACGTTGCGAACCTGCTCCTCGCTCGCGCCAGCGCGAGGCGCCGCGAAATGGCCGTGCGGCTCAGCCTGGGCGCGGGCCGGCTTCGCGTGATGCGGCAGTTGCTTACCGAAAGCCTACTCCTTGCGCTGCCGGGAGGTGTCCTCGGCCTGGGCGTCGCGGCCGCGGGAATTCGTTTCCTGATCTGGCTGCTCTCCGGTGGCGATCAGGATTTCAGCCTCCACGCGCAACTCGACTGGCGCATCCTGGCTTTCACAATTGCAGTCGCGTTAGCCACAGGGATTCTTTTCGGGCTCGCACCCGCCATTGAGGCCACGCGCGTGGACCTCACCCCCGCTCTCAAAGAAACTCGCGCCAGCGTCGCGCGCAGCCGCGGACATCGCTTCGGCCTCGGCAGTTTCCTTGTGGTGGTCCAGATCGCTCTTTCCCTGCTGCTGGTGCTGGGGGCCGCAATTTTTGTTCGCACCCTTGCCAACCTACATTCGGTGGAAATCGGCTTCAATCAGGAGAATCTGCTGACGTTCAGTCTGGATGCCAGCCAGGCAGGATACAAAGGTGCGGAGTTGAAGGCATTCTATACCCGCATGGACGAACGGTTCCGTTCTCTGCCGGGCGTACGCGCCGCCACCATTACGGACATGCCACTGGTTGCCAACTCGGGCAGTTCGACCCACGTCATCCTGCCGGGCGTTCCCAAACAGAACGGCCGCGACGGCCCGAGCACGTTCTATGTTTCGGTCGGTCCCACATTTTTCGAAACCATGCAGCTTCCCATCCTGCTCGGGCGGCCCATTGACGCCCACGATGTGGAGGGCGCACCCGTCGCCGTGGTGATCAACGAAGTCTTCGCGAAGAAGTATTTTCCCAATCAGAATCCCATCGGGCGGCGCTTCGGTCTCGGTAACTCGGAAGCCGGCGACCTGACCATCGTGGGCATTGCGAGAAACGCTCGTTACAACTCACTGAAGAACGCGATTCCGCCAGTTGCGTACCTCTCCAGCCTGCAGAACGTCGTCAAGAGCCCGCCCATGGCGATGTTTTTTGAATTGCGAACGGCAGGCAACCCTGTGGCGCTCACCGAGACCGTTCGCAAGGCTGTGCATGAAGCCGCGCCGAATGTTCCCATCATGGGAATGATGACGCAGACCGAGCGCATCGACAGCACCATCGTTCAGGAGCGGACCTTCGCCGATCTCTGCACGGCGTTCGCGGTTCTCGCGCTGATGATCGCATGCGTGGGGCTGTACGGCACCATGGCGTACGCCGTATCGCGCCGTACGAATGAAATTGGCATCCGGATGGCTCTGGGCGCCGACCGGCGGCGTATCATATGGATGGTTCTGCGCGAGGTGCTCGCGCTAGCTGCCCTAGGGCTTACCGTCGGTCTCGTCTGCGCCTGGACCGCTATGTCCACGATCCAATCCTTCGTGTTCGGAATGAAGCCCGCCGACCCAATCGCGATATTACTTGCAGCTGGAATCCTGGCCGCAGCGTTGGTTTTGGCCGGATTTGCGCCCGCCGCGAGAGCGTCTCGAATTGATCCACTCACCGCGCTGCGGCATGAGTAGTTGAATTTTCGGCTATCAAGCCCCGCACCAAGCAAGTCGATGGCCCTTGCCACAGAATTGGGACAAATCGGACGAGTAGTCCGCATCGCCCTCAAGCTCACGCGGCTTTTTGCAACGTGGCCGTAGAATGGGCGACAGAGGAAGCGTCTACCCGAGTGCGCGCCACACTCGAGTGACGGAAACGCAAGCATCTCTAGAGCGGCCCAGGTTCGGCCCGGATCGAGGAACGCAAGTGGCACGGAATTCGGTTGCAGGTCAAACCATTCTGGCGGTTTTCCCGGCTGGTGAAGATCGCACGGCGCTCGATAGAATATTCGGGCAGACGGATTGGCGGGTGCAGTTCGCCGGAAGTTTGGAAGAGGCTCAGGCTGCGCGGCACGGGTGCGCCGTCGCGGTTGTGATCAGCCAGACCCGCCTCCCCGACGGCCATACCTGGAAGGATTTACTCCAACATCTGCAAAGTATGCCGGATCCACCGCCGCTGGTAGTGGTAGATCGCCTGGCCGACGATCGGCTGTGGGCGGAGGTGCTTAACCTCGGGGCTTACGATTTGTTGATGACGCCATTCGAGGCCAGGGAAGTGCTGCGGACGATGACTCTGGCTTGCGGCTTCGGAAACGATTTCCCGGAAACGGCAAAGGCGCGGCAGGAGCCGCTCAAATCCGAGGCCGCGGGCCTCTCCTAAGCACACGGGCGCGCGGCGGCGCTTGAGATCAGGCGGCTCGGTACGATACGTCGAGTCGTGGAGAAGATCCGTTCTCTTCGTACTCGCGGCTTTCCAGGATGAGCACGGAGTCGTGCGAGTCATCGAACCAGTCTGCCCGCGGTTTTGTGGGGGAATGTTCCGGTTGCCTTGGATTCGGGTTGGGTTTCATATCAGCTCCGGACCCATAGTACGCTGAACTCGCGAATTCTCCGAGCGCACTAGGTCCAATTGGACGGGTGGACCAATTCGGACCGGCCACCAGCCTTGTCGCCGCCGCACGCGGGCGCGGCAAAAGGAATAAACTAGCGCTCATGCAGACATTTCTAAACCGCCGCCAGCTCTTCCAGGCGGCCGCGGCAGCCACGGCCATAGGGTCGACCATGGCCGATCAGAAGAAGATGCGGCTGGGTGTCGTGACCGGCCTTTCCAAGGATCCGGACTCCGTTATAAAACGGGTACACGATCTCGGGTTCCCCACTTGCCAACTCGGCATCCGGGGCCTGGATGACGCCACAGCGGCAAAAACGCGCGAGGCGCTGGCCAAGTACGGGGTGGAGGCAAGCTCCGCGATCGCCGGGGGGCCGGGGCCAGAGATTTACGATTTCTATAAGGGGCCGCTCACGATCGGCGTGGCGCCGCGCCAGTACCGGGAACAGCGGATTGCGCGAATCAAACAGGTATCGGACTTCGCCAAGAAGGTCGGGATATCAGGCGTGCAGACGCACTGCGGGTTCATCCCCGAAGACCCGAATGAGCCGCTATATACCGAGACCGTGAACGCCATCCGTGAAGTGGCGCAGTACTGCAAGCAGAACGGGCAGACGTTTCGGTGCGAGACTGGGCAGGAGACGCCGATCACCCTGATTCGCGCCATTAAAGACGTGGGGCTGGACAACGTCGGAGTCAACTTCGATGTGGCCAACTTAATTCTGTATGGCAAGGCGAACCCGGCTGATGCGGTGGAACTGCTGGGGCCATACGTCATGGGGGTTCACGCCAAGGACGGGCTTTATCCGACTGATCCAAAGAAATTGGGCAAGGAGGTTCCGATCGGTGAGGGCAAGGTGAACTTTCCTGTGATCATCGAGCATTTGAAGAAAATCGGCTACCAGAACCCTCTAACGATCGAACGTGAGATCGAGGGGGCTAAGCAGACCGACGATATTCTGGCATCAAAAGCATACTTAGAAAAGTTGATTGGCTAGGAGAAAACGGCAATGAATAACGAAAACATCGGCCGTCGCGGATTCTTGCATGCCGCGGCGGGAGCGGCCGCATTCACGATTTTGAAACCGCAAGTGGTGCGAGGCGCCGAGGCAAACTCCGCGGTACGCGTGGGATTGCTGGGCTGCGGTGGACGGGGCACGACTCATACGGAAACGATTCTGAAAAACACGGATGCGCGCGTCATCGCATTGGCGGACATGTTTCAGGACCGGCTGGACAGCGCGAAACAACAGGTCGATAAGCTTTCCGCGGCCAAAGGCCATGCGGGCGTGGAGCAGACCTTCGTCGGGCCGAACGCGTACAAGCAGATTCTGGACTCAAAGCAAGTGGATGCGGTAGTGATCGCGACCCCTCCGTACTTCCACGTGGAGCATCTCGCGGCGGCTGTGGCGGCGGGAAAGCATGTTTACTGCGAAAAGCCGGTAGCTATCGACGTTCCGGGTGCCAAGCGCGTCCTTGAGATCGGCAAGAAGGCCGAAGGCAAAGTGAGCCTGGACGTCGGTTTCCAGATCCGCATGGCGCCGCCGTTTGTCGAGCTGGTCAAGCGCATCCACGAGGGAGCGCTGGGCGAGATCGTTACTGGTCAGGCTTACTACTATTGTCCGCGCATCGATTTCAGTTTCCCGAACGCTCCAGAGCCGGTGCGCCGTTTGCGCAACTGGTTGCAGGACCGCGTGCTCTCGGGCGACATCATCGTCGAACAGAATATCCACGCGATCGATATTTGCAACTGGACGATGCAAGGGCATCCCGAAAAAGCCATTGGCCGCAACGGAAGAAGAGGCCGCGATTTTCCCGGCGACACCGCCTCCTCGCACTTCGATGTGGTGTTTCAATATCCGAAAGACGTGCATGTCAGTTTCAGCTCGGCGCAGTTCGGCAAGGTGGAGTTCGATTGTAACGAGCGCTTCCTGGGCACGCTGGGGTCTTCGCAATCGCCTTATTCCGGGCAACTCGGCATCTGGGACAAGGAGCAATTGATCTGGGGAAGCAGCGACAAGTCGGCCCCTGCGCAAGGGTCGTTCTCGGCGAGCGGCTCATTCTCGGACAACCTGGCGCAGGCCGATTCGGAGAAACAGAAGGCATTCATCCACAGCATATCGAGCGGCCAATTCCACAATCAGGCCGCGCTGGGCGTGGAGTCGGCTTTGACCGCCATGCTGGGACGGCAAGCCGCGTACACGGGTCACGAAGTGACGTGGGACGAACAGCTCGCCTCCAACGAGCACTGGGATGCGGGGATCGATCTGAATAAGCTGGGCTGAAGCCTGCAATTAGGCCGCATGGTACGATGGGCTTTTGGCCCAAGAGCGACTTGCTCATCCTAATTTGTTGGCGCAACCTCCGCAGCCGAAAGACCCGGCGCCTGCAATTGCCATCAGCGCAACTTTCACGGCCGAGGCTCTCGAGCCCGTGCTGGCTTTTTGGCTGCGCGAGCTGAAGCTCGATTACCAGATCCGCTTCGCGTCTTACAACCAGGTTTTTCAGGAATTGCTCAACCCGAGCGGCCTTCTCGCCGGCAATCGGAGCGGGCTGAATGTTTTACTGGTCCGCTTCGAAGACTGGGTGCGCTTTCGCGACCAGGTGAGTATCGCGGAACTCGAAGAGCACGTGCAGCACTTCGTATCCGCTGTGCGCTCTGCCGCGAGCGCCGCATCCACGCCGATGCTGGTCTGTGTTTGCCCGGCATCTCCCGGGTTTCTAAGCGATGGCGAGCGCACGCGGTTCGCAGCGCGATCCGAAGACTCGCTGCAAAACGCCTTCGCGGATCTCAGTTCCGTACAACTGGTGTCCACCACAGCCCTGCAGCGTCTGTATCCGGTGCCGGATTATTACGATCCGCACGCCGATGAGCTCGGCCATGTACCGTACACGCCGGAATTCTTCGCCGCTTTGGGCACTGTGATTGCCCGCAAACTCCATGCCGCGCGCACCAGCCGCTACAAAGTGATTGCACTCGATTGCGACGAGACGATTTGGCAAGGGGTTTGTGGCGAGGATGGACCGCAAGGCGTCCGGCTGGATGACGATCACCGAGCGCTTCAGAATTTCATGCTGGCCCAGCGCGAAGCGGGGATGCTGTTGTGCCTGTGCAGCAAAAACAATCCCGAAGACGTCTTCGATACTTTTCGCGTGCATCCGGAAATGCCGCTTGCGCTCGAGCACTTCACGGCTTCGCGGCTGAACTGGGGACCCAAGTCCGCGAATCTGCGAGCGCTCGCCGAGGAGCTGAACCTCGCACTCGACAGCTTCATCCTGGTGGACAATAGCGCCACCGAATGCGCGGAAGTGCGGGCTGGTTGTCCGGAAGTGCTTGCGATCGCGCTGCCTCAAGATGCGCGGGAGTTTGCCGGTTTCCTGGATCACATCTGGCCGTTCGACCACTGGAGCACTACTTCGGAAGACCGCAATCGCGCGGCGATGTACGTCCAAGAACGAGACCGTGCACGCGCCGCTAGGCAGGCGTCAAACCTTGAGGAATTTCTTGGGTCCCTGAATTTGCTAGTGAAGATCGAGCCCATGACGCAGGATCAGCTTCCCCGCGTGGCGCAATTGACCATCCGCACCAATCAGATGAATTTCACTTCGGTGCGCCGCGACGAGAGCGAGATGGAGCGTCTGTTGAGCTCCGAAGGTTACGAGTGCCTGACCGTCGATGTGGATGATCGATTTGGAAGCTACGGGCTGACTGGTGTGATGCTGTTTCGGGCGAATGGCGGAGCGCTGGCAGTGGACACGTTCCTGCTCAGTTGCCGCGCTCTGGGACGCGGCGTGGAGCATCGCATGCTGGCGCGCCTCGGTGAAATCGCTCAGGAGCGTGGGCTGGCCGAAGTCCGGATCCCATTCGCTCCGACTCCGCGCAATCGGCCCGCCGAGGCCTTGCTCAGGTCCGTTGGCGCGCCGTTCGAGCATCGCATCCCGACGGGCTCGACATTTCACTTCCCGGCGGATTTCCTGGCGCAGGTGAGTTACAGCACCGCTAATCCAGCGCCGGGCGTGGTCCAGGAGCGCCACGTGAGAGGGACGCAGGCCGCCGCGGAGAGCCCGCTGGACTATGCCGCGATCGCACGTGACCTGCGGACCGCGGCGCAAATTCTCCAAGCTGTACGGGCAGCATCGTTGCGACGCTCCGCGGGCGCGCCGGCGGACGCCCCCAGGAACCGGCTAGAACAGCAGCTCGCGCAAATGTGGGCGAATCTGCTGGGTCTGCCTTCTGTGGGAATCCATCAGAATTTCTTCGATCTGGGTGGCCATTCGCTGCTGGCCGTGCAATTGCTTTCTCTGGTCCGGCAGACCTTCGATCTCGATCTTTCTCTGAAAGTGGTCTACAGCGGCGACTTCACAGTTGCGGAACTGGCCAAGGCGATCGAGCTGCGCGAAATCGAGCAGGCGGGCGCCGGCCGTTATGCCGAGATTCTCAAAGAGGTGGAGAGCCTCTCCGATGAAGAGGTTCGCGCCTTGCTCGCCCAGGAGCAGAACGGGACGTCTCGTAGCAAGCCCGGCGGCAAGCCTTAGCGCCATGCGCATCCTGCTTGCGTCGAGCGCTTCCCATGTTCCGCCGCGCGGCGGCTCGACCCGCAGTAATCTGGCCTGGCTCGATGCGCTCGCCTCTCACGGCCACAAGTGCCGCATCGTCGCGGGGGCGCTGACTGCCGGCACGGCCGAGAAACTGGCTGAGATTCGGCGGGAGACTGAGGATCAAGAGGCCGGGCGCACGTCTCACGAACTGGATGCGGTAGCCGATCCGGTCAAGCGGGCGGCGGCACTCAAAGAACGGATTCGCGATTTTCAACCCGACTGGGTATTGGTTTCGTCGGAAGACATCGGGCAGGGATTACTGCGCGCGGCTCATGAAGCGGCGCCTGGCCGCGTGGTCTATCTGGCCCACACGCCACAATTCTATCCGTTCGGCCCGGCAAGCTGGAGTCCCGATCGAGAAGGCGCGGAGCTGGTGGCGAATTCCGCCGCGATCATCGCTATCGGGCATCACACCGCGGACTACATCGGTACACACCTGGGGCGGCGCGCCGAGGTCATCCATCCGCCCATCTACGGCCCCGGACCGTTTCCGCAGTTTGGGTCGGGCGAATGGATCACCATGATCAATCCGTGTGCGGTGAAGGGCATTTCGATTTTTCTGTTGCTCGCCCAAGAGTTTCCGCAGCGCCAGCTCGCCGCTCTGCCGGGCTGGGGAACGACGGCTGCGGATCGGCGCGCGCTCGACGCGCAGTCCAATGTCACCGTTCTCCGCAATTGCAAACACATCGACGAGGTGCTGAAGGACACGCGTGTCTTGTTGATGCCCTCGCTTTGGTTCGAAGGCTTCGGCCTGATCGTGGTGGAAGCGATGCTTCGCGGAATTGCGGTTGTGGCCAGCGATGCCGGTGGTTTGGTGGAAGCGAAATTGGGAACCAGCTTCGTGATTCCTGTCCGGCCGATTGAACAGTACGATGCGGTATTCGACGATCAAGGATTGCCGCGTCCCGTGTTGCCCGATCAGGATCTTGCGCCATGGGGTGAAGCTTTGGACCAGCTTCTTTTTGACCGTGGTGTGTACGGACGCGAATCCTCCGCCGCGCGGGATGCCGCTGCGCGCTTTGTTTCCGGCTTACGGCCCTCTCAACTCGAGGAATTCCTGCTGTCGCTAGAGCCTGCGCGTCCCACAGCGCTTCAGAAAGATCCGCTCGCCGGGTTGTCGGCCGAAAAGCGGGCATTGCTCCTCCAACGCCTTCGGGCACGCTCGGGCGAGTAGCCGCGGCGCGTTTATGCGAATTCTGCTCGCGCAAAACTCCCGCTACTATCCGGCGCACGGCGGCGGCGATAAATCCAACCGCCTGCTTATGGAAGCGCTGGTCGCGCGTGGGTATACGTGCCTGGTTGTGGCTCGGATCAGCAAGTTCGGGCCGGGCGAACATGAAGTGTTCCTGAGCGAGCTGGCGGCGCGCAATGTGAGTGTGGGCTCGGCCGATCACGGTGTGGTGACGCTTCATCGCGGCGGCGTCGAAGTGCATACGGTGACGAATCAGCCGGGCCTTCGCAAGTACTTCTCGGAACAGATCACCGCGTTCCGGCCGGATGTGATTCTGGCATCGACGGATGACCCGGCGCAGCTTCTGCTCGAACCGGCCCGGCGTTCGGATGCCCGCGTGGTTTTTCTCGCACGGGCCACGCTGGCTCTGCCATTCGGCCCGGATTGCGCATTTCCCAGCACCACCAAGACGGACATGCTGCGACGTGTGGATGCGATCGTCGGGGTGAGCCAGTACGTGGCCGATTACATCCGGCGCCATAGCGGACTGGAAGCTGTGCACGTCCCCATTTCGCTGCTGGATCCCGGTCCTTATGCGCCTTTGGGGCGCTTCGAGAACGAATTCGTCACGATGGTGAATCCGTGCGCCGTCAAGGGCATTTCGATTTTCCTGTCGCTGGCGGAGCGTATGCCGCAAGTGCGTTTTGCGTCAGTGCCCATGTGGGGCACCACCGATGCCGACCGGCGGGCGCTTGAGCAGCATCCAAATGTTTCGCTTCTGCCGCTGGTTGATCACATCGCCAAGTTGTTCGCCCGCACGCGGGTACTGCTGGTTCCTTCGCTGTGGGCGGAGGCGCGGTCGCGTGTTGTGGTCGAAGCCATGCTCCATGGCGTACCGGTTATCGCCAGCAACGTCGGCGGCATTCCCGAAGCCAAGCTGGGCGTTGACTACCTGCTCCCCGTGACTCCGATTGCCAAATACCAGGAGCGCGTGGATGAGCAGATGGTCCCGGTTGCCGATGTTTCCGAGCAGGATATCGGTCCGTGGTATGCCGCGCTTGAGCGGCTGCTCTCGGATCGCGCCCACTACGAGCAGCTTGCACTTGATTCGCGCACTGCGGCGCTGCGTTATGCCGATAGCCTGAGTGTGGTTCCATTCGAGCGGCTGCTGGAACAGACTCTGCAGAAGTCAAAGGCGGCCGCGTTACCTGAGACGGCTGAGTCATCCGTCGATCCGCTGGCCAAGCTTTCTCCGGAAAAGCGCCAGTTGCTTGCTCTGCGCTTGCGAGCAGGGAAGACACTTGCCGCGTTGTGGTTCCCGTCAATTCAGGAATCCAGCAAAGAAAAGTTGCGGCTGTTCTCGTTCCCGTACGCGGGCGGTGGAGCGAGCGTCTTCCGCGAATGGGCGGGACGTTTTCCGGCAGATATCGCCGTGTGCCCAGTTCGCTTGCCCGGACGGGAAACACGCTTGAATGAGCCGGCCTTCGACTCGATGGAGCAGTTGATCCCGGCGCTACGCGAAGCTATCCATCCGTATCTCGATCGCCCTTTCGCTTTCTTCGGCCACAGCCTGGGCGCGGTAATCGCATTCGAGCTGGCGCGCTCGCTTACGACCCACCCACTGTGCCTCTTCGTTTCCGGCGCGCGGGCGCCACAATTGAGGCGCGATCACGTACCGCCGCCACCACCTTCCGATGACGAGCTGATCGAGGAACTCAGGCGGCTGAATGGCATACCGCAGGATCTTCTCGAACATCGGGAGTTGATGCAGCTCGCGCTACCTGCTCTGCGGGCCGACACCGCGCTGTATCGCAACTACGTGTATCATGACGCGGCGCCGCTCGATTGCCCGATTCGCGCGTACGGCGGTTTGAGTGACGAGAGGATCACGCACGAGCATCTCGAGGCCTGGGCGGAGCAGACTTGGGCGTTCAAACTGGAAATGTTCCCCGGCGGGCATTTCTTTCTGCAAACGAACCAGGGAGAATTTCTGACAACGCTCGTGCGCGATGTGAGTCAGTTACTTGCTGTCAGTCGCCGCGACCCACGCGCCTAGCCCGATCATCGCCAGTCCGCACGCGGTTCTCTGGCGCCTTCGAAACTTGACGCGACTCTTCAGACGATGTCCCAGCGGCCCGGCGAACATCACTACCACCAGATCCGCGCTCGTGTTGAGCAGGACCGAAATCGAGCCCAGCAGCAGGAACTGCACGAAAACATACCCTAGCGCCGGCGTGATGAATTGCGGGATGAATGAAAGAAAGAACAGCGCCGTCTTCGGGTTCAGCACCTCAGTTACGATGCCTTGCGAAAAGGCGCCCCCGGACGGCCTAGGCGCACCTTCCGCAACCGGCTCCGCGTTGCGGCTACGGATCATCCGCACGCCCAAATACACGAGATACGCCGCTCCCGCATACTTCACGATTGCGAATGCCACGGCAGACGCCGCAAGCAGGGCGGAAATTCCCAACGCCGCGCCAAACACATGCACCAAGCCGCCGATGAAGGTTCCCAGCGAGGACTCCACGCCTTCGCGCCTGCCACCGGCGAGGCTGCGGGCGAGAACGTAAAAGATGCCGGGACCGGGGGTTACGGCCAGCAAGAACGCCGCCACTAGAAAGAGCGCAAAGCGCCCGGAATCGAGCATAGAGAAAGTATCGCTTACTTCTCTCTACTGATTCCCAGTGCTCGAATCCGCTTGTGCAGGTTGGTGCGCTCCATGCCGAGCGCCCGGGCGGCGCCGGAGACGTTCCAGTTGGCTTCTTCGAGTGCGCGCAGAATGTACTCGCGCTCGGCGGATGCGCGGGCCTCTTGCACCGTCGATCGCGGTGCCGAATCGCTCTCGCTCGCTGAGCATTCGTCCAGAGTGCCTCTTCGTCTCCGGCGCCCGTGCGCCTCAGTTACGGTGTGATCATGTACCGCCACCGCCGCCTTCAGACGACGAGCTGATCGAGGAGCTGCGCCGGCTCGATGGCATTCCACAAGAACTACTTGATCATCATGAGCTGATGCAGCTCGCGCTGCCAGCGCTGCGGGCCGACACTGCGCTGTATCGCAAATACGTTTACCAGGATGGGCCGCCGCCCGCGTGTCCGATTTGCGCCTACGGCGGCGCGGATGATGCGAGAATCACATCCGGGCATCTGGAGGACTGGGCAGTGCAGACCACGGAATCTTTCAAACTGGAAGTGTTTCCGGGTGGCCATTTCTTTCCGCGAACTCACCAGGGCGAATTTTTGAGGTCGCTCGCGCGCGATTTGTCTGAGTTACTTGCTGTCACTAACAGCCACGCACGCCCCTAACCCGATCATCACCAGCCCGCACGCGGTCCGTCGGCGCCTGCGAAACGGGACGCTGCTCTTAAGACGATGCCCTAAGGAATCCAACCGCATTCGCCGCGAGAAGAGGAAGCGAGAAATCCACGACGAGCTTGCACGCGCCACGGCGAAAAAGAACCCGACCGCCGACCGAACAATCACTGGAGGGAGATTGAAGGCTTAGATGGTGTCTATCCGATGACTTCGGCTTCGTACTCGTGAGGGTCGCCTCGGGACCTTGGCGCTCTCCCGTCACCTAGTCGCTCCGCACAGTGGAAGTGCCGGTCATTGCCAAGCAGCGGGTTGCGTCTCGTGATCGTCTTCGACTTCACCAGGTCCCGTGTTGACGAATGAGAAGCCAACGCCGCAGCGCGTACGCCTGATTAGGTCCAAGACATATCCGGGTAACTCGATCCCGCCGTTTTCGCTAGAGGTAACGACCGAAGCGATGACCTCGAACTGCTTGGGTCCAAGCTGAAGGGTTTCAAGTGCGGTGTAGAGGCGTTCCAAGTCCATCTCCTGGCCCATTTCGAGCATTAGAATATTACCCCTTTGTTTAGTCTCAGCCTCGGGCAGCGCGCTCCGGATGCCCCCGCGCTCCTCTTCTGACAATCCACGGAATCGCAGCCTAAATCGTTCCTTGCGGTATGACATTTACTTTCCTCCAGCAGCTCTGTACCTGGCCACTAACTCTTTAGCTCCCGGTAGCCGTATTAGGTTGAACTCCCCCCTTCCCTCGATAGTATTCTCTTCTTCGACAAACTCACCAAATGCATTCCGATCGATGTTATATTTTTTTGCCATCTGGTTCAGATTCCGCTGCTCTCTGGCCTGCGCGCCCCTGGTCTTCTCGCGGTATTCACCGCCCCGCCACGTAGAATATTCCCGGTCCCGGGGTGATCGCCAACAGGGATGCCGCCGCAAGGAAGAGCGCGAATCGTCCGGAATCGAACATGCCCAGAGGGTCGCTTTACTTCTCTCTCGCTATCCCCAGTGCTCGAATCCGCTTGTGCAGGTTGGTGCGCTCCATGCCGAGCGCCCGGGCGGCGCCGGAGACGTTCCAGTTGGCTTCTTCGAGTGCGCGCAGAATGTACTCGCGCTCGGCGGAGGCACGCGCTTCTTGCACCGTCGATCGCGGCGCCGAATCGCGCTGCACACGGATCTCCACGGGAATGGATTCCTTGGTCAGCCGCTCTCCGGTGGTCAGTATGGCCATGCGTTCGATGGCGTTGCGCAGCTCGCGCGCGTTGCCCGGCCACGCGTAACTCTCCAACAGCGGATAGACGTCGTCGGCGAGTGCCTTCGGCTTGAAATTATTTCGTGCACAAAAATCATCGAGAAAATACTCGGCCAGCAGGCGGATGTCCTGCACGCGCTCGCGCAGCGCCGGTACTCGAATCGGCACGACACTTACGCGATAGTAGAGGTCCTCGCGGAACTTATCCTGGCTTACCAGAGACGCCAGCTCGCGATTAGTTGCCGAGATGACGCGCACAGAAACGCGAATGGATTGTTCACCGCCCACCCGGTGAAACTCGCCCTCCTGTAATACACGGAGCAATTTTGCCTGCGACGCCGAGTGCAGGTCGCCGATTTCGTCAAGGAACAGCGTGCCGCCGTCCGCCAACTCAAACTTCCCTCGCCGCATCCCGGCCGCGCCCGTAAACGAGCCTTTTTCATGGCCAAATAGCTCACTCTCGATTAGCTCCGTGGGAATCGCTGCGCAGTTGACCTTGACGAATGCGCCGGATGCGAACGGGCTGTTGCGGTGGATATGCTCGGCCAGCAATTCCTTGCCGGTACCCGATTCTCCGATCAGCAGCACACGCGCGTCCGATCGCGCCGCCATCGACGCCTGTTCCACCGCCCGCAGAAATGCCGGGCTCGATCCGATCATCTTCGGACTCGATCCCACCAGCTCGCGCAGGCGCTCATTCTCCCGGCGCAGGCTGGCGTGCTCCAGCGCATTCTTGAGCGCGACCAGGACCTTCTCGCGGCTGAGCGGCTTCTCCAGGAAGTCGAAGGCCCCAGCGCGCGTGGCTTCCACGGCATCGGCGATGGTCCCGTGGCCCGAGATCATGATGGCCGGCGCAAGGCTGCCGTTCTGTTGCACCGAGCGCAGCAGGTCGATGCCGTTTCCATCGGGCAGGCGCATGTCGAACAGAAATAGGTCGGCGCGCGGCGCCTCGGTATTCGTGCGGAACTCCGCCACTGAGCGGCAAATCGAGACCCCATAGCCCTCGCGCTCCAGAATCATGCGCAGCGAGCGGCCGATGTTGTCTTCGTCGTCAACGATCAGAACTTTTTTCGAGGCCATGAGAGCCATTGGGAAGCACCAGACGAAACGCCGCACCACCAAGTTCGCCAGCCACCGGGACGATATCGCCGCCGGAAATGAGCGCGCTCTTGCGCGCAATGGAGAGGCCGAGACCCATGCCGTGCTTCTTGAATGAAATCGTGGGCTGGAACAAGGTCCGCCGGGCTTGCTCGCTCAAGCCCGGTCCGGAGTCGTGAACCTCGACGGCCACGTGACCATTCAAAGAGTGCGTTACCGCCAGCACGTTCCCACCCGCGCCCGCCGCGTGTGCTGCGTTCTCCAGCAGGTTCACCAGAATGCCTTTGATCAGATCCTCGTCGGCTACGGTCCGCAGCGCTTCCGGCTCGAGGCGCAGCGCATAATTGACCTCCGGATGTCCGGTCTTGAGAAACGCCACACGATCCTCGACGACTGTGTTCAGATTCAACTCGACCGGGCGCACCGGCGGCTCCGCGGAAAATTGCGAAAACGCGCGCACACGCCGCTCCAGACTCTCGATTTCTTCGACAACAATCTGCTTGGCCTGCTCCAGGAAGACGCGATCGGCGCCGCTCTGGCGAGCCACCATTTCCTCCACGGTCAGGCGGATCGGCGTCAGTGAATTCTTCACCTCGTGCGCCATCTTGCGCGCCAGAGATTCCCAGCTAGCGAGCTGGGTGAGGTAGATCAGGCGGTCGCGGCTTTCTTCCAGCCGCTCGGCGCTGTCGTTGAATGCTTCGATGGCGCGCCCGATCTCGTCATCGCGGCGGCTCTTGAGCCGGACGGCGAAGTTGCCGGCCGCGAGTTCCGAAAGCCCCGCCGTCAATTGTTGGATTGGCTGGCTCAGGTGATGCGCCAGGAAAGCCAGAAAGACGAGCGATCCGAGCCACACGAGCGATGCCAGCAGCACCCAGGCGCTGATGAAACCGCGAGGCAGATCGCGCGATTGCTCCTTGTAGACGAGGTCCCGCGCTCGCTTGTACTGTTCTGACAGTCGGTTCATGGCAATCGGAAGAGCGCGCGAGTAGACGAGCACTTCGTCGGGGCGGCGCACGTAATACTCCAGCCGGTCCCCCTCAGCGCCTTCGCGCACACATCCATCCTGATCGCCGCTCGACCAAAAGCTGCGCAGCGGCTCCGCCCACGCCGCCAGATCCTTGGCCGCAAACCGCTGAGGTGCAACCCGGCTGGCTGCGGCGTCGTTTTTCAAGTCCTGGCAAGCTTGGTTGTAGAAGGCGAGGCCCGTTCGATGCAATGATTGGGAAAGATCATCCAACTCCCGCGTTGCCCTGTACCGCAGGCTGCGGTCCAGAAACGAAGTCGTCATCCACAGTGTGGCGCCCCATGGCACAACCGTGGCGGCGAGGAAAACCAGAATAAGCTTGTTGCGAAGCCGATTCACCCGCTTCGTGAGCTCCGGCGCTCTCTTTTGATGTCTTCGAGGCGCAGTGGGCCCGCGCTGGCCTCCCAGTGCATCTGCTGCGCCCGCGCCGGGTTGCTGAAAACCTCGATCAGCCGCGTCAGATTGATGCCCGAGTCCCCGACCACCCCGGCCTGGTCGCGCGCATCTTCCGCGCGGAGCTCCAATTTGATCCACAGGGCCTTGTCGTGGGGAATGCCATCGATCAGCAGCGGCAGATGATCGAGACACCAGCCTTCGGCCGCCGTCGCCGAAAGGTGAGACACCGTGGCCCGCTCCACACCGGTGCTGGTCACGGAGAATTTCTCTTCCCAGACATCGTAGCTGACCACGAACCGGTTTACCGCAGGCCGGACCAATGGCGTGCTGGCCTCGCTCGAAGCCGAGAGCGAAAGCTGAGCGAGATACACCAGGGTTGCGCCATCTTTCAACTTTTCCAGCGGCTTGCCGGAAAGAAACTGGAACTTTGCGGGGGCCGAAACGCGCAGGTCGTCGCCATCCAGATGCAGATCGTCGCGGTCCAGACGCACCTCTAGGGTTGGGGCGGCCAACCCTGAAAGGAGGGTCGCGCCTAAGCCCGCCGTGAGCCACCATGGTCTGGTGACCTTCCGCATCAATAGTTCATGCCGACCATAAATACTGGTGACGCCCGTCCGCCCCGGATGGGGAACGCCGTCGCCACCAGGAACGAGTTCTTACGCACCCCGACTCCCAGCGAGTGCCGCACCACCATATCCTGGCCAGGGTCCCAAATGGCCCCGGCATCATAGAATGCTTCAAAGAAGCCGTAGCGGTATTCGACCGAGTTGTAGACTACCCGACTCCCCCCTAAGGGGTCGAGTTCCCACTTGTTCCAACCTCGCAGCATCGAACTGGTTCCGAGCTGAAAACGCTCGAACAAAGGCGCCGGGCCCAGAATGAATCCGCCAACGGCCTCTTCCGAGAGCGACTGGCGGCCTCGCGCAACCGTATACCGCAGTTCCCAGCGGTGCCGCGAGTACGCGTAATCGCTGTCCAACGCTCTCGTGGCTACGCGCAGGCTGTAGTCCGCCTGCAAGCTCTGCTGGCCGAACACTCCACCTTCAAACTGCTGGAAGTACTGGACGTCCGTGATGGCCGCATTTGCCAATTGGGTGCGTTCGCCAGGCCCTTCCGTCTCAAAACGCTGAAAACCGGCGCCGAAAGAAACGGTCAGCGGTTTGGCCACCTGGATGGTGACAACCGGTTCGAAATTCTGCCGTGTGCGGTACAGGCCGGCCACTTGGCTATCCTGACCGAGGGCACTGAGAGTGGAATGGTTCCACTGCTCATGGTAGCTGTCAAATTCGAACCGAAGGCGTACGCGGTCGCTCCCGAGATGCCGGTTTTCATAGCGTGTCCGAATGCCCGTAAAGCGCTCGACCAGTTCGTCTCCGTCGCTTACCAAGCCCGCCGTGAAGCGGCTGTCGCCGGCGATGAGTGTGCCATTCACGGATCCGCTCAAGCCTTCGCTCGAATGGTAGAGGAGCCGCGGAACCGACAGATCAACCCGCTTCCCGGCTACGTCCATGACGATCTTCACGTGGTCGGGCGAGCTGCCGCGCAGAAGTCTGGGGACGACCTTCCGTACGTTGAGCTCATCCCGAATGCGTCGCGCCACATCGTTCATAGCGGTGGGATTGAACTTTTGGCCGATGAGTCTTTCAAGATCCTGCCGAAGGCCGCGGCTGATGCCGGACTCGGCCTCGCGTGGAAGTTCCACGGCCTCAACTGTATATCTGGAATTGACGTTGAATTCGACTGGCTGAAGGATTGGCTGTTGATTCCCACCCCATAAGCTTGCGCCCGAGATCAACAGGCTAATCAGTGCGCATTTCATGACGCAGGAGAATGCAACGGCATGGCCACCGACAGAAGGCATTTCCCTACAAAGGCTTAACGCATTATACCCTGTGCCTGCCGTTCACAGGTGTGACGATTGCCTGGGATTTAGAGTGCCTTGGCGAGTTCGGTGGCGAAGGCGCTTCGGACCTGCTCTTTTTCCTTAGGACGCTTCACGCGACGGCGTTGTTGCTGCTGATCACGGCTCGCGGGAGCTACAACCGCTGGGCCCGTGATTTTGCCCTTAGCGGGCTGGGCCGGGTTGGCGCGCAGCAGCTTGCCTTCGAGAGGCGCGCGGTCAAAACGGCGGATGATGGACTGCATCTCCTCCGTCGTGGGGGCCTCCACAAACGCGAAGCCTTTGGACTCCTGCGTTTCGTGGTTGCGGATCACCTTAATGGAATCCGCTACCAGGTCTTCAGCCGACAGCCATCCTTTGATGTCATCGGCGGTGACCCACGTAGGTAGATTGCCGAGAAATACAGTGAAACTCATTCAGTGACTTTTTTGCTCCGTTGGTTGGATTCTGGCTTTCAAAGGGGAAGGGTTCCGCTCTACTGCCAGAATCGATGATATCAGGGCGTAGAGCAACTTGCAATCTCGCCATGGCTGTTTTTGGGCTATCATGATGCGTTTCTCACCAGGCCGATATCCCCCAGACCATTCAAGATGAACTGCACCGCGATGGCGGTGAGCAGCAGCCCCATCATGCGGGTGAGAATGCGGATCCCAGTTTCGCCCAGATAGCCGCGGACGCGGTCCGCGCCCGCCAGAATCCAATACGAGGCGAATGCGGTCATGGCGATCGCCACCAGGATGGGAACTGCGTACCAGATGGCCGGGGCTCCGCTCATGAGAACCATGACTGTTGAGATGGAGCCGGGACCGGCCAGCATCGGCACACCCAGCGGAATGATTCCCACGTCTTCCTTCTCCGCGCCTTCCTCGGTTTCCGTGGGGGTTTCCTTGGTTGGGGACCGGCGCGCCCGCAGCATGTCGAGTCCGATCAGCAACAGGATCACTCCGCCGGCAATCTTGAACGCCGGCAGCGTGATCCCGAATAGCTTGAAGATCAGTGTGCCCGCGGCGGCGAAGCACGAGAGCACCAGGAAGCAGGTCCAGGCAGCGCGGCGCGCCATATGCTGCCGGTCCGCCTGGTCGGCCCCTGCGGTCATGATGAGGAACGTGGGGATAGCGGCGATGGGGTCAACCAAAACGAAAATGGAGGTCAACGCGACCAGGAAAAACTGCGGTAAAGCGGCAATCGAGCCGGGCAAGGACATTCTGCGTTCCCGGCGCGGTCACTGACCCGTCCGCCACTGGCGTCCGTCGCGTGTTAAGAGATCGTTAGCTTCCTTCGGCCCCCAAGAACCGGCCGGATAGTTGGGGAAGTTGCGCGGCGGCAGCGCTTTCCAAACGTCCAGCACCGGCTGCACCACGCTCCAGCCGGCCTCGATCATATCCGCCCGCTGGAACAGAGTCGCGTCACCGATCATGCAGTCATAGAGCAGGCGCTCATACCCGGTGCTAGGCTCGCTGCCAAAGTAATCCTGGTAATGGAAGTCCATCTTAACCGCGCCGATGTCCACCACCGGGCCGGGGATCTTGGCGCCGAATTTCAGGGAGATGCCCTCGTCCGGCTGAATATGCATGGTCAGCAGGTTGTGGCCAAGGTTTTCAACCGGCGTGTCCCGAAACAGTACGAACGGCGCGCGGCGGAACTGAATCACCACCTCGGTTACACGCTGGGCCAGCCGCTTGCCGGTCCGAATGTAGAACGGCACGTCCGCCCACCGCCAGTTGTCGATTGAGAGTTTCAGGGCAACGAAAGTTTCGGTTTGCGAATCCGGAGCGACGTTCGGTTCGGAACGGTACGCCGGGGCTGGGTGGCCGTCCTCCACGCCCTCGCCGTACTGTCCGCGCACCGTGCGCGTCAAAACGTCCTCCGGCGCGTACGGCTGGATGGCATGCAGAATCTTAGACTGTTCGTCGCGCACCGCGTCGGCGTGGAACGAAACGGGCGGCTCCATGGCGGTGAGCGTCACCAATTGCAGAATATGGTTGGGCACCATGTCGCGGAGTGCGCCGGCATGGTCGTAGTATGCTCCCCGCTGTTCTACGCCCAGCGTCTCTGCCACCGTGATTTGAACGTGATCGATATAGCGCCGGTTCCAAATCGGCTCGAAGATGCCGTTCGAGAACCGGAAGACCAGAATGTTCTGCACGGTCTCTTTGCCCAGATAGTGATCGATGCGGTAGATCTGATCCTCCGTCAGTACCTGCTTGATCTCGCGGTTGAGCGCGCGGGCTGAATCAAGGTCGTGGCCGAACGGCTTCTCGAAGACGATACGGCGCCAGCGGCCGCCACTTTCTTCCGCCAGACCGGCTCCGCCGAGCTGGCTCACCACCTCCCCGAACAGGGCCGGCGTGGTTGCCAGGTAGTAAAAATAGCTCCCCTGCGTACCGTGCTTTTCGTCCACTTGTGCCAGCAGCGGCTTCAACCGCTGATAGTATGCGGGATCCTGAAAGTCGCCTGGGAGGTAGTAGAGCCGTTCGATCAGCCAGTCGCAGAACTTACAATGATCCGGGGCGCCTGCGAATTGCCCGAGGTCCTCACGGACCTGCGAGCGGAATTCGTCCTCGCTGAAGGTCTGGTTGGCGCAACCCACGAGAGCGAACTCCTTGGGCAGCAGGTCCTTTTTTGCCAGATTGTAGAGGGCGGGCACCAGCTTGCGCTTCGTGAGGTCGCCCGAAGCGCCGAAGATCACCAGGCAGCAGCGGTCGCCGGGCCGTGCCGGCTGTTGTTGGGGCGGTTCCGTTTTCTGGGGATTTGAGGGCGTGGCTGGCATTTGAGCTAACCCTTTTTCGCCTGTTCCACGTGCCCGCCGAACTGGTAACGCATGGCGGACAAGAGCTTGTCGGCAAAGGTATCTTCGCCGCGGGAGGAGAAGCGCTCATAGAGCGCCGTGCTCAGAACCGGGACGGGAACGGATTCGTCGATCGCCGCCATGATGGTCCAGCGCCCTTCGCCGGAATCGGATACCTTGCCGGAGAATTTCGCCAAGTCGGGCTGCTCCAGCAGAGCGATGGCATTCAGATCGAGCAACCAGGAAGCCACCACGCTGCCGCGCCGCCAGACTTCGGTGATATCGGCGAGGTTGAAATCGTACTGGTACCGCTCGGGGTCGCGCAGCGGTGTGGTCTCGGCATCCACCTCGCGGGTGTGCTTACCGACATTGGCGTGCTTCAGAATGTTTAAACCTTCGGCAAACGCAGCCATCAGTCCGTATTCGATGCCGTTGTGCACCATCTTCACGAAATGGCCTGCTCCCGACGGGCCGCAGTGCAGGTAGCCCTCTTCCGCGGTTCCATCCACTTTCTCGCGACCGGGTGTCCTGGGAATATTGCCTCGCCCCGGCGCGAGGGTCTTGAAGATCGGGTCCAGATGCCGGACGACTTCGGGCTCACCGCCAATCATGAGGCAGTAGCCGCGCTCCAACCCCCAAATACCGCCGCTGGTACCGGTGTCAACGTAATGCAGCTTCTTCTGCGCCACCTCCCCGGCGCGGCGGATGTCGTCAACGTAGCAGGAATTGCCGCCATCGATAATGATGTCGCCCTGCTGCAGCCGCTCCGAGAGATCATGGACGGTATCGTCGACTACAGCAGCCGGCACCATTAACCAGACGGCTCGCGGTTGCTTTAACTTGCGGACGAAGTCATCCAGCGACCCGGAGCCGGTGGCGCCCTCGCCGGCCAATTGCTTGACGCTCTCCTGGTTCCGGTCAAAGACCACGCATTCGTGTCCGCCCTCCATCAGACGGCGCACCATGTTGGCGCCCATCCGCCCCAATCCGATCATTCCGAGCTGCATTATGTCTCCTGAATGCTAAGAATCGCACGAACTCGCTGATCTATGATGACCGGCGGAGCAAGTCGGATTCGGAGGGTGTGTGGAAAGGGACAGATCCGGAGGCTGATCTGGAGTAGCGGTTTCAGGCTGGAACGGGATGCGTCGAGTGGGGAACCAGCACGCTGATCGGCTGGGGAATGCCGACAGTTCTGGCGAAGCCTCGCAGCTTTTCGATCATCGGCATGGTCAGCTCCTCGCCCTTGGGCAGCAGCAGCACTCCGTTGCTGGCGCAGATGTTCTGGTTGGCGATCATGGTGGTATTGAGTTCGCTCACCTTGAGCATGAGGATCTTGCGCTGGACGCTTTGCAAATCCGCGGTTTCGAGCGCGTCCAGCAAGCGGGCGTGGAACACGCCGGATTGGCGCATTTGCGCGAGGGCATCGCGGCGCGGTTTGCCAGCGCTGGCGAGACGATCGAACTCCAGAGCGGTTCTCAGGATTGCGGTGCCCATGGTCACGCCGTCAGTGGCCGCAAACAAACCCGCCAAGCGCTCCTCGGGGGGCGGCGCACTGCTTTGATTTCGAATCATGCGCGCGACCGCCTCCAGCCGCGGAATGTTTTCGAGTAAACGCTCGGCCGCAGCGGGGTGAGCGGAGAAGACGGCTTGCTCATCCGGGGTTAGCTCCTCGCGGGCGGCAACCTTATCCAGCACCGGCTGCGGAACCGTAATGTAGCCTAACTGGCACAGCATGGCCGCGAGCTCGCATTCCCAGACGTTGCGTAATTTCAGGGACGTGGCGATGTGGGTGGCATATTTGCGGATCAGGCAGGCATGGCTGAACGCGCCCGGGTTCACCAGGCTCAGCACCTCGGTCAAGACTTTGATGCTGCCGCTCAAGGTCTTCTCCAGCAACTCGCGTTCGGAGGTAATCAACCGGTGCTGCTCCACCGCCGAATCCAGTGCGGCGATAAGGATTTCGGTTGGACACGGCTTGGTAAGGAAGCGAAAGATGCTGCCTTCATTCACCGCGGCGATGGCCGTATTCATGTCGGCTTGTCCCGTCAACATCACGCGGGTGGTATCGGCGTTTGCATGTTTGACTTCCGACAAGAACTGAATGCCATTCATCCCCGGCATTCGAAAGTCGGATACTACCACGGCGAAAGGCCCGTTCTGGAGCACGGATTGCAGACCCTCTTTCGGGCCAGGGGCCGTTTGAACCTCGAATCTGCTGTTAAGCTGGCGCTCAAGCCCCTGGAGGATCTTGGGTTCGTCATCCACAAACAGGATCCGCTGCGTCACTGTGCGCCCTCCCTCAGCAGATGCTGCTGGCCGAGGTCCGACCAGTCAGGCAGCTCATCCGTGACTCCAATCCTGGCCAGATAAGGCATGTCGAGTTCGTTGCCGGCCGCCGGTGTGCCGCTTGACGGTGTCTGTTCCAAAACATTCGCGACATGCACCGCGGTGAGCGGGCCGAATTGTCCGTCAGGACAGCGGGAAGGATTATGATGGAAGGCGACAGCTTCGACGACGGAATCGGGAAGACCCCACAACCAAAGCAGGTAGCCACCCATCTCGGCATGCGTCGTACCGAATGTGTCTCTCTCGGCCTCGGTTAGAGTTCTTTCTCCCGCCGCGACCGCGCACAGCACGCGATCATATTCATCTGCGTGATGTGCCACGAACACTAGCTGTCCCACATCGTGCAGTAGTCCTGCCACGAAGGCGTCGTCCGTGGCCTGTTTGGAAGCCTTTTGTGATTTCGCAATGTCACGCGCGATGGCGGCTACCGCCGTGCTGTGCTGTTGCAGCTTCTCAATGGAAAACCGCGGACATTTCGACGGATTAAAGCTGGAGAACGCCGAGACCGACAGCGCCAACGCTTTGACCGTATCGATGCCCAGGAACATTACCGCGTCTTCGGCACTGGTGATATGCCGGCGCAGCCCGAAGAACGCCGAGTTCACGAGTTGGAGGACCTTCGCGGTCATGGCCATGTCCTGGGCCAGCGTCGCCCCGATTTGTTGCGCAGAGGCGTCCGGAGCTTGCAACACTTGAATGACTTGGCGGTAGATGGCCGGAGTGCTCGGCAAGGACGTGGTACGGGAGATCAAAGCGCGCAAGGCGGGTTCCACCAGGACATCGCGGAGAGCAAAGGCGCGATCCAGCGTGGTCTTGAGCACTTCCGGGTCGCACGGCTTGGACAGATACTGATGCGCGACCATCGCCGCTTGCACGCGGAGATCCTGTTCCCAAGTTCCGGAGAGGATCATGCGCACCATTTGTGGATAGAGCTTGGCGACTTCTTTGAGCAGCTCAGCTCCGTTCATACCCGGCATCCGCATATCCGCGATGATGACGTCGAAGTTGGATGCCGCCAACACGCGGAGCGCCTCGGCGCCGCTCGAGACAAACTCCATCTCCCACAGATCACCGTAGGGGAACAGCATACGCTTCAAGCCACTGAGCAGCTTGGGCTCATCGTCCACGAACAGGATGCTCTTCATCGCGGCCACAGTCAATGAATCGGCTTATTGGCGCGCGGTCTTTAGGAAAACGATGGACCAGCCGATAGTCACAAGTAAGAGGTGTCCGCCTTGAAGCCTGCCCGAAAAAGAGCGCTTGTCTACTTAGCGTTCCTACTTCTGCTGGCTGGGCTAAGTATCCCGTGCCATGGGGCCCGCTGGCATGGGAGCGGCGAAATGCACACGCTCATGGAAACGGTTTCGGCGCTGTTGGGGCTGGTGGCCAGCGCCATTGCCTTCACGCGCTACTACACAAAGAAAACCACGACTTACCTGTTCCTTGGCAGCGGTTTTCTTGGCGCCACTTTCCTGGAGGGTTACCACGCGGCGATCACTTCTTCATTCTTAGTGGGCCATACGCCGTCGGCGTTGGTTCCATTGACGGCTTGGAGCGGGGTGACACCGCGCGTGTTTCTCTCCGTTCTGATGTTGCTGAGTTCCCTAGCAACCGAGGACGGGCGACTGAGGCGGCTGCTCGGCAGGATCGGAGAGCTTGGCGTACATATCGTGGTGGCCACATCGACGATTGCATGGTTTCTGGTCTTCACATCCGTGCGGTTACCGCCCGCGCTGTATCCTCATGCTCTCCTCAACCGCCCGGTGGACCTGATCCCCTCCCTTTTCTTTGGCTTGGCAGCGTTGGTATATCTACAGCGAGGCGGCTGGAAAACCAGCCAATCTGAGCACTGGCTCATTCTGTCTCTGATCGCAGCCGCATCGGGCCACCTCTTCTATCTCGTTGTTTCCCCTGAGCTGTATGATGCGCCTTACTTTGCCGCGCATTTGCTCAAGATCCTGTCTTTTGTTCTCGTATTGATCGGCCTGTTCAGCAGCGTGTTTTCCGTTTTCCGAAGCGAAGCGGAATCAGTAGTTACGTTACACCAAGTCAATGAGGCCCTCGCGGACGAAGTCGAGGAGCGCGAGCGGGCCGAACAGGGGATGCGGCGCTCCCGCGATGAGCTCGATGTGCGGGTTCAAGAGCGCACCGCGGATCTGGCGGAGCGAAGCTGGGAGTTGCGAGCCGCGCATGACGAGATGGCGCTGTTCCTGGCGTCCATTCCATCGATTTTGATCGGGCTGGACGGTGAGGGCCGCATCACTCTCTGGAATTCCACCGCGTCCGAGATCTTCGACATCCCGGTGCCGCAGGCCATTGGGCGGAGTCTGGGCAACTGCGGAATCCAGTGGCTCCTCGCTGAGACCCCGGGAAAGATACTCGATTGGTTACAAAGCGAAGAGCTGGTTCGGTGCGACGACCTGGCGTACGAAAAGGACGGTGACGCGCGTCTATTGGGGCTGACGATACGGCCGATCCGCTCGTCGGGCAGCGAAAGGAGAGTTGGATTCCTCGTGACCGGAGCCGACATAACCGACCGCAGAGCCATGGAGGGCGGCTTGTCGCGTCTGGCAGCGATTGTCGAGTCAAGTGACGCCGCGATCATCTCTGTGAGCTTGGCGGGTTATGTCCTTAGCTGGAACCCGGCCGCGGAGCGGATCTACGGCTACCGGAAAGACGAGGTGAAAGATCGTCACGTATCAGTCATCTGGCCTCCGGAAGCTGTTGACGATTTGATGGAAATCTTGCGCCGGCTGCGCGATGGTGGCGTGCAGCGCCGCGAAGGGCCGCGCCTAACAAAAGGCGGCCAACGGATCTTCGTCGCGGCAACGTATTCGCCGCTATACGACGCTTCGGGAGAGACCATCGCGGCCTTTTCCATCACCAACGACATCACTGAGCGAAAAGAATTGGAGCGGCAATTGGCGCAGGCGCAGAAGCTGGAGTCGATCGGCCAACTGGCGGCGGGTATCGCGCATGAGATCAATACGCCCATCCAATATGTTGGCGACAACATCCGGTTTTTGCGCGATTCGTTCGCGCGGCTGGAACAACTGTTGGCAGGCTACGACCGGCTGCTCGAATCGGTGCGCAGCCAGTCGCCTGACGCTCCGTTTCTGGCGGATATCGAGGCGCTCGCGAAGGCCGTGCGGGTGAGCTACCTGCGCGCGGAGATCCCGAAATCCATTGAGGACTCGCTCGAAGGCGCCGGGCGGGTGGCCGAAATCGTCCGCGCCATCAAGGAATTCTCGCATCCTGGGCCAGCCGAGAAAACGCCTTTGGATATCAGCCGCGCCATCGAGAGTACGGTGCTGGTGTCGCGCAATGAGTGGAAATATGTGGCGGACCTGAATACCGAGCTGGATGCGGATCTGCCGCCGGTGATGTGCGTGCCCGGTGAGTTCAACCAAGTGATCCTGAACCTGATCGTGAATGCGGCACATGCCATTGCCGATGTGGTGTCGGGCCAGCCGGGGACCAAGGGCACGATCACTGTGAGCACTGCGCGTGACGGAGACTGGGCGGAGATCCGGGTCAGCGATACGGGCACCGGGATTCCGGACCAGGTGCAGTCCAGCGTATTCAATCCGTTCTTCACAACAAAAGGTGTAGGCAAGGGCACGGGCCAAGGGTTGGCCATTGCGCATACGGTGATCGTCCAGAAGCATGGCGGGACCATTTCCTTTGACACGGCGACAGGAGTCGGCACCACGTTCAAAATCAGGATTCCCATCAGTGGGAGCATCGAGAAACCCGCCGGCGAGCAGCAGATGCAGCACGAGCTCGGAATCCGTACGTAGCGCCAAACTGAAAAAATGCTTTTCACCGCCGTAGCGCCGAGAACGCCCAAGACACTAGACTGATAGACTCGCGCCACGCCGGTGCTCGCCACTTCAGCACAGAACGGGTGTGCGCGGCGTTTACTGTGCGCTGCACGGCGACAAAGAGAGCGCAGAGCGAGCGGCAGAGGCTTCGTGAGCGTGGCTCACAGACGGATACTGGGAGAGATCGGTTAGCGGGCGGCTGAGCCCTCTTTTCGCTATACTAGTGGCGAACCCTCCATCATGGCGCTGTTCAAGACACGCAGCGCCGCCGTATACGGCATTGATGCTCATCTGATCGATGTCGAAGTCGACATGTACAAGTCAGGCACGGCGCGCGACTTCATCACGGTCGGGATGCCCGATACAGCAGTGCGTGAGAGCCGCGAGCGCATCAAGTCCGCGCTGATCAATTCCGGCTTTGGCTATCCCAACAAGGCCGTCACCATCAATCTGGCCCCGGCGGACGTGCGCAAAGAGGGCGCGGGGTTCGACCTCCCCATGGCGATGGGCATTCTGGGGGCGATGGGAACCGTGTCGGGACTCGACAATCATCTGCTCGTAGGCGAACTCTCGCTCGATGGCGCCATTCGGCCGGTGCGTGGGGCCTTGTCCATCGCGGTTTGCGCGCGCGAACAGGGACTCGCCAATCTGGTGCTGCCCGCGGAAAATGCGGCCGAAGCCGCGGTGGTGGAGGGTGTGCGCGTCTTTGGCGTGCGGCATCTGGCGGAAGTGGTGGCGCTCATTTCACGGCCTCTGGAATTCTCTCCCGTTGTGCCGCAGGACATAGTTCGATTCACGCCGGATTCCTCCGCGCCCGATTTCCGCGACGTGCGCGGGCAAACCACCTCCAAGCGCGCGTTGCAAGTCGCGGCCGCCGGTGGCCACAACGTGCTGATGATCGGGCCGCCTGGGTCGGGCAAGACCATGCTGGCCAAGCGGCTGGCGGGCGTGCTGCCTCCTTTATCTTTTCCGGAAGCGATCGAGACTACCAAGGTTCATAGCATCGCGGGCATGCTGCCCTCGGGTGCGGGACTGCTGCGCGAGCGGCCGTTTCGCGCGCCGCACCACAGCATTTCGGATGCGGGTCTCATCGGCGGCGGGCCGGGGATGCCGCGGCCGGGCGAGGTCAGCCTGGCGCACAACGGCGTGCTGTTCCTCGATGAGTTCCCGGAGTTCCCGCGAAACGTGCTGGAACTGCTGCGGCAGCCGCTCGAGGATGGGTCGGTGACCATCGCACGCTCCGTCATGACGCTAAGCTTTCCGTCGAGTTTCATGCTGGTCGCGGCCATGAACCCATGTCCTTGTGGATTCTTTGGCGACGCCACACGCGAGTGCCGCTGCACGCCGGGGATCATTCAGCGCTATCTGAGCAAGATCTCGGGACCGCTGCTCGATCGCATCGACATTCACATTGAGGTGCCCGCGGTGCCCTATAAGGAACTGCGCTCCAACGGCACGAGCGAGTCCTCGGACGACATCCGCGAGCGAGTTCTGCAGGCCCGCGCGGTGCAGCAGGCGCGTGGCTACGTTAACTCCCAGATGCCGGTCCGCCTGATCCGCAAACAGTGCGCTCTCGATGAAGCCGGCGAGCGGACGCTGGAGATGGCGGTACGGCGCATGGGACTCTCGGCGCGGGCGCACGACCGCATTCTGAAAGTCGCGCGTACCATCGCCGATCTGGATCACTCTGAAACCGTCTCGGCTAAGCACTTGGCCGAGGCGGTGCAATACCGCAGCCTGGACCGGAACTACTGGAGTTGACAGAGGCGGCCAACCGAAGCTGACCGCCCCTCACCATTTAGAACGTCAGGTGCAGCGCGAGTTGCAGGAACCGTGCGCTGCCGATCGTGTGCTGGATGAATCCCAGGCTCCCTACGGGTGGAACTGACGGTGGACCAGAAAAATTAGGAAAGAAGTCCACGTCGTTATTCGGCGTGTCGAAATCCGCCTGATTGAAGACGTTGAATGCATCAAAATTGAACCGCAGCCGGTAACGTTCTCTAAACGTGAACGTCTTGCCGATCGTCATATCGAAACGCTTTTGAAATGGACCGCGGAAAGTATTGCGTCCCGTATATCCGTAGAGCGATTCGTAGACGTCACAGCCGGTTGCATCGCAAGGAGGAACCCCGCTCTGGCCCGGTGCAAGAAACGGAGGGAAGAAATCGTTCTCGTTGAGCACAGGTTTTCCAGCGTTAACACCAGTTGTTCCCTGAAGCTGCGCCTGTGAGTTGGTGACACCAGGTTTGAGGGGCACAATCGGGTTAGTGATGTAATCCGAGGTGCCGAAATACAAGCTTCCCACGGAACCGGAGTAATCGTAGACGCTGTAGGGCTGCCCGCTCTGCAATACGGTCTGTCCGCCGATGATCCATCCATTCACAATGTTGCCCAGCGCCTTGTTGGACGTCAGCTTGGGTATCGTGTAGCTGTAGTTGATCAGGAAGACGTGCGTCTGATCGAAATCCGCCGAGCCGTAGTTGGACCGCGGAACGAGAGGATTGTTGCCCGTGAAGAACAGGCCCTGCCCGCTTTGCTCATCCAGAGTGTGCGACCACGTGTAGCTGCCCGTGAATTGAAGCCCGTTCGAGAGCCGCTTGCGAACCTGTAACTGCAGAGAGTTGTAATTTGAAATGCCTTCCGCGCTGAACAGGACGGAATTCATGTCGTAGCCAACGTAGGGCACGCGTATGGGGGCATTTCCAGCGAACTCACTGGTGGAGACTGGCTCGAGATCCAGGTTGAAGTTGGGCGAGACGCCGCCGTATGAGTAGATCTGTCCGTTCACCGGGTGTTGAGGTGTGGCGATCATCGGCTGGTTGAACGGAATGGGCAGAATTTCGTGCTGGCCGTGGTTCCCCACATACCCTGCACTGAACAGCCAATTGTTCGAAGCCTGGTACTGCAGATCGAATGTCCAGTTCTCCGTGTACGGAAGTTTGTTGTTGATGTCGTATCCACCAAACAGGAATGGCCCGAACAAGTTGCCGCCTGGATAATTGCCGTTTTCGGTCTGCGCGATGTTGGGAAGATACGCCTGGAACGCCGCGGCGCTGCCGGCAATCGGGGGGAACGGCGCCGTTCCAAATGGAGCCTGCAAAGTAGCGCCCTTCTGGGCGGCGATGACCGAAGTGAAGGGCGGCTCCAGTGTTACGCCGAAAGGCCCGTTGAATCCACCGCCCGCGCTGGGCGACAGATAACTGAAGAATTCGCCGCGGTCGTAGTAGATACCGAAGCCGGTGCGTACCGTCAGCTTCGGAAGGGGCGTCCAGGCGATTCCAATGCGCGGAGCCAACCCCCATTGACGCTGTTTCATGAGCGTGTTGCTCGCCCCCGGCGTGCCCAAGGTCTTGTTGTTCCCTGCCACCTCCAGCCCGGAACCGGTAATCGTGTCCGTGGACGCATCGTACGAATACATGCTCGCGTTGAAATCGCTTAGCCTACCGTATTTTTCTGAAAGCGGACCGTCGAAATCCCAACGAAGGCCCAGGGTCAGGGTCAGATTACTCCGGAGCTTGAAGTTGTCGTTCACAAACAGCCCTGCCGTGTCGGAACGGTAATAGCGGCTCGCCGAACCGTTGAAGGCGGTGGAGTTAGTGCCGCCGGTTCGTACGTTGCCTTCGACGAAATCGGTAAACGTCCTGAAGGCGATCACATCGGTGTTGGTGTTGTGATTGATGATGTTCAGTTGCGTATGGTCCACTAGTCCGCCAAACGAAAGAGTATGGCGGCCCTTTACCCAATTCAGGGTGGAACTGAGTTCCCACTGATTTTGGAACATGCCGGCATTGCCGAAGCTCGCCGCATTGCCAAACTGCAGTCCTCTCCCAATCGCGTTATCGGCGGTGCCGATCTCAAGCTGTGGAAAGCCCGTCGCCCCCAGCAGGTTCATCCCGAATTGGCTTGGGGTAAATTGCTGCGAAGTAGTCGCGTAAGCCTGTAACCGCGTGAACCCCGCGCGCTGCTCCCAGGTAAGACTAGGCGACAGGATCACCGTGTTGTTCACGGAAACTACATCACCTTCGCCCTGAAGCTGCTGCGGGAAACCAAGTAAGGGCTCCTGGTACCCAAACGGATTCTGCGTGGGGTTCTGCTGGATATACAACTTCGCACCGAACCGGTCGCGATCGTTTACGATGTAATCCACGTCAGCGATGCCCTGATCCACTCTGGATTGCGCGTTCGGCCCTTGCACAACCGCGTCGTATCCCAGGGCCACGGCCGCACTCGAGCTGTATTGCGCGCTAGGAATGAAATACTGCCCGTTGGGCAGTTTGGCCTGCAGGATGGACTGCGCCACGGGATTGATTTGACTGGGTGTGATCGTTGTCCCGAAGCTGCTTTGAATCATGTTCACGATACCTTGGGGAGATCTGTCATTCGTCAGGCCCAGCGGGACCACGGCGTCTTGCGTGGCGTCCGTCGAATCCGCGATGTGCACACCCTGATATGAAAGGAAATAGAAGAGCTTGTCTTTCTTGATCGGGCCGCCAATCGTGGCACCGAACTGATTGCGATTCTGGAACGGTGATGCGATTCCCGCCGCATTATAGAAGAACGGAGCTGCGTTCATCGCGCTGTTCTGGAACTTTTCGTAGAGTTCCCCATGCAGCTCATTCGTGCCCGATTTCGTGGTCACGAGAATGTGCGCCCCGCTGTTGGCTCCCTGCGTGGCGTCGTACATCGCGGCGTTCACCGCGATCTCCTGAATTGCCTCCGCTGGTGGCGTAGGCAGAGCCTGCCCAATAGCTGCGTAAACCGAAGTGCTGGTTTGGATCTGGCCGCCCGGGCCGAAGTTCTCGCCCGTGTTCAGTACGAACCGGTTTTCTCCCACTTGGCTGGTTGAGTTTCCGTTGAACAGATTGTTCGTGCCGATCCCGTTCAAAGAGAAGCTGTTGCTGGTTTCGCGCTGGCCATTGGCGGTAATACCCTGGTTACCCAGCCCGGAATTTGCGCCCGATCCTTGGAGGAAATCCGCGTGAACGCCGGGGCTGAGAATCGCCAACTGCGTGAAACTTCCGGTGCCGAGAGGCGTTTGTTCAATGGTCAACTGATCGATCACATAGCCATTGGTCGTGTCCACCTGGTTCATGAGCGGCGTGGCGGTCACCTCAACCGTGGTGGCGGTCGCGCCCACGCGCAAGTTGCTGTCAACCGTGGACGTGCGGTCTCCGTTCACTAAAATCTCCGGGTGTGTTTCGGTTTCGAAGCCCTCTTTGGTGAAGGTCAGCTTGTACGTGCCGGCGGGAAGGTTGGAAACAAGATAAGAGCCGTCCGCGTGGGACGCCGCCGATACCGAGAGATTGGTCGCAATGTTGGTCGCCCTCACTTTGGCATCGGGTATGGCTGCACCCGACGGGTCTTTCACTGTTCCCGTAATGGCGCCCATAATCTGCTGTGCGCGCAACGGCGCCTGAACAACAGTTCCCGCAAACAGAATCGACCAAATGACCAGATAGCGCTTCACCAATCTCACTTTTGCCTCCCCTTATCTTGCGTAGTATAGTCCACCCAAGCACGCGTGAACGCAAACTTCTCGACCCCTATCAGAAATTAATTTACAAGTGATGTTGCCTCGCGGAGCGCGCCGGACTTGGGCGCTACATATAATACCTCTAGCCCAGCGACGAATCCAGAGTCCCCCGGAAGGCTGATGTTAGGAGATCAAGATTATTGCTGAATGAAGATCCGGTCACAGTCGGGTTAATTTACCAGCCGGGCAGTAACGGTATTGGCCTACGACCGCAATCTAGTATGCGTACAGCAGATGTTCTGGCTTATTCACTGGTTCGAAATTGCCGGAAAGCCTCCAGGCGCCACATGTCTTCGGAGGCCGAGCGTAGCTGCCGCAGAACGTAGAGATTGCCGTCGTGCGCGCGAACCTTGAAAAACGCATCCTCCGGGCCGTACCACCGATCCAGCACTTCCTCGACCTGGTACGGGCGCTCGTCCAACCAAAATCGAACCGGCCGCTCGTCCGCTTTGTGGCCTGAGTAGCATTCGACTCTTACGTTCATTCCGATTTGCTGTGCGGACGGTCCAACGCCAACGGCGAACTCTGACTATTTCGCGGCGCTTTGCATCAATTCGTCAACCAGTTTCTGCGCGCCATACAGCTTTCGCATGGCCTCGGTCATCGCGGCGGTGTGCACGGCGACGGCGCGATTCTTGGATTCGTCGTACACAAAATCCCCCACGAGCGATTCGATGTTGCCGTCGAAGATGAGGCCGACGATCTCGCCGTTGCGATTGATCACTGGTGAGCCCGAGTTGCCCCCGATGATGTCGTCGGTGGTGACGAAGTTCATGGGAGTAGCCAGATCTAATTTCCCCCGCCCTTCCATATAACGGGACGGAAGGTAGAATGGCCCTTCGAAATCAAAACTGGCCGCGCGGTCATACAGGCCGTAGAGCGTGGTCTTATACGGGGCCTCGGTTCCATTCATGGGGTAGCCCTTCACCTGCCCGTAAGAGAGCCGCAGCGTGAACGTCGCGTCCGGGTACGTGGCTTTTCCGTAGACCGCGAAACGCGCCTTGCCCAGTTGCTCGCCGGCCCTCTGCTCCACGCTTTGGACGTTGTCTTCCCTCCACTTCGTGAAGGCGCGCCGCATGGGATCCAGCTTCCGCGCGAGCCCGATCATCGCATCATTCGACGCCTCAACCGCCGCTTCTCCGCCATCGAGCAGTTTCTTTCGCACGTCCGGATCGTCCAGCTTGCTGCCGTTCACCAATTCGGTTGCAGCCTCTTTTGGTGTTTTGCCATTCAGCACGATCCGCAGGAAAGGATCGTCTGCGCCGGTCTCGGTCCGATCTTGTTCGAGCGCACCTGTGATTCGTGCGATCTCCATCGCCTGATAAACCGGAGCAGGCGAAGCGAGCCGGAATTTGAGCGAATCCAGCTCCGATTCATGATAGCCGGGCAGGCGCTCTCCATCGGGCTTCTTGACTTCCGCTGCGTACTCAACAATGGTCCGCGCAAGGTCGGCGAGATCGGAATCCAGACCGTGGAAGAACAGTTCCTTCGGCCGCGTAGCCATCTTGTTCTCCGCCTCCGCCACTGCCCTCCATGCGCCGCCGTACGCGGTCTTCCATTCCGGGTTGGCGTTTACCTTTGCGCGAAACTCATCTTCGTCCTTCTGCTTGTTGGACATCACGGCCTTGTCCCGGAGGCCGTCGTAGCGTCCTTCATATGCCTTCCGCGAATTCTGAAGGATCAGCAACCGCTCCGCAGCCTCGCGCGCCTGCTCCGCGCCCAAGCCGGAGTATTGCTCGAGTACAGCGATTCGATGCTTCAGAATCTTCAGAATGTTCGGTTCGGCCGTATCCCGCTCGAACTCGAGTTGCGCCATCGTGTCCGAACGTTGCGTCGATCCGGGATGCCCGGGGACAAATACCAGCTCGGCGTTCCCAGCTCCCTTCGGGTTCCACTTCATATAATCTTTGCTCTCGATCGGCTTTCCGTTCTCATAAACACGGAACAATGCCATATCCAGGTCGTAGCGCGGAAACGTGAAGTTATCGGGATCACCGCCGAAGGCAGCAATTTGCTCCTCGGGGGCGAACACAATGCGCACGTCAGTGTACTTTTTGTACCGGTATAGCCAGTATTCGCCGCCCTGGTACAGAGCGACCACATCGGAACGGAGCCCCGTCTTCTTCTCGCTCTCGCGTTCAATTTCCGCAATCGCCGCCTTGTGCGCCGCAAATTCCTCTTCCGGTGTCCGGGCGCTTTTCACCGCGTCCATCACACGGTGCGTAACGTCCTCCATGGACATCAGGACATTAATCTCGAGGTCTGGCGACTTCATTTCCTGGTCCTGGGTGGCGGCATAGAAACCGTTCTTTACGTAGTCATGATCGGCAGTCGAGTTTTTCTGCAATTCCTCCAGCGCGATGTGATGGTTGGTGAGCACAAGCCCGTGAGGACTCACAAACGAGCCGGAACCCCCGTTGTTGAAGCGCACACTCGCTAGGCGAACATGATCCAGCCACTCTCGAGTCGGCGCGAAGCCATACTTGGCCTGGAGCTGCTTTGTGGGCGGATTGTCGAAGGTCCACATCCCTTCATCGGCACGTAACAGCGCCGGGAAGAGCAAGGTGGCGCAAAGCACCAGCTGCAATGCTGAGCAACAGGAGGATTTATGGTTCATGGGAACGATCTCCAACCGAGATAGACGCATTACACCACAGTTCGGTGAGTGCGGGACGTTTACAATTGTTTCAAAAGCCACTTAACTGCATTTTGCTGAACTTTTACGTACGCTGGATTCCAAAGTGCGCTGATCAAGTGACCCGGCGCCAGGTAGCAGACTCTCCCCTTGCCGAAATTGTAGGCCCAACCGGCCGCCGAAGTGGTGCCCAGGTTTTTCCAGGTCTTGCCGTCTTCATTCACGCTTTGCATGAGGATATCCTTCGCGTCCTTCTCGTACTTAACGAAGTGTTGTTCGTCGGTCACCACGAAATCGTTGACGCCCGCCGTAATGGGGTGATTTCTGTTGCTGATCCGTACCCGGAAGGGCCGCAGCGGAGGATGCTCTTCGGTCACGGCGCCCAGTACGTCGCGAAAATCCTGATTGTGCGGACTGATATACGGCGTGTTGTGGTAAAAAAGCGCTCCGCCGCCGTTTTCGACGAACTTTTTCACCGCTCGCCCTTGCTCCGTGGTAATCCAGTAGACCTCGTTGGCGTCCCAATGGGGCAACGGCGGGTCGCTGACGATTCCGCGCAGGCCGCCGCCCGCTTGCCCAGGACCGTCGTCGGAATATCCGTTTGGCCAAGTCATGCCGTCGCGGAACACGATCAACAGCTTGTAATCTTTCAAGTTTCTGGCATCGAGCAGACTCAGCTCGTCCGTGAAATCTACCGGAACACCCAGATCACGCACGATGATCTTCCCCAGCGCCGTGCGAATGTAGTCGATGTTGTGGTACCGGTCACCGGCTAGAGCGAACGCCGTCGCCTGCTGCCGGCCGTAGATCGATGCAGCCGCCGGACCCGCCATCAGCGGTGCTGCGGCGCCTTTCAGGGCCGTTCGCCGCGAGATTAACTTGTTGAGCATAACAGTGATTTTATTTTCTCTCCGTCGCGACATTCCGGCGGGAACGCAACGCCCGCATGATAAAATTCAGGTGTCCCCCATCTAATGGATTTTCTCGAAGGTCTGAATCCTCCACAGCGCGACGCCGTTGCTTATACCGAAGGTCCGCTGCTGATCCTGGCGGGCGCCGGGAGCGGAAAAACGCGAGTCATCACGCACCGCATCGCGCACCTCATCAGCCGCCATCACGTTCCGCCCTCGGCCGTGCTCGCGGTGACGTTTACCAACAAGGCCGCCGATGAGATGCGCACTCGCGTCGCCGCTTTGCTCGAAGGCGAAAACCTGTCGTCCGCGCCCAATGTTTCGACTTTCCACTCGTTTTGCGTACGCCTGCTGCGTCGCGATGGGGATGGGTTGCAGCCGAGCCGGCCTGGTTTCACGCGCCGGTTTTCCATCTACGACGATGAAGACCAGCTCACGTTGATTAAGGCGGCATTTCGCCATCTCGGGCTCGACGAGAAGTTCATGCAGCCGCGCGCGGTGCTCTCGCGCATCAGCCACGCCAAGAACCGGAAGAAAACGCCGCAGGACATGTATCAGGAGGCGACGGACCCCAATCTCACCAAGATCGCCGTCATCTTCGAAGAGTACGAGAAGGCGCTGCGCCAGGCGAACGCCCTCGATTTCGACGACCTCTTGCTCGAAAGCGTGCGGCTCCTGTACCACGATCAAGCCACGCGTGAAAGCTACAACCGCCGCCTCAGCTATCTCATGATCGACGAGTATCAGGACACCAACCGCAGCCAGTACGAGCTCATGCGCCTGCTGACCCAGGCACACCAGAACGTCTGCGTGGTCGGCGATGAGGACCAGTCGATCTACAGTTGGCGCGGAGCCGACATCCGCAACATTCTCGATTTCGAGCGTGACTACCCCAACGCCCGGACCATTCGCCTGGAGCAGAATTACCGCTCGACTAAGAACATTCTCGAAGCGGCCAGTGCGCTAGTTGCGAACAACAAAGAGCGCAAGGGCAAATGGCTGTGGACAGACGCCGGCGCCGGCGAACCGCTAGGGCTCTACAACGGGTTCGACGCTGAAAACGAAGCTCTGTTCATCGCCGACACGATCGAGCGCCTCCTTGCCGAAAATCCGACCGAGCGTGTGGCCGTTCTTTATCGCACGAATTTTCAGTCGCGGCAAATCGAGGAGGCTCTGCGGCGGTACGGGCGGAAGTACGTTGTGGTCGGCGGCTTCAGTTTCTACCAGCGCGCCGAGGTCAAGGACATCATCGCGTACCTGAAGCTGGCGCTCTCGTTGCGCGATTCCATCAGTCTTCTGCGCATCATCAATACCCCAGCGCGCGGAATCGGTAAGACTACCGTCGAGCAAATCGAGCGCTATGCTCTCGAAAACAGCCTGGATCTCTGGACGGCAATCGGCCGCATGCTGGAGGAGCATCAGTTTCCCACGCGCGCCCATGCCGCGCTCGACGCATTCCGCCGGTTGATTATGGAACTCGCCGAGGCTCTGCCAGCCCTGCCGCTGCACGATGGTCTGCGCTTCGTCGAGGAACGCACGGGCTATCGCAAGATGCTCGAGCAGGAAAACAGCACCGAGTCGGAAGGCCGTCTCGAGAATCTGGACGAGTTGGCGAGCGCCGCGGCTGAAGCCGCCGAGCGTGGCGAAACCGTCGCCGATTTCTTGGATCATGCCGCGCTGGTAGCCGACGCCGATGCCGTGGACGAGCGCGCGCAGGTGAATCTGCTTACTTTGCACAATGCCAAAGGCCTCGAGTTTCCGTTCGTGTTCCTTGCAGGCCTGGAAGAAGGGCTCTTTCCACACAGCCGCTCTTTCGACTCCGAAGCCATGATGGAAGAGGAGCGCCGGCTCTGCTATGTCGGCATGACGCGCGCGGAGAAACGCCTGATTCTCACCTGGGCGCGCTACCGGCGGCGCTTCGGCGGCGGCGAGCAGGAACGCTCCATCCCCTCGCGATTCCTCGGCGAAGTGCCGGCCAACTTGATCGTGAATCTCGGTGGTGACGATCACGCCGCTCGGCAAGTCGATTTAACCGCGGAGCGTTATGAGGTCCGCGACACTGTCAAAAAGAATCTGTTCACCGGCAAAACCTACAACTCCCTGGAGAACATTTCGCAGTTCTTCGCCGAGCGCGGCGTGCCGTTTCCGGCGAAGCAGCAGCTACCGAAGCCGCCGCCCACCAGCCACAGTTTGCCCAAACCGCCGCCACCGCCCAAAAAGCCCGCCCGAACCGGCATGACCGTCGAGCATCCCAAGTACGGCACCGGCACCGTGCTGCGGCGCGAAGGTGAGGGCGATGATGCTAAGATCACCGTGAGCTTCCCCCGTTACGGTTTGAAGAAGCTCGTGGAAAAATACGCCGGATTGAAAAAAACCTGAATGAACACTAAGAACATCACCGACAAAGCCGAACGCAAAAAAGTGAAGCGCACCGCGCGCAAGAAAGCTCCGCCCAAGGCCAAGCGTGCCGCCGGAGTAGCCCGCGGATCGCTGAAGAAGAAAGTCAAAAAGTTGGCTCAGGGCCAGCGCAAACGATAACAGCGCCCGCGCGCCGCGAATGAACCAGCCCGCTAAATTTCGGGGACAGGCTACGAAACCACTTAATTCCTGCCCGAGGCAGGCCCCTCGCGAAATTTGGGGGTTTCGTAGCCTGTCCCCAAAACCAAAACTGCTGGTTCCGCTATGAACCAGCTCCTACGCACTAAGAGCATTGACGCGCTCATCGCCGGGTCGGAAGACCCGGCGGTCAAGCTGCGCAAGACTCTGGGCGTGTGGAGCTTGATGGCTCTCGGCATCGGCGCCGTCATCGGTTCCGGCATCTTCACCGTCACGGGTACGGCCGCTGCCGGCGAGCACTTCATGGGCAAGTCGGTCCTCAAGGCGCCGCTCCTCGACTTGCTGGTGAACGGCGGTAACGCCGCCACGCTCACTGGTCGCGCGGGCGCCGGTCCGGCGATCTCACTGTCGTTTGTACTCGTCGCTATCGCTTGCGGGTTCGCCGCTCTGTGCTACGCCGAGCTCGCTTCGATGATCCCCATCGCCGGAAGCGCCTACACATACGCGTACGCCACGCTCGGCGAAATCTTCGCTTGGATCATTGGGTGGGACCTCATTCTCGAGTACGCCTTCTCCAACATGAGCGTTGCGGTTGGCTTCTCCGCCTATTTCAACGATATTCTCGACAACCTGTTCGGCTTTCATCTGCCCAAAGAGCTCTCCCAGCCCGCCATCGTCGAAGGGCAATTCACCGGAAGCTGGTTCAATGTGCCGGCGTTGCTGATCCTGATCGCGCTGAGCTATCTGCTGGTTCGCGGCGTCCGCGAAAGCGCCGAGACCAACAATCTCATTGTGGTCGTCAAGATCGTCGCCATACTCCTGTTCGTCTTCGGCGCCGCGAGTGCCGTCAAGAGCAGCAACTGGCATCCCTTCATGCCCAACGGCTACACCGGAGTGCTCACGGGCGGCGCGATCGTCTTTTTTACGTACATCGGATTCGATTCCGTCTCGACTGCCGCCGAGGAGTGCCGCGAGCCGCAGCGCGACATGCCTTGGGGAATTTTTGGAACGCTCGTAATCTGTGCCGTACTCTACGGATCGGTCGCGCTGGTTCTCACGGGCATCGCCGATTGGCGCACCTTGAACAACGACGCTCCCGTGGCCAACGCGCTGAAGGCCATCGGATTTAACCGCTTGCGCCTCATCGTCACCGCCGGTGCGCTGATGGGCATGTTTTCGTCGTTGCTCGTGTTTCAATACGCCCAAGCGCGCATCTGGTTCGCCATGTCCCGTGACCGCCTTTTGCCCGCCTTGTTCTCGCGCGTCCATCCGCGCTTCCAGACGCCCCATGTCAGCACCTGGCTCGCCTGTTTCCTCGTGGGGATTCCCGCCGGAATCTTCGATATCAGTTGGTTCGCCGATCTCTCCAACATCGGCACTTTGTTCGCCTTCATCGTCGTTTCCGTGGGCGTGATCGCGCTCCGCAAACGCCAGCCCGATCGTCCTCGCGGCTTCCGTGTGCCCTGGGTGCCCGTCACCCCCATCATTTCGATCGTTTGCTGTCTCGTCCTCATGATTAGCCTGCCGCTCGAAACCTGGATTCGTTTCTTCATCTGGCTCGTCATCGGCCTGTTCATTTACTTTTTGTGGGGCCGCCATCGCAGCACGCTACGCGAAGAGGCCAAGGCGTAAGGGCCATGCCGAACACCTGTAGCGCGGGGGTACCGCGCCGTTTGCGGGACACCCGCGGCCTTTCGACGGCAGCTGTCCCTTTGCCCCGCCTGATATCCTGAAACATTGGAGTCATCTTCTTTGGGACGTATCTCACTCGCCTTCCGCTGTTTCTTCTCACTTCTGTTTCGCGGATCTCTGCCCGACGACGCGATCACCCAGCTCGGCCTCATGCGCCGCGGCGCTCCCAAGGCGCAGCCGGCGCCGACAGTGACCCGCGTCTCCGACGGCGCTTTGCAAATTCTTTCGATCCTCCAACGCGATTCGCGCCTGGTCGACTTCATCATGGAAGACATCGCCGGTTATTCCGATGACCAGGTAGGCGCCGCCGTCCGCGGCTTGCACGATCAAGCTCGGGAATCGCTCAGCCGTTACGTCAAGCTCGATCCCGTCATCGATGGCGTCGAAGGTACCTTCACCAAGCCAGCCGTTTCCGATCCCGCCGCGGTCAAATTCATCGGCAATGTCCCGGCCGGCAAGCCTTCCGGCGGCTTGCTGCGCCACAAAGGATGGCGCGCCGGCAAAGTCGATCTTCCTGCGCTGAATCCCAAGCAGGACGCGGCCATCATCGCTCCCGCCGAGATCGAAATCGAATAAATGAAGTACGTCATCGGAATCGACCTGGGCACTACCAACTCGGCCCTGGCCTACACCGAAATCCAACCCGGCGCCGATTCCTTCGACACTCCCGAAGTCCGCCTGATGGATGTTCCGCAGCTCGTGAATCCCGGTGAAGTGCGCGATGAGCCGCTGTTGCCCTCGTCTCTCTACATTCCCGGAGCTTCGGATTTTCCCACCGGCTCTCTCGCGCTTCCCTGGAACGCCGAGCCGGAGCTCGTAACCGGCCAACTCGCGCAAAAGCGAGGTATCGAAAACGCGGGCCGGCTCGTGGCATCCGCGAAATCGTGGCTCTCCCATGCGGGCGTCGACCGCACCGCGCCCATCCTGCCCTGGAGCGCGCCCGAAGGCGTTCGCAAAATTTCGCCGCTGGACGCTTCGGCGCAATATCTCGAGCACCTGCGTCAGGCGTGGGACTTCAAAATGCCCGATGCGCCCTTCATCGAGCAGCAAATCCTTGTCACCGTTCCCGCATCGTTCGACGCCGTAGCGCGCGAGTTGACACTCGACGCCGCACAGCGCGCCGGTTTCCGCGACGTGACCCTGCTCGAAGAGCCGCAGGCCGCCTTCTATGCATGGATTGAGCGGCACAAAGACTGGCGCGACCGCGTAAAACTGGGCGATCTCATCCTGGTGGTCGATATCGGCGGCGGTACCACCGACTTCACGCTCATCGCCGTTACCGAACAATCCGGCGAGCTGGCCCTCGAGCGCATGGCGGTCGGCGAACACATCCTGCTCGGCGGCGACAACATGGATCTCGCGCTGGCGCGCTCTGTTGCCGACCAGCTCGCGCAGAAAGGCACGCGCATCGACACGCTCCAGCTCCATGCGCTCTGGCACAACTGTCGCGTCGCCAAGGAAAAACTGCTGGCACACGGCGCGAAATCCAAGGAGCAGCCGGTCACCATCCTCGGCAAAGGCACGGGTCTCGTTGGCGGAACGATCAAGGCTTCGGTCAGCCGCGATGATGTCGATCGAATCCTCGGCGAAGGCTTCTTTCCCAACGTCACCAGCTCCGACCTGCCCCAGCGCCAGCGCCGTTTCGGCCTTCAGGAAATCGGATTGCCCTACGCCGCCGACGCCGCTGTCACCAAACATCTGGCCCAATTTCTCCGGCAGCAGGCCTCTTCGGCCGAGCACGAACGCGTTCGCCGAGGCCCGTCTGGTCTCGCCGCACCCACTCACGTTCTGTTCAACGGCGGCGTGCTGCACGCACGCTTGATTCGCGACCGCCTCATCGCGGTTCTGAATTCCTGGCTGGCTGAAGAAGGTTTCAACCCGGTCCAGCCGCTCACCGGCGAAGATCTGATGCACGCGGTTTCGCGCGGCGCTGCGTATTACGGTCTGGCGCGTCATGGAAAAGGTGTGCGCATCCGCGGCGGCGTGCCGCGCACCTACTATGTCGGCATCGAAAGTGCCATGCCCGCAGTTCCCGGCATGCCCGCGCCTCTCAAGGCGCTCACCGTAGCGCCATTCGGCATGGAGGAGGGAACGTCGGTGGCGATTCCCGATCGCCAGTTCGGCTTGATCGTCGGCCAGCCCGCCGAGTTCCGTTTCTTCTCCTCGGCCGTCCGCAAGAACGACGCGCCTGGAGCAATGATCGACGACGTCGGCGACGATCTCCAGGAACTTTCACCTATGGAAGTGAATCTCACTTCCGCCGACGCCACCGGAACCGTGCCAGTCTCCTTTGAAACCGTCGTCACCGAGACCGGCATCCTGCAGTTGTGGTGTGTGGCCCGCGACGGCCGCCGCTGGAAACTCGAGTTCAACGTGCGCGAGCGCGTGACGCCATGAAAATCGGCATCGACCTCGGCACCACCAACTCCGCGCTCGCCTGGGTCGATCCCGCCGAAGCCGAAGATCTCAACTTTCCGCCCATCCACATCTTCGAAGTGCCGCAACTGGTCGCGCCAGGAAAAGTCGAGCCGCGGCGCACGCTGCCCTCGTTCATGTTTCTGGAAGATGGCCGCCCGGTCGGTGTCTATGCGCGCGAGCAGGGCGCGCTTGTCCCCACGCGTCTCGTCCACTCGGCAAAGTCCTGGCTATCGAATCCCGACGTCGATCGCACCGCCAAAATTCTCCCCTGGGATTCCCAGGAAACCGGACGCGTGTTGTCGCCCGTCGAAGTCTCGTCGGAGTTCATCCGGAAATTCCGCGAGGCCTGGGATCAAAAGCAAGGCTCACCGCTCGCCGAGCAAGACATCGTCCTTACCGTTCCCGCGTCGTTCGACGAAGAAGCGCGCGAACTGACCGTGATGGCCGCGAGCGAAGCCGGCCTGCCCAAGCTCACGCTTCTCGAAGAACCGGCCGCCGCTTTTTATTCCTGGATCGCCAACAATTTCGCCCGTTCCAGCAAGCTGCTTTACGATGGCCAAGTCGTGCTCGTTTGCGACGTGGGCGGCGGCACCAGCGACTTCAGTCTCATCCGCGTCAGCCGCGAAGGCGATCGCGTCGATTTCACCCGGACCGCTGTCGGCAGGCATCTGCTGCTCGGGGGCGACAATCTCGATCTCACCCTCGCCTGGTTGGTCGAGACGAAATTGGGCAAGCCGCTCTCGCTCCGCCAGCGCAGCGGGCTCCGCCGCCAATGCACCGCCGCCAAAGAACGCCTGCTCAGCGAGCCGAATCTGAAAAGCGTTGAGATTACGGTCCTCGGTGCGGGCGCGTCGCTTGTGGGCGGCGCGTTGAAAACCGAGATTCTGCGCGAAGAAGCGCTCGAGTTGCTCCTCGAAGGCTTCTTGCCGATGAGCCAGAGGCACGACCCGCCCAAGGAAGAAAAACGCAGTCTCTTCCGCGAGCTGGGCCTGCCATATGTCACTGATCCCGCCATCACCAAACATCTGAACGTGTTTCTCGAAAGTGCCGGCCAGCAGCCCGACGCCATTCTCTTTAATGGCGGCTTCTTCATCCCCGAAATCGCCCGCGAGCGCGTCGCCGACGTCGTTGGCCACTGGTATGGCAAGAGGCCCGAGATTCTCGAAAATCGCGATCTCGATCTCGCGGTCGCCGCCGGTGCCGCGTATTATTCCTATGTCCGCTCCACCGGCAGTGGTGTGCTGGTCCGCGGTGGATTGCCGCGGGCGTACTACCTCGGGATCGGCCAGCCCGCCCCAGATAAAGAAGCCAAAATCGCCGCTGTCTGCCTGGTCCCACGCGGCGCGGAAGAAGGCACGACACTCGAAATCGATCGCGAGGACCTGCAATTGATCGCCAATCGGCCGGTGTCTTTCCGGCTGTATAGCTCGCTTACCCGCACCGAAGATCGCCCAGGAGAGGTCATCGAGTTCGCGGCCGGCGACGAGAGCCTGCACACCCATGCCCCTTTGAACGCCGTCATCCGCTTCGGAAAAGCTGGCGAGCGTTCGATCCCCGTGAAAGTCGGCGCGCATCTCACCGAAATCGGCACGCTCGAAACCTGGTGCGAATCGAAAATCAGCGATCACCGCTGGCGATTGCAATTCGAGTTGCGCAAGCGCTCCGCCGAGCCCGAGAAGACCCGCCCCGCCACTGTCGTTAGCGAAGAAGCGCTCAAGCAGGCCGCGGAACTCGTTCGCAACGTTTTCTCCCCGACCGCCAAAGCGCAGATCGCGCCCGAAGAACTGCCAGCGAAACTGGAACAGACGCTTGCGCTGGGCCGCGGATCGTGGCCGCTCAGCGCCATTCGCCAGCTCGCCGACGTTTTCCTCGAATGTGCCGCCGGACGCAAGAAGAGTCCCGCCTTCGAGGCCCGTTGGTTCAATTTATGCGGCTTCTGTCTACGTCCCGGCTTTGGTTTTCCAGGCGACGATTTCCGTATCGAGCAGACCCGCCGCATCTTCGCCGGCGGTTTGCAGTACGCCAATCAGGTGCAGGGTGAGATCGATTGGTGGATTTTCTGGGGACGCATCGCCGGTGGCCTCAATCGCAACCAGCAGACCGACCTGTACCAGCGCCTCGCGCCCATGCTGCTCCCACGCGGAAACAAGAAGCCGCCGCGGCTGAACAGCAGCCTTGCCCGTGAGATGTGGCGCGCCTCCGCCAGCCTCGAACTTCTGCCCATCCAGACCAAGACCGAGCTCGGCGAAGCCCTCGTCCGCATGGCGAAGGCCGGAACGGCGCGCGAATCCGAATTGTGGTGCATCTCACGTATCGGTGCCCGCGAGCTTTTCTACGGCCCGATCAACCTGGTGATTCCGCCCACTACCGTCACGCGATGGGTGGAAGCGCTAGCCCCCCTGCCGCCGGCCGTTGAGGCGTTAGCCGCACTCGCCCGCCGCACCGACGATCCTACTCGCGACCTCTCGCCCGCCACCCGTGAGTTGGTCCGCCAGAGGCTCGCCGCTCTTCCCCGGGCAGAACAGCTCCTGGCCATGTTCGAAGGCGAAACGCAACGCGACGAGCGCGCCCTTGGCCGTATCTTCGGCGAAGAGTTGCCTTCGGGGCTGGTGTTGTCCACCGCCGCGGAACAAGCGTCGTAATATTCTTAACGCGCCGGGAACTCCCAGCGCTCTGGCCGTGTCCAATCTCCAGGGCCTATGTCGACACCCTCACCAGCCGCCGTTCTTGAGGCCGTAAACCTATCTAAGACCTACAGCGGCCGCCCCGCCGTCGATAACGTCAGCTTTGCCATTCACGCGGGCGAAGTCCTCGGCTACCTCGGTCCGAATGGTTCCGGCAAAAGCACTACCGTAAAGATGCTAACGGGCTTGCTGAGTCCTTCGAGCGGCCAGATCCTGTTTCGCGGCGCGCGGATCTCGCACGATCTGGTCGGCTACAAACGCCGCCTCGGATACGTGCCGGAAGAGGCGAACTTGTACTCGTTTCTCAGCGGTTGGGAGTATCTGGATCTCGTCGGTACCCTGCGCGGCATGGATCGTAAATTGCTCGCGCACAAAAGCGCGGTGCTTTTGGAAGGCCTGTCGCTCTTTCCGCACAGGCACACGCCCATTTCCGCCTACTCGAAAGGCATGCGCCAACGCATCCTGCTGATCGCGGCACTCATGCACGATCCCGAGATTGTCATTCTCGATGAGCCACTCTCCGGCCTCGACGTCATCAGCGCGCTTATCATTCGCAAAGTGATCGGCCTGCTCGCCGCGCAGGGCAAGGCCATCGTCTTTTGCTCACCCGTCCTGGAGGTTGTTGAGAAGGTCTGCTCGCACCTCCTGATTCTGCGCCGCGGCGTCGTGGTGGCCCACGGCTCCATCGAAGAGATCCGCTCGGGCACGCTCATGCCCGCGCTCGAAGACACGTTCCTTCACCTGACGGAGCAAGTGGATGCCGACAAAGTGGCCGGGAGCATCTTGGCTGCGATCAACTCTTGAGCAGCCATTTCCCAGGCTGGTAGCGCATTTCGCCACCACCATCTTCGAAGGGGAAACGGCTGCCGACGATGCCGACATGGGCGTCGGCGGCGTGCTCGGCTTGCTGGCCGTGCCCGGCGCATTCCTCTCGATCCTTCTCTTTGACAAGTACTCCACGCTCCTGCAGTGGCTCCGCGGCATCCGCCAGTTCAACATCTATACCGAGTCGCTGCCCGATAAGTATTTCTTCATCGTCTTTTCGATGGCCATCACCGGTGTGATCGTCGTGCTCAAGTGGGACCGCATTCTTCCCGGCCCACGCGACTATGCGAATCTCGCGCCGTTGCCCATTTCCGCCCGCCGTATTTTTGCCGCCAACTTGCTGGCCATCCTGATCCTGGCGATGGTGTTCGCGGCCGACGTAAATGCCGCGTCCATCGTTTTGTATCCCCTCGGTGTTGTCGGCAACCGGGAAACCGTCGGAGAGATGCTGCGCTTCGGCCTCGTGCACGGTTGTTGCGTCATGCTCGCCAGCTTCTTTGCGTTTCTTGCGTGCTTTTCCATCATGAGCGTGCTCATGACGCTCCTGCCCTATCGTGCCTTCCGTAGTGTTTCGCTCTACCTTCGGGTTCTGCTCGTGGTCACGCTGGTGACGCTCGTGGTCACGAGCTTCGCCGTTCCCGACCTGGTTCGGCGCCTCCCGGACCACCCCGCGGTGGCCCTGCTTCCACCCGTCTGGTTCCTGGCTCTCTACCAATCGCTGCAAGGCCACGCAACGCCGGAGCTGGCCAGGCTCAGCCCCGTTGCTTTACGTGCGGTTGGAATCGCCTTCGCGGGCGGGCTTCTGCTTTGTGCGTTGAGTTACCGCCGGTGCTTCATGCGAATTTCAGAATCGAGCGGAGGCCCGCTGTTCCGCCGCCGGGTGGCTCTGAGCTTACCCGTAGGCTTCTCGCTCCTGTCGAGTCATTTTCAGCGAGCTTGCTGCAGTTTCACGATCCGTGCGCTTCTGCGCAGCGAAAAACACTGCATCTTCTTCGGTGGCTTTGCCGGCATGGGGCTGGTCGCGGCCTCGCAAACTGCTCTGTCGTCATTTGCACATCCCAAGCCGGCTATCCCCGATGCCGACCTGCTGTCGATTCCGTTGACCATGGTGTATTTCGTAGTCTGCGGCCTGCGATTCGTCTTTGAGATGCCGGTTGAGTTGGAAGCCAACTGGATGTTTCAGGTGATTCTGGATCCGGACAGGCACGAGTCCGAGGCAGTCGCCAGGAATGTCAGCCTCGCCGTGGTCGTGGTGGCGATCATCCTCCCAACGCTGGTGGCCTACTGGCTGCTTTGGGATTGGCGCATCGCAGCGATCCACGCGATCTATGTTTTGGCCTTGTCTTTATTGCTGATCGAAGGACTACTCGTCGGCTTTCGCAAGATTCCTTTTACGTGCTCGTTCCCGCCGTTTCGCAATCACGTCGTGATGCTGGCTCTTCTCGGCATCATTGGTTATTCCTTCTTTTCCGGAAATGGCTCCGAAATAGAGCACTGGATGATGGTCCGCCCACTGCGCTTCCTGTGGCTCGTGCCCGCCGCGGTCGCCGCATACGACATCTTGCGCCGCTTGCGCAACGAAATCGCACCCGTCGACGCGAGCCTGATCTATCGTGATCAACCCCAAGCCCAGGTGACGACCCTCGACCTCTCCGGCACCTGACGCGATGATCGCCGTGATGTAGTGGCCCGGCACGCCCGGCCATAATCGCAACTAAACCCCGACGCCCGTCGCCAGCCGCCCGTACAGCCTCACCACGTTCTCGATCATCCGCAGCCCGCAATCTCCCTCGAGCGTCAGAATCGATTCCGGATGGAATTGCACCGCCTCAATCGGTAGCTCTTTGTGCCGCACGCCCATGATCACGCCGTCTTCCGACTCCGCCGTCACTTCGAGACACGCCGGAAACGTTTCGCGGCGCGCGAACAGCGAATGATAGCGGCCCACCTGGAATCGCTCCGGCAGCCCCTCGAACACACCCTTGCGCCGATGCGTGATCCACGATGGCTTTCCGTGCATCGGATAGTCGAGCACTCCCAACTCGCCGCCGAACGCTTCTACCACTCCCTGCAGTCCCAGGCAAACCCCGAACACAGGCACTCCCAGGCGCACGGCATTCTTCACCAGGTCGGGAACGCCGAAATCCGCCGGCCGCCCCGGCCCCGGTGAGATCAGAATCACGGCGGGCGCGATTTGCCGGATCATCTCCAACGGGAAGCCGGCTCGATACGTGACCACATCGGCGCCCGTCTGGCGCACATAATTCGCCAGAGTGTGGATGAAGCAGTCGTCGTTATCTACCAGCAGCAGCCGCACTCCCGCGCCCTCGGTTTCGTGGACCTCGACGCGCGGCCGCTCTGGTTCATCACCCAGAATTCGGAAAAATCCCGTGGCCTTCAGGCGCGTTTCACGCTCCTCCATCTCTGGAACGGAGTCATAGAGCAGCGTGGCTCCCGCCGGGTAGGTCGCGATGCCGTTTCGCAAATATGTCGTGCGAATCAGAATGCCCGTATTGATGTCGCCACTCAACGACAGCATGCCGATCGCGCCCCCGTACCATCCGCGCGCTTCCTTCTCCAGATTCTCGATGGCTACAGCCGCCGCCTTTTTAGGCGCGCCGATGATCGTCACTGCCCACATGTGGCTCAGGAACGCGTCCAGCGAATCGAATCCCTCTTTCAGAAATCCCTCGACGTGATCCACCGTGTGATACAGACCCGCATACGACTCAATCACCCGCCGGGCAATCACTTTCACCGTGCCTGGCTCGCAGACCCGCGATTTGTCATTGCGGTCCACATCGGTGCACATGGTCAGCTCGGATTCTTCCTTGGTCGAGTCCAGCAGCTCCCTGATGCTATGAGCGTCTTGAATGGGGTCGCCAGTGCGGCGCGCCGTCCCCGCAATCGGACATGTTTCCACGCGCTGCCCTTCCACCCGCACGAACATCTCGGGTGAGGCGCCTACGAGCTGCTCATCGCCGAACTGCAACAGAAATTCGTAGGGGCTGGGGCTGGCGCGCTGCATCCGTTCAAACAGCTCCGAAGCCTTCCCGTCGTAAGGCGTACGGAACGTCTGGTGCAGCACGACTTCGTAATAGTCGCCGCGCCGCATCCCCTCACGCACCTTTTCCACACTCGCCATGTACTCCGCGGGCGTATGGTCGGATTCGATCGGTCCCGGCTGCACTGGCTCCTGCGGTGCTACCGGCTCCGCTGTCCGTGGAAGCGCGAGCGTCGAGAGCCCCTGGTAGTCGAAATCGTATTGGTAGCGCTCGATCTGCTCCTTCTTGCGGTCCATGAAATAAATGTCGTCGCAAAGAAAAAGGTGCAGGTCTTTCCGGCCGGTCCGCGGTAAACGTTTCTCGATGGGGTCGAACTGGAATAGCAGATCGTAGCCGAATGCTCCCACTAGCCCCAGCCGCGAGTCCTGCTCGTTGCGGAACTCCTCGATCAGCGCGCGCAGCACCGAAAACACCGAAGGTTGCTTGCTGCGCTCCTCTTCCGGAAAAAGCTTTGGCAGAGGCTTAAGCATTCCTACCAGCACTCCGCCGCGTTCCATCCCGAACGAATCCCAATGCGGGTGATCGCCCAACACCGCCGCCAGCATCTGGTTGACGATTTCTCCGCGCACATTGAGCGGCCGGAACTCTACCTTGCGATCGAACGCCAGAATTTCCACGGGTGGCCGGGTCGCGGCCAGGTCCCATCGCGAATACCTGCCCGGGAACTCATATCCCGAAGACAAGTAAATTCCGCGGCATGTGTCTAACTCGCGCAGCAGGTGCCTGAGGCCTTTGCGGTAGGTCGCTTTTGACCTGGTGCGCGTCACCGTGATGCCGTGCGGCGTCGAATACTGTAGCGTGCGCATGGCCGTTCAACTGATCTTCTCACAATAGCACTCGATGCCGGCCGGCCTTGTCTTGCTAAACTGGCACTATGCGATTTCGACAGTCTCTCGCGGCTCTAGCGTTCGTGGCCTTGGCATCCGCGCAGCAGGTACCGCGTCCCGCCGGCAAGTTTGCCATTGGTACGACTGACGGAAATCAGATTCTGCCCAGCCAGTACTCGGGCAAAGTTGTGCTGTTGGCCTTCATGTTCACCACCTGTCCACACTGCCAACACACCTCGCAGATTCTCAGTGGGATTCAAGGGGAGTACGGCGATCGAGGCCTGCAAATTCTGGGCGCGTTCTTCAATGAGAATGCCGCGCAGCTGATCCCTGGGTTCATTGCCCAGTTTCATCCGGCGTTTCCCGTGGGATATGCGACGCGCGACCAGGTGAATGAATATCTAGAGCACTCACTCGTAAAGCCAACCTATGTTCCGGAACTGGTTTTTATCGACCGGAATGGCCAGATTCGTGGGCAGTTTACTGGGACCGATGATTTCTTCAAGGATCAGGAAACGAGCATCCGTAACTTGGTCGAATCGCTGCTCAAAGAACCCGTAACCGCCAAGAAGACGGCTCACTCCGCCCATAAAAAGCAGTCATAGGGAGTTCCCCCGACGTACTTTTTTGCACATATACACGTCAACTAGGAAATATTTGCAGGCTGGGCAAGGAGAAATTTTGGGGCAGGAGGAAACCTGCCCCGCAGGGGTAAAATCGACTCTTACCGGTTTACTTTGCTTGCGCTGACTGGGCCGTTGGTCGGCTGCGCCATCGCCAGATTGGTATCGGCGGTAAACATACGCACTTCCACGCGGCGGTTCTTGGCGCGCGCGGCACGGTTCCGGCCGGTATCGGCGGGCTTTTCATTTCCCAGACCGATGTCCTGAACGCGGAACACCGGGATGTTGTGCTGGGTAATGAGATACGCCATCACGTGCTCTGCCCGGCGGCGGCTCAAGGCATCGTTGTAGGACTTGGTACCGGTCTTGTCGGTGTAGCCCTCGATGGTTATAAAGTAACGCTTGGCACCGGTGTGCTGGCCGACGAACTGATCTAACTGCTCCTTAGCTTCCGAAGTCAGCTCGTCGTGATTAAAGCCAAACGGCACCACGGTTTCCGCCTGGAGCTTATAGTCATCCAGATTCCCCAGGGCCGTAGTCAAAGAGTTGATTGATTGGGTGTTCTGGGTAGACATGTTCTGCGCCTGCATGGCGTCCTGGTCAGCCTTGTTGGCTGCCGTCATAGCCTCGTTGGCGCGGTTCTCGGCCGACATGGCACGCTCTTTAGCGGCATTGATACCCGTCTCGTGCCGCTCAAGGTCTTTCTTGGCTGCATCAATTTCGGTACCCTGCTTGTTCGTCTGGTCGGCGACCTGATCGACCTTAGTCTGAATCGGCGCTGCAGTCTGTTGTACGTATTTCTTAGTAGCGCAACCTCCGGACAGCAACGCCCCCGTCAGGATAATGGATGCACCAAGGATTTTTTTCATAGAAGTGACCTCCCGGCGGCTCTTACTGCAATTTCATGGCCCTTTCCGCGAGCGCTTTTTGAGGAGTAGAATTAAGCTGGTTAACATTCATTCATCCTTAGGTATTTGTCCCGACTAGCGGGGGTTTTGCGAAGCCGGGCTCTACTCCCGGCAGAAAGAGATAAACATGGCTGAAACTGAATCAGCAGTAAATCGCAGGGACTTCATGAAGCACGCAGCCGGCGTCGGCGCGACGCTGGGGGTGGCGGCGAAGGCATTCGCGCGACCGGCTGCCAAGGCTTCCAGCGGCAGAGTGCTGGGAGCCAATGATCGCATCAATGTCGGCGTTATTGGTGTCGGTGGAAGAGGCTCATACTTGGCGGGGGTATTTGCCGGAATCAGCGAGCGCTCCAAAGACTGCCAAGTCGTCGCTGTGTGCGACGTCTATGAGAAGCGCAAACGGGAGAACGCCGAGAAACTCAAATGCGACGGTTTTCTCGATTACCGCGAAGTGATCGGCAAGCCCGATATCGACGCCATCGTTGTCGCTACGCCCGATCACTGGCACGCGAAAATCGCACTTGAGGCTATGGACCATGGCAAGGACGTCTATTGCGAAAAACCCATGTGCCACACGATTGAGGAAGCCAAGGAGCTCGCCTCCACCGTGCGCGAGACCAAGCGCGTCTTTCAAGTCGGTTCACAAACGACGTCAGCCGAACAGTGGTGGAAAGCCAAGAAAGCCATCGCAGACGGCATGATCGGCAAGATGCTCATGAGCCAGGGCTCGTATCATCGCAACTCGGTCGAGGGTGAGTGGAATTGGCCCATCGACGCCGAAGCCGGCCCGGACGGCAAGGGCGACAACTTCATCGACTGGAAGATGTGGCTCGGCTCCGCTCCCAAGCGGCCATACAACGCCGATCGCTTCTTCCGTTTCCGCAAGTATTGGGACTATTCCGGTGGCATTGCGACCGATCTGTTCTTCCACGTGGTCGCGCCATTGAATATCTGCTGGCCGGAGCCGCAGTTTCCGCATCGCGTGATGTCGTCGGGCGGCATCTACGTGTTCAAAGATGAGCGCGAAGTTCCAGACACGTTCAACCTGATGGCGGATTTCGCGAACGAGCACACCCTGGTGTTGAGCTCATCGATGGCGAATTCCCAGCACATCCCGGGCCTGATTCGCGGCCACGAGGGGACGATCATCATGGTCGACCACGGCCGGTTCGAGGGGGAGACCGATCACATCACCGTCATCCCGGAGAAACGGGTCATCAACGACGCCTACAAAGCCAAGTGGGGTGAAGAAAAGATCTCCATACCTGTGACGGAGAAACCCGAGTGGGCGCACATGCAGAATTTCCTGGATTGCGTCCGCAGCCGCCAGAAGCCGGTGCTCGACGTCGAAACCGCTTACCGCGCGCAGGTCACCATCTCGATGTCGGTGCAATCCTACCGCGAAGGCCGCGTGCTTTATTGGGATGACAAGGCGCAGAAGGTCGTCCCCAAACCCGCCAAAGCGTAGCGCCTGCAGTTGGAATCGGCGTTCGGGCGCCGAATGCCGATTCCACGATCTTGGGTTCGCGCATGTTGCTCCGGTCTCGGCGGGTGCTGCATAATAGTTACCCATGCGCATTGCTATACTGCTGCTTTCCGTTTCACCTTTGCTGGCTCAACAGGCGCCTCGCGCCGAGCACAAGATGCCCGCGCCCAAGAACCTGAAACTGCTGACGCCGGAGAATCTGATGCCGGCCATGCGGTCCTACACCGTCGCACTTGGTGTGAAGTGCGACTTCTGCCACGTGCCAGGCGATTTCGCCAGCGACGAGAAACACCACAAGGAAATCGCGCGGGGCATGATTCAGCTCGCCCGCACCATCAATACCAAGTTCCCCGACGGCAAGGAGCACGTCACTTGCTACACCTGCCACCGCGGCTCAGAAGAACCTGCAACCGCACCGCCGCCGGAAGACACACCAAACCAAGAGCCAAAATGATGTCGGGCGCCGGGACGCCTTGTGAACCGGCTGCCTGATCGGCGCCAATTCGCTCTCGTGATCCCGTGGACGCTGCATGCGGCGTCCAGCCATGTTACAAAAAACTCGCTCGTTGTTGATGGACAGCCACGCGACTACTTCCTCTTTGTGCCCGAAGGTCTCACAAGCCCTGCGCCGCTGCTGGTCTTGTTTCACGGCTCCGGACACGATGGCTGGTCCCTCATCGAGCCCTGGAAGAAACTGGCTGAGCAAGAGGGCATCGTTCTGGTCGGGCCAAACGCGCGGAATTCTGCTGAATGGTCAACGCCGATGGACGGTCCGAAGTTCGTGATAGAGGTGATCGAGGCCGTCAAGAAAGCCAACCCCATCAATCCCCGCCGGGTATATCTGTTTGGGCACTCCGCTGGAGCCGAATTCGCACTGATGATGTCCCTCCTGGCGCCGGAGTACTTTGCCGCGGCCTCGGCGCACGCGGGCGTGTTCCGCGAGTCTCCTCCGCCCTCGATGTTTGAGGATGCCAAACGCAAGATCCCCATCCTGTTGCTGGTGGGGACCGAGGAGCGCGTCTATCCGGTCCCACTGGTTCGCACGATGCGTGACCTATTCGCCAAAAATGGATTTCCCGTCGAGATCGAAGAAATTCCCGGTCACGATCACAACTACTACGCGGCTGCCGCACGCATCAATCGCGACGTTTGGAACTTTCTGAAGGAGAAACAACTCGCCGCCGATCCGAGATCTGACGCCAGGTAGAGCTAGTGGCCGCCGAGTGGATGGTCCCCGCCCTCACTCACAAATCCAATCGGGTGCTTCCGCCTCTTGGGGGCTTCAATCAGACGCTTCAAGATGGCGTTGATCTGCATGGCCTGGTGTTCCTGACCTCGCTCCAGCTCCTCGATCTTGCGTGCGAGTTCCTTGTGAGTGGCGAGCAGCTCGCGGAGGCGCACGAACGCTCGGATAATAAGAATGTTCATTGCGACAGCCCGCTTGCTGCGCAGGATGGAAGACAGCATCGCCACGCCGTGCTCCGTGAATGCATACGGCAAGTAACGACGGCCGCCCCGCCCGCTTGGCTTTGACATTCCAATTTGGAATCTCAAAGAGGCAGCCTCTTCCTTACTGAGCTGAAACATGAAATCGTCGGGGAAGCGTCCGGGGTTTCGCTTCACCGCCTTGTTGAGATTGAAAGTCGTGACCTGGTACAACTCGGCCAAGTCGCGATCAAGCATCACCTTGTGCCCTCGGATGAGGTAGATCCGCCGTTCGATGAGTTCCACGGGAACAGTCGCGATATCCACGGCCATGATCGTTTCTATTAAGCGTACTCGACGCTGCCCGAGGGTTGTCAGCGCCGCGCTTGCTTCGGCGCCGTTCCGACGTAGACCAGACGCAGTCCCCAGTCCGCGTCGCCGGGAATGTCGGGCAGATGGATCACGCCGGTGGAATTCGATAGAACCGTGCCGTTACCGGCGTCGCGCAGCGTTCCCGTGCGCGGGTCGAACCACTGAGCGCGATACGCGCTGAGCGGGCGCGCGGCACGAATCTGGCTGCGCGGGCAACCCTTTTCGAAGTACGCGAGAAAGATGTTCTTATCTGGCGTGCGCGCGCAATACGCCCAGCCTTCATAGCCGTGTGTCACGTGAGTCTTGTTGGGCGAAACCAGGTCAGCATCGGGCACCAGATCTTGAAAATGCCGGCCGATGGAGAAAGCGAACGTGCGCAGGTGCCGCATCTCGGCGCCTGACCGCCACTGGAACGCATCCCACATCTTCACCGGTGACGCCGGCTCAATATCCGCTCCCCAAATACCTTCCGCGCCATAGATGTGCCCCGCGAGTCCCCCGGAAAGAAAACTGCCGTACATCGACGACCGCACGAACTGGTTGTCCTTCTCCGAGCCACCCTCGGCGCCGTATTGATAGCCACCGTTGCCCAGGCCGAATTCATCCTTGTAACCGGCGTAATAGGGCTCGCCGTTCAGCGCCGGCCTGGGATGCGGAGCCTGGAAGATCTCCGTCAGGTACCAGTAGTAATCGTGCTCGCGCTCGTTGCCGGATTGATGCAGCGTCACCCAGGAATCCTCGCCGAAATTCACCAGCGTGGATGGGCTGGAGTTGGCCGAAAGCAGCGTGCCATACGGCGGCGGCCCGTATTTCGTCATCACAACCTGCACGGCGTTGTTGAAGTCGCTCGCCGGGATCGTGTCTTCGTCGATATCGAAATGGATCGGGCTGAACACGCAGTTGTTCGCCTGATAGCGCGCCCAGACATACTGGATGTACCGTGCGTAGGAATCCGGCCATCCGTAGTATTTCTTCCAGCACATGCTCAGGTCGCGCCGGGAGACCTCGATGAATGGAATGAAGCCCTGTGCGTTCAAATAGTCGATCTTGCGGTCCATGTACTGGAAATATGCGGGGTTGAGACGATTGACGTCGGGATAAAGATTTTCATAACCGGGAACTTTGCCCGGAAACAGAAACGGCCGCCCGCCCTCGTTCTCCATGTTCTTGGCGCTCTTGGTGCCGTACTCGGTCCAGGCGGAGCGCACGCAGGTGTGGTCGGCGTCTTTGAGGAAAATGTCCACTGGTGAGCCGTCGGTCGCCCAGGCCGGAAACACCGCAATGATGGCGACGGCATTGTAGCCCTCGGCTTTCCGGTAACGCAGATAGTCCTTGAACCCGGCCTCCGGTCCGAGCGGGCGCTCCTTTTCGTCGTCGTCCCAGCGAAAGCGATTGGTGACAGCGGAGTACCACGTATCACCGACGATGAAGAACGGCGTGCCATCCGCTAACTCGACGGCGTGCTGATTCGCGGTGGCTTTCAGAAAGCCTCGGCGCAGCGGGTTCTGTTGCTTTTCCGATTCGGCCCAGGCAATCGCGTGGAACTCGCCACGCTTGCCGTCAAGACCCGCGTCAGGCGGATTCGATCCGCTCATCCAGGTCCAATCGCCCGGAGCCGGTGCGAGCACGCGCACGCGGAATATTTTCCCTCCATCCCAGAATCCGTAGATGCGCTTTTGAAATCCGGGTCCGGAGAGGTCTACCCAAACGGTGATGTCCGTGTAAGGGTTCGCAAAGGATTGCGAGGCAGTAAACGTCAGTTCCTGCTTCTCCCACAGGTGAACGTCGGCAGCCGCCACCGCCGATGCCACGAACAGGAATGCGAGCGATCGAACCCACGCGGAATGTCGAGCTCGATGATTCGCGTTCATTCGCGTGTATTCGCGGCCCACAACTCCCCATTCAACAGATTCGCCGGCCGCCTCCCCTCCAGTGCGGCTACAGCGTTCTCCGCCGCCATCATCGACATCTTCCGGCGTGTGTCTACCGAAGCACTGGCAATGTGCGGCGCGAGCACCACGTTCTCCAGCTTCAGCAGCGCAGGATGCACCCTCGGCTCGTTCTCGAACACGTCTATTCCTGCCCCGGCAATCACGCCCTCTTCGAGCGCCGCCGCCAGCGCCGCTTCATCCACTACCGGACCGCGAGATGTATTCACCAGAATCGCCGTCGGTTTCATAATGCGGAATTGATCCGACGCCATCATGTGACGCGTCTCAGGCAGCAGCGGCACGTGCAGGCTCACAAAATCGGATTCACGCAGCAGCCGCTCCGCGCTCACGAATTCCGCATTTAACTCGCGCTCCACCGCCTCGGAAGCGCGCATCGCGTCGTGGTAAAGAATCCGCATGTCGAACCCGCGCCCCCGCCGCGCCACCGCCTGCCCGATGCGTCCCATACCGAAAATGCCCAGCGTGTGGTGATGCACATCCTGGCCCACCAGCAGATCGATCCGCCATTTCGTCCACTTCCCGGAATGTACGAATCGATGCCCTTCGACTACGCGTCGCGCCGCGGCCATCATCAGCGCGAAAGCAAAATCGGCTGTGGTATCGGTGAGAACGTCGGGCGTATTCGTGACCAGAATCTTGCGCCGTGTCGCCGCCGCCACATCGATATTGTCGAATCCGACGGCTACGTTCGCGATCACGCGCACTCCTTCGAGCTGATCAATCACCGCCGCGGTGAACTTGTCGGTGAGCTGGCTTACCACCGCCTGCTTGCCGCGAATGCGCCGGAGCAGCTCTTCCGCGGGAAGGCCGTCGTCCGAATTGGCGTAGTCGACCTCGGCGTATTGTTGCAGATACTTGATCGCTTCCGGATAGATCCGTTTCGTCACCAGAACGGGAGGTTTCATTGGACGGCAATTGTCGCACATGCTCGCTGCGTCGTACAATTGCGGTTCATATCAAACTAGGAGAGTGGAATGGCAAAGCTAGGCTTTCTAGGCCTCGGAATCATGGGGTATCCGATGGCGCGCAATCTTCTGCGCGCGGGACACCAGGTGGCGCTGTGGTCGCACAGGGGAGAAAAAGCGAAGGAACTCGCCGCGGCGGAGAAGGGCAAATTCTGCGCCACGCCAAAAGAGGTCGCCGAGAACGCCGAGTGCATTTTCCTATGCCTCGGCGATACGGCCATGTCCGAACAGGTCAACCTCGGCCCCGGCGGAGTCGTGGAAGGCATCAAATCCGGCTCGATCGTCGCCGACGCCAGTACCATCTCGCCTAGTGGTAGCCGCAAGATTGGCGCCGCATTTGCCGCCAAAGGCGCGCACTATCTGGACGTGCCTTGTACCGGCTCGACCCCTGGAGCCAATGCTGGCACTTTGACCTTCATGGTCGGTGGCGATCAGGCCATCCTCGACAAAATCCGCCCCTGGATGGAAGCCATGGGGAAGAAAATCTACTACTGCGGTGGGCTGGGCATGGGCTTACAAGCCAAGTTGAGCCAGAACCTTATTCTTTCCAATCTCTTGCAGGGTTTCAACGAGGGCATGGTCCTGGCTACCAAGGGGGGCGTGGATCCTCAATTGATGCTGGAGATTCTGACCAATAGCGCGGCGAAGTCCGGATTGATTGATTTTAAAGCACCTTACGTCTTCCGTCGCGATTTCAGTCCCCAGTTCTCGGTGAAATGGATGGACAAGGACATTGGGCTGATGCTGGATTCGGGCAAGGAGCTCAACGTACCTCTTCCATTAACTGGACTTACGCGGCAAATGTTCCAGGCGGCCATCGCCACTGGGCACGGAGAAGAGGATATCTGCTCTACAATCAAAGTCTTAGAGTCTATCGCGGGGGTGGAAGTGCGTGTCCGGCAGGGCTAGTAGGAATCGATAATACAAATTTTGGTTGCATTTCTGAAGCGACTATTCTAATATTGGAATCAAGCCGGGGAGGCAACTCCCACCAAAGCGAGACTAACCTCTAAAATAAAGACCCCTGAAGCAATCCTCCCCGGCGCCCGAAAGGGTTTGGGTCTTCAAAAAAGCGGATTCCAGAAAACGGCAGAACATGGTTTACATGAGGTCAACATGACCGTCATCGGCTTCCGTGCTAGCATGAGTCGAAGTCTCCGCTGAATCCGAATGCCCCGCTTGACCGTCCTCGGTTCCACAGGCTCCATCGGCGTGAACACGCTGGACGTGATCCGGCAAAATAGCCACCAATACAAGGTGTACGCGCTGGCGGCAGGCCGAAACGTCACGCGGCTGGCCGAGCAGATTGTCGAGTTTCGTCCCGGCGTCGCGGTTGTGCCAGACGAAGAAAACCGCGCTAAACTCTGCGAGCGATTGACCCAGTCGGGCCTGGCGAAATCTGATTGGCCGGAGTTGCTTTTCGGGCCGCAAGCCCTCGTTGCTATAGCCACCGCGTCAGAAGCGCAAATCGTCGTATCGGCAATCGTGGGCGTCGCTGGGTTGGAAGCGACTTATGAGGCTGTTCGCGCTGGCAAACGCGTGGGGCTGGCGAACAAAGAAGTGCTGGTCTCGGGTGGCCGGCTGGTGATGGACGCAGTGCGTGTGAGCGGCGCGGAGCTGATCCCTATCGACAGCGAGCATAACGGCGCACATCAATGCTTGCGGGGAGGCAACCGGGCTGAGGTCACGCGGCTGATCCTGACCGCATCGGGCGGGCCGTTTCGCATGACACCGATTGACCAACTGGCCTGGGTGACTCCGGAAGACGCGCTCAAGCATCCAACCTGGAAAATGGGGAACCGCATCACCATCGATTCCGCCACGCTGATGAACAAGGGCTTTGAAGTGATCGAGGCCTGCTGGCTGTTCAGCTTCACTCCTGCGCAGGTGGACGTGGTGATTCATCCGCAATCTTCGGTACACGCAATGATCGAATACAGCGATGGCAGCGTGATTGCCCAAATTTCCGCGACGGATATGCGCATGCCCATCCAATACGCGCTGACTTACCCGGAGCGAACGCAGGCGCCGGTGCCTAAGATTGACTGGTCAGAGGCGCGGCGATGGGAATTCGGGCCGCCGGATTTGGCGAAGTTCCCACTGCTGAAGTTGGCGTATGAGTGCCAAGCGGCTGGCGGATCAGCCACTTGCACGCTGAATGCGGCCGATGAAGTAGCGGTGGAAGCTTTTCTTGCGAGACAAATCAGCTTTCCAACCATCTATCGAATAGTGGAACAAACTGTGTCGAAAATGGCGAAAGGGCAGTCAGCGACGATCAATGATATTCTCGAAGTGGACAGGGAGTCGCGCTCTCTGGCTCGCGAACTGGTTGCGAAAGAAGCCGCTGTGAACGCAGGCAGCAGGGTGACAGCGAAGGCTTAAACGTATGCTTGTTTTTCAAAATATACTCTGGCTGCTGGTCCTCATCGGTGTGATGATCATTATCCACGAAGCGGGCCACTATTGGGCGGCGCTCTGGTTCGATGTACGGGTTGAGGCCTTTAGTTTTGGTTTCGGGCCGCGTCTGTTCGGATTCCGTCGAGGCGAAACAGATTTCCGGTTCTCCCTGATTTTGTTCGGCGGCTACGTGAAGATGACCGGCGAGCAGATTGGCGACGAGAACGCGGACGATCCACGCAGCTTCCTTTCAAAACCGCGCTGGCAGCGCCTGATCATCGCGTTCGCGGGACCGTTCATGAACGTGGTTTTGGCGGTGGCCCTATTGACCGGGCTGTTCATGGTGAAGTACGAGAGGCTGGCGGATTCCGAGGAGCGGGCGCCGGTGGAGCAGGTGTTGCGCGATTCGCCAGCGGCCAAGGCCGGCATTCAGGTGGGCGATCGTATAGTCGAGATCGATGGCGACAAAAACCCGACTTGGGAAGACATCACGCTGAAGGAAGTGGCAGACGCGGGACGATCGCTCACTGTCACCGTGGAACGGGGCGGGAAGATATTCAGAACAACGGTGACGCCGATTTTGGACGACCGTATCGGCGCGGGTTTCGCCGGCTGGGCTCCAAAAACGGAAGTACGGGTGGCTAGCATCTGGGGGCCTCCCGCGGAGAAGGCGGGTATCCAAAAGGGAGATATGCTGGTGAGTGTGAACGGTGTGCCGATCCATGCCACCAGTACCCTGCCGGAGGCGGTTAAGAATTCCAATGGCAAGCCCGTGGTGATCGGTTTGCAACGGAGCGGCAAATCCATGCTCGTCACGGTGCAACCGGAAATGAGCAATCGGGCCGGCACGCCGCAGTGGATGATCGGGGTTGTGTGTGAGCAGCATCAAAATGTGATCACTACGCGGCTTTCATTCCCCGCCGCCCTCCGGGAATCCGTGCAGGAGAACCTAAAGGGCGCGACGCTGATCTTCAAGTTCCTGGGCGGTCTCATCGAGCGGCGCATGTCGCCGCAGTCGCTCATGGGGCCGATTCGCATTGCCAAGCTGTCCGGCGAGGCGGCAAGGGAAGGTCCGTCGGCGTTTTTTTGGCTGATGTCAGCCGTCAGCCTGAACCTGGCGATTTTCAACCTCATGCCCATTCCGATCCTGGACGGCGGCGTGATCATGCTCCTGCTGGTGGAGACACTGATGCGGCGCGATCTGAGCCTGCAGGTGAAGGAAGCCGTGTTCAAGGTCGGATTCGTGTTTCTAATGGTCGTTGTTACCTTTGTCATTTACAACGACATCTCGAGGCTCCTGCCAGCGGGCTAAAAGCCTCCGCGCCTCACGTTATTGGCGCTCAAAACGCACATACCGGAATCGTCCAGCTTCCGTCTAACATCTGGTAACCTGAACGTTGCATGGAGTGTACCTGTATCCGCCACACGGAGTTGCCGCACACGACGAAGTTGTTTGCGGATCTGGTTTATCACCCGGAACGGGTCCGGGCCTTTTATTCTTACGCTCCGTACGATCCTGAATCCTACGCTGCCGCGTCCCGCCAGATCAGTTTGAGCGCGGAGCGCCGTGCGGCGCTGGTTTCGGTTCTGCATGAGCAAAATGGGCCGAGCGCCTCGCTCGAACGGCTGGCCCAGCCGGGTACAGTGGCGGTGGTGACGGGGCAGCAAGTCGGGCTTTTTTCGGGGCCGGCTTACACAATTTACAAAGCTCTCACGGCAGCGCGCCTGGCAAGGGAATTGACAGGACGCGGCATACCAGCGGTGCCGGTGTTCTGGCTGGCAACCGAGGACCACGACTTCGCGGAGGTCAACCATGCCTGGGTGTTCGATACGGAACACAAGGCAGTGAAATTGGAGATCGACAGCGCCGTGGGAGCCAGCCAGCCGGTCGGGGAGATCCGGCTTGGGTCCGTCCCGGTGGACGAGTTACGCGCGGCTCTGCGAGAGTTCCCCTTCGGCGCGGAAACAGCCGACCGGGTGGCTATGGCCTACTTGCCTGGTCGCACCATGGGGCAGGCGTTCGGCGCGTTACTGCGCGATCTGCTGGGAGCGTACGACATTTTACAGATCGATCCCATGGCGCCAGCGGTTCGGGAACTGGCCGCGCCGGTGATTCGCAACGCGCTCGAGCAGGCGCCTGAGTTGAAGCAGTTGGTGATGGAGCGGAACCGTCAGCTCAATGCGGCCGGATATCACGCGCAGGTTCACGTGGATGATGAGACGTCGTTCTTCTTCCTGCTGGAAAATGGGCGCAGGATGGCGTTGCGCAAGCAAAATGGCAATTACCTTTCGCAAGACGCCCGTTATTCGCCCGAAGAGTTGATGGAGCGGGCCACGCGCATTTCGCCCAACGCTCTGCTTCGGCCGGTGGTGCAGGATTTTATGCTGCCGACGGTTGCGTACATTGGAGGTCCGGCGGAACTGGCGTATCTAGCGCAATCCGACGTGCTGTATCGGGCGTTGCTGGGCCGCATGCCGGTCGCGATGCATCGGAGTGGTTTCACGGTGCTCGACCGGCGGAGCCGCAAGCTGCTGGATCGCTATGGGCTGTGCTTACCCGACTTTTTCCATGGCGAGGCCGCTCTGCGCGAGCGGGTGGCCGCCGCGCTGGTGCCCCCGGGACTTACAGGAGTACTGGAGGAAACACGCAGCGCGGTAGGCCAGAACGTGCAGCGGCTGGAGGGAGAACTGGCCCGATTCGATCCAACGCTCGACACCGCGGTGCGGCGGAGCTACAACAAGATTGCGTATCAGCTTTCGAAAATCGAGCGGAAAGTCGCGCGGGAGATGCTGGCGCGCGACGAGCGGGCTTCGCGCGACGCCCGGTGCCTCAACGGACTGATCTATCCAAACAAACACCTGCAAGAGCGGTTCTACTCCATCATTCCTTTGCTCGCCAAGCACGGGCCCGAGCTGATCGGGCAGCTTTACGAGGGCATTCATCTGGAGTGCCCGGACCATCAGATGCTGGTGGTGTAAAGGACGGTTCCTTCGAGAACGGCCGCAGGTACCCGCAAAATACGCGTGTCCCTGCGCTATATGTCTACCGACATTCCCTATCGCAATTCCTGCTTGACACGCGCCGGGATTACAATCACAATGTAATAGTAATCATGCTAGGCGAATTCGAATATTTGCTGCTCACGGCGGCGGCGCGGCTGGGCGAGGACGCATATGGCGCGGCGATCCGGCAAGAAATTGAGAGCGCGACCAAAAGCTCCTGCTCGATCGGGGCGCTGTACACGACGCTGGACCGGCTGGAGGCAAAGGGCTTCGTCAAAACCTGGATGGGAGACCCGACTCCGCAGCGGGGCGGGCGTCCTAAGCGAATGGTGCGCGTGACGGCGCAGGGCAGCCAGGCGGCGGGCGCGTTTTACAAAGCGGTGGTACGAGTGAGCCGTGGGGTTTCGTGGGAAACGAGCCGAATCGCAGTGCGGTCATGAATCGGATCTGCTGGTGGTTGGTGGATGTTGCGTCGCGAGCGCTGGCGCCGCACGAACGAGACGCGGTGCGCGGAGATTTCGCGGAGTCTGGTGAAAGCGCGGGATTCGCGCTGCGCGGTGTATTGGGTCTGGTTGTGCGGCGGCAGGCTGCGTTGTGGAAGGACTGGCGGCCGTGGGCGGTGCTTACGGCCCTGATTATCCCGCTCGCGATGCTCCTCTCGGTCATGTCGCGCATTACGGCCACCCAGAGCGCCACTTACACCTGGCTGTACGCGAACAACTGGGATTGGGCGCTGCTGAGATACCGCGAGTTTTGGTATGAGCTTCGGGACTCCATCGTATTTCTCTTCATTAGGTGCTTACCGCTGGTTTGCTGGTCGTGGACCGCTGGTTTAGTACTGGGGGGCGTGTCACGGCGACTTGTACCGACCAACGGTGCTCTGTTTTGTCTCGCGCTGCTGTTGGGAGAACTCTTTGCAGCGCCAAGTTATCTCGCCTCTTGGTTGCGATACGTGCGCCCGCCCGATCAGAACGATCCGGTTTCCGCTCTCGGTTTTTATAAGTTGGTGTTTCCGCTGCTCGTGCTGGCAATTTTGGTTGTGATCCCTTCTTTGTGGGGCATGCGGCGGGGCAGGGACGTGGGGAGACTCAGGCCGTTGCTACGAACCGCGATATGGATTGCCGCGATAGTTGCTCTGAGTGTGCTTGTGATCCAGGAACCGGGCGTTGGCTTCTTCCTGGCGGCATATCGGCACCCAGAGATCTGGCAGAGTTGGCAAATCCGGGTTGTGCAGTTTGTTGTCTACTGGCCCGCCGCTTATCTGATTAGCAACGCCATCGGACGGCGCTGGCACAGAATTCAAGTTTGACTTAAGGAGAATACTGATCAACATGGCACTCATTCGACTCCATCTCACGCACATTGGTGTATTATGCGTCACACTTGCCGGCATCGCCCTTGCTGATGATCAACCGGGCATCCGCGCCGCCCTGCAATCGTCCAAGGAGCGAAAGCGCGCACCGGAGTTTGCCCTTGAAGACTCAGCCGGGAAGACGGTTAAGCTCAAGGACTATCGGGGCAAGGTGGTGCTGCTGGATTTTTGGGCAACCTGGTGTACGGGATGCAAGAAAGAAATTCCATGGTTCGCCGGCTTCCAGAACAAGTACGGCGCGAAGCGATTCGCTGTGGTGGGGGTCTCATTGGATGAGGACGGCTGGAAGGTCTTGCGGCCGTTTCTGGCCGACGGGCATGTTCCATACGAGGTTGTGTTGGGTAACGACGCGACAGCGAAGAGTTTCGGAATCGAGAACATGCCCGACACATTCCTCATCGATCGCAAGGGAAAGCTGGCCGCAGCTTACAGGGCAGGGCTGGTGGACCGAGACGACATCGAGTCCAACATCAAGGCATTGCTCACGAAGCGTTAGGCGCAACACATCCCCACTTGCACAACAGGGGCGCGTCGGCATAGAATTGTCCTCGGTAACCGAGGACATCTACTGTGAGCAAGCCGTCTGATCTTGTGCAGGGCACGCTGGACCTCCTGCTTCTCAAGATTCTGGCCTTGGATCCGCTGCACGGATGGGCCATCAGCCAACGCCTGAAGGTGGTCTCACGCGATGTGCTGCAAGTGAGCGATGGGTCGCTTTATCCGGCGCTGCACAAGCTCGAACAGGAAGGCTGGATCAAGGCGCAGTGGAAGACCAGTGAGCTTGGCCGGCGGGCCAAATTCTACTCACTCACCCGATTAGGCCACAGAAAGCTCGCCAAGGAAGCCGCGAACTGGGAGCGGCTGGCGGGCGCGATCAGCGCGGTAGTGAGGCTGACGGAGGCGTGACGATGCGGGCGATCGTGGCGCTGGCATGTACGCTGACCGTTTCCTGCGCGGTGCGGCGGCCGGTGACGGCGTTCCGAGTCCTGCCGGGCCAGCCGGATTATCTGCTTCGATCGCCGGATTCCAAGGAGACTCCATTTCCAGAGGTGCTCAGCCGGTACACTAATGTCGGGCCGGGCTGGGTGGAACTGCGGCCGCTGACCGAACTGCGCGTAGAGAATGCCTATTTTCGCGAGGGCGCGCCGAAGCACGGGTTGGCAAATTTTCTGGGGACAGAGATTGCCCGGTATCAGGTGCTTGCAACGGGGGAGTTGAAGCAAATCTCGGTTGATTCGCGGGTGGAGCAGCGGCCTTCCGATCAGCCTCCGGTTCAGCAACTGCTGACTGAGGCACAGCGGCTCTATCACAATCATCGGTACTTCTATCAGGTTCTGCTTAGTAAGAAATCAAATGTCCGTAGCGCCGTTCTGCTCGGTGCCGAGTCAACCGACGAAATGGAGCGGTTGACTACGCAACTGTTGACTGAACCGGGCGCAGTCTGCGGCGATGGTCTCACTCAATGCACTGTTTTTCCGGCAGCCTGCACGGTATCGCTGGAAATTGAAGTCATCGTGAATGGCACTCCTCGAACAGTTCTGTGGGGTAGCGTCCTAGCGGAATTTGCCGAAAGCCATCGGCACGTCGCACTGTTTCGCCATTATCAGGACGGACTGGCTCCGGTTGAAATCGATGTCCATGATCGGGAGGCTCTTCGAGTGCCTCTGTTGCCTGGGGACGTTATCAAATGGTGAGTGAGGGCTGAAAGTTGCGCCTGGAGCATTGGTGGTATGTGGTGCCGCTGCGTATACGCTCCCTTTTTTGGCGGAAGCGCGTCGAGCAAGAACTGGATGAGGAACTTCATTTTCATCTCGATCAGCTCATCGCGCGGGAGATGCATGCGGGCAAAACAGCGGAGGCCGCCCGGCGTGCCGCCTTACGTGCCATGGATGGAATAGAGAGGCAAAAGGAGAACTGCCGGGAGATGCGACGTGTGCCATACATCGAAAGTTTCAGTCAGGATGTGCGAAATGGCCTTCAGACGTTACTGAGAAAGCCGCGATTCTCGGCGGGCGTGATCGGGATTCTCGCGCTGGGCGTGGCGGCGAGCACCGCTATTTTTAGCATCGTGGATGCGGTGTTGCTGCGGCCCTTGCCGTATAACGCAGCCGAGCGGCTGGTGAAAGTGGAGGTGGGGACCGCCAAAGACGATATGCACAATTTGGAATCGCAGGACTTTTTGGAGTTGCGCAAGCGCATCGACATATTCGAGAACGCGGCCGCGTTCGTCAGGGACGATGTAACGGCAACGGGTACGCCCGAACCTGTCCTAGTAGTTATCAGCAGGACATCCGCGGGGCTTTTCTCGCTTTTGGGTGTGCACGCCAGCCTGGGACGGACCCTCTTGGAAACTGACGATGACCCGAGTACGCCGAAAGTGGCCGTGCTCAGTGACCGCTTCTGGCGGCTGGTGTACCGCGGCAATCCTAGCGTGTTGGGACGCGTGATCCGGCTTTCGGACGAACCTCATACGATCGCTGGTGTCATGCCGCAAGAGTTCCAGTTTGCTGACCCGAAAACTGACGTATGGATTCCTCTTCGTTTGACTCCGGCATTTAAGGTGCATCTGGGGGTTGTAGCGCGGGTGAAAGCTGGAAGCTCTATGTCGCAGGTCCGCAGCGCGCTGGAGGTTGCGGCCCGTCGAATCGAGCGGGAGGATCCGAAAGAGAATGCGGGATTGCGAATCGTTGCATCGCCATGGCGAGAAGCGCCTGTACGGGAGTACGAGCTGACACTCGTATTTGTCTTGGGTGCAGTGGGTCTTGTCCTATTGATCGCCTGCGTAAATGTAGCCAGTCTTCTTCTGAGTCGCGCGGTACAGAGACAAAAAGAGATGGCAATTCGTGCGTCGCTGGGCGCCGGAATGTGGCAGCTGATGCGGCAACTGCTTGCGGAAAGTTTCGCGCTAGCAATCGCGGGCAGTGCGGTTGGAATCTTGATTGCGCATTACGCGCTTGAATATCTGGTCAAGCAGCTCGCGCGGCTGCCCACTCTATTGCCGCACGTGCAACGTGTTGCGCTCGATGAGCGAGTGCTGTTATTCGACACAGCGTTATGTTTGACGGTCGCGTGCCTGATCAGCGTGGCCCCGGTTCTGATGGCATCGAAGACAGACTTGCAGTCTGTGCTGCGCAGCGGGCAGGGGGCGGCGAGCTCAAAGTCCTCCACGCGACTCTTCTCCGTTCTGATTGCCTCGGAAGCCGCATTTGCGTTCTTGCTGCTGGTCGGTTCGGGTCTCATGATCCGAAGCCTGATCCGTCTGGAAGAGGCCGACCATGGATTTCGTCCCGACCACGTGCTTACCATGCGGGTGCCGGTGGGCAGCTTGAGGCAATTGCAACACGGCGGCAAGTACGATACTAAGCCACGGCAGATGGCGTATTACCACGAGCTGGTCGAAAGGCTCCACAGAGTTCCGGGTGTGCAGGCTCTGGCCGTGGTGAATAATCTACCACTGTCAGATGTAAGCACTACGCTTGTTCACAGCGGGGCGGCGCGGACGGTCAGCCCGGAATACTTTAGCGTCATGGGCACTCGGCTGATTGCCGGACGCTTCTTCACTGAGGCAGATACGTTGGAATCACCGAAAGTCGAGATCATTAACGAGCGCTTGGCAAAAGAGCTGTTTCCGGGCCGCAATGCTGTGGGTGAGCGGTTGCCGGGTGAGGATGGAGCGCGAGACGGGCCCACGGTTGTGGGAGTGGTTCAGAACACCCCCCAACGGAGCTACGAGAAGCCACCAGAAGGGGAGCAATATTTGCCGTACACGCAATTTATTTTCGGCGCTTTCATGTCGACGATTGTGGTTCGGACTTCCGGCGATCCTCTGGCGGTAGCTGACTCGCTGAAAAAGGCAGTTTGGACTGTTGACTCCAGTCAGCCCATCATGAAAGTGGAAACGATGACCGACGTGATTGCGGATTCCATCTGGCGGCCGCGCTTTTCAGCGTGGATCTTTTCCGTGTTGGGAGGATTGGCATTGCTGTTGACGTCGGCGGGGGTTTACGGCGTGGTTGCTTACACCACTGCGCTCCGGACGCGAGAGGTCGGCATTCGAGTGGCAATGGGCGCGACTCCGCGAGACGTGGTAGCGGTGATCGTGCGCAGTGCAATGATCCCACTGGCCACCGGCTTGGCGGTTAGCCTTGTGGCCGCGTTGTTGCTGAGCCGCTTATTAACCAGTGTCCTTTACGAAATCAGCGGTACGGATCCAATTGCGTATCTGGGCGCGGGTGCGCTGTTGCTCACGATCGGAGCCGTGGCGAGCGTGCAACTGGCGTGGAAGGCGGCAAACGGAGATCCGTTGCAGGCCTTGAGGACAGAGTAGACCCTACTCCACGGCCCCGACGCCGAACTGATTGCCGGCCTGGGTGACTTTGCCGTTGCTAAAAACGATTTCCAGCAGTTTTTCACTCTGTACCTGGCGGCCGGTTTCGTCAGTCAATGTCGCGACGACCTTCTTCGTTTTCGCATCGATGATTTCGCCGGTGGACGAGTAAGCCTGACGGCCGTCTATACTGAAGCTGACCCAGCCGGGGAAGTCGCGGAGATGGATGGTGGTCACCTGCTTGGGAGGCATGACAGTGGCATCGAAAACGTGAAGAGCATTGTTCGCGCCATCCGCTAGCCAGAGTTCCTTTTCATCGGGAGTCAAAGCGATGCCGTGGCTGGGGCAGCCGTGGCGCTTCAGCGGGCCGGGCTTGTAGCCTGCAATTTCGACGCGGCAGAGGAACTTGCCATTCGTGAGATCGCCGACTTCGAAGCCCGCAAGATCGTTCACATTCACGAACACCATAGTGCCGCGTCCGTTCACGGTAAACGGGCGGATGGGTTTGGAAAAGGGGCCAACGGTCTCGACGACAGTGTGGGTCTTGGTGTCGGCGACGGAAAGGTATGTGGAGCGCAGGCCCGCCATGAAAACGCGCGAGCCATCGCGGGAATAGATGGTGTTGTGGGAACCGGATTTGGTTACGATTTTCGTGATCACGTCGCCAGACAACGCGTCCACCACGGCCCAGTGTGGCCCTTCGAACGACGGTACGTAGAGAATCTTTCCATCGGGAGAGATGGCCATACGGTCGCATCCGGCTTCGTACGCGCGATCCCAGATTCTGCGGCCGGTGGCGATATCCAAGGCAGCCATGCGATTGAAGGTTGTGACGTAGAGCCTGCCAGTGGCCGCGCTGGCGGCGATGCCCTTGACGTTCTCGGGCTCCTTGCCCGCCGGGGTTTCCCAGGTGGGAATGCGTTTGACAAACTTGTAGCCGTCATCGATGTCGAAGACCAGCACGCCAACGCCGCCATACTCGACGTAGTTGCGAATGCCCGGTTCTGCGACGTAAAGGTAATGGTGCTGGTCAGCGGCGCCGGATGGAGCAACGAACGCCGCGGTTGCGACGGCTAGGGCGATCCCGAAATTACGGAGTTGCATGACGAGGGGTATTGTAACGCTTGCGTTGGACTGCTACCAGACTTCGGGGATCAGGCGGTAGCGGGTGTGCTTGGTGTACTCTTCGTAGCCGGATAGCTCGCTGCGTAGGGTACGGTCCTCCAGAGCCGTTCGCACAATTAGTGTCACGGCTGCCACGGCCCATGGCACGTAACTCCAGGTTGACCCCAACAGAAGAGGCCAGCTTCCCATTACGAGCATGAGGCCGGCATACATCGGATGGCGCACGATGCGGTATGGGCCGGTGGTGACCGCTACGTGGCCGCGCTCTTCCTGAATCCTGACGGTTCTTTCGATAAATGGGTTGGCGGACATAGCCAGCCCAATGGGTACGTAACCGGCAACGTAGAAGAGCAGTCCCAAATACGTCCACTCAAAGGGCAGCGATGACCAGCCGAAGCGCGTGTCGAGGCCGGCGATCGCGAGGCAGGCAAGCACGGACGACATCAGGATCACGTAAATCACCTTGTCGAAGGATTTCGCCCCGTGCGTCTTTTGCAAACGCGTTCTCAGGATGCGCGGGTTCTCACGCCGAAATACCGGGATTGTGACGGCAACGGTAATGATGCAGAGGGCGACGAAGAACCACCCTCGAGGCCAGTCGAGCCGCCCCGCGCAGCCGAACAGAACGCCGAGAACCACTGCGAATCGGATGCCGGCGCGGAGGGCCAACTTCCATGTGGGTTCGTCTGGTTGCGGAGGCATCCCCTCAAGTGACAATAACAGATGTGGGCCTAGACCTTCAGCATTCCCGTTACAATTAGAAACTCATGCGCATTAACCTTGTGAAGCAGAACCTACGCGCCGGAAAGCTGCAGCTCGGCACCGGCTTTGGACAATTGCGGTCGCCGGAGATACCGAAGATGCTGGCGGCGGCTGGATTCCAGTGGGCCTTTATCGACACCGAACATGGTGGATTCGATCTCGAAACCGTACAGGACATTTGCCGCGTTTCGGTGATGGCCGGACTGAGCCCGATAGTTCGCGTGGGCGACTTGCAGTATTCGCTGGTGGCGCGGGCGCTCGATTGCGGGGCGCAAGGCGTTATGTTCCCGCGCGTCGAGTCTGCGGAGCTGCTGGAGCGAGCGGTGAGTTGGACCAAATTCCCACCGGCTGGCGTTCGCGGCTATGGGCTGACAGCGGTGCAAGTGGATTACGAGCCGCTAACGTTCGCACAAATCATCGAGCACATGAATGCCAATACGATGGTGGTGCTGCAGATCGAAACGCGGCGCGCACTTGAAGCGCGCGAGGAACTACTGGCGGTCGGGGGGATTGATGCGGTGATGATCGGGCCGGCCGACCTTTCGATTTCGCTTGGCGTGCCGGGCGAGTTTCAACATCCCAAAATGGTGGAGGCGATGGAGAAGGTGCGGGATAGCTGCGTGAAACGGGGGATCGCACCGGGCACGCAGACGCGTAGTTCGGCGCTCGCAAAGTTCTGGAAAGAGCGGGGGATGCTTTTTCTCGGTTGCAGTAATGACACCGCCATGCTGTATGAGCGGGCGGTGGAGCTGATTTCACAAATCGGGCACGAGTAAGGTGAACGCGGAATCGGCACATGACGCTGGCCGCGGGAGCCTGCTGGGGCAAGGCGCCCTGCCGTATGTCGCGCCCTTCGGCGTGTTCCTGGGGTTCCTGGCCATCGATCGTTTCCTGCCGTTCCCCATCGAGTGGAGCCACGCACTTCGCTTTACGGTCGTCTTCGCTCTGCTGATGACGGTCTCGCGCGGCGTCATACCGCGGCGGATTTCCAATCCCTTGGGCAGCATTGTTTTGGGCGTGGCAGTGTTCTTCATCTGGATTGGACCGGATCTTTTGTGGCCGCCGTACCGCCAGAGCTGGCTGTTCCACAACGGCATCGTGGGCGCGCCCGAGAGCTCGCTGCCGCAAGGGGCCAAGGGTAACGTGATGTTCCTCATATTTCGGGTGCTGTCGAGCGTAGTCAATGTGCCTGTTCTGGAGGAGTTGTTCTGGCGTGGATGGCTCATGCGGTGGCTGATCTCTGCAGATTTTCGCAAGGTGCCGCTGGGCGCGTACACGGCACAATCGTTCTGGTTCGTCGCGGTTCTTTTTGCAGTGGAACACGGGTCGTACTGGGACGTCGGGCTCATTGCAGGCATTGTGTACAACTGGTGGATGATCCGGACGCGCAGCCTGAGTAACTGCATTGTCGCTCATGCGGTAACCAATGCATGCCTGGCTTGGTATGTAATGACACGCGATCAATGGCGCTACTGGTTGTAAACTAATTTGTCCCCGGAAGCATCTCTTATATTGACAGGCCATTTCCTTCTCCTGTCAGAGCACCGGAGTGCGACCGCGGCGTTGTCGGGACCCGCGGTTTTCCGGCGCTCGCATAACAGGGGGATGAGCTATCATGAGACTCGTTCATGAAGCGACGTGACCTGCTCATACCGGGAACGCCGAGGGAGCACGCCTGAGCGACCCGCCCGCGAGCCCAGCGCTGCGGCGCGAACTGGGACTGCGGGATCTTGTCCTGTTCAATATCGCGGCGGTGATAGGCGTTCGCTGGCTGGCCGCGGCAGCGCACACCGGCCCGGGGTCGATTACACTGTGGCTCCTCGCCGCAGGGCTGTTCTTCGTTCCTTCCGCACTGGCGGTTGCAGCGCTTTCGCGGCGCTTTCCGCAGGAAGGCGGAATCTACATCTGGGCGCGCGATGCGTTCGGCGACTGGCACGGCTTCCTGTGCGCCTGGTGCTACTGGGTGAGCAACCTGTTTTACTTTCCCGGCCTGCTGCTGGCTGGCGTGGGAATGGCCGCGAACGCACTGGGATTTGCCGAAAACCGCGTTTGGGTGGTGGCGATTTCGCTAGCGGCGCTGTGGATCGCGTCGATCACCAATGTTTTCGGGCTCGCGGTCGGCAAATGGACGGGCAACCTCGGGGCACTTTCTACTTGCCTCACGGGCGCGTTGCTAGTGGCGTTCGGCGCAGTTGTGTGGCTTCACAGCGGCTCGGCTACGCCCATACGCATCATTCCCGAATGGAATCTTGACAGGCTGAACTTCTGGTCGCAGATCGCGTTCGCTTTCGGCGGAATCGAACTGGCGGCGATCATGGGTGGTGAGATCCGCAACCCGCAAAAGATGGTCCCGCGCGCGGCGTGGATGTCGGGTCTGGCGATCGCTGCATTCTACATTGCGGGCACGCTGGCGATGCTGGTGCTGCTCCCGCCAGATCGCGTGAGCGTCGTCATTGGACTGGTACAGGCGGCAAGTGCGGCGGGTGCGCGGCTGGGGATCGGCTGGCCGCCGCTCGTGATCGCGTTTGCGATCTGCCTGGGTGTGATGGGACAGCTTGCGGTGTGGATTGCAGGGACGGCGCGGCTGCCGTTTGTCATCGGTATCGACCACTACCTACCGCCGGTGTTCAGCCGGCTGCATCCGCGATGGGGAACGCCGCACCTTTCGATCTTTATCCTCAGCGGGGCGTGCACGGTCTTCCTTTTCGTGATGCAGGCCGGGGAGAACCTGCGCAGCGGGTACCAGCTTCTGGTCGACATGACGGTGATTACGTATTTTGTTCCGTTCCTCTATCTGTTTGGCGCGGCGTGGAAGTGCGGCGAGCGGATGAGCGCCGCGGCAGGGTTGCTGGTGACGGTGGTAGCCGTCGCGCTATCGTTCGTCCCACCTCCCGAGATCTCGTCGGTGTGGGTGTTTGAGCTGAAGCTGGCGGGGGGATTCTTGGGGTTGGTGGTGGGGGCGTGGGCTTGTTTTCATAGATATAGGGAGAAGAGGTCCTGATAATTTCATTGCATGCATGCATTTTATTTTGCATTCATGCATTCCTATTGCATAATGATTTTGAGGAGGTTTGGGCAATGTCGAACGCGAATATGGATATCCTTTCGGAATCTGACAGGGTGCGGCAATACGTTCAGGCTCACTACCTGGAGCCTGCCAGGAAACGTGGCGATCGGGCTATCACGGTTGTGGCTGGGGATATTCACCGTGCTCTTGGCCTGGTAAATCGCGTTCCGCTCGTTTGCAGTGCACTCAAGTCACAACGCTTTCATGACGCCAACCACATGGTGTTGAGCGATGTGAGCGGACCGCCATCGAAGCTCAGCACGACAGTTAGGTTCACGTTCACGTTCGTTCCGGGTGAAGTTCGCCGCGCCGAGCACACAAGAAATCCTTTCTGGGAACTTCGCGGAATTGCGAAAGGCTTGTTTGGGAAGCCTGGCGATTGGGAGGCCTCAATCATGAAGGATCGCCAGGAGATGGCTGACGCATACGATAAGATGAACCGTCGATGAGCCGCGTCTACTGGGACAGCATGCTGTTTGTGTATTGGTTCGAAGAGCACCCCGCCTACGTAGAGCGCATCCAGCACATTCTCGCCCGCATGGAACAGCGAAAGGATGCGCTCTGCACCAGTTCCTTCGCGGTGGGCGAGGTATTGGTTGGTCCTTACAAGAGAGGAGCGCCTGACGCGGTCAACCGGATTCGAGAGGCCATGCGTCCCCCATTCGCCGAGGTGCTTCCTTTCACCAACGATGCCGCAGACCACTACGCACGTATCCGGGCAGGCCTTGATGTTTCTTCCAGTGACGCCATCCACCTAGCGTGCGCCGCGAATGCGGGAGTCGACCTTTTCCTGACCAACGATCGGAAGTTGGCCGGCAAGATCGTTCCAGGAATTCAGTTCATCGCCAGCCTTGACTCTGACATTCTTTAGTCTTGATAAAGTAATAGAAGACTCCATCTTTCCGCTTCAATGATTCAACTCACGGGCGCGGCTAAGCGCTTTGGTCCCAAAATCCTGTTTGAAGACCTCGATTGGCTGGTGACTCCGAACGAGCGCACCGGCATTGTCGGCGCGAACGGCACCGGTAAATCGACGTTGCTGAAGATCCTGGCGGGTATCGATTCGCTCGAAGGCGGCACAAAGACCCTCATGAAGGGTGTCACGCTCGGCTATCTGCCGCAGGATGGGCTCTCGCTCTCCGGCCGGTCCGTGTTCGCGGAGTGCATGACGGTTTTTGCCAGCTTGCGCGCGCTCGAGGAAGAGCAGGAAACGCTGGCCGGGCGCATGGCCGAGCTTGACCACACGAGCGCGGAATACGCCCAGGTATCGGAACGTTTTCATCGCGCGGAGGCCGAGTTTCGCGCGCGCGACGGTTATGCCATCGAAGCGCAGGTGGGGGCGGTGCTTTCCGGGCTGGGGTTCGGGCGCGAGGACTGGAAACGGCGCACCGAGGAGTTCTCGGGCGGATGGCAGATGCGCATCGCGCTGGCCAAGCTGCTGCTGGAGAAACCGAATCTGCTGCTGCTCGACGAGCCGACCAACCATCTGGATCTGGAGGCGCGCAACTGGCTCGAAGGATATCTCGGGCAGTATCCGCACGCATTCGTACTAGTTTCGCATGACCGTTATTTCCTCGACGTGACGGTGAAGCGGATCGCCGAACTATGGAACAAGCGAGTTCACTTCTACTCGGGCAATTTTTCGCGCTATGAACAGCAGAAAACCGAGCGGCGCGTGCAGCTAGATGCGGCGCACAAGAACCAGCAGGACAAGATCCACCAGCTCGAGACTTTTATTAATCGCTTCCGCTACCAGGCAACCAAGGCCAAGCAGGTGCAGAGCCGCATCAAGGAGCTGGAGAAGATCGAGCGCATCGAGCTGCCGCCGGAAGAGAAGACTATTCACTTCCATTTTCCGCAACCCAAGGCGAGCGGGCGCGTGGTCGCGGAGTGCAAGGGCATCGCCAAGAGTTATGGCGAGAAGCTGGTGTTTTCGGATGTAAATTTTATGATCGAGCGGGGCGATCGCGTGTCGCTGGTGGGTGTAAATGGCGCGGGCAAATCGACATTAATTAAGATTCTGGCGGGCATTGAGCCGGTGACGGCGGGCGAGTACACTCTGGGGCACAATGCCCTGCCGGATTACTTCGCGCAGGACCAGTACAAGGAGCTGGACCCGGCGGTGCGCATGATCGACGATCTATCGGCGGTAGCGCCGCGGGCGACCAATACCGAGCTGCGCAGCATTCTGGGTTGCTTCCTGTTTTCCGAAGACGATGTATTCAAGCAGATTGGTGTGCTCTCGGGCGGTGAGCGCAACCGGTATGCGCTGGCGCGTATGCTCATGATGCCGGGTAACTTTCTGCTGCTCGACGAGCCGACGAACCACCTCGACATGCGCGCCAAAGACGTCCTGCTCGAAGCCCTCAAGGAGTTTTCGGGCACGGTGTTGTTTGTTTCGCACGATCGGTATTTCATCGACAAGCTCGCCACGCGCGTCTTCGAGGTCGGCGAGGGCGCGGTACACGTGTTTCCGGGCAACTATGAAGACTACATGTGGCGGAAGGAAGGGGGCGGCGGTGCTTCGGCCGCAGCGCCGGCGCCCGAACCGGAGCCAGCGGCACAATCCGCCACCCGGTCCGCTCCGGCGGTTTCACCGAAACAAGTTGCCGTGCCCAAACGCGACGGCGCAGGCAGGCTCAATCCGATCAAGCTCCGTCAGATGAAAGAGCGCCGCCGCGCCATCGAAGATGAGGTGACACGGCTCGAGGTGGAGATCGCCGACTTCGAGCAATCCTTGTCCAACTTCAAAAGCGCCGAGGAAACCCGCGATCTCACCGAGCTGCTGGCCGCCCGCCGCAAGGACCTGCAAGGCTTGATGGCGGAGTGGGAAGAAGTGGCGCAAATGATCGAAGCCAACCGGTAGACGTCGAAGACGAACCCATCGTGTCGTCCATTCGTCAACGGTTACAGCGAAGTTGGCTTGGTACGGACGCTATTCCTGCGCGGGCATCGACTGTTCGATGTCGTGCCAGGCGCTGATTTTGAGACGGCGGCAAACCCAGCAAAGCGGCTCCAAGGCGCCTTCCGTGACTTCGGCCCCGCAGACTGTGCACTTGGTAACACTCTTGGCTTTGTCCGGCGAAATGGACCGCTTGGCCTGCTCCAGAATCTCAGGCGAGACAATCGGCTCGACGGGCTTGGCTAACGGCTTGCGTCTCATAAAGCCTTCTTACTATCGCAAAAAAACAAGTTAACTACAATCCGGTACTTACCTGCAAGTACCACCCAGCACATTTATGCCGCTTCCAGTACTTGAAGCACCGCCGCCACATCCAGTGTAGCCGAGCAGCGCGGGCACTTTTGCCCAGGAATCACTCGGACATTCTTGCCGATTTGTTCGACATCGGCGCCTACGGTGTGGGTGCAGATCGGGCAATGCACATGCCCTTTGAACTGTTGCTTCGTGATGGTTTTCACCATTGCCTTGGCCTCCTCATCTCACCAGACGCAGAAGTCCTAGCAAAGGTTGTGCCAAAATTCGTAATTTTTCTCTGACAGCTGCGTGAGTGCCCGTACTACACGGAGTAGGTCCGGCCTCGATGCGCTCCGATGAGGATCTGGAACAACCGGTGGCCCACCAGCTCGTGCAGGCTGAGCAACTCACGGTGAGCCGCCGTTACGGCATCGGCATCCCGAGCATCCACCGTCTCTCCGCCTGCCTTCAGCGCGTCCGTAGCTTGTTTGATGATCGGATCGGCCAAAACGTCGCCAGCCATTTCCCAAAGGGTGATGAAGCGGTCGACGGCGGTCGGAAAGCTGACGGCAAAGACGCCGCTGTTACTAGTGGTACGGGGCGGCTTGTAATCCAAATTGAACGGGCCGTTATAGTTATGGCTGCGCAATAACACCAGCACATTCAGCCAATCCAGGGGATTCACGAGGCCCACGGCGATATCCACGTCGTGCTTGAGGCGATAGCCGTCGTTGATATCGAAATGCCAGAGTTTGCCCGCCAGGAGGGCCCGCGCCAGAGCGGCGCGCGGCGCGCCTCCCCACATCAGCTCGTGTAAATATTCCGGGTTCAGGCCGACCATTTCGGGATGTGTCAGCACGCCCGAGAAAATGAACGCCAGCATGGCGTCGCTCGTGGGCAGAAGGATTTCGGCTTGAGGCTCGAAGGGCTTGGCTTCGAGGCAATGCTTGAGGGTGGGCCGGTTCTTCTTTTTGGCGACGGCGATATCATGCTCGCAGGCGGCATTCAGCGCACCGGCATACCATTTCAGGGTCTCGGTCTCCTCGACTGCACCCTGCGTGTAGTATCCGAGCGAGCCCGGCCAGTAGACGGCAAACTGCGCGCCCAACTCGTGGCCGACGTCTACCGTGTTCTTAACCCGAAACGCGGCGTAGTCCCGGACCTGCGGCGATTCCGCGGCCGGACTCGCCGCCCAGACCGCATGGAAGAACGTCTCTGTGGTGACCATGGAGCACTTGAGCCCGTGCTTCTTCAAGTTCTTATTGATGCGCTCCACGATGGACCACTGCTCATCCTTGCCTAGCGCTTCGGTCGGGATTACGTCGGTATCGTGGGTCGTCCAATAACCGATGCCGATCCTGGCGTACTCGCGGATGACTTCCTCGAAGCCGATCGCCTGGCGGGTAGGCGCGTGAAACAGCGCCTGGCCCTGGTAAGCCGCGGCCCATTGCGGACCCGAGATGTAATATTTCCGGCGGGTTTTGGGGCCGTACGCGCCGCCGCAGGCCTTCATCAATCGGCTCACCAGAGCCTGCTGTTTGCCGCTAGGAACGGGTTTCATGTGATCTCCGAACCAGACATCATATCAGCCGCGGGTACGAAACTGATTTGTTCGAAAAAGTGTGCGACCGCCGGAACCACGCACCCTTGGCTGACCGCTGTCGCGCGGGGCCGCGCGGTGCTAACCTGCAATCGTACGGTTTAGGAGGCACCAATGCAAAGGTTGCTTGGAGTAACCGTGTGGAGTGCGATTCTCCCCCTTGCTCTGTATGCTCAAACCGCATCGCCGGGCATGAGTACTGATGCCAGCCGAAGATTAGGTTCTGTCGGAGAGATGGGGCATCAGCAGCAGGGGTCCGCCACGAAGGCAGAGCCCGCGTCTGTGCAGTGGAGATCACTGTCGAGCGAAGCCGCCGACGACCCAACGCTAGGCGGAGGGGCTCCCGCTTATGATCCCCCGAAGGCGGCGCGGAAGGCGGCGGCCAAAGGCGAGCACTTATCCAAAAAAGGCCAGCACGAAGAGGCGATCGCCGAGTTCCGGGCTGCGCTGGACATCGACCCGCAGTATTACGAAGCTGAGAACAACCTGGCGCTGGAGCTGGAAGCCGCCGGGAAATCCGAGGAAGCGGAAAAGATGCTGCGGCACCTGATGGATTCGGCCCCGGAGCACATTCTCGCGTTCACCAATCTGGCGACCCTGCTCTGCCAACAGCATCGCTACACGGAGGCGGAGGCCGTTGCCCGCCAGGGTTTAAAGCGGCATCGGTTCTCTTTCAAATCCAATTACCTGCTGGGAGCGGCGTTGGTAGACGAAGGAAAATGGACGGACGAGGCGCGGGAGAAACTGAAATACGCCGAGGCAAAGTACCGCGAGGCGAAGGCTCTTCTGGAAAAGTGGCCGGCGAGCGCCGCGCACAACTAAAGGCCGGAAGCGCGCCAACTACCAACGAACGAGGCCCTCGGCGTCTTCCACCAGCACGACGTCATACTTTTCCAACATCGGCATCAAAACCTTCTCCAGTTCGTTTTTCCAGAGTTCTCCTTCATAAAACCTGGCTTTCAACGGTTCGCGCGAGGCGAGGTCGGGAAAGCCGCGCATGAAGAAGAAAGTGTCGGAATCTTCGACGGAAAGGAATGGCCCCAGTATTTTCATCCCGATCTCCGCGTGCGCAGGGATGGATTTGGAGCGGAATATCTCAAGGAACTGAGCGCGCATGCCGGGTTTGGTCTTATAGGTCCGCATTTCGATGATCATGAATGGCCTCCGTCTTCATGCTGGCGCGGTGATGTTGGAGAAGCAAGAACGCTCGGGGATTGACTGGCGACTCGACAGTTTCACAACTTGACGGCTCTGGGAGAGCATTCCTACAATAAGACAGTGAGAAGGAGGCCGTATGCGTTCCATTGGCTTGCCTGAATGGATCGTCATTCTCGCAGTGTTCATGTTGTTATTTGGCGGCAAGAAGATTCCCGAGATGGCGAAGGGTTTAGGCGAAGGGATCCGCAACTTTAAGACCGCGCTGAAGTCCGAAGAGGAAAAGGGCGAGAAGCGGGCGGAAGAAGAGAAGGTCGAAGAAAAGAAGCCGGCGTAAGGCTTCGAAGAACTGCCCGCACGTTGGGCGGATCTCCTCTCGGCTTCAAAGGATCAAAAAAAAACCCCGCGAGGGATCGCGGGGTTTTTCTTTTGGGACGCCAAAACGTTCGGTTATTTCTTCTTGGGCGGCACGATGGCGTCCTTGGCCGCCTTCGCCACGCGAAACTTCACGACCTTCTTGGCCGGGATCTTGATTGCCTCGCCCGTCGCCGGGTTCCGGCCCATCCTTGCCTTCCGGTCCACCCGAACCAGCCGACCCAGCCCGGGCACGACGAATACACCGTTCTTCTTTACTTCAGCGATCGCCAGGCTGCCAAGATGATCCAGGAACTGCCGGGCAGTCTTGTTCGGCACCTCCGTAGCTTCCGCCAGCGACCGGACCAACTGGGTCTGCGTCATTCGTTGATTGGCCATTCAACCTCCTCAGATTTAAACTCACATCGAACACGATCTCACGGGCACGCGCACGCTCGTTATCCCGCAAATCGATTCAATGATACGGAAGGTGAAAGCCGAAGTAAAGAGAAAACACGCGAAAACGGCCTATTTTTCGGTGTTTTTTACGAGGTGTGCGCGAAATCGCGCGTGGGGACGCCTATTTCTGCGGTGCGGACGCGATGGCGGCCTTCGCCGACCCATTCTCGCCGGCTGCCACCAGGCCGAGCAGGGAGCGCAGCTCGGCATCGATTTTGCCACGCATTTCCGGATTCTCGATGAGGAACTGGCGTGCGCTATCACGTCCCTGTCCAATGCGTTGGCCTTTGTAGCTGAACCAGGAGCCGCTCTTCTCGACTACGTTGCGCGTGACGCCGGTGTCCAGTAAATCGCCTTCGCGGGAGGTCCCTTGGCCGTAGAGGATGTCGAACTCGGCTTCGCGGAACGGCGCCGCAACTTTGTTTTTTACTACTTTCACTCTAGTGCGGTTGCCGATGACGTTGTCGCCGTCCTTGATGGCGGCAATGCGGCGGATGTCCAGCCGGACCGAAGAATAGAACTTGAGCGCGCGGCCGCCGGTTGTGGTTTCGGGATTACCAAACATCACGCCGATCTTCTCGCGAATCTGGTTGATGAAGAGCAAGCAGGTGTTGGTTTTCGAGACGGCTCCGGTGAGCTTGCGCAGGGCCTGCGACATGAGGCGAGCCTGCAGGCCCATATGGCTGTCGCCCATTTCACCTTCGAGTTCGGCTCTGGGCACGAGCGCCGCAACGGAATCAATGACTACGATATCGATGGCGCCGGAGGACACCAGCGCTCCCGCAATCTCCAACGCCTGCTCGCCGCAATCGGGCTGCGACACAAGCAGGTTATCTATGTCCACGCCCAGATTGCGCGCATACGCCGGATCGAGCGCGTGCTCAGCATCGATGAACGCCGCGCTACCGCCGGCCCGCTGTGCTTCCGCAATCACCTGCAGCGCGATCGTGGTTTTGCCCGACGATTCCGGGCCGAAAACTTCCACCACCCGCCCGCGCGGCACGCCGCCCACTCCCAGCGCTGTATCGATTGAGATCGACCCGGTCGAGATCACCGACACCGGCACCACCGCGCCGGACCCGAGTCTTAGAATCGATCCCTTGCCAAACTGCTTTTCCAACTGGACCAGAGTCTGGTCAATGATCTTGCGGCGTTCTTTTTCGTCCATGCCCTGGAAGTGGAAGCCGCCGGCGGATGTTCTCAGCCAAAAGCCCTTAGCGTGCTCGAGTGGCCGCAGTCGCCGGGGCTTGCCGCGCTTGCGGCGGTTCGGCTTTGACCGGCGGAGTCGCTCCGCCATTCACCGCCTGCTCGGGCTTGATCAGGCCCAGGGCCTTGCGCACGTCCGTATCGAGCTGCTGGCGGATGTCGGCGTTGTCCTTCAGGAACTGCTTGGCATTCTCGCGCCCCTGGCCGATGCGCTCGCCCTTATAGCTGAACCACGAGCCGCTCTTCTCGATCATGTTCTGCGCCACGCCGATATCCATCAGGTCGCCTTCGCGCGAAATGCCCTCGCCGTAAATGATGTCGAACTCGGCTTCGCGGAACGGCGCCGCCAGTTTGTTCTTAACAATTTTAACTTTTGTCCGGTTGCCGACGACCGCTTCCCCGTCCTTAATGGCCGCGATGCGCCGGATGTCCACGCGCACCGAGGCATAGAACTTCAGCGCCCTCCCACCGGTGGTGGTTTCCGGATTGCCGAACATCACGCCTATTTTTTCGCGGATCTGGTTGATGAAAATCAGACACGTGTTGGATTTCGAAACCACGCCGGTGAGCTTGCGCAGCGCCTGCGACATCAGCCGCGCCTGCAGGCCCATGTGACTGTCGCCCATTTCGCCATCGAGCTCAGCCTTGGGCACCAGCGCCGCTACCGAATCCACCACCAGCACGTCAATCGACCCGGAGGCGACCAGCTTCTCGGTGATTTCCAGCGCCTGCTCGCCGTAGTCGGGCTGGGACACCAAGAGGTTATCGACGTCCACGCCCAGCTTGCGCGCGTAGATGGGATCGAGCGCGTGCTCAACATCGATAAACGCCGCCATCCCGCCGGCTTTTTGGGCCTGCGCGACCACTTGCAGCGCGATAGTGGTTTTGCCTGACGACTCCGGCCCATAGATCTCGCAGACGCGGCCGCGCGGTAAGCCGCCGATGCCCAGCGCCGCATCCACCGCAATGGAGCCAGTGGAAATCACCGAGACCGGGACGATGGCTTCCTTCGATCCCAGGCGCAGAATCGAGCCCTTGCCGAACTGCTTCTCGATCTGGCTGAGCGTCAGCTCCAAAGCTCGCGCACGTTCTTTTTCTTCCATGAGGGGAACTCCTGTTTTCTTCCGCGGGGGTGGTGAAAGAGAATTATAGCAAGCGGCGTGAGAGGTGCTGTGTCTTAGATTTCGTGCACCCGAGTGATTCCTGGCCAGCGGTCGAAATCCTGATCGAAGCTCATGATGCGTTGAATACGGTGCCGTTCCATGATGGCGATGTGAACCGCATCACGAGCGGACCATCGCTCGGATAAGCGCAGAATCTCAGCTGCCCGCAAAACATCCCGCTCGTCCATGGGAAGGACTGCGTCAACGAGCCCTAATGTCACTCGCAATGCGGTCGCAATATCATCGCGCCGTCGCATCGCTGAATAGCGATGTAGAATCTCCTGCAACACTTCGGCGTCCGTAACCAGCCGATCCCCCGAGGCAATTGCCCGCTCGACAAGGATCTCTGCCTCTGTCTTGTGCCGGTGCGGCGCCCCAACCAAGTACATGGGTATATTCGAATCAAGGAAGGTCACTGAGATAGCCGCGTTCTATTTCCGCCAACATCTGTTCGATGTCAGCGGTCGGGAACGAGTGTTTCACAGCTTCGCGGAGGACTTTCAACTTAGCTTTCGGATCGCCCGGCGACCTCTCGGAGCGTGCCTGGCGCAACGCGCGTCGGGCCCATTCACCTACGGTGAGCTGCTCGCGCCGGGCCATGCGCTGGATCTCAGCCATTTCGGCATCCGGGAGCAGCACTTGCAGCCGCTTACTCACAGAGTGAGTATAACATGCTCAATGTATGAGTAGCTTCGCCTATCGCAAACGCTCTGAACTGTCATAAGCTGTTGGGTTCCCATGCCCGATCCTGACATTCTCGTTTCCGCCGGCGAACTGAGGCCGTTCGCCGCGCATCTGCTCGAAGCCATTGGCGTGCCGCCGGCCAAGTCACGATTAGTTGCCGAGTCGCTGGTTGCGGCCAACTTGCGCGGTGTGGATTCGCATGGCCTGCAGTTGCTGCCCTACTACCTCGAACAGATCGAATGGGGCGACATGGACGCCAAAGCCGACGGATCCGTAATTTCGGAAAGCGGATCGTGCCTGCATTTCGACGGGCAAAACGGCATCGGCCAGGCCATTGCCGAAACCTGCTGTGCTCACGCGCTACGCATCGCGGCGGCGTCGGGCATGGCGATGGTGGTGGCCCGCGAATCCAATCACTTCGGCGCAGCCGCGTTCTGGGCGCAGAAGATGGCGGACGCCGGGCAGATTGGCATCGTGATGTGCACTGCCTCGGCGCTGGTGCCGCCGTGGCAGGGCAGGCAACCGCGGCTTGGAACCAACCCCATTTGCATGGCCGTTCCTGGCGGCGAGGAACATCCGTGGCTGCTCGACATGGCAACTACGACGGTCGCGGCGGGAAAGATTTTCAAAGCGAAGATCAACGGACAGCCGCAGATTCCCGTCAACTGGGCCATGGATTCCGAAGGCGTGCCCACCACCGATACCGAAACAGCCCTGAAAGGTCTGCTGATGCCGCTCGGCGGCTACAAGGGCAGCGGTCTCGCGATGATGGCGGAGATCCTCTGCGCGGTGCTGAGCGGCGGCGCCATGAGCACGGAGCTCGGCGGCATCCGCTTCCGCGGCAAGCCCGTGCGGGTCAGCCAGATGTTTCTGGCAATCGACATCGCGCGCTTCCTGCCGCCGGATGAATTCCGCACGCGCATGGACCGCCTGATCCGGATCATGAAGACGACACCTCCGGCGAAGGGTTACAGCGAGGTGCTCGTGGCCGGCGACCCCGAGTGGCGCACGGAACAGGAGCGGCGGAAGAGCGGCATTCCAATCGGGCCGGGGACTTGGAAGGCGCTGTGCGAGGCGGGAGACCGGCTGGGCGTGGCGGCGCCGGCGAGGATCTGAAACTGCGGCTACTTCATTGGAGCAGGCCCAATGCTTGCGCTGAAGCCGCTGTCGGTGAGTTCGAATTCCAGCGCAGAGACCAGCGGCGGCAGATTCTGCCGTGGGTAACCATCGTCGCAGGTGCGTCGCCACTCCGGCGTTCTGACCGTGACTGAAAGGCGTCTGGTTTCTTGTTCCCACTGAACGCGCCGAATTTCCTGTCGATGGGTCGTGCAACCAACCTCGCACGATATTGCCATTACAAGAGGCGCATCCCGTATGTCCGCTGGACGCGTGAGATCGACAGCGTACAAATAGTGATCTACGTAGCCCATGCCGCCATCCTCTGTTTCGCACAGGAGAATATCCCGGCCGCTTGGCATGGCGGCCTTTAAGCAGGAATCTATTATGACGGCGCTCTTGTACCAAAGCGGGGTCCACCTTCCATTCCGCCTTGTGAGCAGCAAAGTGCCGCCAAACAGACCCGCGTGGCCCTCTGCGCCGCTCCATCCACTCACGGCCGCGTCATCGGTGTCAGGGGATAAGAAATGTCCGAAAATGACGCCCTTGGGAGAAAAATGGTGATCGACAATTTCCGCAAATCCGTGACCCAACTGGCGAGTGGCGCACCCCAGGCCAGTGAAATCGTCAGATCGGACAGCGCTCTTGCAAACTCTGGAAAGCAGCGTCTCCGCCTCGACACGGTTGAGCGTGTGTACCTGTGACTTGATGCGCGGAGTGACCCTGATCCAATCAGTGCACTGAAGCCGCCCAGCCATCGACACTACTGCGACTGTCACCAACGCGAAACACCTTGCTAAGTTACCATCCATTCTTAGGCCTAACTTATAGCACAGCACAAAAGTGCGACAATATTCTCCCTATGACGCCACATCAAGCCAACGAAACCGCTCGCCCCACACCGGACCACATCCTGCAGGTTGGCCTTGGATTCTGGGCGTCGAAAACGCTGCTGAGTGCCGTGGAGATGGGTGTTTTCACTGACCTGGCGAGGAAGGCCGAGGACTTGGACACTTTGAGCGGCCGAATGGGGCTCCACCCGCGATCCGCCCGCGACTTCTTCGACACCCTGGTTGCCCTGGGCTTCCTGCAACGCTCGAACGGTACATACTCCAACACACCGGCTACGGATTTGTATCTCGACAAGCGCAAGCCGAGCTACATCGGCGGCATCCTGGAGATGGCCAACCACCGTCTATTTGGACACTGGAATCTCCTCACAGAAGCGCTGCGCACCGGCCGGCAACAAAATGAAGCTCGCGACGGAGGGCCTTCGCCGTTCGAGGCGCTTTATGCGGATCCCGCCCGGCTCAAGGAATTCCTCGGCGCCATGACGGGCATCAGCCGCGGTGCGAATATGGCGATCGCGCAAAAGGTGCCGTGGAGCCAATACAAGACATTCGCCGACGTCGGAACCGCGCAAGGCGACCTGGCCGTGCAGATCGCGCTCCACAATCCACACCTGACCGGCTTGGGTTTTGACCTGGCCGAAGTCGGGCCGGTTTTCGAGGACTACGTACAGCAGAATCGGCTGGACGCACGCCTGCGCTTCGCGCCGGGGAATTTCTTCAATGACCCCTTGCCGAAGGTCGACGTGATTACGATGGGCCACATCCTGCACGACTGGAATCTGGACGAGAAGAAGATGCTCCTCAGGAAGGCGTTCGAAGCTGTGCCGGCGGGCGGCGCCGTGGTGGTGTACGAATCGCTCATTGATGATGACCGGTCGCAGAATGCGTTCGGCTTATTGATGAGCCTCAATATGCTGATCGAGACGCCAGGCGGCTTCGACTACACGGGCGCGGATTGCATCGGCTGGATGAAAGAGGCAGGTTTCCGCGAGATGAGAGTCGAGCATTTGGTGGGACCGGACTCGATGGTGGTGGGGATTAAGTAGGGGTCACGTCGCGCGAGCATCAACGCCGGCGCTCGTCACGACTCAATTTCTCCAATCAAGCGCTCGGAGTCGATCAGGCAACTGCAGCGGCCATCCAACGTCACGTATTCGTCGCGCCAACAATTCTTCAGAGTGTGAAAAGCCGCCTTCGATTGCCATCGGTCGATGGTCAGGTACCGTCGACCATCGGCGAGATCGTGATACAGCTCTGTGCCTTCATACTCTGGCGACAGTCGAAAAAGCCGCGCCCAGTCGCCGTCCTGCGCATAGATGCGTTCGAAATCCCGCTCGGACCCTGCGGTGACCCGAAACTCCCATATACAGACAAACATTCGCCCTCCGCTGCGAGCTGATGCCGGCGCGCAACCCTAGGATAAAATATATTGATGCCTGACGATCCCGCCCAGCCTGCGGAAAGCTTCGAAGCTTCGCTCGACGAACTGGAGAAAGTCGTCAAGGAACTCGAGGCCGGTGATCTGCCGCTCGAACGCTCGCTCGAGTTGTTCGAGAAGGGCATGGCGCTCAGCGAGGCCTGCCGCAAGCAGCTCGAAAATGCGGAAACGCGCGTCGAAATGCTCATCCGCAAAGACGGCAAAATGCAGGCCGAGCCGTTCCGTCCCGACAAAGCATGAGTTTCAGCGAGCACCTGGCGCGGCAGCAGCAGCTTATCGACCGCGAACTCGACCGGCTGGTTCCCAGTGAAACCGTTCCGCCGGAGATGCTGCATCGCGCCATGCGCTACAGCCTGTTCGCGGGTGGCAAGCGCGTGCGGCCAGTGCTGTGCCTGGAAGCCGCGCGCGCCATTTGCGATGCGCCGCGAGGCATCGAGACGGCGGCGTGCGCGCTGGAATTCATTCACACGTATTCGCTGATTCACGACGATCTGCCGGCGCTCGATAACGACGATTACCGCCGCGGTAAGCTGACGTCGCACAAAGTCTTTGGCGAAGCGATGGCCATCCTCACGGGTGACGCACTGCTCACCCTGGCGTTTGAAACACTCGCGAAGATGGATGGTGTGCCGGACGATCGCAAGACGCGGGTGATCGCGGAACTGGCCACGGCTGCGGGCACGGTGGGCGGCATGATCGGCGGCCAGGTGGCGGATCTCGAAGGCGAGGGCAAGCCGCCGGACGCGCAGTTGCTCGAGGCCATCCACCGTGCGAAAACCGGAGCCCTGCTGCGGGCCAGTGTGCGCATGGGAGCCATCTACGCTGGTGCGGACGCGCGGCAGCTCGAAGACATTTCGCGTTTCGGCGAGCACGTAGGTCTTGCGTTCCAGATTGTGGACGACATCCTCGACGTCGAGGAATCGAGCGAAGCCCTGGGCAAGACTGCGGGCAAGGACGCCCAGCAGCATAAGATCACCTTCCCTGCTGTATATGGGCTGGAAGAATCGCACCGCATGGCGGAGCGCGAGCGCGAGTGTGCCCATCAGGCGCTGGCTATTTTCGGGGACCGCGCCCGGCGCCTCGGCGAGCTGGCAGATCTCATCGTGCAGCGCAAGTCATGAAGCAGCGGCTCGATCGCCTGTTGGTCGAGCGCGGTCTGGCCGAGTCCCGCGAAAAGGCGCAGGCGCTGATCATGGCCGGCGAAGTATCCGTAGACGGCCAAAAGGCGTCAAAGCCGGGGCACGCCATAGATGCCGCGAGCGCGATCGAAATCAGCGGCAAGCCGCCTTATGTGAGCCGCGGCGGCGTGAAGTTGGCGGCGGCGTTGGATGGATTTGGCATTGATGTGACCGGCTGCGTGTGCCTCGACGTCGGCTCCTCCACGGGCGGATTTACAGACTGCCTGCTGCAGCGCGGCGCCGCGCGCGTCCACGCGGTGGACGTCGGCTCAGGCCAGCTCGATTGGAAACTGCGCAACGATCCGCAGGTGGTTGTGCACGAGGGAATCAACGCACGCTATTTGCAATATAAAGAGATTGGCGAACCCGTGGCCCTCGCCACATTCGACGTGAGCTTCATTTCCGTGACTCTGATATTGCCGGCGGCAGTCCCCCTTTTGCGCTCCGATGGCAGGATGGTTATACTCGTCAAACCGCAGTTTGAAGTGGGAAAGGGACATGTTGGAAAAGGCGGCATCGTGCGGGACCCGGAGCTGCATCGCGAATCCTGCGCGCGCGTGGAGGATGCCGTGAAGATCCTGGGTTTCGAGACCAGTATTATGGAGAGTCCCATTCTCGGCGCCGAAGGAAACAAGGAATTTCTGCTTTATGCCCGACATTAGAACAGTCGGAATCCTCTCGAAGCCCGGTGTGCCGGCCGCCGCTGAGTTGGTTCCGAAACTGATGGCGTGGCTCCGGGGGCGCGGCATCAGCATTCGATATGACGAAGAAACCGCCGTGTATGCGGGCACGAGCGGAGCGATGTCTCGCGCGGAAATCCCCGAGGGCGCGGATCTCGTGATTGTGCTCGGCGGCGACGGCACCTTGCTCTCCGCCGCACGGGCCATCGGAGGCCGGGAGGTCCCGCTGTTCCCTGTGAATCTCGGCGGACTGGGCTTTCTCACGGCCATCACGGTCGACTCGTTCTTTCCCGACCTGGAACGCGCCTTCCGTGGCGAGCATCGCATTGGCAAGCGCAAGCTGCTGCACGGCCAACTCGTGCGCGAGGGGAATGTGGTCGGCGAATATGAAGCCCTCAACGACGTGGTAATCACGAAATCCGCGATCGCGCGCATGATCGATCTGGACGCACACGTGGACCAGATGTTCGTGTGCCGTTACAAAGCCGACGGCCTCATCGTGGCGACGCCGACCGGCTCGACGGCGTACTCACTATCCGCGGGCGGCCCCATCATCTTCCCTTCAGTGGCGTCCATCTGCCTGACGCCCATCTGCCCGCACATGCTGACCAATCGTCCAGTAATCGTGCCAGATTCGAGCGTCATTCGCATCATCTGCCAGGCAGAGGGCGACGCGGCATTTCTCACAATCGATGGGCAGATCGGCGAACCGTTGCAGAAAGATGATCAGATTATTTGCCGCAGCTCGCAGCACACGCTCATGCTCGTCCGGCCGCCAAACATGCTCTTCTTCGATGTGCTGCGCCAAAAACTCAAATGGGGAGAACGGTGAGGCGGCTCTCGCTCACCGCGTGGATCTTCATTGGAATGGCCGTGGGAATTGCGCTGGGCATCGCGGCTCCCGGCTTTGCCGCGCGCCTTTCGCCAGTCAGTAACATTTTCTTGCGGCTCATCCGCTCCATCATTGCGCCGCTGATCTTCGGGACGCTGGTCTACGGCATCGCGGGTTCAGGCGACCTGAAGCGCATGGGCCGTATCGGCCTGAAGGCCATCGTGTACTTTGAAGCCGTCACCACCGTGGCGCTGTTCCTTGGCCTCGCGGCGGTGAACCTGGTGCGGCCGGGAGCGGGTATGACGCTGACGCCGTCCGGAGAGGCCGCTCTGCCGCAAAATCAGCAAAGCGCCGGGACAGTTATCGAGCACGTGTTTCCGTCGAGCATCATCGATGCCATGGCGCGAGGCGATGTGCTCGAGATTGTGGTGTTCTCATTTCTGTTCGGAGCGGCTTGTGCAGCCATCGGCGCGAAGGCGAAACCAGTAGTCGCGTTCTGCGAATCGCTCGCGCAGGTGATGTTCCGCTATACGAACTACGTCATGTACCTGGCGCCGTTTGGTGTGGCAGCGGCCATCGCGGTTACGGTGGCCAGCAAGGGTTCCAGTGTGCTGCTCGGACTGGGCAAGCTGGTACTCACCATGTACGCAGCGCAGTTCGTGTTCGTGACGCTGGTACTCGGATCGATCGTAATGCTGTTCCGCATTCCCGCGGGCGCGTTCTATCGGGCGGTGCGCGCGCCGTTTCTCCTTGCCTTCTCGACTTCTTCGAGCGAAGCCGCGCTGCCGCTTGCTCTCGAAAACATGGAGCGATTCGGCGTCCCGCCGCACATCGTGGCTTTTGTGATACCCACCGGCTACAGCTTCAACGCTGACGGATCGACGCTCTACTTATCGCTCGCATCCGTGTTTGTCGCGCAGGCTGCGGGCATCCATTTGTCACTCGGCCAGCAACTTCTCATGATGCTGATGTTGATGCTGACAACCAAGGGGGTGGCCGGCGTCCCCCGCCAGTCTCTGGTGCTGCTGGCCGGCGCTCTCTCGACCTTTCACCTGCCGATGGAAGGAGTCGCCGTGCTGCTGGGAGTCGATGCCGTCCTCGACATGGCGCGCACTTCGGTGAACGTGCTGGGTAATTGCCTGGCATCGGCTGTGGTCGCTCGCTGGGAAGGCGTCGATTTCTCCACACAAACCCAAGCCACGGAGGCGTGATGGAGGCGCGTTCCGTGCCCATCCTCCGCCAGCCGCTCAATCGGTGGCTGCTTGCCATTTCGCTACTGGCGGCAATTCCGCGGATCTATCTCGGCGCGACCCAGTTCATCGAATACGACGGCTATTGGCATGTGTTCATCGCCATGCAGGATGATTGGCATCAGTTTTACAAGGAGTACCAGTCCAACTTTCATCCGCCCCTGTTCTATCTCTTGCTGAAGGTGGCGATTTGGTTCGGCCGCACGCCCCTGGTGTACCGCGCCATCTCGCTGCTCACCGGAATCGCGGCGGTGTTTGTCACCGGAAAAATAGCCGAGCGGCTTTCGGTCTACCAATACACACCCGTGGTCGCGGCGCTGGCCTATGGCGTGGCCTTGCCCTCGATCATCATTTCGTGCGAAGTGCGCTCCTACATGCTGAGCGTGTTCTTAATCCTTGTATCCTTTTATTACTTTCTCGATGTTCTTTCAGAACCCGCTCACACGCCGATAAAGTCGCGAGCCCTCTTCGCGTTGTACGCCGTCTTGGCCGGCTACTCGCACTATGGCGCGTTCCTCTACATCTGCGCCTGTGTTGTAACTGCCATGCTTTTCGACGTGTCACTGTTCCGGCGCAAGCTCTGGAAGCGCCTGGCGCAGGACGGAGTCACCTTCGGTGCCATTGCGGCCGCGCTCGCATATGTCTACATGACCCATGGCCAGCCCCACGCCGTCGTAGCAGGACATCTCCACAAGCGGTATTTTCAGTCCGGCCACGAATCCCTCTGGGTCTTCCTGACCCGCAACAGTCACGACCTCTTTAACTGGTTCTCCCCTTTTCCAGTGACAGGCGGAATAACCGTCTATGTGGTCTTCACGGCCATGATTCTCGCCGCTGCCTGGCTGGTCTACCTGATCAGGCGGCTCACTCGGCCCGAGAATGTCAGAGCTGCGGCAGCGCTCTTGACCAGCGCCATGCTCCTCGCGATCATCGTGGCGGGCGGCGTGCTCGGTAAGTACCCGTATGGCGGTGAGCTGCGCCAACAATTTTTCCTGTTTCCGTTCGTGATTCTTTGCGGATGCATCCTATTGGACCGCATCGCTGAGGCGCTGAACCCCAGACCGGCGACCGCCCTGTTACTTTCCGTCAGTGCCGTCACGATCGGCGCGTGGTCCTTTGCTTTCGCGCAGTATCCAAAGATCAATACCGAACTGGGCACGGCGCAAATGAACCGTTTTCGCAGGGATTTTCCGTCGCCTCCCGCCGTGTACGTCGATCAGTTCAACCTGATCAATTTTTTCACTCATTATCACGATTGGCGCTGGCATTTTGTCGGCCACTGCCAGGACGCTCCCGCTATCGATATTTACCGCGTGACCCGTGCGGATCAGAGCTTTCTGCTGCTGCGTGATTTTGCGCGATGGAATCTGGACTGGGCGGACCAGGCTCTGTTCCACGATCTGGCCGGTTGTGTCCGGGAGCAGCGTCTGCCGTCGCTAACCGTTTTCTACGCGCGTCAGCAGCCCCAGGCGGACGCTATCCAGCGTGAATCTGAGGTCGCGAGTCGTATGCTGGCGGGCGCTGCGAGCCAATCCCTGTGCGTGAGCAAACTGATGGTCAACGGCGCGAGAGTGTATGTCCGTTTCGTGGCAGGCCAGTGCGAACCAGAAATTGAGCCGGCGCGGAAATGCGCCAAGTGCGACGACACGAATTGGAGCATCACTTACGCAGGCAACTGGATGCGTGGGGAATTCGAGCAGGCTTCGAATGCAACATTAACCTACACCAATGACCCCGCGGCTGTAGCACGCTTCTCTTTCGAAGGTACAGAATTGCAGTACTGGTATACGAAGGCCTTCAATCGCGGGCTCGCAGCCATCTTCATTGATGGCGTGTCAAAAGGCGTAATCGACCTCTACAGTCCCACGCTCGAATGGCAAACGAGTTCGGCGTTCGGCGGTTTGCCGCCCGGCCGCCACACGGTGGAGATCCGCGCCACCGGCCGCCACGATCCTGCATCCCAGGATTCCTATATCGATATCGATACGCTCGAGGGGCGATAGAGCCGACCCGTCCTAGATCGGCGCCCGCGCCAGGCTGGTGATGAAGTTGATGCCAGGAATGTTCTTGCGGCTGAGCCGGTCATCGTTGGTGATGAAGAGATCGACGCCTGTGGAGGCCGCGCAGGCAAGCTGGATGGCGTCAGGAACTTTAATAGTGGAGTCGCGACGCACGCGGGCGTAATGTTGCGCCGCCTTCGGATCGAAGGTGGTGATTTGGACTTCGGGCCTTTGGAACATCCTGAGGTAGCGTTCAGCGGTTTCGGTGTCGTTCTCTCGCAAAGGTCTGACGAGAATCTCTCCGATTGTCAGCGCGCTTGTTACCAGGCAATCTCGTCGAGCCTCCATACGTTGGCCGAGGCTCCGCACGCTTTCGCCAAACTCCGCGTTCCCTTCCAATAGGTAAATGAAAAGATTCGTGTCCCAGAAAACGAACGCCATCGGAACCCTTACCAGTCACCGCCACGGATACGTGCATCCATCAAGAGCGCGAACAAATACGCGGGATCAAAGCAGTCACGGATCTGCACCGTACTTTCGAGTGGGCAGCGGCACAGCGCCTTCTCCACGTCGCAGCGGCCAAGCCGCTTATTGATCTTGCTCCCGTCACGGTGGAACCAGATTCCGCTATCTCCCTCGACCTCATACGTGAAGGGTAAGCCTCTGACAGTGCGGAATTCCTCTCCCTGATGATCTTTAATGCGCTTCCAGGCGCTTTCCTCCCGAGACTCGGACCTCGGTTCCCAATCCTCCCGAAGGCTGGCCACGTATTTGTCGGCGTCAATGCCGGCCCAGATGTGTTTTCCCAGGCCCCACATCTCATCGAACCAGCTATCGCCGGTTTTTTCCTCTTGTGTGCCGGCGCAATATTCGTGCTCGTACCAATCCAGTAGCCGGTGATACTTCTCGGGCAACTCATTGCGGCGAGGAGCCGTTTTCCCCTTCCGTAAAGGATGAGCCGCATCACCAGGCCTGTACAAGCGATAGGTGTCGTCTTCGAGCTTGAACGACATTCGATACCGCGCCGAATTCGGCTCCACGTTGGCGACGTTGTGCAAATAGATGTGGGCTTGTACGCCGGCGCGCAAGTCCGGATACGCCCGCTCCAACTTCACCTGATCGAGGATCTCTTTCGCCGAAAAGGAGGTGCGCTGACGGTGCTTTTGATGAAGCATCGCCAGCGCCACCCAGACCTCATCCGCCACCAGGAGGTGCGCCTGTTTGACCGATTGAGCTGCCTCTATCATGGCCATTTACCGACAAACCATAGTAGAACAGTTCCAAAACAGTTTGTAAATAACAGTTATAACAACCTGTAAACAAACAGCTTATTTTACACTGGGACCGGCGCTTCCACCTTGGCGAACCATGGCTTGGCGGCCTTAATCGCGTCATTCACGGCGTTGATGTTCTTTACGCCGTCCTTGGCCAGCCAGTCTTCGAGCGCCTTCACGCCCTGCTTGGCGTAGATCGGAATGCCTTCTTTCCACGTGGCGCGGCCGCACAGCACGCCGGAGAAGTCTGTGCCTGCGTCAGCGGCCATGTGCAGCGATTCGGTGAACTGTGCGTTGCTCACACCGGCGCTCAAATAGATGAACGGCTTCGTCGCCACAGCCGCCGCCTTGCGGAAATGATCCAGGGCTTCCGCGCGCGAATAAACCTTCTGCCCCTTGAAGACGCTCGATCCCTCAACGTACTCGGCGTTGATCGGCACTTCCACCTTAAGCACGTCGACGTAGTATTGCGGTTTCGAGAATTCCTTCATGCTCCCGATCACGATCTCCGGTTTGCGTTTGGCGTATTCCGGACCTTTTTCGTCGCCCCCCTGCGGATCGTAGCCCACAAACTCCAGGAAGAACGGGATGTCGTACGTCACGCACTCAGCGCCAATGCGCTCGATGAACGCATGCTTGATGTCGTTCACCTTGGCTTCGTCGAAAGGTGTGTAGTAGATCAGGATTTTGACCGCATCCGCGCCCCAATCCGCGATGCGCTTCACAGATACGTGCGGCAACAGGTCCGGTAACCGGCCTGGTTGTGTGTTGTCGTAGCCGCTCGCCTCATAGGCCAGCAGCAGACCCGCATTTTTCGCACGGGCTTTGGCAGCGGGCAATCCCCACTCGGGATCGAGCAGAATCGCGCTGGCGTGCGGCGTCAGCACCTTGCTCACCGCCACCTTGAACTCGCTCATCATTTCGTCGGTGACCTGTTTCTTATCGATGCCGCGTGCGGCCGCGAGTGATTTTTGCAGACTCCCGCGCTGATCCATGGCGGCTGCGGCAATCACCCCGGCTTTGTTCGCGAGCGCCTTCATGCGCCGCGTCTTACCTTCTGACAGTCTCATTTGCGTCTCCTTTTACGTATTCCAGAACTGGTTGCCGCTTCCACTGAGCCGATCGGCGAAAATAGGCCCGGGCGCGGGTGGCATCTTTGAATATCTGTGCCTTAAGGGCTTCAGGACTCTCGAACTTCCGTTCGTCGCGCAGCCGCCGGAGAAACTCCAGGCGAATGGAGCGGGGTGTTTCCCCTTCCAGCGGATCGAGCAGAAACGTCTCGATCGACAGCCGGTTATCCCCTCCAAACGTAGGCCGATGCCCCACATTGGTCACCGAGTCCCAACTTCGGCCGTCATCGAGATCGGTGGTGCGCGTCACGTACACGCCAACTTTGGGCAGAAGCTCGGAACTTGGCGCCAGATTAAGTGTCGGTACGGTTTTCTTCGAACCCACGCCGCGACCCGGCACCACGTCGCCCTCCAGTGCGTACGGCCTCATCAGCAGGCGGCCCGCGCGCGCCACGTCGCCTGCCTCGACAATTTCCCGCAGTCCGCTGCTTGAGACCCGCATTCCGCGGCACGAAACCGCCTGGACCACCTCGGTAAAGAATCCCAATCGCTCGCCCAGAGCGTTCAACAGGCGCGTGTCTCCAGCCTTCTTGTTCCCGAAGCGGAAATTGTCTCCCACCACCACCGCACGCGCGCCCAATCTAGCCACCAGGATCTTCTCCACGAACTCCTCTGCCGTGAGGCGCGCCACGTCAGCCGTGAACGGTAGAATCAGCACCTGCTGGATTCCCTCTTCGCGAATCAAGGCGGCGCGCTGTACGGGCGTAGTCATCAAACGCGGTGCACGCTCGGGCGCCACAACGACCGCTGGATGCGGGTCGAACGTCAGGACCGATGCCTTCCAGTCGTGTTCCTCGGCGATTTCGCGCACGCGCCGCAGAATGCGCCGATGACCGATATGCACTCCGTCGAAGTTCCCGATGGTGAGGGCCGACGGTCCGAAGTCGCGCGGCACTTCGTTCAGGCTGCGAAAGAGGCGAAACGGCTGGGTCATCTAATCGCCGTCCTCCACAGTGATTTCGAGGCCATCATAGGCCAACCGGATATTCCGCGGCAGTGCGTCCTCGGTCTCCTGGTGCGGCAAATCATGGCAGATGTGAGTGAAGAACGCGCGGCGCGGCGCCAACTGCTCCACCGTGCGCAAGGAGTGTTCGACGGTCGAATGCGTGGGGTGCGGCCTGTGCCGCAGCGCGTCCAGAAACAACACGTCGAGGCCCCGCAACTGTTCCATCGATTCCGGCGGGATCTCGCTGTGATCGGTCAAATATGCGGCGCGTCCGAAGCGGAACCCGTAGATTGAATTGCGCCCGTGCAGCAGCCGCACCGGTGTGAAATCCTGGCCGAACAGGTCGAAGGCCCCGCCGTTGATGTTGTGAATCTCGAGTTGCGGCACCGAGGATTGCTGCTCTCCGACGTTGAAGATGTACTGGAATACGCGCTGAAGCGCGCCCAGCGTCTCGGCCGACGCAAAAATCGGAATGCGCGCCTGCTGCCGGAAGTTGAACGGGCGCACGTCGTCGAGCCCCATGATGTGATCGGCATGCGAGTGCGTGAACAGCACCGCGTCCAGCCGGTTGAGGTGCGCGCGCAGAACCTGTGTGCGGAAATCGGGGGTCGTGTCGATCACTACGTTGTGCCCGCCGTATTGCAAAAGCACCGAAGGGCGCAGCCGGTTGTCGCGCGGATCGGTTGATCGGCAGACCGCGCAATCACAGCCCGGCGTTGGAACGCCCACGCTGGTGCCGGACCCGAGCACCGTGATCTTCACTGGGCCCGCCACGCCCATTCAGCTTTTCTTGCTTTCTTCGAGAGCCTGCACAAAACGGAAGCGCAATTCGGTGAGCGAATTCTCCAGGAGACGCTGTTCTTCCAGCGTAAGATTCCCTTTGGTCTTCTCTTGCAGCACGCCCAAAAGGTCAATGCTGTGCCGCGCCAGATCCAGGTCCGGCTTGGGCCGCTCGCTTTCCGGGCCAAAGTGGATCAGGCCCAACTGCAGTTCCGCCTGCGTCCGTATAGACAAGGCAAGGAACTCAAACGACGCGGGCGGCACCGGCATGCGCTGCTCCGTCTCTGATTCCGGAGACTCGGGTTGCAAAGGCGGATTTTCCACTTCACTCATCTTGACCCTACATTTTATCAGGACCGCGTGGGTGTGCACCGTAACAGCGACTCATTAGACTTTTGGTTGCTACCCCACTCGACAATCGCGTCCGAGCCTGGCTTATGTCCGATCGCCTTCCTGTAGCGTGGGGGTACCGCGCCGTTTGCTGGACACCCGCGGGCTTTCGATCCGGGTTTCGATCCGGGTTTCGATCCCAGTGCACCGAAAGGCCGCAGGTCCCCGCACAAAACGCATGGCGTTCGCTACATCAGTTGATGGACGTTTAAAACGGTCTGTGGACTGGAACGCCGCAGAGATTTACCGGTACGCAGGCTACAAACGCGAGCCTGACAAGAGCCGCAGCGGTGTCATCCTATCCCGATCCCGCTCTCCACCCCTGTGTTAAATTTGAATCTTACTCCCGTTCGTTTCGTCCGACGCTGATGTCCGCTCCAACAGCCGGTGAAAAATTTCAGCAGCTTGTCGATTTGATGGCCCGCCTGCGCGCGCCCGGCGGCTGTCCGTGGGATCGAGAGCAGAACTTCGACACCATCAAGCCGTTTCTCCTCGAAGAGACTTACGAAGTGATGAACGCCATCGACGCGCGCAATTGGCTGGAGTTGGCGGACGAACTCGGCGATCTGCTGCTTCAAGCCGTCTTCTTCTCCCAGATGGCCGCCGAAGAGAACCTGTTCCGCATCGACGACGCCTTGGATGCCATCAATCAGAAGCTGATCCGCCGCCATCCGCATATCTTTGGAGACGAGACCGCTGTGACCGAGGGCGACGTGCGGAAGCGGTGGAGCGAGATCAAGGCCGAAGAAAAGCGCAGCAAAGGCAACTCGGATGAGACGCTCCTTGGCTCGGTGCCGCGCTCGCTGCCAGCGCTGGTGGAGGCGCAGCAGATTGCATCGCGCGCCGCGCAGACTGGATTCGATTGGGAAAATGCCGGCCAGGTGATCGACAAGCTCCACGAGGAATTGCGCGAGTTTGAGGAGGCGCGGGTGCGCGGCGAGCGCGAACACCTGGAGGACGAGCTGGGCGACATGCTGTTTGTGCTAGTGAATCTCGCGCGTTTCGTGAAGGTCGATCCCGAACAGGCGCTGCGCAAGACCAACGCCAAATTCCGCCGGCGATTCGGATACGTAGAGCACAAGCTCGCCGAGCGCGGCAAGACCACCCGCGAGAGTTCCATAGACGAGATGGAAGCGTTGTGGCAGGAGGCAAAGAAGTGAGTGCCGCGGCCGGACCGCTCACCGTCCGCGCCCTGACCACGCAGCCCGAGTTCGAAGACGCGGTGCGGCTGCAAAAAGAAATCTGGGGCTTCAAAGATATTGAACTGCTTCCCATGCGCCTTTTTATCGTCGCCACCAAAGTGGGCGGCCAGGCTTTCGGCGCTTATGACGGCAATCGCATGGTCGGCTTCTGCCTCGCCATTCCGGGTCTCAAAGCAGGTGGCAAATCGTACCTGCATAGCCACATGCTCGGTGTCATACCGGAATATCGCGACAAGGGCGTCGGCCGCCGGCTCAAACTCAAACAGCGCGAAGATGCCATCGAGCGTGGTATTCAGCTCGTCGAGTGGACCTTCGATCCGCTCGAAATCAAGAACGCGTATTTCAATATCGAGCGGCTGGGCGCAGTCGTGCGCCGCTATGTCCGCAATCAATACGGCACTACCACCAGCCATCTCCACGGCGGCCTGCCCACCGACCGCTGTGTCGCCGAGTGGTGGATCAAAAGCCCGCGCGTCAAGGCCCTGCTCAATGGGGGACCGCCGGTGGCGCGGCCGGAAACGGTCGAGCGCATCTCCGTGCCCGCTGCCATCCCCATCATCCGCCGCGAGGATACCAAGCGCGCCCGCCACATACAGGGGGAGATTAGCGATCGATTCGAAGAATATTTCGGCCGGGGGCTCGCCGTGGTAGGTGTGGAGAAATCAGCCGAGGCCGGCGCCTACCTCTTCGGACGTTGGGAATGAAAATCGAAAGAGTCATTCTGCGGCAGATCCGCATGCCGCTCGTGCATTTCTTTGAAACCAGCTTCGGACGCACGCTGGAACGCGACATCATTCTCGTCGAAGCGATTGCCGGCAGCGCATCGGGCTGGGGCGAGGTCACGGCTGGCGAAAACCCCTTCTACAACGAAGAGTGGACCGAGTCGGCGTGGCTGATCCTGCGCGACTACGCCGTGCCTCGCGTCATCGGAAAGAATCTCTCGAGCGCTGAGGATATCGCGCCGCTCCTCGAACACATTCGCGGACACCGCATGGCGCGCGGCGGTCTGGAAACGGCCATTTGGGACCTGGAAGCCCGCGTAAACACCCGGCCGCTGTGGCAGCAAATTGGCGGCGGCGCGCGGCGCGAGATTCCCTGCGGGGTCTCCATCGGCATTCAGGATTCCGTTTCGCAGCTTCTGGATAAGATCGAGCACGAGCTCGCCGCCGGCTACCAGCGCATCAAGATGAAAATCAAACCCGGCTGGGACGTGGACGTCGTCCGCCAGGTGCGCGAGCGCTTTCCTTCCATCAAACTGATGGCCGACGCAAATTCCGCCTACACGCTGAAGGACGCCGATCATCTCAAGCGCCTCGACGACTTCTATCTGATGATGATCGAGCAGCCGCTGGCGCACGACGACATCATCGATCACGCCGTGCTGCAGTCCAAATTGCAGACGCCCATCTGTCTCGACGAGTGTATTCGCTCCGCGCATCATGCCGAGCAGGCCATCCGGCTGCGCGCCTGCGGCATCATCAACATTAAGCTCGGCCGCGTCGGCGGCTTTCGCGAGGCCAAGCGCGTTCACGACGTGGCCCAGGCTGCCAGCATTCCGGTATGGTGCGGCGGCATGCTGGAAGCGGGCATCGGCCGCGCGCACAACGTCGCGCTTTCCACTTTGCCCAATTTCACTTTGCCCGGCGATGTCTCGGCCAGCAAACGCTATTGGAAGCGCGACATCATCTGCCCGGCCGTCGATACCACCGCGCGCGGCACCATCGAGATTCGCGATGATCCCGGTTTCGGCTACACGATCGACCACGATTATCTGCGCGAGGTTACCGTGCGCGAGGTGCCTGCCGGTTGAACGGGCACTTCGTTCTCTACATCTTGATTTCGCTGATGACGCTGCTGTGGTCGGCGAACTTCATCATTGCCAAAGTTACGCTGCGCGAGTTTCCGCCGTTGCTGCTCGGCGCTCTGCGCATTGGGCTCGCCGGTATTTTTCTCACTCCCATCTATTGGCAGAACGTTCGCGCCGCGGGGAAGCGCTGGTGGCCTGGCGGCAACGTGTCGATGCTGGTGTTCCTGGCGATCTGCAACGTCGGCAACCAGCTTCTGTTCCTCGCCGGATTAAACCGCACCAGCCCCGCGCACTCCGCATGGATTCTCGGCGCCTCACCCATCTTCGTGCTCCTCATCGCCGCCGCGATCGGATTGGAGCGGATCACCGCACGCAAGACGATTGGCATGGCCATGGCCCTTGCGGGTGTCGGCTTTTTGGCTCAACAAGCGTCGGTGGCGCCAGGCGCGCCGCTTACGCAAGCCACGCCGGCCGGTGACGCCATCACGGCGCTGGCTGGCATTTTATTTTCGTTCTTCGCTGTGTATGCCAAGAAAGCCACGGAAAGCTACGGCACCATCACCGTGAATGGCTTCGCGTATATGGCAGGCGCAGTGCTGCTCGCACCCATCATCGCGTGGCAGGCCCCCGGCTTTTCCTTCGCACACGTCAGCACAGCGGGATGGAGCGGCTTAGTCTATATGGCCGTCTTCCCTTCAGCGGCCTGCTACTTGATCTACTATCACGCGCTCGCGCACATGTCCGCCTCTCGCCTGGCGGCGTTCGTGTATCTCGAACCGGTCATCGCGACGCTCTTGGCCGTTGCGTTTCTGGGTGAGCGCATTACGCCGCCGCTCGTCGCCAGCGGAACCGTCATCTTCAGCGGCGTCTATCTCACGGAGCGCGCCTGATGCTCTCCTTTCGGTCTCTTCTCCGCCAGAATTCCAACTATCGCTACATGTGGAGCGGGCAGGTGGTCAGTGAGATTGGCGACCATTTCAATAACATTGCCGTCTTCAGTCTGGTGCTGGCCCACACCAACTCCGGTCTTGCGGTGAGCGGCGTGATGCTGGCGCGCGCCATTCCCGCGATGTTCGCGGGCCCTATTGCCGGTGTAGTGCTCGATCGCCTGAACCGCAAGCACGTGATGATAGCGAGCGATCTGGTACGCGCCGTGCTCGCACTTGGCTTCATCCTCTGTGTGAACCGCAGCGACAACTGGATGCTCTACCTGTTCAGCGCGCTGCTGATGTTCGCATCGCCGTTTTTCACAAGCGGCCGTTCTGCCATTCTGCCCACCATCACCACACGCGAAGAATTGCATACTGCCAACTCGCTGACCCAGACCACGCAGTGGACCACCATCACCATCGGCACATTCGCGGCCGGCACCGCCGTCACGCTATTCCACTACGAGTGGGCATTCGTGCTCAATTCGCTGTCGTTTCTGTTCTCCGCCGCGTGCATCTCGCGGCTGCACATGGCTGGAGATGCCTTTCAGCCTCGCAGAGCCGCGCTGACCGAAGCCGAGGTCGTCCGTCCCTGGCACGAATACAAGGAAGGCCTGCGCTACATGCGCGCCAACCCGCTCATCTTTGGCATTGCGCTTATCGGCGTAGGCTGGGCTACCGGAGGCGGCGCCGCACAGATTCTGTTCAGTCTATTCGGCGAAAAAGTATTCAACCGAGGTCCAGCGGGAATCGGTGAAGTGTGGGGATGCGCCGGAATTGGGCTGCTGGTGGGCGGCGCCTTCGCCCACTGGCTGGGCGAGCGCATCAGTTTCCGCGGCTACAAGCTCGCCATTTCCGTTTGCTACATCCTGCATGGCGCGACCTATATCATCTTCAGCCAGATGCAGAATTTCTATCTGGCCCTGCTGTTCATCGCGCTGTCGCGTGCCGCGGTGGCCGTCAGTTCCGTGTTAAATATGTCGCAACTATTAAAACGCGTGTCCAACGAATACAGAGGACGCGTGTTTTCGACCATGGAGTCGATGCAGTGGTCGGTCATGATGTTATCGATGACAGCCGCTGGCATTGCGTCGGTATCCTACAGTCCGCGCCCGATCGCAGCGATTGCCGGCGCACTGAGTTCGACCACGGCGTTCTTCTGGGCATGGGCCAATTTCACGGGACGATTGCCGGAACCGGCCGTTGAGGGCGTAGCGCGTGAGGAGGTAGAGGTGCATGGCGAGCCAACCATCTAGCATTGCGGGGAAAGTGATTCTCGTGACGGGAGCGGCCAAACGCATCGGACGCGGCATAGCGCTGCACCTGGCTCGCAATGGCGCGCGCGTCGCGATTCACTACATCTCCTCCGAAACCGAGGCGCATGAGACCGCCAAGGAGTGCGGCGGCGCGCCGCTTTTTCGCGCCAACCTCGAGAGCGTCGCCGAAATCGCGCGGATGTTCGAAGAAGTGGATCGACACTTCGGCCGACTCGATGGCCTGGTGAACAACGCCGCCCGCTTTGCCACCATCGATCCGCTCGCCATCACCGAAGCCGACTGGGACTTCATCCACTCCGTCAATTTGAAAGCCGTATTCTTCTGCTGCCAGCACGGCGCGCGCCTGATGAAGAAATCCGGCGGCGGCCGCATCGTCAATATCAGTTCTCTCGGCGGCATCCGCCCGTGGGCGGACCATGCACACTATTGCGCCTCGAAAGCCGGCGTGATTATGCTCACGCGCGCGCTCGCGAAGGCTTTCGCTCCCGAAATTACGGTGAATTCAGTGGCCCCCGGAGTGATCCCGTTTGGCACTCTAGATGAGGAAGCCGAAGCCATGGTTCGCGCCACCCCCGCACGCCGCCCCGGGACCGCGGACGAAATCGCCGATGCCGTGGCCTATTTTCTAGCGGCATCAAACTTCATCACCGCGCAGGTGCTCGCCGTGGATGGCGGCCTCAGCCAGCGTTAGAATTCAATTGTGTCCGCCAAAATCCAGTTGAGCGAACAAGAGCACGCTCGCCGCGCACGGATGAGCGAAGGCTGGAAGAATATCAGGAATTCATGAAGTCGCTTCCACGCTTGGGTGACAGCACGTCATGGATTCGGAACGACAGGGAAACCAACTACGGCGGCGCATGCGGCCCTAGCGCTGCATCACAATTGCGAGTTGATCACTGCGGACCAAAAATTCGTGCGGGCGATGCAGCCCTTGTTCCCGTCGGTTCGTCTGCTAAAGGACTACGTTCCCGCGAGCGCCTAGCCTAACTCCGCCGCCCGCCGCGCCTCTACCGCCACGGTTTTCGCCAGGATCGCGAAATACATGCCCGGTCCGCGCCGGTTGGCGTACTCCAGGTCGGAGACTAGCCGCTGGCGGATGCTGGTATCGCCGCGCCATCCGCGAACTTGCGCCAGGCCAGTCAGTCCAGGTCGCACCGTGAGCCGTTGCGGGTATTCCGGAAGCGCTCCGCTGAATCTCCGCGCATGCACCGGCATCTCCGGCCGGGGTCCCACCAGCGACATCTCACCTTTCAGCACGTTCCACAACTGCGGTAGTTCATCGATGTCGAAGCGCCGCAACCAGCTACCGTAGCGCGTGCGGGGCGGATAATTTTCGTTGCTCCAGTCGCCGGGACTCGGCTGGAAATCCGCGGGCGTTGTCCGTAACTTGTACAGGACAAAGGGCTCGCCACCATGGCCCAGCCGCACATGGCGGAAGAGCACAGGCCCGCCATCCAGGAGTAGCTTGATCCCCATCGCTGCTAACAGCAACGGCGCCCAAACCGGCAACGTGAAAATGATCAGGGCAACATCACAGGCGCGCTGCACAGAATCCCACATTGAGGACCCGTGCACACGCACTGGGCAAATGACGAGGTTTTCTAACGGTGCGATCTGGCCGGCCATTCCGGGTTCCTGTGAAGCTCCCTAACCCGAATCTTCGCATGGAAGGCCCTTGATCTATAAGCGCTTGTTAACTGAAAATGCTGAATTTACAACTTGTTGCGAGGGAAATACGCGCTATTTGTTAATAATCCAAGCGTTTAAAGCCGTTACCCGGAAGCCGGAGATGGAACGTGGTTCCCCCTTCCGGCGCTGGCGACTCGAACCCGACGGTGCCGCCGAGGTGTCGCTCCGTCAACAACTTCACACTATAGGTCCCGATTCCTCGGCCTTGGCCTTCCTTGGTGCTGAAGGAACGCTGAAAAACCTGCAATCTGACATCTTCGGGCAGCACGGATATTAGCCGCACCCGAAATTACCGGTGACGCCATGGTTTTGTCTAGCGCGGCCGGCATGATGCTGGTAAGTGGCACAGAGCTGCGAAAGCAGGGCCGACACCGCTGCATCTGATCAGCGGCCATCGCAGACACTACGGCTTAATCGGCACCCGTGGTGGGAAACTTTATGGAAACGAGCGCCGGGGTGTATCACCGGAAGACGTAGAATGTCGATGACGCCAATGAGCCGGTCAACCGCCAAGTACCTTGGTCTGCTAGCACTGACGATCGCCATTTTCTTCTGGAAAACCCTGCTCACGAACCAATTTACGCGAATCATCGGATCGGAAGCAGTCAACTACAACTACAGTTGGCTTCGCTTCTGGATCAGCTCACTGCGCCAGGGACATATGCCGCTTTGGGATCCGTACGCGTTCTGCGGCCGGCCCTTTGCCGGGGAAATGCTGCCGTCGGCTTTTTATCCACTGCATCTCGCGTTCTTGCTGGTTCCGTTCAACCATAACGGTCTCTTTTCGCCGCGGCTCTACAACGAAACCTTCATATTGACCCATCTTCTGTGCGCTATTTTCACTTTCGCTCTCATCCGCGAGCTTGGCATGAGCCGATTCCCGGCGTTTGTCGGAGCTTGCTGTTTCTCCCTCGGCGGCCTGTTAGTGAGAATGATCTGGCTGCCTTTCGTGGAGGCCGGCATCTGGCTTCCGGCAATCTGTTTCTTCCTGATCCGCGCACTGAAAGCGGAAGGCGCCCGCAGGGCTGTTCTTGAAGCCTCGCTGAGTGGATTGTGCCTAGGATTGTCGATCCTCACGGGTGGCATCCACTTCTCCATCATGCAGGGGGTCGTCGTGATCACCGCCGTCGGCTACCACGGCGTGAGCGCTCCCTTGCCGGCGGCAGTGTCACGGCGATCCCGATGGTTCCGGTTGGCGCTGCTTCTCGTCGTTATTCTGGCGGTGGCCGGCGGCGCCGGCGCAATCCAACTCCTGCCTTCCTATGAATACGGAAAGCTCAGCATGCGCTTCATCGATGGTGGAGCGTTTCCCGCAGCGGAGAAGATCCCGTACCACCGTCTTCACCCTGGAATGTGGCCGCAGAGTATCGCTTCGGTATTGTTTCCAACCGCTTTCAATGGCAAGTTTGGGGGCGGCGAAGCGTGGCCGATTTACATCGGCGTCCTTCCCTTTTTCCTGGCAATCACGGCGATCTGGAGAAGTTGGAGCAACCTTTGGGTGCGTTACTTGACTGGGCTGGCCGTCCTCGCCTTTGTATATTCGCGGAGCGAGCTCTCGCCTCTCCATGGCGCGCTATACGCAATTGTTCCGTTTCTGTGGGTAGTCCGGACAGGCAGCCGATTCATCTACCTGGCTACCTTCGCTCTTGCCATTCTGGCTGCGTTCGGACTCGATAGCCTCCTCGAGCGTGGGAGCCAGAATGCATCATGGAGTCCCGCCAGACCCATCCTGAAGTGGGTTGCCATTGCCAGCGCCGGAGCGCTGTTCGTGCCTGCCATCTTTGGCCAGCTCACTCTCGAGATCTGGATTGCTTTCTCGCTGCTACTGATTTTAGTTTCTTGCGCTCTGTTCAGTTTCCTGACGGCACATCAGGCCGGCTCCGGGGTCCGTGCACTCATCGGCGTGTTCATCGTCTTTGATCTGAGCCTGTTTGCCTGGGGAGAAGCCAACATCAACGGACCCAGCAAGCCCAACGAACAACTGGAGCAGATGATCAGCCTGCGGGATGTGGCCGGCTTTTTGAAGTCGCGACCCGGTCTGGGGCGGGTCCAAGTGGCAGTGGCCCCCGAGCCAAATATTGGCGATGCGTACGGTGTCCAGAGTGTCTGGGGCGGCGGAGGCACAGTGCTCACAGGTTATTCGCGCTTGCTCCAGAATCACGAAGATCTTCTCAACGTCAGATATCTCGTGAAGCCAGCCACGGCCACGGATCCGGCGCCACTTTATCAGGATGGCCACTGGAAGGTGTACGAAAACCCGAAGGCGTACCCACGAGCCTGGATTGTCCACGAAACTGTCGTCGAAGCATCTCCGGACACAGTTTTCCAGCGCCTCGACGATTCTTCCATCAATCTACGCAAAGTCGCGGTGATCGAAACATCGTTACCGCAGGCTCTGGAGCCCGCGCCGCAAACAGACGAACCTGTGCGCTTTCATTCTTACGAAGCGGACCGAATGGTGCTAGACGCGGAAGCCGGCAGCGCCGGGTTGCTGATCCTGAGCGAGATCTACTATCCCGGTTGGCGCGCGAGCTCAAATGGCAAGCCCGTCGCGATTTACAAAGTCGATGGCGCGCTGCGCGGCATCCTACTCCCACGCGGCACGAGCCGAATCACGCTCGAGTATGCGCCGATCACTTTCTATGCCGGCGCCGCGTTGAGCGTGCTGACCTTTGCTGGTGTGCTCGCAGGATGGATGCTGCGCTCGCGGGAGAGACACCGGAAAGCATAGCGGCGTACCACGGGAACAGCGCCAATTTCCGGTGCGACCTGCCAGCAAGGCACTTCCGCTATGTGGGTATCAGCCTTCAAGCGGGTCCCTCTGGCCAACTTCCTCGAACGCCGTATCTGAGGAGTGTGGTCCATTCGACGCTTCATTTCTGGTCAAACTGGACTGCGACCAATGAACAGTCGGCGTTCCGGAGAAATCTAGCGCCTCCACCCACTTCGAACAGTGGAGAACGAATAATTCCGCTGTCAGACGCCGACTGTGAAATGTTGCGATCGTTCTGTCGCCTAAGCACACCGTTAGAAACGGGTTAAGACCTAGTCCGGTGCTCGCCAGCGCAATCGAGGCCGGGCGTGAACCGGCGCTACTCCGAAAATCGGCCCGGCCGCCGGAACAATGTCTCGAACGAAGTCGGTGCCGCCGTTCTCCAAGTCAAACCTGACAAGCTGATTAATGCCTTCCGGGCCCACCGTGGAAGAAAACCCGGTCACCTGAAGGCGGAACGCATAGAATCTGCCATCCAGGTGAACCAAGGCATCCATGTTCGCGGTGGTGGGGGAGATGAGGGTTGCGACGCCGGTCCGGGGATTGATCTCCCAGAGATTAGGAGCCACCAGGAAGTCCATCGCCAGCGTCGTCGTGTTCAGCGTGAAAGAATCGAACGTCGCATACAGCTTGTCTCCTACGCCCGAGAGGATCTCGTCGCAAAGATTGAAGGTGCCATCCGCGTTAAACGTAAACGGAACATGCGGATCCGGCGGCATGCCGGTCGGCCCAATTAGGGTCGCATTGCCGGTCGAAGCATTGACGGAATACAGATTGTTCTGGAAGTCCGTCAAGTATAGCCTGCCGCCGGCCTCGGCAAGGCTGAAGGCGTTGGTGCCCAGCCCCGTCGGACCAATGACAGTGGTCGCACCGGTTTCGGGATCAATCGACACCAGGCTGCCAGTAAACGTGCCCAGACTGTACAATGTTCCGTTCGGCCCGTGCACCAGGTCTGCGTCGATTTCAGGCGTGCCCGGGCCGATCGCCTTAAAGGCCCCTGTTTCGAGGTCCACGATACCGAACTGTTGAGCGCCGGTAACTACATAGACTGCCTTGTTTTCGCCTGCGTAAGCCGCCAATACGCCTAGAGCGAGAGAAACGATCAATTTCTTTCCAGTAAACATTTCTTTGCCACTCCTCCTTGAGTGAACTTCAAATTCCACGGGTCAACATTACTGCCGGTCAACCCCGGATCCCATAACCAGGGGGTCATTTAAGTGGTCAAGTTCACCTCATCGGCTAAGTTATTGATGAATTTGCAGATCCTTCGTGTGCCTTGAGCCGTCCGGCCCGTAGTAAACTTGAGTCCGGCACTTTTCGAGCATGGCGAGTCAGCCTCAGTCCGCAGCTCGTCTGGCCTTTGGGCCCTTCGAAGTGAATGTTGCGGCCGGTGAGCTGGTAAAAGGCGGGGTCCGTATACGGCTTCCCGGCCAGCCCTTCCAGATTCTCCTTCTCCTGCTTAGGCATCCCGGCGAGGTGGTGACCCGCGAGCAATTGCGGGAGCAAATCTGGAGCGACGGAACCTTCGTGGATTTCGAGCACGGCCTGAACGTGGCGATGAATAAGCTCCGGCGGGCGCTAAGCGATTCAGCCGAAAGCCCTCGCTACATCGAAACTCTGCCGGGGCGCGGATATCGATTCATTGGTTCGGTTCAGAAACTGGGAGCCTCGGGCACGTCGAGCGCCGCGCTAAGGATTATCTCTGGAAGTGGTGTTGTCGCCCTGGAGAAGCACCAGACAAAAGTCTGGCAAGCCCGCGGAAAGTGGTTGACCGCCCTCGCCGCCTGGCTGGCGGCTTCAGTATTGGCAGTCGGAGCATTTCTGTACTTTCACCGCAAGCCCGCACTGACCGCGAAAGACACTATCGTTCTCGCCGACTTCGTAAATAAGACGGGCGACCCCGTGTTCGACGGGACGCTTCGCCAGGGCCTGGCGGTGCAACTGGAGCAATCGCCTTTCCTCAGCCTGGTTTCCGACGAACGGATTCACCAGACGCTCCGCCTCATGGGCCAGCCTGCGGATGTGCCGCTCACTCCGGAACTCGGCCGGGAAGTCTGCGAGCGGACCGGAGGGGCAGCCGTCCTGGTGGGCTCGATCGCAAGTCTCGGAAGCCAATACGTCTTGGGGCTTAGCGCAAAAAACTGCGGCAATGGAGAGATCCTCGATGAGGAGCAACTTCAGGCAGCGAAAAAAGAGGAGGTTCTAAACGCCCTCAGCCAGATTGCCAACAGATTCAGAACGCGAGCCGGCGAATCATTCGCTGCGATTGAGAAACACTCGATTCCGCTTGCGGAGGCTACCACGCCGTCGCTCGAAGCGTTGAAAGCGTACAGCACGGGCCTGAGGGTTGCCTTCGCCAACGGTTATGCTTCCGCTGTGCCCCACTTCAAGCGCGCCGTAGAACTTGACCCCCAGTTCGCCATCGCGTACGCGTTCCTGGGGCGGGTATACGCCGATATTGGTGAGTCTGTTCTGTCTGCGGAGGCCACGAGCAAAGCCTATCAGCTACGGGTCCGTGCCAGCGACCGCGAGAGGTTCTTCATCACAGTCTCTTATGACCGTCAGGTGACCGGGAACCTGGAGAAAGCGCAGCAGACTCTGGAGCAGTGGTCGCAAACCTATCCCCGTGACGTCGCCGCTCACTCTTTGTATTCGGGGTTTTCAACCCAGGGCACGGGCCTATACGAAAAGTCGATTGGGGAAGCCAGGAAAGCGATCGCACTTGATCCGGACAACGTACCAAGTTTCGCCAATCTTGCCTTCACCTATTTCTATTCGGGACGGCCCGCGGAAGCCGAAGCCGCTCTACACCGGGCCGGCGAGCGGAAACTGGAAATTCCAGACTATTTGGTCCTGCGTTATTACATCGCGTTCCTGAAAGGCGATGAAGCGGGAATGGAACGGGAGATGACGCGGGCCCGGAGTGAACCAGGGGCAGAAGACTGGGTCACCCACAGCGAGGCCCTGGTCCTGGCGCACTCTGGCCGCTTGCAACGGGCCAGGGCGATGTCGCAGCGGGCGATAGACATGGCGCGGCAAATGGGTGATCGGGAAAGGGCGGCCTTATACGAGACGGGGGAGGCGGTCTATGAAGCATCTTTCGGGCATGCACCTGCCGCGCGGCAGTCGGCGAAGGCGGCGCTGGAACTCTCAAAGGGCCGCGATATCGAGTATGGCGCCGCATTTGCGCTGGCGCTATCCGGGGATTTGAAGGGTTCTCAAACTCTGGCGGATGATCTGGAAAAACGGTTTCCAGAAGATACGTGTGTCCGATTCGGTTACCTTCCGACACTGCGCGCGCTTTTCGCACTGGCCCATGGAGACAACTCCCGGGCCATCGAGCTTTTGCAATCCGCGCTTCCATATGAGATGGCCCCGCCGGGGACAGCGTTCTACGGCTTCTTCGGAGGTCTGTATCCGGCATATGTGCGCGGAGAGGCATACTTGGCCGCTAAGCGGTACGCTGAAGCCGCCGCCGAGTTTCAGAAGATTCTCGACCACCGCGGCATAGTCTTCGCCGATCCAATCGGCGCGCTGGCGCATGTGCAACTCGGCAGAGCGTACGCGCTCGCAGGCGACAAAGCGAAGGCCAAGAGCGCCTACGAGGATTTCCTCGCGCTCTCGAAAGACGCCGATCCCGATATCCCTATGCTCAAGCAGGCCAGAGCGGAATGCTCCAGGCTACAGTAAGCCCTGCGAAGACTTTCGCGCTGTCGGCGACTGCCCAGTGCAACTCAACTCCCGCTCCCGGAGGGCTTGCTGAAGGCACTATCGCACATTCTTGCCGATAAGCCCTTTTCGCGTGAGCAACTCCCAAGATGTCGCGTTGGAGGAAGTTGCTGATCTACTTGGATGCGAAGTCGCCTACGTGAATTGTCGTGCAAGCGCGGGTGCGCCGGACTTCTCGGCCCTGACGCGAGGATGGTTGTGATTACTTGACGCTGACGTTTCGTCTGACCGCACCGCGGGCGAGACTACAAACTCGGCTAAAACGTGTGGTGGCGTGCAGTATTGAGATGCGCTAGTCTGTACCTTGCCCCAGGGCTGTCCAGCAATTTCCGATGCGACCAAGCCGATCCCTCTACGTGCCTTCGCTCCAGCTTGAGAGGTAGTGCTCCTGCTCCACGGTCAGCCGGTCGATTTTGACGCCCATGGATTCGAGCTTCATTTTGGCGACCTGCTTGTCGAGCGCTTCGGGTACCGAGTAAACCTGCTTTTCGAGCGAGGCATGATTCTTCACCATGTACTCGGCGGAGAGCGCCTGGTTGGCGAAGCTCATGTCCATCACCGAAGCAGGGTGCCCTTCGGCGGCGGCGAGGTTGATGAGGCGGCCTTCGCCCAACACGTAGACGCGGCGCCCGTCGCGCAGCGCAAACTCCTCGACGAATTCGCGTGTGGGCCGTCGCGAGGACGCCAGCTTGCCCAGCGCCTCCAAATCGATCTCCACGTTGAAATGGCCCGAATTCGATAGAATCGCGCCGTTCTTCAGCTTTTCGAAGACGTCGCGCCCAATCACGTGCTTGTTGCCGGTAACCGTGATGAAGACATCGCCAATCACTGCCGCTTCCTGCATGGACATGACGCGATATCCCTCCATCAGCGCTTCGAGCGCCTTGGTGGGATCCACTTCGGTGACGATGACGCTAGCGCCCAGACCACGCGCACGCATGGCCACACCGCGCCCGCACCATCCATAGCCCGCCACCACGACGTTCAGCCCCGCCAGCAGCACGTTGGTCGCGCGGATGATGCCGTCGATCGTGCTTTGGCCGGTGCCATAGCGGTTATCGAACAGGTGTTTGGTGTAGGCATCGTTTACGGCCACGATGGGGTAGCGCAGCACGCCTTCTTTGGCCATGGCGCGAAGACGAATGACTCCGGTGGTTGTCTCTTCCGTACCACCTAACACTTCGCCCAGCAGTTCCTGGCGCTTGGTGTGCAGCATGTGAACCAGATCGGCGCCGTCATCCATGGTGAGATGCGGCTTGTGCTCTGCGGCCGCGGTGATGTGCGAATAATAGACCTCGTTGTTTTCACCCTTGATGGCGTACACCGGAATGCCGGCATCGCGCACCAGCGTGGACGCCACATCATCCTGCGTCGATAGCGGGTTGGAAGCGCACAGCACCACCGAGGCGCCGCCGTCCTTGAGCGTAATCATGAGGTTAGCGGTTTCCGTCGTCACGTGCAGGCAGGCGGCAACGCGCAGCCCGGCAAGCGGCTGCGTCTTGATGAACTGCTTGCGAATAGTCTGCAGCACGGGCATGGACTGGAACGCCCATTCCGTTCTGCGCTTGCCCAAATCGGCGAGGGCCAGGTCTTTCACGTCACAGGCAACTTGTGTTTGCGTATTTACAGGCATGGAATCCTTCGTGTAGGACGGGCATTCCTGCCCGTCTGTTTTTCGGAATAATAACGAAACATGGACAGGTAAGAATGCCTGTCCCACTTAGCTAGCGTACCGCGGCTTCCGCCACTGGCGCTTCCTGGCGCAACTCATTCGCTTTATCTATTGCTTCCCAGGTGAAACTCGGTTCCGTCCGCCCGAAATGGCCAAATGCCGCGGTTTGGCGATAAATGGGGCGCCGCAGCCGCAAGTGATCGATGATGCCTTTGGGCGTAAGCGGGAAATGCGCACGAATCAGCGCCGTCATCTTTTCTTCAGAGATTGTTCCGGTTCCGAACGAGTTCACCATGACGGAAACCGGTTCCGCCACGCCGATCGCATAAGCCAGTTGCACTTCGCAGCGGCTGGCCAGGCCCGCCGCCACCAGGTTCTTGGCTACGTAACGAGCCATGTAGCACGCGGAGCGATCGACCTTCGTCGGGTCCTTTCCGGAGAATGCCCCGCCGCCGTGCCGTCCCATGCCGCCGTACGTATCGACAATGATCTTGCGCCCGGTGAGGCCGGTATCTCCGTGCGGTCCGCCTACGACGAATCTTCCTGTGGGATTGATATGGTATTTGGTGCCCGAATCCACCATGCCGGCGGGAATCACGGCGTCGATGATGTGCTTCTTCACCTCGGCGCGCAGGGTTTCGGTGGAAACGTCATCCGAGTGCTGCGTCGAAACAACCACGGCGTCGATGCGCTTCGGTTTTCCTCCCGCGTATTCCACGCTGACCTGCGATTTCCCATCGGGACGCAGAAAATCAAGAATATTCGCTCGGCGGACTTCCGAAAGCCGGCGGGTCAGCTTGTGAGCCAGCATGATCGGCATCGGCATCAGCTCCGCCGTCTCATCGCAGGCGTAACCGAACATCAGGCCCTGGTCGCCCGCGCCGCCCGGATCGACACCCATGGCGATGTCAGGCGACTGGCCCTGGATCGTATTCAGCACGCCGCAAGTCTTGCAATCGAACCCGTAGGTGGCGTCGGTGTAGCCCACCTCTTCGATGGTTCGCCGGGCAACTTTGGGAACATCCACATAGCAGGTGGTGGTGATTTCGCCTGCCACCACACAAATGCCGGTGGTCACTAGTACCTCGCAGGCCACGCGCCCGTAAGGGTCTTGCTCGAGGACTGCGTCCAGTACCGCGTCCGAGATTTGGTCAGCAATCTTGTCCGGGTGTCCTTCGGTGACAGACTCGGACGTAAATAGGTGTCGTTGCATTGCTCTAACAGCCCTCCTGGAATCCTTCTTACCCTGCGAACGTGCGCGTAGTGGCCCTATCTGCTTGTGGCGTAATTGATTAAGTTTAGCGGGTGAACGGCGCTCCGTCAATCAGGGTAGTACCGGATGGTACTGGAGGAAGTCGTCCACTTCCCGTCGCAAGGGAGCCGAAGTTTGTGCCCCTGGCCGGGTTACGGAAATTGCCGCGGCAGCGTTTGCAAAGCGCAGGGCATGCTCCAGAGGGGCCCCTTCGGCCAGGGCGACGGCCAGCGCGGCATTGAAAGTATCCCCCGCGGCGGTGGTGTCCCGAACCTCGACCGCAAATCCTTGAAAATGGGCCTGGACGGCGCCTGAATCCGCATAGCACCCCTGCTCACCCAGTTTAATAATGACGGTCTTCGGCCCGCGCCGCCGTAGCGCGCCGGCCATCTCTACCGCCCCCGCCGGCGAGACTCGCGCGGGCCGACGGCCCAGCAACCGCAGGGCTTCACTCTCGTTCGGCGTCAAGATGTCGACCTGTTGCAGCACGCGTTCCGGCAGAGCCTGCGCCGGGGCCGGATCGAGGATCGTCGTCAGCCCTTCCTCACGTGCGAGGGCGAGCGCGGCCCCCACCGTATCGAGCGGCGTCTCCAGTTGGAATAGCGCCAGCCGCGCGGCCCGGAACACTGGGCGCATCGCTTCCACATCTGCGGCCGCCAGTTCATGATTCGCGCCCGACGCCACTACAATGGAATTCTGGCCGTTTTTATCCACGGAGATGAGCGCTACGCCGGTGGCTGCCGCTTTCGCTGCGTGCACGGCGCTGACATCCACACCCGCCGCTGATAAGCTGGCCTTCAAATGGTCGGCAAAGACGTCATATCCCACGCGCCCCACCATGCGAACGGCCACGGAATTACCCCCGAGCCTGGCCGCCGCCACCGCCTGGTTGGCGCCCTTCCCGCCCGGAATCATCTGGAAGTTGCGGCCTAGCACGGTCTCGCCCGGCACCGGCAGGCGCTCCACCGACACTACGAAATCCATGTTGAGGCTGCCGACGACGACGATCGCAGGCTTCATCGGCTTGAGTTTTTATCGCGTGAGATCAATGCCGAGTTTCTTGAGTTCTTCGGCGTAGTAGCGCCTGTGCAGCAGGTCCCACTCCTCGCTGCCTTCGGGGATTTCGCGCTTCTGCGAGCGCACTTTATCGCGCGCCACACGGTCGACCTTCTCTTCCGCCGTCAGCAGTTCGGTCATGGCGCGCACGATATCGAGCCGCACATCGTTGGGATCTTTCTTGATGCGCAGCTCCCGCGATTTTCGCAACGCGGCTACGATCTTGTGCGACATGTCGGTGATCTTGTCGCGCGAGAGTTTCATGTGGTCGCCGGTGTCGCGCCCGGAAGCGCGGATCACCTTGCGCTGCGCCACCAGAGTGTTTTTGATCTTCCTGAACATCTCCTGATAGCTGACGCCCTGCTGCCGCATGTAGTCGGTGTACTGGCCGAGGATCTCGCGAACCTCTTCGTTCAGCCGGTCCTCGACGGTGAGTTCCTCGGTGATGATGTGATCCAGGATGTCCACCGCCGCCTGCGGATTAGGCGTCTCGATGATCTGGGGCGATAGCTTTCGTACGATCTGGCGAGACAAATAGCTGACGAATTCTCTGGCGAGCAGCATCCTAAATTTTTCTGGGAGCCAAAAAAGGGCTTCAGGTAGTGTAACAGAGCCGGGAAGTGGGGTTCAAACAGCCGAACTGCCCGAACTACCGAGCAGCCGTAAGCTCTTTGTACTTGGCGAATTTCTTGTCGGCCTCCAAGTACCTCCCCTGGTCATGTAGCATGATGCCCCAGTTGCTGTAGGGCAGCGCAAATTTCGGATCGAGGCGCGTAGCCAGCTCGTATTTAGCGGCAGCTTCCGGAACCCTTTTTTGTTCATAGAGGGCGAGGCCCCAATTGTTGAATGAGATGGCGTCCTTCGGATCGAGTTCGGTCGCCCTTTGATATCTCGCTGCGGCTTCCTTGTATTTCTTCTGTTCAAAAAGCACGTTACCCAAGCCATTGTGGGCGACTTCATACTTCGGATCGATGTCGATTGCCTTCTGAAACTCTATAGCCGCTTTGTCGTATCTCTTCTTATGGTGAAATAGAAGGCCCAAGTTGTAGTGTGGATCCGCATACTCCGGATCGTGCTCAATTGCTTTCTGATACTTCACTGCAGCGTCCTCATACTTCCCTTCGTCAAAGAGCACGTTGCCCCAATCGTTGTAGGAAAACGCATAGCTCTGATTGACTTCGGTTGCCCTCTTATATTGCGCGGCGGCATCCGCGTATTTTTTTTGGCCGTAGAGTATGTCACCCAAGTGAGTGTAGGAGGCGGCATAAGGAAGCTCATCTTTAGGACCGACCGCGATGGCCTTCTCGAACTTTTTGGCGGCTTCCTCATACTTCCCTTCGTCGCAGAGCATCGAACCCCAGTTGTAGTACGGGAGCGCGTATTTCGGGTTGGCTTCGGTCGCCTTCCGATATTTGCCGGCAGCTTCTTCGTATCGCTTTTGGTCGCGGAGCATATTACCCCAGTTGTTGTAGGGCAGCGCAAAATTCGGGTCGAGTTCCGTTGCCTTCTGATATTTGGCCGCAGCTTCCCTGTACTTTTGCTGTTCATGGAGCACGGCTCCAAAGTTGTTGTAGGGCGGCGTCGTCTCCTGGCAGTCTTTGGACACTTCCCGTCATTTTGCTGCTGGATATGATCCCTGCGAGGGCTCCCTAACGTCCTGAACCAGTCCCTGCGTTTTCCTCGAAACCTCTTAGATAAAATTGATATATTGCCCATGTTGAACGTTCTGCTTCAGAGCGCCAGGCCGACTCATGCCCCCACCTTCACCTCGATATTCCGCCACCTGGGAGCACTGGGGCTTTTCTTCCTGGCGATTTTGGATAGCACTCCGATCCCGACATTTGGCGGCCCCGACATCCTGATGGCGATTCTCGCCGCCAGTCACCGCGACCCCTGGTACGAGTACGCTGTTGTGGCCACCGCGGGCTCGATGATCGGTGCCTATCTCACCTTCCGAATTGCTCGCACAGCCGGATCGGCGTATATGAACAGCAAGTTTGGAGCCGGTAAAGTGTCCGCGAGTCTGAAACTGTTCGAGAAATGGGGAACCGGCGTTCTTGCAGCCTCTACCGTAGTTCCCTTTCCCTTCCCAACCAGCATGTTTTTCGCTGCAGCGGGGGCTTCCAACTACCCTCTCGCGAGGTATCTCGCCATCGTCTCCGTGGGCCGCGCGGTTCGATATTCCGCCATCGCGATCGTGGCGGATCTATACGGGCGCCACTTCATCCGCGTTCTCCGGCATCCGACGCAGTACTGGGGCTGGTTGTTGGTGTTCGTTGCGATGATTTTCGCGCTGATCGCCGCGGGGATTCTGATTAACAAACGGCTGGCGGCCGCGTCGGCGGGGTGAGCGATCGTGCCCTCTTATTCCCCCCTCACCGTCCCGCCAGTGGCGACGGCACGATCGGCAGCTTCGGCAACTCATCATCCAGCTTGCGCACCTCTAGATCGTCCACCAGCAGCGACGGCGCCACTACCGATGCCTCAGCCGCGTATGATCCCGCGCCTCTGAGGGCCATCGGCGCGCCATTCTCCAGGTAGTCCAAAACATTAAGGTCGTCGCCGGCGGCGCGGATGTCCCGCAGCGAGCGTACATTCAATTCGCGGAACCGCACACCGCGAATCAGTTGCTCTTTCCCATCCTTATCCACTTTATAAATCAGAATTGGCAAGCTTACCGGATGTGATCCGCCGTTACCGTCTCTCGCATTCGCCGCCATCAAGCGCCGCAGTTCGTCTACCGGCGCGGTGGATGGAAAATCCAATTTCCGCACCAGGATGCCGTACGCCTGGTTGCGCGCCTGGCAAATCTGAATGAGTTGTTTCTTGAGATCCCTCACCGGAACGGTTTCGGTGGCCGTTACCAGAAGGTTGCTGATGGTGGCGCTATCGGCGCCGAACGCGCCCGGCAACTGCGCCCGCCCGTTCGATTCCGCGAAGCCGGTCACCGGCTGGCGCGTCAGCAGGAAATTCTTCAGGACGCCCTTTTCGACCAGCGTGAGCGGCTTCGGCACAACCCCTTCCATGTCCACCCGCGTGTCGCCGAACAAAGCCTTGCCTCGCCATTCCGTCCGCGTGGGATCATCCACCACGTCCATCCATTCCGGCAGAACGCGCGCAGCCAGCCGGCCTTCCAACTCGCTCTGCGGCACCAGATTGGGCCGCCCGGGTTCGTTCACCGGTTTGCGCGTCAGCACCAGGTTCCTGCCCAGAAGTTCCGCCAGAAGCTGCGCCGCGGCCGCGCCCTCGAACAGCACCGGGCCGTTGTAGGTCTCGCCCACAGGTGCGTGAGCCAGAGCGGCCACGTTTTCCGCCACCTGGCGCACCACGCCCGCCAGTTCGGCTTCTCCCGCAAAATGCTGGAAGTCCCGTGAATAGATCCCCGCGGCGTCCCGCACATACATTCCGTCAGGCGCCTGTCCCACGGCACTCACCTGCATGATCAGCGTGTGACCGCCGGTCCGCACTTCCGTCCCCTCCGAGGTGACCAGATAACGCAGGTCTTTGGCCGCCTGCACGTCCACGTTCGAGTTCAGCACTTGCGGAAATCCGGCGAAAATCGCGGAGAGCGACCGCACCCGGGCCACCCAGCCCGCCTTATCCAGCGCTTCCTCCGGGACCGCCTCCAGGTAGTGCGTTGGCGCGGCGTGCGCAAAATCGGCGAGGGGTTCGCCTGCCGACATGTTCTTCAGCGCGGCCCGCTTGCGCGCCAGCGCCTCAACCGCGGCCTTGTACGATTGATCCGTGGCCAGCCAGAGATACCGCCGCAGTACGGTGTAGGAATCTTCCAAGGGGAAACGGTCGATGTCGTAACGGCTGCCGAAACTGGCCCCGCTCCCGACATAGTTGGTGTTGTCGAACTGGTAGCTCCCCACGCGCAACTGGACGCGCGGCACGCGAAACCGTGACTCCGTCTTGCCAATGATTCCGCCCAGGCTCGCCACGGCGCCAAAACTCTCGCCATCCTCGACGGTGTAAGAAATGAAGTACGGCTTTTCGAGATGAACCGAATCGAGCCCCTGTGAGTGCTGGAGTTCATCGTGCATGGCCTTGAGGACGGCGCCGGAATCGTCGGCTCCGAACACGGCCGTGCTCACCACCAGCAATGCGACTGTTCGCCAATACATAACGCAATGATATCTTGTCAGCCATGCTTCGTTCGCTCTACCGCATTCCCGCAGCGCGGGGCAACCGCGGTTTTGGCGGGAGACCCGCGGCTTTTTCCAGACGAACCCGAACGGCTGCAGGTCCCCGCACACTATGCGTGGCCTTCGCTACATCGGTCGATTCGACGTCCATCGTAGGGGCCAGGCATGCCTCGCCTTCGTTCGCGTCGGTTTCGAAAATCGCCGGTCGGTAGATGTTCGCCAGCAACGGTGAAATCACCGCTCCCTGCGGAGTTCCTACCTTTGACTCTGACCATTCGCCTTCCTCGCTCACCCCCGCCTTCAGCCATTTATGGATGAGACGGTGGATCCGCGAGTCGGCCACGCGATGCTGAATAAACTTCTCCGTCCACTCGTGGCTCATGTTATCGAAGAACCCTCGAAT
>Ga0208696_1000021_pt1 | contig 165152 bp, 145 predicted proteins | sample Sb_taG_9_FD_187711 | JGI IMG/M metagenome (GOLD analysis project Ga0208696, IMG submission 187711) | Peat soil microbial communities from Weissenstadt, Germany - Sb_50d_b_LC metaG (SPAdes) (version 2) | ecosystem: Environmental > Terrestrial > Soil > Wetlands > Peat | place: Germany... | reverse complement strand
GGTATCGGCTCGGTTCATTGTAACTGAGGTTCGGCTGGCCTCTTCCCTCGCCAGTACCTGCGATCACTTGCCCGATCGTTTCGCTTCCGCCGCGGCGCGCTGGCGCAACTTTGCCATAGTGGCGGCGGACGGATCCTTGCGCTTGCCGCTCTTCGCCCGCCGTTTGGTCTTGGTGACGTAGTGGTTTTGAGACATGCTCGGTTCGCCTCCTGAATGTTGGTTCGTAAGTGCCAGAGTGGTGCGTTGGTCCGTAGTCGCTGGCTCAGCTTTTCATTGTAACCGAGGGCTCAGGTCGCGAGCGGCGAGCGGAAGGAAATCCAATTGGGCATGGGACTGAAGACTGACGACTGACGACCAACAGCCATCGACTAACGACTATTTGTACAGCCCCATCTTCCGGATGTACTCCGCGACTGCGGGATCGACAAAGCGGCCCAGGGCCTTGCCCCCGGCCGCTGCGGAACGGATCGCGGTGGCCGCTGCCGGCTGATTCAAATTTCCCATGAGATGAATGCTGGCCCCTTTGAGCATCAGATCGCCAGTCGCCGCTTGTTTGTGAAATGGCCTGGTCACCTCCGGACGCGGGCGCAGGCTTTCGGGCAGAGCGTTCGCCACGTCGGCCAGCGAATATCCCGGCCGGCTGGCGACAATGAATTCGCACTCGCGAAACAGCGCTTCGGCCTCATGCCACGTGGCGATGTCGGCGAAGGCGTCCATTCCGATCAGCAGAAACAGCTTGTCGCTGGCCTTCAGCGATTCCTTCAGCCGTCGGAGGGTATCGATTGTGTAGTTCGGCCCGGCCTGCCGGTTCTTGTAAGCGCTGGAATCGCGGTTATCCGGAGCCTCCAGCAGCGAGGGCAGGAACGCTTTTTCCTGCGCCGTGGCCAGAGTCAGCATGGCAAACCGGTGGAGAAAGGGCGTGAGCGGATGCTTCTGTTTGTGCGGCGGAATATTCGCCGGGACGAAGTAAACACGATGCAGTTTGTAGTGCTCGAGCGCCGCTCGCGCCAGCGCCAGATGTCCGCGATGGACCGGGTCGAAAGTCCCGCCAAAGAGTCCGATATTCATGAGACGTCCTTGCCCGCCTAGTGTCCAGATTCGCGGTCCCGGATGCAAGCCCGAACTGCTTGTCATTGTCCCAAGGGACACTGTCCCGAAGGCCGAGGAGCCACCTGGAAAAGAGGAACCAACCTGATTACCGGTACGACCCCTTCTCCGACGCAAAATGAACTCCTGTAACTATCACGTTTCCCGTTTCGGAACTAGGATCGTCACATGCGAGGAACCCTCCCCCTACTTCGCATCGCACCCGCTCGCGCCCCCATTCTGCGCTATGGGGTGGCGGTGCTGAGCACCGCGCTGGCCCTGATTCCCACGGTCATGCTGGCCGACGTGTCGGAAAGCCGCCTGGCCATATTCGGCGTCGCGGTCATGATGAGCGCCTGGTATGGCGGCTGGAAGCCTGGGCTGGTCGCCACTGCCTTCGCCCTTACTGTGAGCGCCTATTTTTCGCTGGCGGGCGAGCACAGCCCGGCACAATTGCGTATCGCCATTGTCCGCCTCTCACTGTTCTTTTTCATCGCCATGCTGATCTGCTGGCTCAACGGCGCCCTGCGCGCGGCACAGGAAAATCTGCGGCGCTCTGAACTGAATTTCCGGTCGCTGGTGACGAATGCTCCCTACGGCATCTGCCGCTGTGATTCCACCGGCAAGATTCTCGACGTCAATCCAGCGCTCGTCGAAACGCTGGGCTATTCATCCGCCAACGAACTGATCGGCCAGCATATCTACTCTCTCTACGCCGACACCGACCGCTGGTTCGACCTGGCCGACTTCTTCCGTTCGGCCACTCCGTTCAAGGGCCTGGGTGCGGAGTGGAAGCGGAAGAATGGTTCGACCACGGCGGTTCGCGTCTCCGGACGCTCGGTGACCAACGGGCGTGAAAGCGGAGTGGTGTTCGAGCTTTTTACCGAAGACGTCACGGAACGCCGCGTTCTCGAACAGCAACTTCGACAGTCGCAGAAGATGGAAGCCGTGGGTCGCCTCGCCGGCGGCATTGCGCATGACTTCAACAACCTGCTGATGGTGATCTCCGGTTACTCGGAATTTCTGCTCGAGCGTTTGGGCGCCGAACCGCAACTGCGCGGCCCGGCCCAGGAGATCGCCAGCGCCGCCGAGCGCGCTTCATCATTGACCCGCCAGTTGCTGGCTTTCAGCCGCAAGCAGATGCTCGCACCCCGCATCGTCAATCTCAATGATGTGGCTGGCGAGAACCTGAAGATGCTGACCCGCATGATCGGCGAAGACATCGACCTGGTGATGGTTCCGGGACAGAATCTCTGGGCGGTACGGGCGGATGCCGGTCAAATTGACCAGGTCATTATGAACCTCGCAGTGAACGCCCGGGACGCGATGCCCTCCGGAGGAAAGCTGACGATCGAAACCTCCAACGTGACCCTCGACGAAGACTACGTCCGCATCCACGCTCCGCTGCGCCCGGGAGAGTACGTGATGATCGCCATCAGCGACACCGGCGCCGGCATGGACGCCGAAACCCAGTCGCACATCTTCGAGCCCTTCTTCACCACCAAGGGAACCAAAGGCACCGGCCTCGGCCTGTCGACGGTTTACGGCATCATCAAGCAGAGCGGGGGGTATATCTGGGTTTATAGCGAACTGGATAAGGGAACCACGTTCAAGATCTACCTGCCGCGCGTTGTGGCCGCAGGCGAGCCCGCCGCGCAGGTGGTCGAGCCGGTCGAGATTTCCAAGGCCGAGCCCGGCACGGAAACCATTCTTGTGGTCGAAGACGAGGCCAACCTGCGCTACCTTGCCCGCCAGTTCCTGGAGAAGCAGGGTTACAAAGTGATCGAAGCCGCCGACGGCGCCGTCGCCATGCAGATCGCCGTGGCCCACGAGGGAATGATCCACCTGCTGCTCACCGACGTCATCATGCCCGGCATGAATGGACGCGAACTGGCGCAGAGGATTTCCGAGATTCGTCCCAACATAAAGATTTTGTACATGTCCGGTTACACCGAAAACGTGGTTGGACACAACGGCATGCTGGACGCGGGCGTGCGCCTGCTCCAGAAGCCCTTCAACCTTCGCGACCTGAGAAGCAAAGTGCGCGAAGTGCTCGATGCAAGCCCAACTCCCCCGGAGGTCGCTATGTCCGCACAGTTCGCCGAACCCAGCCGTGCCGTGATGTCGCGGGAAAACCCGCCCTCGCGCGCGCAACGATTCCACCTGCACTTGCCTTTGCGTTATCGCCGGCTCGGCGAAAACAAGTGGCACGAAGGCAAAACCGAAAACATCAGCCGCTCCGGAATGTTGTTCCAGGGCGACGAAATCCTGCAGCCCAGCTCGCAACTGGAAATCAACCTCGTGCTCCCAGCCGAGATCGCCGGCCTGTCCTCGACGGAAGTGGTTTGCCGGGGAGAAGTCGTGCGTACGGTTGAGCCCCAAGGCACTACGCTCAACTCCGCGCTGGCCGCACGCATCCTGCAGTATCACTTCCAGCACGGCCCGCTTCCCAGGGCATAGCTTTTATAAACTGGTTCCGTGGGTAGGTTTTTATCTTTCATGTCCGTGAAAAAGGCGGCCCAATCGGGCCGCCTTTGGTTTCCCTGGCGATCGCTGCAGGTTCCTTTGCGTCCTTTGTTGGCTAAGGTTTTCCTTCGACCGCCTGTAAATCCTTCTCGCGCAATTCCTGCACTTCTTCCGCCATCGCGTATTTCAATTCCTCGATCCCCTTGCCGGTCACGGCAGAGATTTCGTAGAGTTTCAGTTTTTTCTTCTTGCAATATTTCTTGAGCGCCGCCAGCTTGTCCTTGTTGACCGCATCGATCTTCGACGCGACCATGAGCATCGGCTTCTCCTCGAGGTGTGCACCGAAGCTGCCGAGTTCCCCCAGAATCACTTCAACATCCTTGGCCACGTCTTCGCGTCCGCTGGAGTCGGAAACATCCACCAGATGCACCAGCAGCCGCGTGCGCTCGATGTGCCGCAGAAACTGCGTCCCCAGCCCGGAGCCGGTGTGCGCGCCTTCGATCAAGCCGGGAATATCCGCGACCACGAAGCTAACTTCGTTCTTTGCGTCGCCCATCGCCACCACTCCCAGGTTCGGTTCGAGCGTGGTGAACGGATAGTCGGCAATCTTCGGCCGCGCCGCTGAGATGCGCGAGATCAGCGTGGACTTGCCGACGTTCGGATATCCCACCAGCCCGACATCGGCGAGCAGCTTGAGTTCCAGGCGATAGCTGCGTTCCTCCCCGGGCCGCCCCGCTTCGTGCTCCCGCGGCGCCTGATGCACCGACGTGGCAAAGCGCGCATTCCCGCGACCGCCGCGCCCTCCGCGCGCGATCACGATGCGCTGATCGGGCCCGGAGAAGTCGAAGACCTTCTCTCCGGTCTCATCGTCGTACACGATGGTCCCGACCGGAACCTTCAACATGACGTCGCCGCCTTCGCGCCCCGTCTTGTTCGAGCCTTCGCCATGACGCCCGCGTTCAGCCTTGTATTCCGGATTGAAGCGAAAATGCACCAGCGTGTTGTGCCGTTCGCTCGATTCCATGACCACGTCGCCGCCGTTGCCTCCATCACCGCCCGAGGGCCCGCCGCGCGGCACAAATTTCTCCCGCCGGAAGGCCATACAGCCGTTCCCGCCATCGCCAGCTTTTACGCGAATTTTCGCTTCATCGATGAACATGGTTCAAGAAACGGATGCTGTGCATAGAACCACTGTCATCCCGAGCGCAGCGAGGGACCTGGGTTCTTGCTCGCACGATCAGAGTTGTCGCCCCGAGCAAATACCGAGATCCCTCGCTTTTGCTCGGGATGACAACGGAGTGCGGGATGGCAATAGAATCGCTTTTCAAATCAAAAAGCCTCGTCCCGAAGGCGAGGCTGTGTGGCGCGGGCGCTCTCGCCCGCGAGCCTTCCAGCAAAAAAACTACTTCACTTCGACCGGCTCGACCATCACAAACCGCCCCATCGAGCCCTTGTTCTCGAACTTGATGCGGCCCGTGATCTTGGCAAAAAGCGTGTCGTCTTTGCCGCGGCCGACATTTAGCCCTGGTTTCACGCGCGTGCCACGCTGCCGCACGATGATCGTTCCGCCGGGCACGAGCTGCCCGCCGAATGCCTTGAATCCAAGCCGCTGCGAATTCGAATCGCGGCCATTTCGTGAAGTGCCTTGCCCTTTTTTATGCGCCATAGAAAACCCAGTGGCCAGTTGCCAATAACACATTGTAGGGACAGCCGCCCTCGGCTGTCCGCCGGGCGCAGCCCGGCCCCGGACCCTACTTCTTCTTCGGTGCGGCTTTCTTCACGGCCTTCTTCGGAGCAGCCTTTTTCTTGGCCGCGCTCTTTGCCGCCTTCGTTTCCGCTTCGGGTGCTTCCGCCTCGGCGGCCTTCACCTTTCTCGGTTTCGCTTCCTTCTTGGGAAGGTCCGGCGCCTTGAAGCTTTGCCCGCCAAACGCGATTTCAGAAATGCGCACCGCGGTGAACGCCTGGCGATGCCCGCGCAGCTTCTTGTACTGCTTCTTGCGCTTGTAATGAAACACCAGGATCTTCGCGCTCCGGCCTTCTTCGACCACGTGGCCGACCACACGCGCGTCGGATTCCTTCGCTACCTGGCCCTGCTCGCCGGAAACCGCCAGCACCGGGAACTCCACCTGACCGTCGGTGCCGGTGCCCAGCTTCTCCACTCGAATCACATCGCCGGGCGCCACCCGGTACTGCTTCCCACCGGCGCGGATAACCGCGTACATACGTCAGCCTCCATCAAAATGTCGTGCGCTTCAGCCCGCAACCTGGGCTTGCAAAGCGAAACTCTGCGGCCGGAATCCGGAGCACACACGGACGCAACGAACGGGCCGGCTGCTTTTCCTGTGCTTGCTGTGTTTTCCCCCCGGCGCTTCAGCAGCCAGGGCAGGCGTCCCCAGAACGGGTCGGCGAGTACAGGCAAACTCAACTATTTTATCGTGTAGTGTAGAAATCGGTCAAACAAAAGAGCAGTGGCCAGTGATGAGTTGCCAGTAATCAGTTGCCAGTGGTCAGTTTCTGGTGCGGCGGTCTGACCACTGATTACTGACCACTAATCACTGACCACTGGGTTTCACCTACTCTGCCATCTTCGCCACATGCACGTCGAAACCGGTCTTCGGCAGCAGCGAGGTCAGCGAGAACGCCTTGAATCCATCGCCGGTCACCTCCGTGTGACGATAGATTCCCGGCTCGCTCTCGATCGTCTCCCGGCGCCCTTCCATATCTTCGAGGAAAGCCTGCGCGCGGCTGGCGCTCACATCCACATCTTTCGCGCGGGTCACAACGGCCTCCGACGCATACGAGCGCACCAGCTTGGGCCAGTACTTCGCCAGCAGATCCGTGCTGGCAAACACGTCGGCCCAAATGATGCGCCCGTTCACCGCTACCACCACCCCTACGGCATGCCGGTCGCGCAATTGCCCGATCAGGCTCTGATAGTTCTGCTCGATCGGCTTGGCCACCGCGTCCACTTGCTTCTTGACGTCCTCGTTCTCCATCACTTTGGCGTAGGACGAGGTCCCGGAGATTTCAGTTGCCACCCTGGGGGATTCGGCCGTCACCTCGACCGTCTGCATCGCCGACTGTTGTTTGCGAACCTCCGCCCAAACCTGGTTCTGATCCTTGTCGGCCATGGCCCTGGCGCGCACCGAAGGCTGCGCCATCATCGCCATCGGAGGCGTTGCTTTTGCTCCGCCCACGGCTCCGTACATCGCCTCCGACGCTCCGAAATGTTCGCTGGTCGCGACCCATCGTCCGGGCTCGACGCAGAACACATTCAAATCCACCGGATCGCTCTCCGGCGGAACAATGCGGTCTTTCCCAATCACGCGATCCTGCTTGCCTCCGGTAACGATTTCTCCCGCCAGCAGCAGCAGCGGCCGCTTCGAATTGTTCACCAGCACCAGCCGATTTACTTCCGCCCCATCGTGATGCGACTGCGGCACGCCCTGCCTGCGAATCAATCCCTGCACCTGGCCTGCTTCCGTAACCACCACTTCGCCAGACCGCAACCCTTCATCCAATGTCAAAAAATCGCTGGTCGGATAGGTCTTGGAAGCGACCACCGGAAACACGGTCAAATTGCCATGCCGGATCGGGTCCAGCACCTTGTACCCTGACACCGTGGTCGTCTCACCCGCCCGCGCCGGCCGCTGGTCCGCCACCACCAGCCCGGCCACAATCACCAGCGCCACCACTCCCAAAAAGACTTTCGGACTCATAGCCGCCCCTCCAGGCGAACGCATAGAGACACCCCACGTTCCGCGTCCCCGTTGCCAAACGTGGGGTCTCGTGTTGCGAGCTACGCTCGCGACGCTACATCGCCTTTCGAGGAGAGAACGAAAATATCCGCTCCGCTTGCGGCCAAAATTCACACTCCGCACGTCTAATAAATTGGTAGCATCAGACCAGTCGCGAAGCGACGGCATTCATTAGCCCGGGGCGTAAGCCCCGGGTCAGCCAGAAAGTGGACGCGAGTCCCGAAGGGACGGCACTGATTTTTCAAATGCAGTAATTGACGATTCAAAGAAAATAACTTCGCGAAGAAAAACTCCGCTCGCCGATGAGCTCGACACAACCCATCTCCGCCGTGCAGTCCGTGGTGAACGATCTGCTGGCGGAGCTTCACGCCAAAAGCGGCTGCGAGAAGATCGGGCTCACGCGCGAATCCTTCGCCGCGATCCTGTACGAGGTCGGCGCAAAACACGCCACGCCCGCGACTTCCGAAACCGAGATTCGAACGTTTTTCGTAAGTCTCCGCGTCGACGAACTCGCGCTCGCCCGCGCCTGCGCCGACGGCAACAACACCGCCTGGGAAATTTTCCTGACTCGCTACCGCGAGAAACTTTATCTCTCCGCCCTGCGCATTGCCCGCGAAGATTCCGCCGCCCGCGAACTCGCCGACACGCTCTACGCCGACCTCTACGGGACTACCACCCGCGCCGGCCAGCGCGTCTCGAAACTCTCTTCTTACTCCGGCCGCGGATCGCTCGAAGGCTGGCTGCGCACCGTCCTGTCGCAGGAGTACGTAAACCGCTATCGCCGCACCAAGCGCCTGGTCAGCCTCGACGAAGAATCCGAAGAAGGCGCCCAGTTCCAGGCTCCCGATCCCCAGCCTGCTCCACCGGCTGATCCTCGCCTCGCTCAGGCCACCGATGAGGCTCTCGCCTTCCTTTCCGGCGAAGACCGGCTGGTGCTAAGCGCGTATTACCTCGATGGGCGTACTCTGGCCGAAATAGCCCGTATGTTGGGTGTCCACGAGTCCACCATCAGCCGTAAACTCGACAAGCTGGCTAAGGCCTTGCGCAAGCATATCTTAGCGAGCCTAACTGGCCGCGGCATGTCCCGTCGCCAGGCCGAGGAGGCCCTCGAAACCGATGTTCGGGACCTGCAGCTGGATATTCGCCGCAGCCTGACGCAAGAACCTGCACCACCGGCGTTCTCTGAGAAGAGAGCAGAGGCCCGGGTCCGCGATGGTCCGGGTTGAAGCCGAAAGCAGTGAGCCAGGAGCCATGAGCTAAGAGTTAGAAGCCAAAATGCAACACCTCCCCAAAATCGTGCGCGAGCGCTTGCAGGCCGGAGTGTCTCTGGCCAACGACTCTCTGGCCAACCATCCGGACGCGAACGTGCTGGTCGCATTCACCGAGAAGGCCCTCCCCCATCTCGAACGCGACATCGTGCTCGAGCATTTGGCCCGTTGCGACGATTGTCGCGATGTCGTAGCTCTGGCGCTACCAGAGGCGGAAGTAATGCAGGCAGGTGTCAGCCCCTCCCCCAGCCGCTGGCTGACTTGGCCTGCTCTGCGCTGGGGATTTGCCACGGCCGGAGTCCTCGCCATCGCCTCGATCGGAGTCTTGCAACACCAGCGAACCGCTCGGCGCGAAATGGTCGCCAAGCTGTCCCCTCGCAGTGAGACTGCTGCGACTTACAACCGACCGCAGGAGCCTTCGTCCTTGCCTCAGAACGCGATGCGGGACAAGAACGATAGGAACGGTGCGGCCTCCGCTGCTGCTCCGGCAAGTTCGCAGCCGGGCACTACCGCGTCGGGCGAACCGACGGAGATGGCCCGCCGGGACGCTCCGCCGGCTGCAGTGCATCAGCTGCCTGTCGTCAACGGTATGGTAAGCCCCGCTTTCCACGGTTCCGCCTCGCGTGGTGGTCCTGCCGTGGCAGGGCAGCAATTGGCGCAGGAACAAAGACAACGGCAGCTACCTTTGGGCGCCGAGAAGCAACAGGCGACGGACATGGCCTCGAACCTGAGGATGCCCCCGGCCCCGCAAGCCGCCCCGCAAACCCTGGACCACTCAGCGGCGGCATCCTCGGCGACCGGTGTCGAGATTCAGGGTGAGGAGAACGACTATGCCTCGGGCGCCGTGGGCAAAGCGAAGCCTCCGAGTGCGGAGGTGGCGGCCAACAACGGCCCCGACCAGCCATCGGTCCGAAGACTCAATGTCCGGACCATGCCTGGGCAGATCGGTGGTTTGGTAGTCGATCCGACCGGAGCGGTGTTGCCCAACGCGCGCATCACGATCACTCCCTCCAACCCGGGAGCGACCACTACGGCTGTAACCAACTCGCAGGGGGTATGGACGGTTCCTGGCCTTCCCTCGGGAGACTACAAAGCCGAGGCACAGGCGCAAGGTTTCAAGGAGCTCGCATTCAACTTTAGCTACGACGCCAAGCAGCCCGCGATGTACAGTCTCACGCTCAGCCCCGGGAGTGTCTCAGAAACGGTCGAGGTCGCGTCGGCGCAACCCACAGTGCAGACGGACTCAGCGGCGGTCGGCAACGTGGTCGGCGGTAGCCAAGTCCAGCAGCTTCCGATCCAGGGGCGCAACGTCATGCAGCTGGCCTCGCTTGCACCCGGAACTGCGGCACAAACGAACGCGCGCTGGAACATCACTCCTGCGGGAACTCTGCAGCGTTCTTCCGATCAAGGCGCTACTTGGGCGGATGTGGATGTGACCGCGAACGCCGCCGGCGCATCGAGCCTTGCTCTCGCGGCCAAGGCCTACACTGCTAAAACCACCGAGGCGAAGAAAGCTGCGGCACAGCCCGCGGCGACTCCTGTCTTCCGAGCTGTCGCTGCCAATGGTGCGGACGTGTGGGCCGGCGGTTCCGGAGGCGCTCTCTATCATTCCTTCGATGGCGGCGACCACTGGACGCGCGTCGTGCCTTACGCCGCCGGCGTGGCCCTGACCGGCGACATCGTGAGCCTGGAATTTTCCGACGCCCAGCATGGCAGAGTCTCCACCAGTTCCTCCGAGGTCTGGACCACCGCCAACGACGGCACCACCTGGCAGAAGCAATAGCTAAATTGCAGACCCCGTTGCCGACCCGCCGTCGCCGAACTATCGTTGCGGGACCATCATTGCCGGACCATCATTGCAGGCCCATCGTTGCAGACCCATCGTTGCAGACGCATCGCAATCGAGCGATTCGTATCAGGGCCCGTATTCATGCGTGCCGCGGCAAGGCGCGACACCAAGGCGCCTTCAGGCGCGGGCCGAAAACGGGGATGGCGATCCCTCGCAACCCATTACCAAAGTGACGTTTACACAACATGAGAGGAAACTTAACATGCATCTCGTGGTTGGCAGTTCTGGGGGAGGGCTGCCGAGGCGTCCTGGGCTGAAAAGTCGAGGGCGCTTTTCTTTTGCCCCGCGTTCCACCTCCCGCCTATTTTTCGCCGACCAGGGAACCTTTCTCCTCCTCGCCGCATTACACAGGCATGAAAGAGATTCGACGTCCGGCCAGGGATCGCGACCATGACCAGCGATGAAGCCCTGATGCTGGAATTCCAGGCGGGATCACGGCCAGCGTTCGACGAACTCTTCGCCCGCTACCACGAGCCGCTTTCGGGTTTCTTTCGCCGTCGGTTGAGCAACCGCGAGCGCGCCGAAGACCTCGCGCAGGAAACTTTTCTGGCCGTGATTCGAGCCGCCTCCCGCTACGAGCCGCGGGCGCTGGTCCGAACCTACCTGTACGGCATTGCGCTGAAGTTGGTAGCTGCAGAGCGGCGGAAACAGGCTCGAGATGGGCCGGCCGCGGAATTCGCCGCCGAGCCTTCCGCCCAAAGCGCGCCCGACGTCGTCATGTGGGTGCGACAGGCTTTGCAGAAGCTCGATGCCACGGAGCGCGAAATCGTCATGCTGCGCGAGTATGAACAACTTAGCTATGCCGAGATTGGCGACTTGTTGCGGATTCCGGTGAACACGGTTCGCTCCCGGCTATTCCGCGCGCGTTTAGCTCTGAAAAATCACCTGCAGGCGCAGCCCAGCCAGCCCTTGCGAATGAGACCCCTGGGCCATACCAGAATCGACGAGGCACGCCATGACCACTGAGCATCCCATTCAACCCGACGAACTCATGGCCTACCTCGACGGCGAATTGCCCACGGATCGCGCCAGCGCAGCCGTGGCGCATCTGGAGCGTTGTCCCGACTGCCAGGCCTTTGCCGCCGAGCTGCGGGACATCTCTCGTCAACTGCTGACCTGGGAACTGGAGCCGCCCGACGCGCAAATGCCGGCAAGGCTTGCTACGGCGCTGAAGGAGCGGCAGCCCGAACAGGAAGCGGTCAAACCAGGATCGCACCCGTTCCTTGGCCGAGTGATGCGACGCCGCTGGGCCTTCGCGGCTGCCTTCGCAGTCGTGTGCTTGGTTGTGGGATTGGGCATCAAGTTCACTATCCCCACCTATAACTACACGCCGGAAAAAATAACGACCCGCCTCATCGAACCTGGAGGTGGTGGTGGCGGCTACGCCGCAAAGACACAGTCCCGCATTCCCGCAAAGAATCGACTCACGCCGGACTCGAATGGCCTTTTCCACGGGCAGGGCGACCACGCCGAGAACTCCTTCCCCACGGACTCCCTCGACGGGCTGGAGCCTTCGTACGCAGCGCCTCAGACTTCCGGCCCCATGATCGTGCGCACCGCTGGCATCACGATCACGACCAAGGATTTCGACGGAGCCCGCGCGGCCCTCGACCAGATCCTTAAGCGGCATCGCGGCTACGTTGGCGAGATGAACGTCAGCACTCCCACCGGCTCCGGTCGCAGCGTCACCGCGACCCTGCGCGTCCCCGCCGATCAGCTCGACACCGCGATGGCAGACCTGCGCAAGCTGGGCCGCGTCGAGTCCGAGTCGCAAAGCGGGCAGGAAGTGACGGCACAGTACGTCGACTTGCAGGCACGGCTCGCCAACGCCCGCAATACCGAGCAACGGCTCACCGATTTGCTTCGCCAACGCACCGGCAAACTCTCCGACGTGCTCGCGGTCGAGACCGAGATTGGCCGCGTTCGCGGAGAAATCGAAAGCATGGAGGCGGAACGCAAGAATCTCGCCGGTCAGGTCGATTTCGCGACCATCAACGCGACCGTCGGCGAGGACTACAAAGCCGAGCTGCAGGTCGTCCCGGTTTCCACCTCCACGCGGATTCGCAACGCCGCGGTCGACGGATATCGCGCCATGGTCGATGGTGCGATTGGCGTCGTGCTCTTTCTGTTCTCCTACGGACCGAGCCTGCTGCTGTGGGGAGCGATCCTGTTCTTTCCGGCGCGGTTCGCGTGGCGTAGAGTTCGGCAGTTGGGTGGGAAAATCTCTGACTAACACTACTGCGACTGACACTACTGCGCCCGCCGGCAGTCGGCGCAATAGCCGCCGATCTCCAGCCGCGAAACGAGCACGCGGAAGCGGCAGTCCTTCTCCACCTGCTGCTTGAGCTTGTCGAATTCGTCGCTCACGAATTCCATGATCTTGCCGCAACGCAGGCAGGCCATGTGGATGTGGTCGCGTCCCAGCTTGCGCTCATAGTAGTGTCCCTCGCCGTTGATGTGCATCAGGTCGAGTTCGTCGATCAGCCCCTGCCGTTTCAGCAGACGCAATGTGCGGTAGACCGTGCTGCGGTCAACGCTGGCGTCGAGCCGCTGCGCTTTGCGAAGAATCTGGCTGGCGTCCAGGTGCTTGCTGGCCGTCTCCATCACGCTCAGAATGGCGCGCCGCTGCTCGGTCATGCGGATTCCACGCTCGGCAAGATGGGCCTGCAGGCGGCCGGGGACTTCGGTCTGGGGTAAGGGCATTAACGACTCCTCGTTTATGACCACTAGCTTGTCGCAACTGGTCGCAATCCGGGTGCGACGAATTCTTTCGCAAAAAGTTGCCCGCTGCCGACACCTTCCGGCACAATCACCACTGTACTCGTAGTTGCGACTGAGTTGCAACTAGAGCGCAAGAGGGCGGGCATCAATTTGAACTTTCTCCTGCAGTTTGATGGCGTCATCCTGAGCGAAGCCGTTTTTCAGGCGAAGCTTTTCGCCGCTGCGCTTGTCGTGTTGGCACTCCTCGCCGCCGCTATCAGCCTTCCGGCCCACGCTCAGGAGAGCCCCTACATCGTCACTTACGACCACTATCTCGAAGAGCCCGGCAGCCTCGAGGTCGAGTACTTCTCTACTTTCGGCACGCAGCGCGGGGGCAACGATTTTCACGCCTTCTGGACCGAGTTCGAATACGGCGCCACCGCCTGGTGGACCACCGAGTTTTACATCGACGGCCAGACCACTTTCGGCGACAGCACGCTCTTCACCGGCTTCCGCTGGGAGAATCGCTTTCGCCTGCTCCAGCGCGAACACCTCATCAATCCCGTGCTCTACCTCGAATACGAACAGATCAGCGGCGCCGACAAGATCCTGAAAGAGGTCGAAGGCCACGACGGCGAATCCGACTATGCCGTGCCTAATGCTCTTGCCCGCCAGGAACACAATCACGAACTCGAGTTCAAGCTGCTGCTCTCCAGTACGCGCAACGGCTGGAACATCGCGCTCAATCCACTGGCCGCCAAAAACCTCAGCGGCGGCAACCCGTGGGAGTTCGGCTACGCTCTCGGCGCCAGCCGCCCCCTCGCGCTGAAGGCTTCGGCCAATCGCTGCAATTTCTGCCCCGAGAATTTCATCGCCGGGGTGGAGATGTACGGGGGTCTCGGCACACGCTACAACTTCGGTTTGCCCAACACGTCGCACTACCTCGCCCCGGTCGTCGCCTGGAATCTCCCCTCCGATTGGACCCTGCGCCTGTCGCCCGGCTTCGGCCTGAACGACAACAGTCATCGCTTCCTGCTGCGCTGGGGACTGTCGCGCGAATTTTCCGGCCTCGGGGAAGCGATCAGCAGCCTGTTCGGAGGCCGGAAGCGATGAAATCACAAACCTCGACCACCCCAATCTCCTCGAACGCTGCGAGATATCTCTTGCCGTTTTCATTCGCAACGCTGGCGGTTCTGTTCGTGTTTTCCTTTCCCTCAGACGCGCAAACAAACGGCGTGCGGCAAAACGATGCGGACTATTCCGAGCTGAATCGAGCTCCGCGAAAAGCGATCCAGCGCCAGAACCCGCTGGAAAAAGATCCCGACGCCGTCCTCGCCGGCGCCAAGCTGTTCGGGCAACATTGCGCCGAGTGCCACGGCTCTGCGGCAGATGGCGGACACAAGGGACCCAGTCTGCGCGCCCCGGAAGTGCAACTGGCTTCGCCCGGTACGCTCTTCTGGCTGCTGACCAACGGAGTCGTCCGCCGCGGCATGCCCGTGTGGTCCAAACTTCCGGAGCCGCAGCGCTGGCAGATCGTCACCTACCTCAAATCACTCTCGCCGCCAGCCACTCCACAACCGGCTCAGGCCTCCCAGGTCCAACCGGCGCAGATCCGGTAGTCTGGCCCGGTTTTGCGACCTTCCCGCCTCCCCCAGCATCGAATTGTGGTGCTACCATACAGGTAGCTGGGCTCCCTTCAAGGGATGCACTCATAGTCAGATCGTCAGGCCCCGGCAGCGCCGCTCGATGCAGCGTCCGCCGAAAGCGCGACGTTTCACGAGGAGAGGAAAGAACTATGGCAGGCAACGGAATCGTCGAAGTCACAGATGCGAACTTCGACCAGGATGTTTTGAAATCGGACAAGCCCGTGCTGGTGGATTTCTGGGCAACATGGTGCGGCCCCTGCCGCGCCATTGCGCCAATCGTCGAAGAACTGGCCAGCGAGTTTCAGGGTAAGGTAAAAATCGGCAAGATGGATGTCGACTCCAACAGCGCCACTCCCATGCGCTACAAAGTCACCGGCATCCCCACGCTGCTGGTCTTCAAAGGCGGACAGGTCGTCGAACAACTCGTGGGCTACAAGCCCAAAGATGTCCTTGTCCAGGCCCTGAACAAGCACATCGGGTAATCAGCTTCTAGCTGTTAGCGGCTAGCTCCTAGCTAAAAAATACTAAGCACGCGGACTCAATCCGAGACGCGTGCTTTTTCTTTTGAGCCTTGGAGTGGGACCGGTGTTCGGCGGGTTAGCTAGAAGCTAGGAGCTAGCTTCAGTACTTCCTCAGCACGCCAATCACCCGCCCCTGCACTTCCACCGACGCCGCCGGCACAACAATCGGCTTCATCGTCGCATTCGACGGCTGCAGGCGGATATTGTCGCCCTCGCGGTAAAAGCGCTTCAGCGTGGCATCGTTCGAATCGATCAGCGCCACCACAATGTCCCCGTTGTGCGCCGTCTTGCTCTTCTCCACCAGCACGTAGTCGCCGTCGAGGATGGCTTCGTCCTGCATCGACTGCCCGCGCACTTCCAGCACAAACACTTCCTTCGAGCGTACGAAATCGGCCAGCGAAATCGTCTCAGGATTCTCGACCGCCTCGATCGGCTGGCCCGCCGCGATCCGCCCCACCAGCGGCAGCACCACCGCCGTGTTGACGCTCATCGCCTGCTTCAGCCGGCCTTTGGGAGGCAGCAGGTCGATCGACCGGCTGCGGTTGTAATCGCGCGTGAGCAGCCCTTTTTTCTCCAGGTTCGTGACGTGCTTGTGCACCGTCGCCAGCGACGACAACTCCATTCCCTTGGCAATTTCCTCGAATGAAGGCGAGTATCCGTGCTCCGCCACAAAGCGTGAGATGAAGTCGTACATTTCCCGCTGTCTGCGTGTGATGGCCATGCCCTCATTGTAGGCGAATATAAAGCGAAGTCAATAATTATGTAGGGACAGCCGTCCTCGGCTCTCCGGTCAAGCGAAGCCCGACAGCGCCAGAACTTGTTTTTCTGAGTCGTCATCCCGAATGCCCGCGCTTTTACCAGCGGGCGGAGGGATCTCGCGCGGATCGGAACATGGGTTGGATTCCGAGGAATAAGCCAGGAATAGCTAGCGGGTGCCCCATGTCTCGCATCTTTTGCGAGACGTGGGGATTTTCCTTAACCGCCGGAGTCGACTACGCCCTTTGCGCGCCGCCCAAGGCAGCTAGAGCCGCCACAATCTTCCCCGACCACAATGCAATCTCATCCTCGCGCAGCGTCCGTTCCGCCGACTGAAACGTAACGCGAAGTAATATCGAATATTTCCCCGCGCCAATCGACCCCCCGCGGAAAATCTCCACCGGCTTGAACTCGCGCAACTCCGCCACACCTGCGCCCTTAGCGGCCGCCGACATCTGTACGAACGAAACTTCGTCGGTAAACACGAACGAGAAATCCCGCTCCACCGCCGGATATTTCGCGAGCGTCGCAAACCGCACCGGCCGCAGTCCGCGCTTGTACAGCTGCTCGAAATCAAACTCCGCCAGGAACACATCCTGCCGCAGCTTGCGCGCCGCCGCCACCTCGGGATGAACCTGCCCGAACTGCGCCACCACCGCGCCATTGAGCCACGCTTGCGCCGACCTCCCAGGATGAAAATATTCCGCCGTCTCCCGGTCGAAGCTCGCCTCGCCCGCAAAGGCCGCCAACAGATTCTCCACATCACCCTTGAACCCGCGAAACGCCTCCGCCGCAGCCGCCTGCTCGCCCTTGCTCGCATCGAGCGCTCCGCCCGCCGGCAAAGCCGCCCGCACCGCCGCCGCCGTCGCGCCCAGGCACGCCCGCATCGGTTCGATGCGCTCGCCATCGCGCGTCTCGTACACGCTGCCCATCTCGAACAACCGCGCCTCCGCCACATCGCGATTCAAATTCCGCGCCAGCATATCGAGCATCCCGGGAACGAGCGAGGTGCGCATCACCGAAGCCTCTTCGCTCAACGGATTCTCCAACTCCAGCACCTTCGTCCCGGCAGAGAACTTCTCCGCATCGTCGTGCGAAATAAACGTCAGCGACAGCGCCTCGTTGTACCCCAGCGCCAGCGCCCGCCTGCGAAATGCCGCATCCACCGCGGCATGCGGCAGTTCTACCACCGCCCCGCTGTACGCCGGAAGCGTGCTCTCGAACTTGTCATACCCATGCAGCCGCGCGATTTCTTCGATCACATCAATCTCGCGCTCCACATCCAGACGCCAGCTGGGGATATGCACGCGGAACTGCTCATCGTCCTGCCCCTCCGGCACCAGGCTGAATCCAAGTCTTTTGAGCAGACGGAAAATCTGCCCCGCATCGAGACTCCCGCCCAAGATGCGCCGCACCTCTGACACATGCAGCAGCACGGGCGCCTGCTCCATGTGCTTCGAGACGACGTCGACCACATCGCCGGCCGGGTCGCCACCACCCGATTCCAGAATCATGCGCGCGACCAGATCGCACGACAACACCGTCGACTCGAAATCGGCCCCCCGCTCAAACCGGTGCGAAGCGTCCGTATGCAACGCATGCCGCCGAGATGCCTTGCGGACCGTGATCGGATCCCACCAGGCAGACTCGATCAAAATATTCCGAGTCTTCTCGGTAATCATCGTGTCGTAGCCGCCCATCACGCCCGCGAGGCCCACCGGCTTCTTGGCGTCGCAAACGACGAGATCTTCCGTGGTCAGCTTGCGCTCAACGCCATCGAGCGTTTTCAAGACCTCGCCTCTGCGCGCCTTGCGCACCACGATCTTCCCGCCGTCGAGCAGATCCAGATCGAAAACGTGGGTCGGCTTTCCGATCTCCCACAACACGTAATTGGTCGCATCGACGGCGTTCGAAATCGGCCGCTTCTCGAGTAGCTGCAACCGATGGGCAACCGTGTCCGGCGACGGCTTAACGCGCGTGTTGCGAATCACCCGCCCCGAGAATCGAGGGCAAAGTTCCGGCTCCTCGACGATGATGGGAAACGGTGCGTCGTGTGAGTCGGAAGGTCCAGTTCCGGTCTTACCCTTGGCCCGCCTTGAAAGGGCGCGGCTTCCAGCCGCGCCGTCAGACGCCTTATTGGACGCGGCTTTAGCCGCTGCGGGCAGCTGTGGCGCAATCGGTTTCAGCGGCAGATCATAGATCGCAGCCGCTTCCCGCGCCACCCCGTAATGATTCATCGCGTCCGGACGGTTCGTCCCAATCTCGACCTCAAACACGGTATCCGCGCCCAACCCTTCGATGCCCTCAATCGAAATCCCGACATCGGTCAAGTCGTGCGCAAGCTGACGATCGTCGACCGTGAGATCAACAAAGTCGCGAATCCATTGTGCAGAAAGTTTCATGAGAAGCTTCTAGCTCCTAGCTTCCAGCGGCTAGCCAACCGGCTCGCAATTGAGCTAGAAGCTAGCCGCCAGGAGCTAGAAACTGCTTTACCCAAACATCTCCAAGAACCTTACATCCCCCTGGAAGAACAGCTGCAGATCGTCCACCCCGTATTTCAGCAGCGCGAGCCGGTCCGTGCCCATGCCGAAAGCGAATCCCGAAACGCGCTTCGGGTCATACCCATTGTCCTTCACAAACTCGAACACGTTGGGATCGACCATGCCACAGCCGAGCACTTCGATCCATCCCGTCTGCTTGCAGGGCCGGCACGGGTCGGAGCCGCGCTTGCCGCTGCCTCCGCAGATAAAGCAGGTCACATACAATTCCGCGCTCGGCTCGGTGAACGGGAAGAACGACGGCCGGAAGTGCGTCTTCACGCTCGATCCGAACAGCGCTTTCATCGCATAGTCAAGCGTGCCCTTCAGGTCGCCGAAAGTAATGTTGGTGTCGACCGCGAGGCCTTCAATCTGATTGAACATCGGCGAATGGCTGGCGTCTGGCGGATCGTTGCGATGCACGACGCCGGGAATCACAATGCGGATCGGCGGCCGCATCTTCTCCATGGTCCGAATCTGAACCGGCGAAGTATGCGTGCGCAGCAGCAGCCGCTCGCGCTGCGGTTTCGCCCCCTGCCCCGCAATGAACAGCGTGTCTTGCGTATCCCGCGCCGGATGGTTCGGAGGAAAATTCAGCGCCTCGAAATTGTAGTAGTCGGTCTCTACGACCGGCCCTTCGGCGACGGAGTATCCGAGCTTCTGAAACACGCCGACAATCTCCCGCGAAGTTTTCAGAATCGGATGCTCGGCGCCGATCGGCCGCCGCGCGCCGGGAAGTGTGATGTCGACCGACTCTGTCGTCACGTCGTCGAAGACTTGAAGGGAGCGGATGGCATCTGACGACTGCCGGGCGATTAGATCCCGTTCCTTAACGAGTTGCTCAATCTGAGGTAGGTCGGTCTGTTTTACTTCATTTATCAACTGGCCGACATGCTTTTTGCGATCGGGTGGGGCATTCTTAAGCCAAAGATCGTTGAGGTGACCGAAAAGACCAGACTTCCGGCCCAGCCATCTGTCGCGAAACTTCCTAAGCAAGTCCTGTCGGACGGCTGGGGTCAGCGCCGGGTCACATACCTTAAGATCAATCTCGCTGCTTTCAGTCTTAAGGGCAAGACGAAAATGTGCGACTGCCTCATCCAACTCCCTCTCTGAATAGTCCGCTAACTTGGGAACGGTGTATGCCACGATGATCTGAACGCTCATAAAGGATTGTCATCCCGAGCGAAGCGAGGGACCTGGGTTCTCGCCGGCGCCGGCTGAACCCGAGGTTCCTCGGCGCTCTCTCCGCGCTGTGCGCGGCTGCGAGCGCTCGGAATGACAATACGTTAGGCTGACTGCTGAAAGCTGACGACTGAAAGCTGCCTACGCGGCCCCGATCGCGCCCTTCGCCTGTCCCGCCAGGCTGGCAAAACCCGCCGGATCGTTCACGGCCAGGTCCGCCAGAATCTTGCGGTCCAGTTCTACGCCCGCCTTTTTCAGCCCGTGGATGAACTGGTTATAGCTCATCCCGTTCAGCTTGGCAGCGGCGCCGATGCGCACGATCCATAGCGAGCGGAACTGCCGCTTGCGCTGCTTGCGCCCGGAGTAGGCAAACTTCAGCCCGCGCTCGACCGCTTCTTTGGCTGAGCGGTACAGTTTCGATTTTGTCAGGAAGTAACCGCTGGCGCGGTCAAGTATCTTCTTACGCTTGGCGCGGCGTTTGGTCCCGCGCTTTACACGAGGCATGACTTTCTCCTTTTTGCTTTCGTCTTATGGCGGCTGGAGGTAAGGAAGAATTCGCTGACCTCTTCACACGCCTGAGTCAATTGCCGATTGCATGATTGCCAATTTTCGATTGGAACCCGCCAGATCAATCGGCAATCGAAAATCGCAATTCGGCATTCTTCTCACTGGTACGGAATCATCCGCAGCACCTTGGCGAGATCGCCATCGCTCACCAAAGCCGACTTGCCGAGTTTCCGCTTGTTCTTCTTATCCTTCGACGTCAGGATGTGACGCAGTTTCGCGTGTCCCCGCTTCACCTTGCCCGTCGCCGTTTTCTTGAAGCGCTTGGCGGCGCCTTTGTGTGTTTTCAGTTTTGGCATAAGTCCTCAGGAGCAGCTGTCAGCTCTCGGCTGTCAGCTTTCAGCTTTCAGCTTTTTCGTGGTGCTCGCTTCTGATATCAGATACCGCCCAGACCAGGCTTGTCATTCCGAGCGGAGCGAGGAACCTGCTTCTTACTTCTCTGCGATGTAAACCAGTTACGACGCCGGCTTCGCCACCTGCACCGGCGCCACGTCCGGACTGGGCGCGCTCTGCACCGCGGGCCGCGGCTTCTCCGCCTTCTTGGGCACATCGACCTTCTTCGGCGCCAGGATCGCGTGCAGCGTGTTGCCCTCTTGCCGCGGACGAAACTCCACAATACTGTGCGCTTCCACGTCCTTGATCAACCGCTCCAGAATTTGCCGGCCCAGGCTGGTGCGCGTCATCTCGCGGCCGCGGAAAAAGATCGTCGCCTTGACCTTGTCCCCTTCGTCCAGGAAGCGCAACACGTGATTCTTCTTGGTCTCGTAATCGTGGTCGTCCACATTGATGCGGAACTTGACCTCTTTTACGGTGATCGTCTTCTGGTGCTTCTTGGCTTCGCGCTCTTTCTTTTCCTGCTGGTAGAGATACTTCCCATAATCCATGATGCGGCATACGGGAGGCTGCGCGGTGGGCGAAATCTCAACCAGGTCCAGATTCTTCTCGCGGGCTTTCTTGATCGCCTCGTAGGGCGGCAAGATGCCGAGCTGATTGCCTTCGTCGTCAATCACGCGAATTTCGCGCGCCCGAATGCGATCGTTGATGCGGATAAAACGCTTATCGATACCGTCCTCCGTGCTCTAAGCAACTGAGAATAAAAGATTATAGCACGAGGATTTCGGTCGAAAATCCATGTCCGAAATCCAGCTTTATCGGGAGTCGACAACCACAAAGGACACCAAGTCTCACGAAGATCCACATTCCCTTAGATTTCCTTCGCGTATCTTCGTTTCCTTCGCGGTGAAAATCGAAACCGGCGAGCGATTCCAGAAAGCTCGCTCGCCGGGCAATCGGAGGTCGGTTCGCGGCAGCTCCCTAGGAACGGATCTTGACCGTGCCGCCGCCAACCTTGAGCGCTTTGCTGATCGGCGTTCCGCCTTCCATGCCGCTACTCGACGAGTAGGTAACCAGATTGACCTGGTTCCCGGTTGGTACCCGGTATGCCGGGCTCATTCCGGGTCCCACCTGACCGCCAGGAAACACACCCGTCGGAGTCCAGGTAATCGTATACGCCGCATCGAAGTCGAACTGAAGCCAGCCGCCCTCCGGCATCGAAACTACCGTCTCGTTCGCGGGAGGGGCGGCGCTTACGATGGGGATCAACAACGGCGCCGGGATCTGAGGGTTGATGGTGACCTCAATGCTGTAAGGCCCTTGAGCGGCGTTGTCATTGAGGTTGATGACCATATAGTTTGTGGTGATCTGCGTCTTCTGCGGTGATTGTGCCGGGCTGGTCTGGTTGGGAGCGATCCTGGCGATATCGTTAAACACCGGGCCGTTGGCGCAGATGAAATGGATCCCTACCGGAAACGGCGCTGCGTTGTAGAAGCTGACCGTATCGGTATCGCCGGCCACCACGCCGGGAGAATCCGACTGGCCGCTGGCATTGATGTTGATGCGCTGAAGTTGGCCTAGAAAAGCTCTTGCGGTTGCCATGGTCTTGCCTCCTTTCGCTCTGGAATTGCTTGGGCCGGAATTACTTGGCTCGGACCGGAGATGCGGATCTGATAACAGACCTACAGAAAATGGTTCGCCTCAAGGTCAAAGCCCCATCCCGCGATAAATGGGGCTCATCCACGAGCTACGAGTTGATGTGAACCGTGCCATGCCCCGGCAGGTTCGTTTCTGGTGTGAGCGTATACTCCGCTTCCAGAACCGCGTTTCCCGACGATGCCCGCCACGCCGGCGTTAACCCGGGTCCGTACTTGCCCGACGGAAACGCGGTCGCCGGCGTCCACTCGATGTCGTACTCCACATCCAGGTCGAACTGGATCCAGCCATTGATCGGTATGGCGACTTCGTCCTCGTCCGGCGTGGACTGTGCGACCTCAATCAACAGCGGCGCCCCGACGTTCGGATTGCCGGCGACCTCAACGCTGAACGGCCCCGTGGTGGGAAAGTGGCTGCTGCTGATTTGATAGTCGGTCGTAATCTGATTCTTCAGTGGCCTCTGCGCCGTGCTCGTCTTGTTGGGGCCTAAGTTGTTGATATCGTCGAACACGGGACCGTTTGCACAGATGAAGTGGATCGAGACGGTGTACGGCGACAAGTTGTAGAAGGCAAGCGTGTCGGTGTTTGACATCACCAGGCCGGGGGAATCCGGTTCCCCGCTGGCGTTGATGTCGATTCGCTGCGCTACGAGTGGGAAGTGGTGCCGCTGCCATAGGTTGTCTCCTGTCGAACTGAATTATTTGGGACTGGGCCGGAACTTCGGATCCGCTAACAGACTCTGGAAAAACTGATCATTCTGCAGCGCTTGTAAAGAATAGCCCTTTTGCAGGCTTTTTTCGATGTATTGCAACGCGCGCGGGCGGTCGCCCAGCCTCTCATAAATCTCGCCCACCGAGCCCAGGGTATAAGGATCATCCGGTGAAAGCGCCAGCGCGGTCTGGGCGCAGGCTAGAGCCTTTTCACTCTGCTTCTTTCTGGCGTACACAATGCCCAGCCGGTACTGCACCGCCGCGTCCCGCGGGCTCGATTTCGCCGCCTGCTCAAGCAGCGCCTGCTCCCGGTCCAAAACTGTGCTTGCCTTGGCGTCATCCTTCAGCCCGTCGTACGCCGCCACCAGGTTTGCCCAGACGATGAAATCTTTGTCGTTCAACTGCAACGCCTTCTCCGTCGCCGACGCAGCTTCGGCGAAGCGGTTCTGCAGAAGGTACAAATCGCCGAGGTTGGCATAGGCGCCATAACTGGGAGCAAGCTCAAGGGACTTCTTGAGCGCAGCCTCGGCCTGCGGATAGTTCTTGGGATCGCTCGAATCCACGTAAGCTGCTCCCAGATTCGAGTAAGCGGTTGCGTTGTCCGGAGTCAGTTGGATCGCGTGCTGTAACTGCTTGAACGCATCGTCATATCTGCCCTGATCGTCATAGAACAGGCCGAGACTGTTGTACCCATCCCAGTAGTCGGGCCGCAGCGCGATCGCCTTCTTGTAGGCCGCCTCGGCGTCGGCCAGCCGTCCGGCGTGCTCGTACGAATGCGCCTCTCCGGTCAGCGCGTCGGCGTTGCGTGAATCGAGCTTCAGTGCGCGGTCGAATTCCGCCAGCGCCAGATCGTTCTTCCCCAGCGTGTCGTGAATTCGGCCCAGCGTCACATACGCCGTCGGGAGCGAATCGTTCAGCGCAACGGCTTTGTTGCCATCCGCCACAGCCATGTCCGTCCACTTCGGATTTTTGTCCAGCTGATACTTCAGCCGGTACGCTTCGGCCAGCCCGGCATACCCCAACGCAAATTGTGAATCGGACTCCACCGCCGCCGTAAGCGCCGCAATCGCCTGATCGATGTTCCCCGGCTTGTCGTAACGCTGCATGTAGCCGAGCGCCTTCAGGTATGACTCATACGCCGCAGGCGCCGCAGGCCCCTCCGCAGCGCGCAATGCCGTTGCCGGAACCTCCACGTGCATAAGCCGCGCCAGCCCCGAGACCGCCTGATCCTGTAGCGCGGCAAAATCTCCGGACTGGTTCTGCAACGATAAAGACCCCTCCTGCCGCACATCCTTGGTGCGGATCAGATTCACCGTCAGGCGCACGCCCGAGCTGTCGCGCATCACGCTGCCCTTCACCACCAGCGTCGCCCCAAACTCGCGCAGCGCCGCCTCGGGGTCTTCCACTTTTCGCCGCCGAACTTCGCTGGCCGGCACCACCCACAACGACTGCTGCCCGGCATCGAGATTGGACAACTTGCTGGTCAAACTGTCCATCAGCCCTTCGGAAATCTCCTCGTTCGCCGGATCGTGTCCGATGTTGTCGAACGGCAGCACGGCAATGTGTTTCTCTTCTCCGCCCCCTCCACGCGCCAGCAAAGCAGCTGCCCGCTGCCGCACCGACGGAATCACCAGCGACAGCGCCGCCAGCACCACTACCGCAGCCAGCAACTCGATTGCCCAGCGCCGCGCCCGGTCCAGCGGCGTGGCCAGCGGACGGGTCGACGACGCGTGCTCCAGCGCCTTCCTGAGATTCAGCGAAGAGACTCTGCTGTCCCGCGGCACAGGGGCCGTGGGATGGGCATCAAAGGCCGGCTTGCAAGCTTCCAGGTCGGCCAGCAACTCCCGGCAATCGTTGTAGCGATGCACCCGATCCTTGGCCAGAGCCTTGCACACAATCGCCGCCAGGGCCGGATCCAGTCCCTCGACCGGCGGCGGTTGCTCCAGAATCGCCAGCAGCACCGCCGACATGTTCTCGCGCTGAAAGGGATGCTTCCCGGTCAGCATCTCGTCGAACACCACCCCCAGCGACCATATGTCGGTGCGCCGGTCGAGCGGCTCCGCCCGCACCTGCTCCGGCGACATATAAGCCAGCGTTCCCACCGGCCCCGCGCTCAAAGTCGTCGCCGCGCCGCCGGCCACGCGCGCCAGCCCGAAGTCCACAATCTTGGCCACACCCTGCCGCGTGACGATCACATTCGACGGCTTGATATCGCGATGAATGATGCTGTGCTCGTGCGCCTCGATCAGCCCGTGCGCTAGCTGCACCATGATGTTCAGCGCTTCCTTGGGAGCGATCGGCCCGCGCCGAATCCGCTCGGCCAGCGTGAGGCCCTCGTAGTAGGCCATCACGATGAAGGTGTGGCCGTCGGACGTCTCCTCCAGCCCGTGAATCACTCCAATGTTGGTGTGGTCGAGCCCGGAAGCGGTCCGCGCTTCCTGCAGGAAACGTTCCTTATCCTTGGAAGCGAGGTTGAGATCGTTAGGAAGAAACTTCAGGGCAACGGTGCGGTTCAGCTTGAGGTCGAGAGCCTTGTAGACAATGCCCATCCCGCCCACGCCGGCGGTGCCCAGAATCCTGTACTCACCGACCAGTTCGTCTACGGCGAAAGGCCGTACAGAAGATGTCACTGCCAGCTCCCAGCTATCGTTGTGCGTCGAGGAGTGCGGCGCCCCTGCACGGAGCGGGGAAGAATCTGTCTTCGGCGCCAGTTTCGACGCGAATCATAACGCCGCCACCCAGCGCTTGCAAGCCAACCCAGGAGGGGGTAGGTCCTAACTTCACCACGAAGGACACAAAGGACACGAAGGAGGTCAGCGAACGCTTTTGCCTTCGTGCACCTTCGTGTCCTTCGTGGTTTGTCGATTTAGGACACTACCCGGGAGGGTAGCGGTCATGTGGGGCGGACACTCCTGTCCGCCAACGGGCGCCATATTCCGCCCGAAAATCGGAATTCTTTGCGGGTCCGGTCGCCTCCTAGGGGCGGTCATTTCTCTAGCTCTCCAGGATCACCTGCGCGATGGCTTGCTCCGCGGTATGCGAAATCGACAACGCCGCATTCTTGACTCCCAGCTTGGCAGCGAACTCCGCCGCCCGGCCGTGAAACGCAATCGTGGGACGCCCGCCGGGCATGCGCACCACTTCGCAATCCTGCCAGCGCACGCCATGATTCCACCCCGTGCCCAGCGCCTTCATCGCGGCCTCCTTGGCTGCAAACCGTGCCGCATAGCGCTCATACCGGTTCGCCTTGGAGTCGCAATAGCGAATCTCTCCCGCGGTAAACACGCGCCGCAGAAATCGCTCCCCGAATCGCTCTATCGTCCGCCGCACGCGCGGCACCTCGGCAATGTCGATTCCTGTACCAACGATCATGAGGATTTCCGATTTGCGATTGCCGATTTGCGATTGTAGCGGCGACCATCGACATTCGGAAATCGGCACGCGAAAATCGCAAGTCTAGAGCAGCCGATCTCCACGATAGAGCAGCCGTCCATCCATCATCCGCGCCTCGGCCATCAACCGATGCGCCTTCACCGGCCCAGTCCCGTCGATGTGCAGCACTTCGTGCCCGTGCGCCGTCAGCCAATCCGACACCAGCATGCGATGGCAGTTGAAATAGAGCCGTTCCGCGCACATGTATGCGGTGCTCGAGCCCTCAGCCAGGGCAACCAGCCTGGCCGCAGCTTGCTCGAACTCCGCCGTCAGCATGTAGTCGGCATAGTTCCGAAAGCTGTCATTGCGCAACGCAATATGGGGTGAGTCGTCGCGAATCTTCTTCCGGTAACCACCCAGTTCCTTCATCCACTCATAGCGAATCCCCGCCAGCGGCAAACTCTTTTCCAGCGCATCGCGGTTGAACTGCGGCAGCCGCCGCGACATGGGGAACGCTCGGATATCTACCAGAGTCTGAATCGCATGCGCCCGCAGCGCAGCGATGAGTTCCTCCAGCGTGCGGGTCGAATGTCCGATGGTGTAGAGGCTCGCCACGTACGGCCGAATTCGCTCCAAAAAGCAAATGCGCGACCTCAAGGCCGCGCTTCTTCCTAGATTTTTCTCTCTATTTTTAGAATACCAAATCGCGGAGGGGGAATGTAACACCCGCCCAGAGTTTATTCCCAGGCGAATGACACATTGCCCTCCGTCGGAGCCAGGAGATCCTGCATCTCGTGTTTTTCCTTTCGCTTGCCGTGGTTTTTCTCGTAGGCGCTGCGCCGGCTGAGCCAGCTCTTCAGATGCTTGCGGGCCGTGGGCGCCAGTTCGGAGAAGAACAACCCCGCGCGCCCCTGGTCGCTGGCCCAAATGACGTCCGCATATCCCTCAAGCGTGAAATGCGTTCCCGGCAGTACGCAGCGGAAAGGCAGATGTGACGTCATAGGAACGGGCTCAGAGGTCTGAACCGCCAGCCCGTGCTCGCCGATATCGATGCTGATGCCGGGCAGCGGCCCGTGCTCCAGTTCGAGGTGGACGAGCGTCTTCATCTCGCAGCGCGCCGACTTCCGCCGCTTGCGCCCAGCACTCTTGCTGCCGCCCTGCAGGGCTTCCTTGACCTCCGCGACATCCAGAGGGCGGTACAGGATGCGGCTGGCTCCGGACTGGAAGGCCTCGCCAGTCCCCGGCCACGCGCGGCTGGCGACGGCCAGCAAGGCCGGCTTCTGGGCCGGCGGCAACAGCGCCGCCATGCGGATAACTTCTTCAGCCCCGGGCAGATCGAAGTCCACAATCAGCGTACAGCAGCGCCGCGCCAGCACCATCTCCAGCGCCTGCTCGCGCGAGGAACAAGGAACCAGTTCCATTCCCACTTCGCCCAGGCCCGCCTGCAGCGCCCGCAGCGAAGAATCATCGTGGCATAAAACGGCAGCACAGTTGCCCATGCACTCCAAACTACGGTCAAGCGAGGCTGAGGGAAAGTCACACGAGTAATCGGCCCGCAGGTTACCGAAGCAGACTTGTGCAGGAGTGTGGAGCGGACACTCCTGTCCGCTGCCCTTGCGGTTGTCCTTGCTTTTGGGTTTGGCTGGCGAAATCCGGATGAGGCAAGTCGACGCACGCAACTTCCATGCCGCATCCGAGGCCATCATTCTGCGCTGTTATAATCAGGAATTGCGCTTATGACGACGAAGCGACTGATCCGCTCGACGACAGTTCTGTGCGTGCGCCGGGACGGGCACGTAGTCCTGGCCGGCGACGGCCAGGTCACACTCGGCGAGTCGATCATCAAGCATTCCGCCAAAAAGATCCGCCGCCTCTACAACGACAAGATTGTGGCCGGCTTTGCCGGCTCTACAGCGGACGCTTTCACATTGTTCAGCCGCTTCGAGGCCAAGCTGGAGCAATATCACGGCAACCTGGGACGAGCCGCCGTCGAGCTGGCGCGTGACTGGCGCACCGACAAGTTTCTGCGCCATCTGGAAGCGCTGCTGCTGGTCTCGGACAAAGACCAGACCTACCTGCTCAGCGGGCAGGGAGACGTGATCGAGCCCGATGGCACGGTCGCAGCCATCGGCAGTGGCGGCCCTTATGCGCAAGCCGCGGCGCAGGCGCTATCGGAGCACACCCAGCTCACCGCCCGGCAGATTGCGGAAGAAGCCCTGAAGATTGCAGGCAAGATGTGCATCTATACCAATGACAAGGTGACAATCGAGGAGCTGTAGTGACCCAGTACCTAGTACTGAGTACCCAGTACTCAGGAGAATCCGACGCCGGAACTGACAACTGAGTACTAGGTACTGGGTACTGGGTACTGAGTACTGAATTTATGGCCATCTATCTCCCCTCCACTGCCGAAGAAGAACAGCTGGCGCTCGACGAACTCACGCCGCGTGAGATCGTCGCCGAACTCGACAAACACGTTATCGGGCAAAAGGACGCCAAACGCGCCGTGGCGATTGCGCTGCGCAACCGCATGCGCCGGCAAAAGCTCTCGCCCGATCTTGCCGAAGAAATCATTCCCAAGAACATCATCATGATCGGGCCGACCGGCGTGGGCAAGACCGAGATCGCGCGCCGCCTGGCCAAGCTGGCAAATTCGCCGTTTCTCAAGGTGGAAGCGTCGAAGTTCACCGAAGTCGGCTATGTGGGGCGCGATGTGGAGTCGATGGTCCGCGATCTGGTCGAGATTGCCATCGACAATGTTCGCGGAGAAAAGTTGGAAGATGTGGCCGACAAGGCCGAACTCAATGCGGAAGAACGGCTGCTCGACATCCTGCTGCCTCCTTCGCCCCCGCCGCGGCCGGAGCCAGTGTCGACCACGGGCGGCGTGGTGATCGATGGCAGTACGGCTCTCGCCGAGTCCTCCAGCCGCACCCGCGAGAAACTGCGGCAGCAGCTGCGCGAGGGCAAGCTCGACGACCGCATGGTTGAGATCGACGTGCGCGAACGGAATTTCCCTTCCTTTGAAATTATGACCAACCAGGGCGTCGAGGAGATGGACATCAACATCAAAGACATGTTGCCCAACATCTTCGGACAGCGCACCAAGAAGCGGAAGATGAAAGTGAACGAGGCCTTCGAATACTTGATTCAGGAAGAAGAGCAGCGGCTGATCGACATGGATCAGGTGACGCGGGTAGCGATTGATCGTGTGGAGAACGCAGGGATCGTTTTCCTGGATGAGATCGACAAGATTGCCGGCCGCGAAGGCGGCCATGGGCCGGACGTTTCCCGCGAAGGCGTGCAGCGCGACATTTTGCCCATTGTCGAGGGAACGACCGTCAATACGCGCTATGGCATGGTGCGCACCGATCACATCCTGTTCATCGCTGCGGGCGCGTTCCACGTTTCGAAGCCCAGTGATTTAATCCCGGAGCTGCAGGGTCGGTTCCCCATTCGCGTGGAGTTGCAATCGCTCACCATGGAAGACTTCGTCCGCATTCTGACCGAGCCGAAATCGTCGCTGGTGAAGCAATACACGGCGCTCCTAGAAACTGAAGGCGTGAAGCTGGAGTTCACGCCCGAAGCGCTGGACGAGATCGCGCGCTTTGCCTTCCGCGTGAACGAAGGCACGGAAAATATTGGAGCACGGCGGCTGCACACGATCATGGAACGCGTCCTGGATGAACTGAGCTTCGATGCGCCGGAGAAGAAAGGCCAGCAGGTCACGGTGGACGGAGACTACGTGCGCAAGATGCTAACCGACATCGTGAAAGATCAGGACTTGAGCCGGTACATTCTGTAGCTTTTCCCGCTTTGGAATGAAAGAATTGACCATGTGGGCGCGGGCGACTCGCCCGCGCGCTCTTGGAGTGTTACCCTGCTCTAAAGATGCAGAGGAAGTACGAGTACAGGCGCTACCTCCCTCATTATCAGAAGGACAATCGCCTTCTGTTCATTACCTACTCAACCTGGCACCGGTGGCATCTGCCGCCTGTTGCGAAGGGTTTGGCTTTAGAGTCCTGCGTTCGAGCGAATGGCAGGAAATACAAGCTCTATGCCGCAGTAGTGATGCCAGACCACGTGCACCTGATCTGCTTGCCGCTCGTCGATGAGAATGGCTCGATTTCCATACCGGAGATCACTCGAACTATTAAGAGCGAATCTGCACACCGCATCAATAAGGCACTGGGCCGTAGTGGGCGGGTTTGGCAGGATGAATCCTTTGATCATGTTCTCCGCGGTGATGAGAGTCTAAGGAAGAAGGTCGACTACATCCTGGAGAATCCGGTCCGGGCTGGTTTAACAGCACGACCTCAGGATTATCCCTGGTTGTGGTGGGATACATGCCTCATTGAATCGGTAGCTTAGAAAGGTGCGCGGGCGAGTCGCCCGCGCCCACACGAGTTCTCCCTGCCCACACGAGTCCTGCCTCGTCCACGCGGTCTGCTATTCTGCTGGCTGTTTGTCTCATCGATAAATCATGAAATCCATCGATCGTTCCCGCCTGCAGTCCCTGATGCAGCGCGAACAGAAGAAGTTTGTCGACGAGCGGCCGAAGTCGAAGGCGCTGTTTGAGCGGGCGCGCAAGTCGCTGCTCGCGGGCGTGCCCATGAACTGGATGGTGAAATGGGCGGGGGCATTTCCGCTGTTTGTGCGGGAGGCGCAGGGCGCTTACTTTTTCGATGTGGACGGCCACCGTTACGTCGACTTCTGCCTGGGCGATACCGGCGCCATGACGGGGCATTCGCCGTTTGCCACCGTGAAAGCGGTGGAAACGCAATCGCGGCGCGGCATCACGCTGATGCTGCCGGGCGAAGACGCGATTTTCGTTGCCGAGGAATTGCAGAAGCGATTCACCCTGCCGTACTGGCAATTTGCGCTGACGGCGACCGACGCAAACCGGTTTTCGATCCGGCTGGCACGGCAGATCACCGGGCGGCCGAAGATTCTGGTCTTCAACTGGTGCTATCACGGAACCGTCGACGAGACGTTCATCACTTTGGGAGCGAACGGGGAAGCGGGGCCGCGGCCGGGAAACATCGGGCCGCCGGTGAATCCTGCAGTGACCACGAAGGTGGTCGAGTTCAACGATGTAGCCGCGATCGAAAAGGCGTTGGCGCCGGAAGATGTGGCTTGCGTGTTGGCGGAGCCGGCCATGACTAACGTCGGCATCGTGCACCCACAGGCGGGATATCACCAGGCGTTGCGCGCGCTCACGCGCAAGCATGGGACGCTGCTGATCCTCGATGAGACGCACACTATCTGCGCGGGGCCCGGAGGCTTTACGCGCGCGGAGAATCTCGATCCCGACGTGCTCGTATTCGGCAAAGCCATCGGAGGAGGAATTCCTGGGGCGGCCTACGGATTCTCGCAGGAAGTGGCCGACCGCATCGCGGGCAAGCAGGAGCTGGAGAACTGCGACGTGGGCGGCATCGGAGGCACGCTGGCAGGCAATGCGCTCTCGCTGGCGGCGATGCGCGCGACCTTGACCAGCGTACTGACCAAAGACGCGTTTGCACGCATGATTCCGCTGGCGGAGAGATGGACCGCGGGAGTGGCCAAGGCGATCGCCGATGCCGGCCTGCCATGGCAAGTCACGCGGCTGGGATGCCGCGCGGAGTATCTGTTTGGACCAAAGGCGCCCGTCAACGGAGGCGAGGCGCACGCCGCCATGGATTTCGAACTGGAGCGCTTCATGCATCTCTATGCGATGAACCGCGGAATCTTGCTGACGCCGTTTCACAACATGGCACTGATGTCCCCGCAGACCGAAGCCGAGGACATAGACCGGCACACAAAGGTCTTTCGCGAAGCGGCGAAGGAACTCAGTGGCTAGGGGCTAGAGGCTAGAAGCCAGGGGCTAGTGACTGGGGGCTAGGGGCTAGGAGCCAGATGCTGCAACCCACCTCGTCGTGAATGGTTTTGGGAAGGGCACGACTTCAGTCGTGCCGTCAAGGGTTCCATTGATAGTGGGCTTTAGCCCCTGAGGTGAGTGGTTCTTCCCGCTGGCGGGCTTCTGGTAGTCTGGTTTTCCTGATGAGACTTCCGGCTCGGAAACTGCTGGTTGCTGGTGTGCCGCTGCTGCTGACGGCGTGCGCGACGATGGCGCCGCCGCAGCCTCCGTCGCTGGAGTTGCCCAAGCCGCCCGCCGATCTGCGGGCCACCCGCAAGGGCGATCGCGTCATTCTTGCCTGGACCATCCCCAATTCCACGACCGACCGCCAGACTGTGCGCAGTGTCGGGCCAACGCACATCTGCCGCGGACTTGAGCCGAAACTTACCGAATGTGGCACGCCTGTGGGCACGTTCCCGCCGGCGAAGCTGAGCACGGCGAAATCTTCCGTCAAGACTGCGCCGAGCTCTTTTACGGATACGCTGCCTGTATCGCTCGAAGGCGACGACCCCTCTGCCCTCATCACCTACGCCGTCGAGGTGCTCAATACCGATGGACGGGGAGCCGGTCTTTCGAATCAGGCGCGGGTTTCGTTGGCGCGAACACTTCCGCCGCCCGCTGACTTCAGCGCTCGCGTCACCGGCCAGGGAGTCGTACTGACTTGGACAAGCGCGGCCGCGCCGCAGATGTCACCCGCGTTGCGCTATGTCTATCGCGTCTACCGGCGGCCGGAAGCTACTCAGGAAACGATCCTCGCGGGCGAAGTGCCGGCAGGCAGCGAGCGCGATTTCGCTCTCACCGATTCGAGCATCGAGTGGGAGTCCACTTATGAGTATCACGTGGAGGCGGTCACGGTGGCTGCTCCGAAGAATCGGCCGGAGCTGCAGATCGAAGGCCACGATTCGCCGGAGGTGAAGGTGTTCGCGCACGACGTTTTTCCGCCGGCAGTGCCCTCGGGTTTGCAGGCGGTCTTTGCCGGACCGGGTCAGCAGCCGTTCATCGACTTGATCTGGGCTCCAGTGGCCGATGTGGATCTCGATGGATACAACGTCTATCGGCATGAAGAGGGAGCCGCGACAGTGAAGGTGAATGCGCAGATCGTGAAGGCGCCGGCGTACCGGGATACAAATGTGGCACCGGGGAAGAAGTATTTCTATTCCGTGTCGGCCGTGGATGTACGAGGGAATGAGAGCGCGCGGTCGGAAGAAGCGAGCGAGAGCGTGCCGTGAGACTCGCGTTCTAGATTCTCGCTTCCATCTCGGCCAGCCGGCGGGAGAGGAATTTGCGGGCGGAGTCGTTCGTGGCGAGAGCGAGAGCGCGGCGATAGGAATCGGCGGCTTCGGTCCAGCGTTCCAGCCGGCGCAGCAGGTCGGCGCGGGACGCGGGAAGCAGGTAGTAGTCGCGCAGTTCCGATTTCGCCCCAAGGTCGTCGAGCAGCTTCAATCCTGCGGCTGGGCCCTCAGCCATCGCAACGGCAGCGGCATGGTTCAGTTCGATGACCGGTGAAGGCTGCGCCTGCAGCAGGATCTCGTAGAGCCCGACAATTTGCCGCCAATCCGTTTCTTCGACACTTTGGGCCTGAGCATGGACCGCGGCAATTGCGGCCTGCAACGCGTACGGACTGGCGCGTCCGTCACGCAGAGCGGATTCAACCAGCGCCGTACCTTCACGAATCTGTTCCTGATTCCATAGGCTGCGATCCTGCACTTCGAGCAGGACCGGCTCGCCGTTCTGTGCCGTCCGTGCAGGGCGGCGTGAGTCGTGCAGCAGCATCAGGGCGAGCAGCGCGCGAGCGTCGGTCTGGCGCGGCAGAAGCTGGCAAACCACACGTCCGAGGCGTATAGCCTCGGTGCACAGCTCGTGCCGTACGGCAGCCTCGCCCGAGGTGGCATTGTAGCCCTCGTTGAACACCAGATAGACAACCAGCAGCACGGCCTCGACACGCGCCGCCAGCTCGTGTTCGGGCGGAATCTGGTATGGGATGCGGGCATCGCGAATCTTCTGTTTGGCCCGGACCAGCCGCTGCGCCATTGTCGGCGGCGGGACGAGGAAGCTGCGCGCGATCTCCTCGGTCGTAAGGCCGCACAAGGTTCGCAGGGTAAGCGCGACCTGCGCTTCGAGCGCCAGCGCAGGATGGCAGCAGGTAAAGATCAGACGCAGGCGATCGTCGCCGAACGGGTCGTCGTCGCGACCAGCGTCGCTGCCATCACTGCGAGTCCGATTGTGTCGGCGCATGCTCTCACCCGCATTGTCAATGCGCGCCTTGGCCATCTGCGCGTCGGCAAACTGCTGCTCCAGTTCGGCGATCCTCTGCAGTTCCTCGCGCTTGGAGTCAAAGCGGGCGCGGCGACGGAGCACGTCGATGGCCTTGTGTTGCGCCGTCGCAATCAGCCAGGCGCGCGGTTTTGCCGGCGTGCCCTCCCTCGGCCACCTTTCCACGGCGGTGGCGAAGGCCTCCTGCATACCCTCCTCCGCCAGGTCGAAGCTGCCGAGCAGGCGAATGAGGGTCGCAAGGATCCGTCCCGACTCTTCGCGAAAGATGCCCTCAATGTCCATCCGGCTTACAGGGTAGCCGGATGGACACCCAGGAGGCTAGGCCTGACACCCTCATTTCACGAGGGCATTTCGTGAGGAATGATCGGGCGCACCTCGATCGATCCCCAGCGCGCCGAGGGGATGCGGGCCGCAACCGCCAGGGCGTCGTCGAGATCCTTGGCCTCGATCAGGTAGTAGCCGCCCAGCTGTTCCTTGGTTTCGGCGAAGGGGCCGTCGGTAACCAGGCGCTTCTTGTCACGCAGGCGAACCGTGGTTGCGGTCGACGTGCGGTTGAGCTCGTTGCCGCCGCGAAGGTGTCCGCTTTGGGCGATGCTCTGGGTGAAATCCATAAATTCTTTGTTGATGGCGTTGCCCTCGGCCTCGCTCAGCGTCTCCCAGTGCGCCTCGTTTCCATAGATCAGCAGCAGGTATTGCATGATGGTGTAGTCTCCTTTGGATTGGCCTCTTAATCGGCCGTCTTTGGCCCCTGTTTCTCGGCCCTCTACCGGAGAGTCGAACGGGAAAGCGAATATCGACAGCCCCGGCCCCAAAATATTTCGTCCCACTTCGCGCGAATTTCCAAGGATATGTTTAGATAGATGGCCAATGAAATACTGCCGATTCCAATTCAATGGCCAGTCGCATTATGGGCTGGTCGAGTCCGTGGCGGGACGGGAGGCGATTGTGCGCCTGCTGCTCACGCCGCCCGAAGAAGCCGACGGCGATATGGAGAGCCTGCGCACCCGCCGGATCGAGCCGATTCCTCTCGACGAAGCGGCGCTGCTGCCGCCAGTGCGGCCGTCGAAGATCGTGTGCGTGGGGCGCAATTATCGCGAACACGCGGCCGAACTGGGGCACGACGTGCCGACGGAGCCGCTGATCTTTCTGAAAGCCACGTCCGCGCTGCTGCCGCCGGCGGGGACGGTGCGGCGGCCAAAAATCTCCGAGCGCGTCGACTACGAGGGCGAACTCGGTGTGGTGATCGGGAAGACCTGTTACCAACCGCCGGCGGACGAGGACATTCGGCGCTACATTCTCGGCTACACCTGCGTCAACGACGTTACCGCACGCGACCTGCAAAATAAAGACGGGCAATGGACGCGGGCCAAGGGCTTCGACACCTTCTGCCCGGCCGGCCCGGTTGTGACCGACGAGATCGATCCATGTTTCGGAGTGGGAGCGGGGGTTGGACTCGAGACGCGGGTCAACGGCGCGGTCAAGCAGTCGGGCAACACGCGGGATTTCATTTTTACTTTGGACGTTGTGATCCGCCACATCGCGCAGGTCATGACCCTGTTTCCCGGCGACCTGATTCCCACAGGTACGCCGGCGGGCGTAGGACCGGTCGTGGCCGGAGACGTGATGGAAGTCAGCGTCGAGGGCATCGGGACGCTGCGGAATTCGGTTGTTGATGAGTAGACTGCGTTCAAAAGCAAGCCTGAACGCCTCGCAGTAGAATGGCATTACTGTAGTCGGAACCGTTCGCGCATGAGGCGCTGCAGGCGGGGCTTGTAGAGAAGGTCGTAGGCCAGTTCCTTGCCGGGAAACATGGCCAGGGCGGCGCGTTTGGCCCCGGCAGCCAGTTCTGAAGCCTCTTCGAGGGTCATGTTGGGATCCTGGCCGATCACCGACATCACCATGCTGATCATCAACTGCAGGCGACGGATCTTGCGGGCCTCTTCTTCACGCTCGCGGCAGATTTCGTCCTCTGCCAACGGATAGCCTACTGCCTGACTGGTCCGCCGAGAGATATCCATGGTCCTCTTTTCCAACCCACAGCTTTAGATGAAGCGCGGCGGCTTGGCGTTGCGGTCTGGGCCCGCCGCGGCTCGCTAGACTACGGGCATTCTGCCTCACCTGCCGCGGAAAACAACTACCCAAAAGTGTGGTTCGAGGGCAGTCCTGCCGGGCTCCAGTGTTCGGAGGAGTATCGGCAAGGAGGCGCTGGAAAGAAGAGTAAGATCAGGCAGTGCAGCGTGGAACCGGGCAAACGGGGCGGCCCGCTTCCAGGAATGGAGATGCTATGGCAGAACCTGTCCGACCGCTCGGCGATCAGCGCCCGCGTCCTGATCCCAACGAGAAGCTGGTCAAGGTGTTCGACTCCGAGCTGGAAACCGAGGCCATGGTGGTGAAAGGCCTGCTCGATTCGGCAGGCATCGACAGTGACCTCACGGCCGCGTCCATGGTGCAGGACACATTCCCCGGACTGGGAGGCATGGTCATCCTGGTGCGGCAGGAGGACGCCGAAGAGGCGCGGCGCTTGATCGCGGATCAGTTGCAAACTGGGGCGAGCGCCACGGCGGCGGACGACGAAACGGCGGAGATCGACATCATTCCAGAGGAGGATCCTGGAGAGCCGCCACAGAAGGCGTAACCGTGTGGCCGTCAAGATAGAAGCTGACGGCTCCGTCCAGATCGGTGCGATAGACGCGGGCTCCCGCGTCAGCGAGGCGCCCGAGAATTTCCCGCCGCGGCAGGCCGAACGAATTGCCGCTTCCCACCGAGACAATCGCAAACTGAGGTTTCGCGCACGCCACCAGTTCGGGAGTGGTGGCGTTGGCGCTTCCGTGATGGCCCACTTTCAGCAGATTGGCACTGGGATGATGGAGGGCGGCGATGCGCCGCTCCACGGATTTTTCGGCGTCCCCTTCGAGCAATATCGAAGATTCTCCATAACTCACGCGCAACACCATCGAGTCGTTGTTCTGCGGCTTGTCTCCTAGAGGCAGGTCACGAGGTGGGAACAGCACGCTGACCGCGGCTCCACCGAAGTTGAACTCGTCGCCCTCCCAGTGGCGGACGACTTTGATCCCGAGCGCCTGTGCAGTCGCGATCACGTTTTCCAGAGCCTGGCTCGGCGGCAACAGACCTACCCACAATTCTTTCGGCCGGAAATTCTTGAGCACGGCGATCATGCCTCCGATGTGGTCGGAGTGTCCGTGGGTAATGGCGACGGCGTCGAGGCGCTCGAGGCCGCGCGTCCAGAGATAGGGAGAGACGACATCCTCGCCAAAGTCGAGTTGTGAGCCGCCGGGGCCGATGGGGCCTCCGGCATCGATGAGCAAGGTGCGGCCCTGGGGCATGACCAGCAAGGTGGAATCACCTTCGCCAACGTCAATTGAAGTCATCTCCAAAACGCCGTGATGGAGGCGCGGCGACGGCGCGAGGAATGCGAGAGCGAAGGATGCAGCAAGAATGGATGCCAATCCAGAAACGGCCAGGGCAGAGCGGCGCCGTGCGGCCCACATGGCAAACACCAACGCCGCCGCAGTCAGCGCAATCATGACGAGCGAAGGGGTCGCGACCCGCAAGTCGGCTGAGCGCAATGCGCCCAGACCACGCACCGTCCCCGTGATCCCTTGCAGAGCAAACGCAGTCAGCAGGGCCGGGACTTTGGCCAGCCAGGGCGAAATGAAACCGAGCGCAAGCGTAGCCACCGCGGCCGGCATCATGAGCTGAGTCAGGGGAACGACGACCACGTTGGAAGGCAAGCCGATGGTGGTGGCGCGATGGAAGTAATACGCCATGGGAAGGGCCAGGCCCATCTGCATGACGGCCGAAACAAAAACCAACTCGAATGCGCCCAACGCACAACCTGCCGCAGCCCTCACCAGTCCGGTCGACCATCTCTCTCGCACAAACAGAGCGATGCGCGCGGCGATCATTTGCAAATCCACCCGAAGCTGGGCCACGCGCGGCGGCAGCAAGGCGGCGTAGCGGGGTGAATCCCAGTTGGCGAGGGCCTGCCGGTAGAGTCGCGATGTGCGGTCGAGGATGGGGATTGCGATCGCTGCGACGATCAGCACGCAGACGAATGTCATCTGGAAGCTGGCGGTGAAGAGTTGGCGCGGGTCAAAAACCAGAAGCCCCAGCGCTGCCGCTCCAAGCGCATTGAGCATGGCTCGGTCGCGGTAGAGCAAGCGCGTCCCCAGGTAAACGGCGCACATCAGCGTGGCCCGCCAGACGGGAGAGCCAACTTCAGTGATGAAGGCATAGGCAACGCAGAAGCCCACAGTGAGAAGCGTCGCCGGAATGTCACCGAGGCGTAGGCGGCGCAGCGTCCAGAAGATGACGAATGCGAGAATGCTGACGTTCATCCCGGAGACCACCAGAATGTGATAGGTCCCCGAGCGCTGAAAGTCCACTCGGGTGTCGCGATCGATAAAGGCTTCCTCGCCAATGACCATGGCGTCGATCAGCGCGGCCTGGCGTGGCGGCCATAGTTCGTGAACCTTGGCAACGACGCGGCGGTGCATCGTGCTGCGCCAGAAAGCGACCCGGTTTCCGGCAAAACCGGGAAGCAGTTCGACGTTTTCTGACTTGGCGGAGCCCAGCACGCCGATGCCGCGGTCGGCAAGATAGCCCTGATAGTCGAAGGCCCCTGGGTTGCGAAAATTGCGCGACAGCTTGAGCTTCGCGGTGAAGCGGATGCGCTGGCCGTAGTGGAAGGCTCGGATAAGAGACTGGGTCTCGGCAGTGCTCTGGACGGGGATTTCGTCGGGGACCGAATCGTTTGGGCGTGGAGCGTAAATGCTGAGGCGAATCGCGGAATGAATGGGCGCGGTCTCGCCGGTCTCGGTCGTGATCTGCTCAGCCTCGACATCCAGCGTCTGGCGGGTTTCGCCGAAACCCCCGGGCTGGGTCCGTCCATCGCGGATGACGCGGGCCGTGACCTGGACTGCCTGACCGTTCGCGTACGGTTGGATGCTGGTGTCGAGGCGGGGCAGAGCTCCGCGCATTTGAATGTGAAGTGCGCCTGCGAGAAAAAGTGCTCCCAAGGCAAGGGCCCAGCCCAAAGCAAACCGGCGGCTGGCGAAGTAGGCAGCAGCCGCTGAAAACGCGGCCATTGCCAGGACCCACCACAAGGCAGGACGCCAGCAGTAAACGCCCGCGATGATCCCGCAAGAGTACGCCATGGCGGCCCAGAGCATTGGCTGCCGCGGAGACTTTAGACGGAAAGTCAGTGGCGCAGACGAACTGGAGAACAGAACCATGGTCTGAGGCGGGAGAAAATCTCACGCCTGATGCGCTCTTTAGCAGGCTGCTGAGAAAGTAATCTCTGCCCGCCAGTCCGTCCTCAGCGGCTAAAGCCGGCCTTGAAAATAAGCCCGTTATCGCAGCGCTGAAGCGCTGCGCCACCCAAAATCAGGCACCGAAGCGAGTTCTTCAGCAGCCGGCTAAGCCGGAATTCCCGGGATGCCCTGCGACGTAGTGTCCGGGTGGTTCAGCCGAAACGTTGCCTCACCGAACGGCGCTTCACTTTGGTTCACCGAATCAGGTGCACAACGCTCTCTAAATGGAAGGTCTGCGGGAACAAATCCACCAAATGCACCTCCTCTGGGCGATAGCCCGCGGCCAGCAGAGGCACGAGATCGCGTGCCAAGGTCGCCGGGTCGCACGAGACATAGGTAACCCGGGGCGCGCCCAGGTTTGCCAGCAGGCGCGCTACGCGTTCTCCCAAGCCACTTCGGGGCGGGTCTACCACCGCCAGGTCGGGTTTGTTTGGGTCTTGGGGGAGGACCGACCCCACCTTGACCCGCCCCTTCGTCTCCGCACGGGCCAGGTACTGCTCCGTGGTGGCTTGGAGAGCCTTTGCATTCGAAGGCAGATTGTAGGAGAGATCGGCAGAGGAAGTCTGTGACGACTCAACAGAAAAGGTGTGATGAAAGTCACAAGCCAGGGCTGTGGAAAACAGGCCGACACCGGCGTAGAGGTCAAGGGCCAGGTGTCCGGAGCGGCCGGCTGTCACGATTTCGACCAGTTTGTCGGTCAAGTGGCGGTTGGTTTGGAAGAATGCGCCCGCACTCACGCGGTACGATGCGCGCTGGGTCTGGTAGTTGAGGTGGCCAGCGCCGAGGGAAAGCAGTTTCTCAACGACTTCGCCTTGCGGCGAGTGCCGCGCGCCGGCCTGCGTCGCCCGGAATGCGATCACTCCGGCGATCTCGGGCAGGGTGGCGCGAAACTCTTCCGCCCACGTTCTTATTGCGGCCCGCCGGGATTCGGACGAGCACCGCAGTTCCACCAGCAACTGAGTGTCCTCCGCATTGGAAAAAAACTCGACTTCCTGCACGCCTTCGGGAACCTTGCCGGCTCGTCCGGCCTGCCACAGCGCGGCAATGCCAAGATTGATCAGCGGGGAGCTGATCGGGCAGGCTTCCACCGGCAGCAGTTCGTGGGAAGACAGTTTGAAGTATCCGGCGGCGAATGTAGGCGACGTCTGCACCTGCAGGCGTGAGCGGTTGCGGTAGTTCCAGGGCGGCGAGGGATGCACTTTAATCTCGAACGGCAGTTCCAGCTTCGCCGTGCGCCGCAAGGTTTCGCGCAGGATTTCCCTCTTGATTTCGAGCTGGTGCTCGTAGGTCGCGTGCTGATAGTGGCATCCGCCACACTGGGTGAAGTAGGGGCAGGCTGGCGCAATGCGGTGCGGAGACGGCCCGATCACCGCTTCGGCATGGGCACGGGCGAAACCGGGCTTTTGCTCGGTGAGCGAGGCCTCGACTTCTTCTCTGGCCAGAACAAATGGCAGAAAAACGGCTTTGCCGCGGCCATGTTCGTCATTGGGCGAGCCGGCAGGCAGGCGAGCCAGGCCGTCGCCGCCGTAGATCAGCTTTTCGATAGTGAGAAGCAAGCAGCGATTCTAAATCAGGCTTTACAGCGCTCTTCCTACGGCCGCTCCCGAGGCCCAGGCCCACTGGAAATTGAAGCCGCCGAGATGGCCCGTCACGTCCACGACCTCACCGATGAAAAACAGGCCAGGAATCTTGCGGCATTCCATGGTTTTGGCGGAGAGTTCGTCGGTGTCCACGCCGCCGGCAGTGACTTCGGCTTTGTCGAAGCCTTCCGTGCCAGCGGGAACGACGGTCCAGGCATGCGTTTGCCGCTCAAACTCGGCCAGGTCAGCATTGGTGTAAGAGGCCGGCTGGTGCCGTTCGAGCCAGCGGTCAGCCAGGCGCTGGGGCAGCGTTTTGCGCAGCTCGGCTCGCAAGGTGGGGAGATCACGCTGGCTTCTGGGATCGCGGAAGATTGCCGTGACATCTTTCTCCGGCGCCAGATCAATCCGTAGCGGCTGCGGCTTCTTCCAGTACGTCGAAATCTGCAGGATCGCGGGACCGCTCAGGCCACGATGCGTGATCAGCATTTTCTCGCGGAAGCGCTGGCCGTCGCAGGATGCGACGACCTCGGCGGAAACGCCGGCGAGGTCGCAATACCGGGAACGGTCGTTGCCTTCGAGCACCAGAGGGACAAGCCCTGGCCAGGGATCGCGGATTCGAACCCCGAACTGCCGGGCAAGATCGTAGCTGAACGATGTGGCGCCGATCTTGGGAATCGAGAGTCCTCCGGTGGCGACTACCAGGACGGGCGCATGAAATTCGCTGCCGGTGGCGTGCACGACGAACTCTGCGCCGTGGGTCACTTCTTGAATCTTCGTGCTGAGAAAGATGGCGACGCGCGACGCACGGCATTCTTCCTCGAGCATCGTAAGAATGTCCTGGGCCGAACGATCGCAGAAGAGCTGCCCCAGCGTCTTTTCGTGATACGGAATGCGATGCTTCTCGACCAGAGCAATGAAGTCCGCGGGCGTGTAGCGCGCCAGGGCCGATTTGGCAAAATGCGGATTGGAAGAGAGAAAGTTGTCCGGTTGGCAGTGGAGGTTGGTGAAGTTGCAGCGGCCGCCGCCGGAGATCAGGATTTTCTTCCCCAGACGGTCGGCGTGTTCAAGCACAGCGACGCGGCGCCCGCGCTTGCCGGCTTCGACGGCGCACATGAGCCCGGCGGCGCCTCCGCCGAGGATGAGCGCGTCGAAGCGATTGGTTTCTTCAGGCAGACGACATACCTCAGCGGCTAAAGCCGCGATCTTAAATAGCCTTATCGCAGCGCTGAAGCGCTGCGCCACCCAAGATCAGAGCGGACGCTCGTGTCCGCGGACGGAGATCCTTGAAGCCGGAGCTACATATAAAACAAACTTAAACGCGGGAGATTGTATTTTTCCAGCAAGCGCTTGTGCACGTACTGCTTCTGCAGTTGCTCGATCTGGACGGCAGACATTCTGCGGCGGTAGGGGGCGAGATCGCGGTCCGCTTCGGCGCGGACGGAGACGATTTCCTCGTCCGCGGTCGAGGCCAGCAACGCCGCAAAGAGCTTTTCTTCGAGAACCGTCAAGCGGCGCTCCAAGTCTTCCAGGCGCGGCGCTTTGCTCTTTTCAGCCTCGTCGGCAAGCCGGCGAAGAGTCCTGGCCCCGTCCGCCGCAACGCTTCGGACAGAGACTCCGCCTCCTTGCGGCAATGTCGCGGTCTCAAGCTGCGCTGCGTTCTCGCGCAGAAAAGCCGCGATGACGGCTGGCTCGAATCCCTGCAGGGCCCGCGACTTCGCAGGCGAACCCTCTCCGTTGCCCGTTGCGCCTACCGCGGCCTCTTTCATATCCTCCGCCGCCGCGAGCACCAGCTGCGAGCAGTAGGCGAGGCTGTTCACTTTTCTCGTCTTCGACGGGCGCTCGTCGAAGCGATCGAAGGCTTCGTCAATGCCGCGCAGCACAGCCTCCAGCGGAATGTCGGCGTCCTTCCAGGTTTCAATGAGCGCCCAATCGAGAGTCGAGAGCAGCAGACCGCCTCCGCGCCGCCGCAGGAAACGCTCTTCAATCTCGGTGAAGTAGTTGAAGTAGTTTTCCACGGCAGGTCAGCGGGCAGGCCGCGAGGCAGGAACGGCTGAGGCACCGCCGTTCTTGGGCCGCGCTGGTTCGTCTTTCGGCTGCGTCTTCGCCGACACTTTGACTGCCGGCTTGGATTCGGCTTTCGGCGCGGCTTTCGCGGCGGCGTTCCGCTCCCAGATGATGCGCAGCCCGTCCAGGGTGAGGAAATCATCGACGTGCTTCATGTATTTCGACCCCGTCCCGATCATCGGGCCCAGGCCGCCGGTGGCGACGACGCGCGTGTCTCGACCGAGTTCTGTCAGGAGAAGCTCGATGATGCCGTCGACCAGGCCAAGATATCCGTAGTAGAGGCCGGACTGCAGGCTGCCGACGGTGTTCGAGCCGATGACACGGGCGGGCTTGCGGATCTCGACACGCGGCAGGCGAGCCGTACGCTCGAACAGCGCATCGGCGGAGATGCCGATTCCGGGACAGATTACGCCACCCATGTATTCGCCCTTGGCCGAGACGCAGTCAAAGGTGGTCGCCGTGCCGAAATCGACAATCACGCACGGGCCACCGTATTTGTCGAAGGCGGCGACGGCGTTGACGATGCGATCGGCGCCGACCTCCGCCGGGTTGTCGTAGTGCACCGGCATGCCGGTTTTCACACCCGGCTCAATGAACAGCGGGCGCAGGTTGAAATAGCGCTCGCAAACCTGCCGCAGCACGGGATCGAGCGGTGGAACCACCGAAGAAATCACGATGCCGTGAATGCCTTTGACTTCGAGGCCCGCCATCGAGAACAGGTTACGGAATAGGACGCCGTACTCGTCAACGGTGCTGGTGCGGGAGGTGGCCACGCGCCAGTTCGCCAAAAGGCGCTCGTAGCGCGGAGGCTCGTCCAGATCCTTTCCCGCGTGCACCTTGGCTACACGCGCGAAGACCCCCAGCACCGTGTTCGTGTTGCCGACATCGAGGACGAGGAGCATAGAGCTATGAGTCTTGAGCTATGGGCTTCGAGTAACGAGCGATCAGGATGTAAGTCATGGCTTCGTGCACACTTCTCGAACCGTTCCGCTGAGCACAGTTTGCGTTCCGCGCGCGGTCCGCAGACGCAGAAAACCGCGCTCATCCAGACCGTCCGTCGTTCCTTCCAGCGGCGAACTCGTGTCTTCGATGCGGACGGCCTTGTTCCTGACCCAGGAGGAATTCTCGGCGAAACGGCGCAGAATCGACTGCCGCGCACCCTGATCCTCCACCAGCAGGCGATACTCGCGGTCGAGAGATTTTAACAAAGCCGCGGCCAGTTCCACGCGCGACCAGTCGCTGCCCGTTTCCAGCCGAAGAGACGTGGCCACGAAGTCCGCAGGAAAGCTCGTCTGATTGACGTTGATGCCGACGCCGACAACCATGTAGTGAACCCGGGTGGCTTCGGCATTCATCTCGGTGAGGATTCCGCAGACTTTCTTGCCGTCAATCAGAACGTCGTTGGGCCACTTCAGATCGGCAGTCACGCGTGAATCTACGTGCAGGATGGCTGCTTGTACAGCCAGCCCCGCAGCCAGAGTGGTCACCAGAACCTCGGATGGCGGCAAGTCAGGCCGCAGCACCGCAGAGCAATAAATGCCGGCCGAGCGCTGCGAATCCCACTGGTTGGAACCGCGGCCGCGGCCCGCGGTTTGTTCTTCGGCGAGAAAAACCGTGCCCTCGGGAGCGCCTTCCGCCGCCGCTTTCATGGCGGCGGTGTTGGTCGATCCGATCTTGTAGAAGTGATGGATGTGGGCGTCAAAGCGCGTGCCGCGCAGGAGCGGTTGCAGAATCTCAGGCAGCAGCAGATCGGGAACCGCACGCAGCTGATATCCGGTGGCAGGATGGCCCGCGACGTCCACACCCAGGCTGCGCAACTGCTGGATGAGCCGCCACACTTCGGAGCGGCTGGAAGAGATCTCCTGCGCGATTTTGGTGCCGCTGACCACGACGGTCGCGTGCTCCATCAGCAGTCGCACGATGCGGCCGAGTCGGACGTCGGTGGGCTGGTGGGTCTGGGGCGCGGCCGCTTGCCGCGCAGGCTTACGCACGCGAGTTGTGCCCGTCTTGGCGATGCGGAGATTATGCGCGAACCGCCGGGAAAGGACAAACACTCATGGCACGAGTTGCAAGCATGCTGCGAACCGGCCACAGGTTTTGGAAGCTATCACGGGCGGCATCGGGCAGGGTCGCTGCCTGTTAAGATCAGTTGGCCCCGAAACACTGTGCTTCAGAATTCCTTAACGCCATGAAGAGAAGCTTCTGGAGATCGGCGATCGAAGCATCGTTCATCATTTTCCTCTTTTACTCCAACCTTTTGATGGGAGAATTTGAACGCTCAGGGATGGGACAGAAGAAGGGACTGGTATGGGCAATCGGGGATGTTTTTACCTGGGCCAATCTTGAGATTGCCGTGCCAGCCGCGCTGGCTGGTTACATTCTGCTTGAATTTCTTCGCAGGCGATTCTAGGCAAACGCGCCCCGGACTCTTCGGCGCAAGAGAAACAACAACAGCGCCCCGGCAATCACCACACCAACGACCCCGCGAAGCCAGTCCCCACGAATGCAGTTCACGGCGTCGCCGAGGACCTGCGTCGCGATAATTGCTGTTGCGATCCTCCATCCCCACCGCCGTCGCCGGAACCAGCCAATGCCGCCGGTGATGAGGGCCGCGGCCAGCAGGAGAAACACAATTCCGAAAATAAGTCGCAAAGGAGCGAGTTGCTTGTAGGCGTTCGGATTCAGAGCCCAGACACGATCGAGGGGCGTCCCTGGCCAGAGCAAAGTCGTGGCTGCGAAGGTTGTAGTTGCTGCAGCTGCGTAGAGGAAGACGCCGATCGCAGTGAAGCCCGGCGGGGTGGCGCCGCTGGCCGGAGGTTGAACGTCGTCGCCCATCTGCTCTAGGCGGGCACGACGCGCAGGCTCAGGTCGGCGGCTTGCGGTGAATGGGTAAGCAGACCGACGGAAATGAAATCGACGCCCGTCTCGGCGTAGGCGCGGACGTTCTCCAGTCGAATACCGCCCGAGCACTCGATCGGAACCCGGCGGCCATCGCGCAGGGCATCCGGGAGCGAGCAGCGCTCGACGGCACGGCGAACATCATCGACCGGCATGTTGTCGAGCAGGATGGCCTCGCCTCCGTGAGCCAGGGCCTCGTCGAGTTCCTGCAGCGTGCGCACCTCGACCTCGATGATCTGGGAGCCGCGGCGATTGTGGATGGCGCGCTCCAGCGCGGGCACGACGCCGCCGGCCAGCGCGATGTGGTTGTTCTTGATAAGCACGCCGTCAGAAAGGTCGAGCCGGTGATTCTGACCGCCGCCGCAACGCACCGCATTCTTGTCAATGATTCGCAATCCGGGCGCAGTCTTGCGCGTGTCGAGAATGCGGGCCCGGGTTCCGGAGACGGCTTCGACAAACTTGCGGGTCAGCGTAGCGATGCCGCTCATGCGCTGCAGAAAATTCAGGATGACACGCTCACAGGAAAGAATCACGCGGGCGTTGTGGCGAATGACGGCGACCGATTGGCCCGCGCGCAGGCGCACGCCATCAAAGATTTCCGGATGCGTCGTGACTTCGTAGTGGGACGTGACCGCTCCGTCGAGCGCAGCGTAAACGTCGAGAATCCGCGCCACACAGCCGATGCCGGCGAGAATGCAATCCTGCTTGGCGATGATGGTCGCCGAGGCCCGCTGGTTGGCGTCGACGCAGGCGTAGCTGGTCGCATCGCGCGTGGCCCGGTCTTCGAGCAGCGCGTTCTCAAGAATCGCCGTGATGCGACGTGAATTCCAGTCCATGCTCGTGTAGCGGCGGACGCATTCGTCCGCCTATCTTCATGCAGGGACAGCCGCCCTCGGCTGTCCGTGCGCCACAGGCCCGCCGGTTTCGTTCAATCTGTAGGCGCAAATCGCGCTTCGCGCGACCCCGGACGAAGGCGTCCGGGGCTACACTACGAACAACCCAGCTCTCCCAGCTTGCTGAGAGTTTTCTCCTTGATGACCGCCAGTTCCTGCTGTTGCTTGCGCAGATTCTCCACCACGTTCGGCGGCGCTTTGGCCAGGAACTGCTCATTGCCCAACTGCTTCTGCCCGCCGGCAATTCCTCTCTCGATTCTCTCCAGTTCCTTCTTGAGCCGTTCGCACTCCGCCGTCACATCAATTTTGCGTTCATAGACGACGTGTACGTCAAACCGCGCGGTGTGCCGGGCCCCGGGCAGCTTGGCCAGCGAACTTTCCACAAACGCGATCTTCTCTACGTTGGCCAGGCGCTCGACTGCACCGCGATTCTGTTCGATCATCGTGCGCATTTCCGGCTCGTGGGCAAAAAGCTGGATTGGAACTTTCGCCTTCGTTTCGACCTTCAGTTCCGCCCGCAGATTGCGCACGCTGACAATCAGATCCTGCAGAATAGCCATCTCAGTCTCAGCCGCGAGATCGATTTGCTTCTCATCCGCCTGCGGATACGCGGCCAGCGCAATCGACTTGAGCGCAGGCTTGCCTTCGTACATCGCCTGCCAGATTTCCTCCGTGATGAACGGCATGATCGGGTGCAGAAGGCGCAGCGATGCATCGAAAAGTTGGACCAGATTCGCACACGCCCCCTGGGCCACGCTCTTGTCGGAACCGTCGGCGCTTAGGCGCGGCTTGATTAACTCAAGATACCAGTCACAGAACTCGCCCCAGAAAAAGTCATAAATCCGGTTCGCCGCTTCGTGGAAGCGGTAGGTGGCGAGCGCCTCGTTGACCTCCGCCGCGACGCGGTTGAAGCGGGAAAGAATCCAGCGGTCTTCAAGGTTACAAGCCTGAAACCCGGCAACGCCTTTGCTTATGTGGGGCGGACACTCCTGTCCTCCTCCGGGCCGCAGGCCCGGCTCGATCCTGTCCACATTCATGAACATGAAACGCGCCGCGTTCCAGATCTTGTTGGCAAAGGCGCGATAGCCGTCGGTGCGGCTCTCGTTGAAGGCAATATCGGTGCCCGGTGCGGCCATGGCCGCGAGCGTGAAGCGCGTCGCGTCGGTACCGAAGCGCTCAATAATATCCAGCGGGTCGATCACATTGCCCTTAGTCTTCGACATCTTCTGGCGCTCGGCATCGCGCACGAGCGAGTGAATGTAGACTTCGCGGAACGGCACACTGTCATTCTTCTTTTCTGCCCAGCCGCTCGCTTTCTTGATCGCCGCATCCTGCTCATGTCCCTGCATGAAGTGGCAGCCAAACATGATCATGCGCGCGACCCAGAAGAATAGGATCTCGTAGGCGGTAATCAACAGCGTGGTCGGATAGAAAACCGCTTGATCGCGCGTCTTCTCTGGCCAGCCGAGCGTCGTGAACGGCAGCAAGCCTGACGAAAACCAGGTGTCGAGCACGTCCGGAACCTGTTCCAGTTTCCCGCCGCCGCACTTCGGGCACGAGGCCGGCGCTTCCCGCGCCACGATCACGTCTTTGCATGCGTCATTGCTGCACGTCCACGCGGGAATACGATGCCCCCACCACAGTTGCCGCGAGACGCACCAGTCGTGGATGTTGCTCATCCAGTTCAAATAGATCGTGTGGTAGTTCTCGGGAACGATCGTGATCTCGCCGCTTTCGACGGCCTCCCGGGCACGATCGGCCAGCGGCTTGATCTTCACGAACCACTGCTCCGACAACCGCGGCTCGATGACGGTTCCGCAGCGGTCGCACTTGCCCAGCGAGATGGTGTAATCCTTCTCGCCGACCAGAAATCCCTGCTCACGCAGATCGGCGAGCACGCGCTTGCGAGCCTCATATCTATCCAAACCCTGGAAGCTACCTGCGTTCGCGTTCATGTGCGCGTGCTCGTCCATGACGTCGATCTGCGGTAGGTCATGGCGCTTCCCGGCTTCGAAATCGTTGGGATCATGCGCCGGCGTGACTTTCACCGCGCCCGTGCCAAACTCCGGCTGCGCCAGCTCGTCGGTGATGATCGGGATCTCGCGGTTCATCAGCGGCAGGAGAACTTTTTTACCGTGCAGGTGCGTGTAGCGCTCGTCCTTCGCATTCACCGCGATGGCAGCATCACCCAGCATCGTCTCGGGACGCGTGGTCGCGACTGTGATGAACTCGTTCGTCTCAACGACCGGATACCGAATCTCCCACAGCTTGCCCGCGATCTCTTCATGCTTGACTTCGAGATCGGAGATCGCGGTCTCGTGCCACGGGCACCAGTTCACGATGTAGTTGCCGCGATAGATCAGGCCTTCTTCATACAGGCGGACAAACACCTCGCGCACCGCGTGCGAGAGGTTCTCGTCCATGGTGAAGTACTCGCGGTCCCAGTCGACCGAAGCGCCCAGCCGCTTCATCTGGTCGAGAATGGCGCCGCCGTAGAGCTTCTTCCATTCCCACACACGCTCGATGAACTTCTCCCGCCCCAGGTCACGGCGTTTTTTGCCTTCCTTCTCCAGTTGCTTCTCGACCATCATCTGCGTGGCGATGCCGGCATGGTCGGTGCCCGGCAGCCACAGCGTGATGAAGGCGCGCATGCGATGCCAGCGCACGATAATGTCCATCTGCGTCTGGTTGAGCATGTGCCCCATGTGCAGGCGTCCGGTCACGTTGGGCGGCGGCAACAGCAGAGTGAACACCGGCCGCGTTTCGCCGGCCGGCGGCGTAGGGACTGAGAAGAGCTTCTCTTTGACCCAGAACTCGGCCCAGCGCGCTTCGATCGCACCCGGCTCGTAGGATTTGGGAAGGTCGTGAGGCATGCGGAAGCAGTCAGCACCCATCCCTCGGCATTCAGCCACGCACGGCTCTTTAGTCGGAGCCGGCGGCACTAAACGCCAAATGCTGAAGGTTGAGCGTTGTCACGATGTTACAGGCGCGAGAAAAGAGTGGTCAAACGGGACCCGTCAAACGCGACGGCGTGCGGCAAAGGGGCAATGAGTGTAACCCGTTGTTTTCAACGCTGAACCGCAACCGCTTCGGGCCGGGAAAAAGTCAGCCGCAGAGAAAGTAATTCCTATACCACACTGCCTCAAAGTGTCCCTTCTCGATGCTTCCGTCCTGGAAGCGCGACTCGTAATCCCCGGAGCCTCCCGCGCCGGGGCTGAGCTTCAATAAGTGTAGGAATCCTGAAGTAGCGGCTTCACAGGACCCTGGCTTGAGGCAGCGCTCCGCCAGTACATCCCATTTGCCTGCCTCTACTGAATAACTCTGCGGTGCGGATGCCGGCAGAATCTTGTTCACCTCAATCTGCAGAAACGGTTCTTTGTACTTTCCAGCCTGACCTTGCGTCGCGGTGAAATAGAATTCCATGGCAATGCCGTCCGTTGGACCGCAGTCCTCCTGCACATAGGCGAAGGGAAAGTGAGGCCTGGCGTTCGCTGCAGATGAATGCCTGCAACTCACCGTCAAACAAAGCAAGACGATTGTTAGAACAGGAATTGATAGCGCTTCGCTCAAGAGGGATCGCACGACTCAGTCCAAGGCGTCATTCTAGTCCAACGGTGAAACGCCGCCCGACCGAAGGTGCAATTTGGAGGGTGGCGACCACTGCGAACCTTGCGAGAAGAACTGCCTCAACTCTCCGATGGCTGCCGGCGGATTGCAGAGAATTACTTCTTCTTGTTCTTGCCCAGCTTCTTGGAGATTTCGGCGACAATCTTGGGGCGCAGGTCGGCCAGAACGCTGTCCACGATGCTGGCGATTTCGGGAGAATCAGAATCCAGCGGCGCATCCTGCGCGGCACCCTCGGCACTGGCGGCAGCGGCCATGGCAGATACCTCTTCGACCTGATCGGGAGTTGACGCATCTTCCGGGGCGCCTTCGTTCTTTCCAGACTTCGCACCAGACTGCGCAGAAGTGGCCGCGCTCGCGGGATCGCCAGACTCGCGAATGCGCCGCCAGGTGGCCCACGCTGCGGCGGTGGTGTCGGTCAGATCCGATTCTCTTTCTCTTTTCCCCGTTCGATTTGTCTCTTCCACAGGAGCGGGCGCAGCCGAGGATGCGGCTGCCATTTCGGAAGGCCTTGCGCTCTCGGCGGCGTGGTCTTCCGCAGAAGCAGACGAGATTTCGGATGGGCTTGGGTTGGGAGCTGTCGCGGTCTCGGGCGCCACGGTTGCGGCGGCTTCAACCGGTGACGGCGCTTCCTGGTTCGATTCTTGTACGGCGCCTTCGGTCCTGGCTTCTTGGCGCGGCAGATCCGGTATCGCTTCCTTGGCGATCTCCGGCGTCGACGGAGTGGCTTCGGCAAAGGGGATATTGGCCACCGGGATATCTTGGCTGACTTCCTGGCTGACTTGTTGGTTAACTTCCGGCTGCGACCTGATGTCCGAGACCGCCGTTGCCGGTGGCTCGGATGCTGGCATCGCAGGCTCGGCTGGGAAGGGCGGCTGCGTGATCGCCCACGAGGCCGAGACGCTCTCGAATTGCTTCACCTTGGCCTCGATCGATTCGCTGGCAGAGCCAGCCTCAGCGCTCAATGCCGCAGTGCTTTCGGGCACGGGAATCACGGTCGCGATGGATTCTGTTGCCGCCTCAACCGCCGGGGAAGATTCGACTGAGGAAGCTTCGGACGAGGGACGCTCGGCTGAAAAACGTTCGGCGACTGCCGGCTCTGGCGCCGACGGAGCTTGCGGAATGATCACCACCGATCCGGTCCTGGCCGCTTCCACAGCGGCGAAGGCGGCATGCGCCTTCTGCATCTCGAGTTCGAGAGAAGTTGAAGCTTCCTCAGGGGCGAGATCGACGGAAACCGCCGTCCAATGCGGAGCTGTAACCGCCGATCCGGCCCCAGCGGCCGCGGCCATGGTGATCGGTTCCGCAGCGGGCTGTTGCGCCGGTGCGTGAGATCCTGATCCGTTGCCGGAACTCGCATCGGCAAATGTGGGCGCAGGTTCAGAAATGGCCGCTCGCGACATCTCGCCGCCAGGGCTGGTGGCGGCAAGACTGGCCGCTTCTGGCGCGGCCTGCGCCCCGGCTAGGCCAAGGCTCGTCTCTTCAACCCTAACCCTCCGGTCGTCAGCTTCCGCAGCTTCCGATTTCTGCTCGGCAAAGGTTGCCCCAGCCATGACGGGCGCGGAGACTTCTGCAGGCGGCTCAAGCGCAGGCAGGCCTTCCTTCCCTTCTTTGCCTTCCGGCTTGGCGTCGCTCTTGTGTTCGGTCGGTTCGGCCTCGGTCTCGGCACTCTCCCCGAACTTGCCTTTGACCTGGGCGGCAGCCGCAGCCAGGGCAGCGATTTCTTCCGCAGTTACGTCTTTGGGCAGGCCCTCGGGAGCCAGCGCTCTCAGATCGACGCGGCCGTCGTCCGCCTTGTCCTGATGGGCTTTTGCCTCCTGCGGCGGGTGGTCGGGATGGCGGTCGACCGTGGTACGCAGGTCGCGATTCACGGCGTTGTAAATCGCCGGATCGTCGCCGTCCTCCGCCTCCACGGCTTTTTCCTTCTTCCTGGAGGGAAAGGCAATCCGGTTCTTCCAGCCCGAGTCCTCCTCATTGGCCACCGTCTTGTCGTAACGGCTCTCGTTGTCGAGCGCGGCGTTGGCGCGGGCGAAGCGGCCGGGCTTGGACCCCTCCGGCCGGGGCACAATCTTTTCTTCGAGCCTGGTCAGCGTGCTCAGCAACTCGCTGGCTTCAAACGGCTTGACGATGAAGGCTTCAGCGCGGGCGCGCCTGGCCTCTTCCGGCTTGAACGGCTCCAGTTTTCCCACCGTCAGCAAGACGGGAATGCGCGCCGTTTCGTTGTTTTCTTTGAGGCGCTGGCAGACTTCGAGCCCGCTGTAGCCGGGCATATAGACGTCGAGCACGATCAGGTCGGGCTTGCACTCGCTGATTTTCTTCAGGGCCGCGGAACCGTTATTGACGGTAATGACTTCGTAACCGGCATCCGTGAGGATTTTGCGCCCCATGTTCTGAGCGGTTACGCTGTCATCGGCGAGCAGTATCTTCCGGGCCAAAGGGTTTCCTCTGATGAGGGGAGATACCGCGAAGGTAACCTGCGCCTCAACCTAAGTCAATGATCCTCAAGGGAAGTAACCGGTTACTAGTGGTCAGCACCTACCGGAGCGGAATCGGCCCTCAAGCAACCTCTCGGCGCGATCGCGGAGCGTCTTCCTTCGTCCCAGCGCTTCGTTAGATCGCTTCGTCAGAACGCTTCGTTAGAACGGATTCAGCTTGTGCAAGCCTTTCTTTTTCTTTTTCTTGCTGCTGGAGATCTCCTTGTCGCTGGCCAGAGTATTGTCGGCGCTGGCGGCGGCAGAAGACGAGGGTTGTCCCGCGATCTCGTTGACCTGAGCGGGTGGGGGCAAGGTGGGATCGGCTGTGGTGTCGGCCGGTGTGAGTTCGTTGGAAGCTGCGCCGGTGTTCGCACCGGCATTCGGCGCCAATTCGTTGGAGTTGGCGGCCGTGTTCGGTTTCAGCTCATTCGGGTCGAGGGTCGCCGGCTGGGCTTCGGGGGTGGGCTGCGCCAATGGTGAACCGCCGGCCTCGGCCGCGTTCGCGGTTGTATCCGGAGAAGCGGGCTGATCGGGCTTATTTATAATTTCGACGCCAAGCTTGTCATTCTTGCCCTTGCCCGCGTTGAAGGCCCCGATGGCCTCGGTTCGGACGACGTCGGGTGCAGCGACCGGCGTGGGATCGTAGAGCGCGGGTTCGCCGACTTTGGCGGTTTTCGATACGTCGGGGCCCTTCTTGACGACTGCCAGAAGTTTCTTGAAGCCCGTGGCCTCGGTGCGGCTGGCGTCTTCGGCTTTGTTTTGCGCGACCGCAGCCCGGGTCGGACGGGGAACAGGCTGATGCAGGGCGGTCAGACGCTTCTTCGCGTCGTCGGCGCGATCCATGATCGGATAACGGGTAAGAATCTGCCCGTAAGCTTTTGCCGCACCCCTGGTTAACTCGTCGGCGTACTGGGCCTTATATTTTTCGAGGGTACAGCCCTTGGGCATGCCGTGCGCGTCGCAGGTGGGGGTCTGCCGCAAGCGCGCGATCTGCCCCTCATAGTTCTGCCCCAGCAGATAGAGCGCTTCATCGGCGCGGCTGTACAGAGGATATTTCTCGACCAGCGACTGCAGGCGCGCCATCGAGGCCGGGTAGGATTCGCGCAGATAGTAGAAGCGTCCGATCTGAAACTCGCGATCGGCCAGCACTTCCTGCACTTCGAGCAGGCGCTGCTTGGCCTCAGGCACCAGCTTGCTGTCGGGGTAGGTCAAAATCATCTTGCGGTATTCTTCTTCCGCGCGCTTGGCGTGGGTGTAGTCCCGGTCGGCCTTTTCCATCTGCTGGAAGTGAATGTTGGCGATTTTCAGCTGCGCCTCGCCCGCTTCCGGCATGTTGGGGAAGAAGGTCTCGAAATCGTCATACACCTGCTCGGCCTGGGCCAGCGCGGCGGTTCCACCTTCCGCGTACCAGGAGTCGCCTTCCGCCAGCTTGGCGCGGGCGATGAATTCGGAGTCGGGATAGGTGTTGATCAGCACCTGCAGGGTCATGCGGGCCACATCGAAGCGGTTGTGGTGCATGGCGTCCATGGCCTTGTCGAACAGAACTTTGTCGGGCTGCTTCGACCCCAGGTTGGCCAGCGGGTTCTGCGACTTCTTGTTGGTACAGGCGGCTGTAAGGGCCAGCAAAAGGGCAAGGACGACAATCAGCGAGATTCGACGTGACATAAGACCTCGGGAGACATTTTCGATTGCAGATTGCCGATTTTCGACTTCAAGCCAGCCCCGCTTTTCAATCGGCAATCGCAAATCGGCAATCGTAAATTGTTCTAGACTTTCTGCATGGCGGCTTCGGTCGCCGCCTTGAGCAATTCGTGCGCGTTCTTTCTTGGATCGCCGTGGCCGAACACGGCGTTGCCCGCCACCAGGATTTCCGCTCCGGCGCGGACCACATCGGCCACTGTATCGAGCCCCACCCCGCCATCGACTTCGATGCGGTAGTTCAGCCCGCGGTGGCCTCGAATATCGGCTAAAGCCCGCATTTTGTGCAAGGTGGACGGAATGAACTTCTGCGCTCCAAAACCCGGATTCACCGACATCACCAGCACATAGTCCACGATTTCGAGCACTTCCGTGAGGGTATCGACCGGCGTTGCCGGGTTGATCACCACGCCGGCCAGGCAGTCGCGGCTCTTGATCAGATGCAGGGTGCGATCCAGGTGGCGAGTCGCTTCCTGATGCACCGAAATCCAGTCCGCGCCCGCCTCGGCGAACGCAGGGATGAACTCGTCCGGATGCTCAATCATCAGGTGGCAGTCGAGCGGCAGATCCGTCACTTTGCGCAACGACCTAACCACCGGCGGGCCAATCGTAAGATTCGGCACGAAGTGTCCGTCCATAATGTCGACGTGGATGACACTTCCGCCTCCCTCGGCGGCGGCGCATACCTGCTCGCCCAGCCGGGCGAAATCGGCGGAAAGAATCGACGGCGCCAGCTCGATCAAACCGGACCCTCAGAGGCCTGGGGGCCTCAGAACCTGATTCTCAAAACCTGCTTGCACAGGGTCGTGCTCTTGCCAGGAAACACTTGGGAAATTCTAACACGCGGGAAAGCGGTGCCGAGTACGGAGTTGCGAGCACCCAGTTGCGAGCGCCGAGACAGGAAGGATGCGAGCATGCCCCGTCTGGAAAAGCGTGCACACCAATCAGTTTTGCGTCGGCGCACCAGCGCCCCCGCTCTTAGCCGGTGAGCTCCTCTGTGCCGGCTCAAACTCGTGCTTCATGCGCTCCTGCCATTCGCTGAGGTATTTCATCAGAATCGGCATCGCCGTCTTCATGCCCTCCTGGGTGACCGCCGGCAACTCCTGCACGACCTTCTGCCCAACGGGTGAGGAATAGAAAGTGTTCATGGCCTCGATGTCGCCATGGGTGAAATGCGCCTGGTAGGCGGGGATCATCGCCTGCGTGATTTCATCGGCAGGCATGCCCTTGATCAAGTCGCCCATCACTTTTTGGAAATGCTCGTCAAAATCCGCGGGCACAGAGCCTTTGTCCTTGAGCAACATGTTGCGGGTTAACTGCTGCATGGACTGCGCCTGCAGTTCCATCATTTTTTGCAGGAGGTCGTGGGAGTGCATGGTACGGAGGAGCAGAATCACGTCGTCCTTCGAGGCTGGTTCATCGGCATTTTGGGCGAAACCGGGAATGCAAAAAACAAGGCAGGCGATACCGACGAGAAAGCGTTTCACAGCGATCCTCCGCAAACGGAGATAGCTTATCTGATCGGCGGCGTCCAGGCTATTGGCAGGGGGCTTACTTTTATTGCAGTTTCGTGAACTCTGCCTTGGCTTCCTTCAGGATGGGAATGTCCGGGTCGGCATCTTTCCAGAGCGTAAGGAAATCCTGATAAGCGACGCGGGCCGTCGCCTTGTCGCCGGCCAGCGCCTCAGCCCGCCCCAGTTCCAGATGCGCCAGGGCGCCCGTCGCACAGTTCCAGACAATGCCGGGGTGATCGATAATCTTCTGGAACTCAGCCGCAGCAGGACCAGCTTGTCCAGTCGCGAGATAAGCTTCGCCGCGCAGGTAGGTGGGATACATGCACGAGTTGTCAAACACAGAAACGGCCATCGCGAACTCCAGATTCGCCGTCTTCTGCGCCTGATCGATGGCGGCCTGTGGCTGCTTCTCCGCCAGCGAGATTTGCGCCTCGATCGTAGGCAGCCAATAGGACTGCACGAGGGTGTACGACGGGTACTGCTGAGTGAGTTTCTGCACCAGCTCACGTGCTCCGGCAGTATCGCCGGCGCGAGCTAGGGCCAGCGTTGCGAGTTGCTGTGTGTCTCGGTTGTCCGGAGCCGTAGAAAGGCCCGCGCGGGCATATTGCCGGGCTTGCTCATCATTACCGACCAGGGCCTCGCGCCAGGCGGCAACCGCCTCCCACACTCCCGCCGACTCCTTGTTGTCGGCGCGCAGGGCCGATTCCGCCGCGCGGTGCGTGAGCTCGCGAGCTTTGCCGAAGCGCCCGGCGTAGGCTTCTGTGTCCGATTCCGGTCCTAGAATCTCGTTCTGCAGCTCGGGACGGGTCTCGAACCAGGCGACCTGCTCCGCCATCCCCTTCTGGTCTCCCTGAATGTAGTCCAGACCATAGCCGTCGACGTGCAGGCTTTCGCCATCCAGCTTGCGGGCGAGGGTTTGCTGGTACAGTGCGTGGGCCTCATCGTAACGCTGCGTGGACACGAGGAACGCGAAAAGGTTCCCCGAGGTGATCACATTGTCGGGATTCAGGCGCAACGCGTTGCGTGTCTGATCGAGGCCTTCCTGTGGCTTGCCCAGCGCGGCGTAGGCGGTCGAGAGGTTGTTGTACGCCGTGTCATCGCGGGGATAGTCCTCTTCCCATTCGCGGTAGGTCTCGATCGCCTTGTCCATCTCCCCCGTCACCTGCATGTAGTACATGGAGGTGATGTGCAGCTTCTCGCGCTCGCTGGCGTGGTCGCGCAAGGCAAACGCTTTGCTCAGGTATTGGTTCCCGCGGGCGCTTTGTCCCAAGTTCCCGTACGTGATGCCGACACCCTCGAGGGCGCTGGCGAAGTTCGGGTCGAGTTCAATCGCGCGCTGGAAGAAAGGCAGGGCTGCCCCCGGCCCCTTCTCGTACTCGGCCCTTCTGCCGATGGCTTGCGCCTTCAATGCCTCCAGCGAAGGAGTGGTCTCCTGGCCCAGCGGAGTGTCGAACTTCTGCACTGAAGCCAGCGATTCGCCCAGCTGACTGCGCAGTTTGCTGGCCGCTTCGCCGAGTGCGTCGAGCACTTTCTCTTTTCCGGCGGCCGACGCCTGCTCCTGCGCCAGAACGTCTCCGTTGAGGCAATTGACGGCTTTCAACCCAACCACGTACTGGCTGCCCAGATTGGCAATCGACCCGGCGACATACGCCTTGCTGTCGGCACGCTCGCACAATTCGCGGGCCACGTCCGGAGTCAGGGGTGTGTTGACGGGCTTGGTCATCAGCTTCAGCGTGGACGCGACTTTGTCGTCGGAGAGAACATTGAGAAACGGCGACTGCCGCAGCGACACGCTCAAGGCCTGCTTGAGAGCGTCATCGAAGACGGGGTCGCCGGTGGAGTTGGCAAAGTCCGCGACCACGATCGTGTCTTTCTCTGTGAGTTTGGCAACGGGGCGGTGGGTCAGGTAGTAGCCGGCGGCCAATGCCGCGACGATGACAACGGCTGCTGCAGCAATCCAGGCGCCGATCCTGGAACGTGGTTGCGTGACCGCCGGGGAAACCACTGACGCCGAGCTCGCGACGGCAGCTTTGCCGCTCGATTCTTTCTTCGCGGTCGCGCCAGAGCTGGACGCGACGGCCTCGGGCTCTCCTTCAGCCGCCGACACCGAACTCCTGCTCGAATCGATCTCCCGCTTCAGCCGCTTCAGGTCGGCACGCAGGTCGGAAGCGTGCTGGTAGCGCAGATCCCGGTCCTTTTCGAGCGCCTTGTTGATGATGCGCTCCAGTTCCGCCGGCAAGTCGGGATTCAACCGCACCGGGGCGACCGGAGCTTTGTGCAGGATCGACTCGAACAGCACAGCGGTTGTGTCTCCGCGGAAAGGTAAAGTTCCGGTGGCCATCTCGTAGATCACGGCACCGAAAGAGAACAAGTCAGTGCGGGCATCGAGCGGCTTGCCTCTTGCCTGCTCGGGCGACATGTAGGCGGCGGTGCCGACGGTCGATCCGGGACTGGTCAGGTGGTGAGCATCGGACTTGGTCTGGGTCGCGTCGCCGGGGACGGGTACGACCTCGACCTTGGCCAGGCCAAAGTCAAGAATCTTGGCCGCTCCACGGCTGGTCAGGAAAAGATTGGCGGGCTTGATGTCGCGATGCACGATGCCCTTGGCATGGGCGGCGTCGAGCGCATCGGTCACATCGATCGCCACGCCGAGTAGCGTCTCCAGATCGAGCGGGCGGTTGTTGATGACGTGTTTCAGGGTCGCGCCGTCGAGGAACTCCATGACGATGAACGCCCGCCCGTCGACTTCGCCAATGTCGTGGATGGTGCAGATGTTGGGATGGTTCAGGGCCGAGGCGGCTTCGGCCTCGCGTTGGAAGCGGCTCAGGGCTGCCGGATCGCGGGTGACGTCTTCGGGCAGAAACTTGAGCGCGACGAAGCGATGGAGGCGCGTGTCTTCGGCCTTGTACACCACTCCCATGCCGCCACCGCCCAGCTTTTCCACGATCCGGTAGTGAGAGATGGTCTGTCCGATCATGTGGGAGAGAACCCGTTTGCAAAGCGGCGGCGCGACCATCGCCGATGAAACCGGTTCGCGGCGCAGCTTGCAAATTGGCCCCCATGTTAGAGGCGGCAGGGCTGGTAGTCAATTCGCTTGCCGGCTAGCGTTGCATGGCACGGTTGCGATCCCGATCCGCGGATAGTCCCCTCGCTCGCCGTGTGCTGGGCTGTGGCGTGCTAATCTCGACGGGCGTGCTCCGGTTCACTCAATTTGCGCCCGCTTTGTGCAGCGTCACCGCTGTATGCCTGTGGGGCGCTGCCGACTTTTCCGGAGGCTACGGGTCCCGCAGGGCTAATGCCTTCGTTCTCACGGCGTTCTCGCATGTCTGCGCCTTCGCGCTCATGTTTGGCATTGCGTTGACGCAACATGGCGCTTTTCCATCGCGTACGAGCATCCTGTGGGCGGTGCTCGCCGGCGCGGTAGGCGGCTTCGCGCTGTCCATCTTCTACCGCGCCCTGTCCCTGGGACAGATGGGGTTAACCGCACCGATTGCTGCTCTGATCGGGGCGGCCATCCCCACGCTGGCCGACATCGCGATGGAGGGCGCGCCCAGCCGCTGGACGATTGCCGGTTTCGCGCTGGCCATCGCCGCCATCTGGCTCATCACGCGACCGGAAGCCAGCCCGGCCGACTCGGAGTATGACGCATCGCGCCGGCCTGCGGGCGTTGGCATGGCCGCGCTCGCCGGAGTCGGGTTCGCCGGCTTCTATCTCTGCATTCACCAGGCGAGCGGCTCGGCGGTCTGGCTGGCAGCGATCTCGCGCATCGGGTCGTTCACTTCCACTGCCGTTGCCGTCGCCGTAACCCGGGCCCCACTGGCTCTCGATCGTCCACGCGCCGGGCTAGGCATGCTGGCCGGCATCCTCGACATCAGCGCCAGCGCGCTGTTCATCTTCGCCAGCCAGCGGGGGCGGCTGGACGAGGCGGTGGTCATCACGTCTCTGTATCCCGCCGTGACTGTGCTGCTGGCGCGGTTCCTGCTGAAGGAGCATTTCAGCCGCTGGCGGTTCATCGGCCTGCTGGCGGCGCTGGCCGCGGTGCCTCTGATCGCGGCGGGATAGGTGATGAACTGAGCTTCTGTATTCCCTATTCTCGAATAGGGAACGTAGCATCCAGCAGCTGGTGGTTGAAGGATAGGGCGATGGCGCTAGTGGAAATCCGCAGTCTGACCAAGGTCTTTCCTCAGGGCGGATCGCCGTTTGGGGGAAGGGCCGGCGCTGGCCGAAGGAAAGACATTCGGGCGGTGGACGGCGTTTCGCTCGACATTCACGCCGGCGAAACGCTCGGGCTGGTCGGGGAATCCGGTTCGGGCAAGAGCACGTTGGGACGGCTGATCCTTCGCCTGCTCGATTCTACTTCGGGCACGATTCGCTTCGAAGGCCGAGACCTGCTCGCCGCCGGCAGGGGCGAAATGCGGCGCCTGCGGCGCGACCTGCAGGTTATTTTTCAGGATCCGTTTGCGTCACTCGATCCCCGCTTCCGGGTAGAAGACATCATCGCAGAGCCGCTGATCATCCACCACGACTCCGCAGACGACTCATGTAGGGACAGCCGCCCCCGTCTGTCCGGTCGAGCAAAGCTCGACTTGCGTGCCCGCGCGGTCGAACTCCTGCGCGCCGTGGGCCTCGACGAATCCGCGCTGCGGCGCTACCCTCACGAGTTCTCCGGCGGACAACGCCAGCGCATCGGCATCGCCCGGGCGCTGGCGCTGCGACCAAAATTTATCGTGTGCGACGAACCGGTCTCGGCGCTTGACGTGAGCGTAGGCGCGCAGATCGTCAACCTGCTGGCACAACTGCAGCGCGATTTCGGACTGACCTATCTCTTCATCTCCCATTCGATGCCGGTGGTGCGTTATCTCTCGACGCGCATCGCGGTGATGTATCGGGGCAAGGTTGTGGAACTCGGTAACGCGGCCGACATCACGGTGAAGCCGCAGCACGCCTATACTCGCAGCCTTTTGGAAGCGACCCCCGAGATGGTGCAGGGCGGGCACCCATGACATACTTTCCCAATGCCGCGCTCGCAGCCCGGTTTCGCCCGCGACCTCGTCGAACTGATTCTCGGCTACGGGGTGATCGTCGGCGTCATCTGGATGCCCGCCGTCCCGCAGCGGGTCGCTTCTCCCCTCGTGCTGATCTTCACGCTGGCGGTGGTGTTGGCACGCGGACCCAGCCGTGAAGAATTGGGACTGGGCCGCCGCGGCCTGGCGTCCTCTCTGTGGATTTTGCCTGCAGCCGTGGCAGTTGCCGGGGCAAGCGTGATGGTCGCCAAGCGAGTGGGAACGCTGCATCCGCTCTTCAACGGCGACGCCCGGCACATCACGGGCTACGTTGTGTGGACGCTCTATCAGCAATTCCTGCTGAACGACTATTTTCTGCCCCGGCTCACGCGCATTGTGGGCCATGAACAGGCTGCCATAGGTGTAGCCGGAGTGCTGTTCGCCGCGGCCCATCTGCCCAACCTCACGCTGACGGCAGCGACGCTGGTGTGGGGCGTGGTGTCGTGCGGCCTGTTCCGGCGCTACCGGAATCTCTATGCGCTGGGCCTGGCGCAGGGACTCCTTGGCCTCTGCTTCGCGGTTTGCGTTCCCGACGCGCTGCACCACCACCTGCGCGTGGGGCTGGGATATCTGCGTTACCACGCGCCTGACGCGGGACGATAGATCTAAGGGCCTGCACGCTCCGGCTCGGCCGCGGCCATTCTCCAGGCAAACATCAAGAACGACGGAGCGGTCAGATCGAGTGCCGGCTCATTGGTCGAGTAGTAAGCAACATTGTCGCGGTACATGGCGCCGTTGCCGTCAAATTGCGAGTAGGAGTCTTCTCCGTTCGCAGGACAAGCCTTGGCCCCGCCAGGCAGTCCGGAGCCTGCTTTCTCGATCGGCCCCTCGACCACCGCCCCGGCGAGGACCGGCGCCGGTGGATTGCCCGACGCCAGCAGGTTGGCCACTTGATGATGAATGCATCGCGGAAACGTGCTGCCGTCGCCCACAATCAGCGAGACTCCCCAGGCATTCGCGCCGAGAATGTTGCCAATCCATCCGCGGACGAAAGTGGCGTAGTCGTGCGACTTGGTCAAATCGTCATACTCGCTGGCCACCACCGCCAGCGCTGCTCCGTGCGTGGGCGTATCGCCGCCACCCCAGGGAGCGCCGTATCCGAATGGATCTTTGCGCGAGAGAGCGGCCGCGTTCTCCAACTTCCTCTTGAGGTCCGCGAGAAGATCCGCCGGCGCCAGCGCAAGCCCGCCGGGGTTTCCGGCCAAACCCATCGCCCGATAGAGCTCAAAATGTGCGAGCCCGGAGACATCTCCCACGCTTAAGGCCTCGCCAGCATCCTTTTCCGCGTGAATGTAGGCCGAGGCCCACTGTGCCGCCGCCTTGAGATAGAACACGGGATCGCGATGCGGCAATCCGGCCGGCAAATTTCCCTCGCGCGTAGCGAGATACAGCTCGGTCGCGCCCAGTTCCATGTCATCGCGCCATTCCGACTCATCGTAAAAATCATGCGGAGAGGCAGTGAGCAACTCACCCGGCGCTGTGTCCGCCAGATCAAAAATGTGTTCCGCCGCCAGCAAGCACTTGTTGCCGTAAGCCGGATCGCTGGCGTGAAATATCTGGAATCCCAGCGCGAAATCCGCCGCCAGCCGGCCCGCCAGGTTCGGGCTGACCTTCGTTCCCGCAGCCCCGGCCACAAATGCCGGGCGATTGCGGATGTACCGGCCCTTGCTCGCCGTTCCCCCGAAGTTGTCGTCTTCTTGCGGCAGACGCCAGACGCTGTGATCGTTTTCCGAACCGGTGCCTCCGCTGCCGATTCCGACCTGGTAGTAAAGCGTGGAGGTATCGTCATTCCACATGCGCAGAAGCCAGTCCAGCCCGAACCTGGCCTCGCTCGCGAAACTCGTGGGCGAATCAGCGCCCATCTGAGGAACATCGCGGACGCCCACCAGCATCAGGGCTTCGGCGTAGCTCGTGGTATGAACGAACTTCAGGTAGTCGCCCGCGTCCCACCACCCGCCGGAAACGTCGACCACCGCTCCGGTTGGCCTAAGGTCGCTCTTGATGCGCCCCATCCAGCCAAATTCCGGCTGCTTGTACACATTGGCATGCTGATCGTTCAGGTGTGATGGCGCCGTGCGCAGGTCGGAAGGAATATAGTCCTTGCCGTCGCGTTGATTCTGGAAGAACCGCAATGCGTTGCCGAGTGGAGCAGCGTAGAGTTGCGCAGCCGTATTCACGGCAAAGCTCGGCGACGAGGCATCCACCGACCCCGACACCCTGAGAGTGTAAGTTCCCGCCCTTGCCAGCGAGAAATCGAGCGGATATACCGCGAACTTGCCCCAGGTCCCGGTGGTCGCTCCTATCGCGCTCGAAAAGACCGTCTCTCCCGCCGCATTCTTCACTTCGAATCGCGTTCCGGTCGCCGGCGCGAGTGTCATCAGGTAGGCGCGCATCGGCGTGCCGATCTCGTATCCCACCTGGTTCACGCGAATGTGGGTTCCTGTCGCGCCCTGGGGCGCATGCGAGCACCCAAGCAACAGGACCGCGAGAACAATCGGCACGGCTGAGTGTGGCCCTCCTCGCGCCGGCCTTGCGGCCCGGCTTTCGGCGGTTGTGGCGTACCGGAGGTTGCCCGCCATGAGGCAGCTATCCTCGCGTGAGTTGTGAACCCGTGTCAACGGGATGCGTTCAGTCTTCCAGCATGTGAGAATACCGTGCTAGAACCACCACGACCAGATCCAGTCCACGAATGTATGCGTGATGGTTGAGGCCGGGACGCGGCGCTGCTCGCGCCACGCGCGGCCGTAGAAGACGCCGGCGATCGTCGCCAGCAAGACATAGCGCCAGTTGAAATGCCCCGGGTTCACATCCAGACGCTTGTTGAAGTGGGACAGGCCGAAGAGCACGGACGCGAGGAGCAGGGCGGCGCGGTGGCCCACTCGCCGTTCCAGTAAGTTCTGCACCCAGGCGCGGAAGAAAAGCTCCTCGGGTATGGCGACGAAGACGAAGATTCTAGCCCAGAGCAGCGCTGCGTGACCGATGGCGGGCCGGTTGACGTGAGGATGAATAAATCCGAGCGCGAGTCCCAGCGTGAGGACCACAGGCGCGAAGAAGGCCAGCTCGCGCAGGCCCGTTTTCCAATCACTCCAGCGCAGATGGAAATCGAATCCCGTGCCGGTGAGGCAGCGGATTCCAAGAAATCCGTACAGCCCGGCGTCCACGAGAAGCAGGTTGCCCAACCCGCGCCAGCCCGAAGGCCAGGCCGCGTCGAACCAGCGCAAATCCACGGCGAGACCGAGGACGAGAAGAATCACTGCGTCGCGCCAGTTACCACGCTGCTCTGGATCAGCCCCTGCCGCCTGCTGCAGCATCCAGGCGATCCCCACTGGCAGCAGAGCGTAGAGGGCGAACCATGGCCAGCGAAGCATGTGGTGCGATGCAGCCGCCACGGCGTAAGGCAGGGCCAACAGCGAGGGCAACAGCACTCGCACCGCGGAGGTCCAGCGCGCCATCGCGTTCGCCACGCGTTCCGCGGCAAATCCGAAAGCTGCAGCCGGCACAAGCTCGACGACAAGGACCGCAACGGCCACAGGCGTCGCATTCTGCATGGCGCCATCTTACCTGTCTCGCGATCCTGTCTCGAGATTTGGGCGGCGATTACGCTGGCGGCTTGTTTCGGCGTGTGCCCCCGGACTAGAATCCCTTGGCCTGTTGGTTCCCTGTTTCTTCGAATTCTTCCGAGGAGGCACTATGGCCGCCGCTCCGGTCTTGCCCGCTTCAGCCGCTCCGACGCCCGAGCCCGCACCGCTCTCTCAGGCTGCTCGCATCGTCAATACGTTTATCGCGCCGTCGAAAACGTTTACCGACTTACGGCGCAGCGCCAGCTGGTGGGCGCCGTGGATTCTGATCTCCATCTTTACCCTCGTGTTCATTGGCGCAGTCGGAAAGCAGGTGGGCTTCGAGCAGGTGGCCAAGAATGCGATCGCACATTCATCGCGCGCCGAACAGTTCGACAAGCTTCCGGCGGACCAACAGGCGCGCTCGATTGCGCTCCAAAGCAAGATCGTCGGCTTTTTCTCGTACTTCAGTCCATTCCTGATCCTGTTCTACGCCTTGCTGGCTACCCTCGCTTTGTGGCTGACGTTCAAATTGGCCTTCGAGGGGGAGACCTCGTTCGGGCAGGCGTATGCGATCACCATGTTCAGCTGGCTCCCCGGCATTATTGGGGGAATTCTGGGCACGATCTCGTTGTTTGCCGGCGTCAATCCCGAGGGCTTTGACATCAGAAACGCCGTGGGCACAAACCTTGCGTACTATCTCGACCCCGAGACGACTGGTAAATTCGTCCGCGCTATGGCGTCATCGCTCGACGTCCTCAGCATCTGGACAATCGTGCTGATCGGCATCGGGTATGCCTGCACCAGCAAAGTGAAACGGTCGACCGCGATTATCACGGTCGTGGTCTGGTTCCTGGTCTTCAAGCTGGTATCGTCAGGCTTCGCAGCGTTGTAGCGGAGATTTCCACCGAACCGGGCGTGGTCCGTGCCGCGCACTGTGACACAAGTCACAGCCACTATACGCAGCGGAGTCAATAATGGTCGGTTGCAGGAGGCACGTATGCGATCCCTTCTTCCCCGGGCCCTGCGGATTTCTCTCCCCCTGAGCGCAGTTCTTCTGGGTTGCAGTCCCCTGCTTTCCGCCCAGACAGCCACGGCCGCGCAGTGCATCGATTGCCACAGCAAGGTCACTCCTAACATTGTCTCCGACTGGAAACTGAGCAAGCACAGCGGAGCCGACGTCACCTGCGTCGCCTGCCACGGCGACCAGCACACGTCCGCCGGCGATGTCTCCAAGGTGAATATCCCCACTCCCGAAACCTGCGCCCAGTGCCACGAGACGCAGGTCACGCAGTTCCGGAAGGGCAAGCATGCGCTGGCGTGGGCCGCGATGAAAGCCATGCCCACGATCCACTGGCAGCCCATGGCCATGACCGAAGGCGAAAAAGGTTGCGGAGGATGCCACAAGATCGGCGACAAAACGCTGACCGAGATCCTCGAGCTGCGCCAAAGCGGATCCGGCACCGAATTCGGCGCAGCACAGTGCGATGCCTGCCATACCCGCCATACTTTTTCGGTCGAAGAAGCGCGCCAGCCCCAGGCTTGCGAAACTTGCCACATGGGCTTCGACCATCCCCAGTGGGAGATGTACTCGGCGTCGAAGCACGGCGTGCGCAGCGAACTGAAGCAGAAGATGATCGTTCCTCCGGATACCGCCGCTCCCACCTGCCAGACCTGCCACATGCAGAACGGCAATCACGAAGTACGCACAGCCTGGGGGTTTCTGGCCGTTCGCCTGCCTCTGCCCGAAGATAAACAATGGGCTGCCGACCGCGCCGCGATTTTGCAGGCGCTGGGCGTGCTCGATCCGCAAGGCCAGCCGACGGCTCTGGTCGCAACCGTGAAAGCCGCCGACCTTGCCCGCCTCACCCAGGAAGACTGGCAGCGCGAGCGCGACAAGATGATCAAGACCTGCAACCAGTGCCACTCCGTCAACTTCGCCAAGCAGCAACTGGAGCAGGGCGACGACATGATCCGGAACGCCGACCACCTGATGGCCGAGGCGATCCACATTGTCGCCGGCCTCTACAAAGACGGCATTCTGCCCAAGCCGCCGAACTACGCCTATCCGTTCCCGAACCTGCTGACGTTCCACGATGCACCCACGGTGATCGAGCAGAAGCTGTTCGTGATGTATCTGGAGCACCGCATGCGCACCTTCCAGGGAACATTCCACGCCAGCCCGGACTACGCGCTGTGGTACGGCTGGAGCGAGATGCAGCGCGATCTGACCGAGATCAAGGAACTCGCCGCGCAGATGAGAAGGGAGCGGCAAGGAGCAACGCTCAAACCGGCGATGAGATAACGGTCACCCGATCTTCAGCCCATGAGCGATTCCATCGCCAGGACCACGTCAGCAGGAAGGTTGATATCGGCGCTGGCGAGGTCCTGCTTCATATGCGCCTCGTCGGAAGTTCCGGTGAGGGGAAGAATTCCAATCCCGTGCGCGAAACGGAAGACAACCTGGGCCGGCGTCGCGTTTAACCGCTCTGCCATCGCGATCAGCGGCCGATGTTCAAGCACCTCCGGATTCGCCGTAAGCAGAGAGAATCCCTGATAGACAATCTTCCGTTCCTTGCAGAAGAGACGCACCTCCCGATCCCAGCCGAGACAAGCGAAACAGCGGTTCTGCAGGAAAGATGGCATTTCGGCGTGCGACGCTTCCATCTGCTCGAGGTGCCGCAGACTTACGTTGCTGACGCCGAGTAGCCGCGCGTGGCCGGCATCGCGCTCACGCCGCATCGCTTCCCAGACTTCGGCGTCGTCTTCGGTCCAATCGTCAGCCGACGAAGGCCCGTGCAGGACGAAGCTGTCGACATGGTCGGTACTGAGGTGATCAAGCGAACTCGCCAGGGATTGGGCCACCTGCGTGGCAAGAATCGCGGAGGGATCGTAGGGCAGGCGATGATCCTGGCCGCGCTTGTAGGTGAACTTGGTCTGCAGAAATAAGTCGGCTCGGGTCACAATGCCGGCGCGGTAGGCGGCAGCCAATCCTTCGCCGACTCCGGCTTCAAAATAGTGGCGCCGCTGGTTGGCGGTGTCGATCGCGCGAAAACCCGTCCGGAGAGCCAGTTCGGTCAAGGCCGCGGTGCGGTCTTCCTTCCATGCCGTACCGTAGAGAAAGTCGGGAATGCGAGGTTCGGCTGCCATCGCGCCATTGTGACACGAGCCGGGCTATTCACCACAAGGGGCACGGCAGAACACCGAGGTCGAGAGCCTGTGTACCCCTGTGTCCTGTGCGGTTAAGCATATTTCGAATCGAATGCGAGGGTCTGCGAATCGGTATTGCCGGTATATCTTTTCAGCCTCAGGAGGCCTTCCCGTGAATCGTACGCTGCTCGTTGTTTCCCTCGTTGTCAGCGCAATGTTTGCCCAGGCCCAGAATACAGCCGCAAAAGCTTCCGGTCCGTCCGCCGCACCCACCAAAGATCCGGTCGCGACTTCGCTGCGCCTGGTGCTGCAGCGTTTCCAGAACAACACCATCGGCGCGGTCGAGGCCATGCCCGCCGACAAGTTTTCCTACAAGCCCACGGCCGATCAGAGCACGTTTGCCCACCTCGCGGCGCACATCGCGAATTCCAACAATTTCTTCTGCTCCAAGGCGGCTGACGTAACTGCGCCCAAGGTGGACGAGCCCAAGGAAACCGATTCCAAGGATCAACTGGTGACCGCGGTCAAAGCGTCTTTCGATTTCTGCGGCGACGCTTTGAGCAAGATGGACGATTCGAAACTGGGCGACACGGTCGAACTGTTCGGCGGGCGCCAGGTTCCGCGTGCCGTTGCGGCGCTGGGCCTGGCCAGCAGCCTCGCCGACCACTACGGGGCGGCGGCAATGTATCTGCGCCTGAACGGCATCCTGCCGCCCAGCGCGCAGCCGAAGAAATAACCGACGACGCGATCCAGCCGGAGCGTGCGTTCCACCTCAATCTTCGCGCGGCGAGTAGAATGAGAATGTAGTTCCTCATCGACAGCTCGACCGCGGGAGGACACCATGCAACGCACGCTCTGCTTTCTTCTATTCTTTTGTGTGCCCATTGTTTTCGCCCAAAACAAGAGTCAAGACAGAAACCCGGTGACCACCGTCGCCAAAGAAATCCTTCCTCACCAGCAGAAAAACATAGTGGCAGCGGTGGAGGAAATGCCGGCTGACAAGTTCTCCTACAGGCCCACCGAGCAGCAGATGACCTTCGGCCATCTTGTTCTGCACATCGTTGAATCGAACAATTATCTATGCTCGCGGATCGGAGACGTACCCGAAGTCAAGGCGGCAGTGCCGCTGAAGGAGTCCGACGGCAAGGAGAACCTGATCGAAGCCCTGAAGGCCAGTTTCGATTTTTGCTCCACGGTGCTCAGCAAGGCGGACGACTCCAAGCTTGCCGATGAAGTCGAAATGTTCGGCGGCCGCAAAGGATCGCGCGCCTTCGCCCTGATCGTCCTCACCAACGACTGGGCCGATCACTACAGCTCCGCTGCCATGTATCTGCGCCTGAATGGAATGCTGCCGCCGACGGCGCAGCCGAAGAAGTAGCCGTCAGCGGTTGGGACTCGGGCCCGTTGAACTAGTGTGGCGAGGGCGCGCGGCCTTGGGCCCTACCCGGGACCTCACGTTTCCGCGTGCCATTTTCTCCGTACCGGGTTTTATCGCGTATCAAGCTTCTGACGTGTCGAGATCTTCCAATCTCACGTCACGTGTCTCTCGTATGAAGAGATCCCGACGTCGCGCCGATGGCTGCAGGGGTAGCTACTGGCAACCGCTACTTGATCTGCACAAGTTGATGCTCGTCGACTGCAGCCGGAGCCGCGGGCGCGGCGCGCTGCGGCGCCCTCCAGGAATCAAAAATCGAAACCTGATGCACGCAGGACACGGTGCAGTGCGGGGCGCACGATTTTTCCGTCAAGTATTCGCGGCGCAGATCGTCGCGCGTGTAGCTCGCGAGTGGAACGCCGGGATAGCCGCGCTGCTGCGAGCAGTAGTGCACGAGTCCGTCCTCGCAGATGTAGAGATAACGCGCCCCGGCGCGGCAGCGCCAGTCGTTGGGCAGGCCCCTGGCAATGTTGTCCTGAAACGCGTGGACGCGGGTAAAGCTGCTCTTTTCGAGCGCCTGCATTTCGTGATAGATGCGGCGCTCTTCCTCGCCCAGCGGCTGCAGTTGCCCGCTGCCGTCGTGAATGATTCCGATCGTCGAAGTGAATCCGAGTTCTACGGCGCGCTTGCCGATCACGAGGGCATCCTGCGGATGGGAAATGCCGCTGCCCACGACCGAATTGATGTTCACATGAAAGTCGGCGTGCTCGGCCAGCAGTTGCAGCTTGCGATCGAGAACTTTCAGGCTTTTCTTCGAGACCTCGTCAGGATTGACGTTGTCGATCGAAATCTGCAGCCACTCCAATCCGGCGCGATTCAGCCGCTGGATACGCTCGGCGACCAGAAGGTACCCATTGGTGATCAATCCGGCGATCATGCCGTTGGCGCGGATGCGGCGGATCAAGTCATCGAGCTCGGGATGCATCAAAGGCTCGCCGCCTGAGACGGTCACGACCGCAGTTCCCAGAGCGCCGAGCTTGTCGACGCGGCGATACATCTCCTCGATCGGCACCGGCTTCGAGAAATCGTCAAACTCGTTGCAGTAGGTGCACGCCAGGTTGCAGCGTCGCATGGGAATGATGTGCGCCAGCAGAGGATGGTCCGTCGACGCCAGTGCGCGCGCCGCCATTGCCGCTCCGCGCAGGTTGCGGTGCAGGGCTTTGGCGCGACGGCGGAGTTTAGTGAAAGCTGATGGCATCGAGTAAGGATTAACTCCTATTACAGCACAGGCTTGTATTCGGCGCGTGCGCTCGAACAGCCCACGGCGAATTGGGCCAGTTGAACTGCGAACGGAAGCGGTTATTCTGCATCCCGATCACGTTGCTCCACCTGAATACCGCCGCACCAGGAGTGCGATGGTCAGCCCGATGCAGAACAGCAGCGCCAGCACGCCGCTGATTCGCGACGCCAGCGTCATTGCTGCCGCCGCATGCGGCACGCCGGAAAGCGGCAGGACTACCAGGTTCATCCACAGGTAAACGAACGCTCCGTAGAGGAGCCCGCAGATCACTGGCCTGCGGATCAGAATGCCCAGCTTGCGGCTGGCTGCGTAATAGATGCCGGTCCAGGTCAACGCGATCAGGTAGTGCAGTGCCACGCCCAGAACGACCGAAGCCAGCCCCACCTGAAATGATTTCATGCCGACCAGGCCGCTGGCGATGTATTGAAACACCATCTTCGGGGTAATCCCGCGGAACAGGTTGAAGACGAGGTTTTCGGTGATATCCAGCGTTCCGGCGATCAAGCCTACCCGCAAGATTACGGAAAAAGCGCCAGGACGGGTCGAAGTCGATCCGCGCTCTTTACCCTCCGGATTTGTCGTCGGCAAATTCAGCGTGACCTCCGAGCAGCGGGTTCTTTTCCATTAGACGCGCACGGCGACAGTTCGCTAGGAAACCAGTTCATGTCCAGCCTCGCGCAAGACATCCATCGCCCAGGCGAACTCCTCCGGGATGAGTAAGTAGTCGGTATCGAAAGTCGAGATCGCAAAAATGGGGACGCCCTTGGAAGACACCGGCTCGATGAACGATAGCAGGACTCCGGTCTGCTCGAAGGGGAACGGACCTTCGAGCTTGAGGCAGATCCAGCGGCGGGGAGAGTGAACGTCCGGAGGAAGATTGTCCGCCGGGCAGACGATGGATAGTTCGTCCGTGCTGCGACTGATCGAAGTAAATTCGCTTTCGTCGCCCATTCGGGGATGGGCGCGTCGGGCGCGAATCGGACGATGGCATAAGGGCCGGGAAGCCAGCGGAACTTGAGTCGCATCATCGTAGCGCCGGCCTCCGGCCGGCTGTCGGGGGGGGGCAGGGCAGGCGAGGACGCCTGTCCCTACACAATTACCCTTCTACTGCCTTGCGTACCGCGGCTTTGGCCAGCAGCCGGGTTGAATCCAGGATCGGCAGAGGGGACGATTCCTGCGTCACCAGCAGCGGGATCTCCGTGCACCCCAGCACGACCGCATCGCAGCCTTCATCCTTCAGCTCGCGAATGACCTCGACGTAATAGGCCAGCGACCGCGGCAAAAACTGCGCGTTGACCAGTTCGTCGAAGATGATGCGGTTCGTGCGCTCGCGCTGCTCCGCTCCCGGAATACGATATTCGATTCCCGCCGCCTTCAACGCCTCGGGATAGACCGGCCCTTCCATCAGATAGCGTGTCCCCAGCACGCCTAACCGCTTGAACTGGCGCCGCTGTGCCTCATTGGCCACTTCACGCGCGATATGCAGCCACGGACGCGGCGAGCGGTGCTCGACCAGATCGAAAGCCTGATGGATCGTGTTATCGGGACAGATCAGGAAGTCGGCTCCGCCCTTGGCCAGTTTGTCCGCTGACGAGAGCATGAGTTCGGCCACGCCTGCCCAGTCGGCGGCGTCGATGGACTTCATATACCGCGCCAGCGAGTGCCCGTGCAGCGACACTTCCGGATGATCGTGGCGGCCAAGCATCTGCGACCCTTCGAGCGAGACCGTGCGATAGCAGAGCGCGGCTCCTTCGGTGCTGCAGGCGACAATGCCGATGTGTAACACAGTACTCAGTACTCAGTACTCAGTACTCAGTACGCAGTACCAAGTTCGAACCTCAGTCTCCCGCCTTCCGTATCAAATAACGCGCGAACGACAGAAGTCCGGTGAAGCGGTATGTCGGATCCACGTAGTGTTCGATCACGTAGAAAGCGAAGTAATAGAAGCGGCAGAAGGCCCAGATCGCGATCGCGAGGAGAATGCCAATTTGCAGCGTCGGGCGCTGCAGGAGGATCAACACGGTTGCGAGTAACCCCAGCAAAAGAAGCAGGCCGCCTTTCACTTTGATCCACGCCGGGCTGGTGAGGTTCCGCATGTGAGATCGCCTTCGCGGTGTCGCTCAATTCCTGATTGTAGCTGGAGCAACCGCATAAGGGCTTGCACCACGGTAGCGTTTTTCGAATTCTTCGCGGGTGCAGATAGTCTTGAGGTCCGTTACTCTGTCGATGGCAAGAATGCCGTCGAGATGATCAATCTCGTGCTGCAGGAGTTCAGACAGGTTACGGTGGTCGCCCGCCTGGAACACGTGACGCACGCCCCCGATATCGGAGTACTGAACGGTAATCTCGCAGTGCCGCTCGACTTGCATGAAGATGGAGAGAAAACTGAGGCAGGCGTCCCAGACCACGATCTTTTCGTTGCTGCGCGCGACGATTTCGGGGTTGATGAGAGGCCAGGCATCCTCCCCGGGAAGTTTGAGAAAGATGACGCGCTGCAATACGCCGAGTTGGGGTGCCGCGATGCCGCGCCCGTAGCCGGTGGTGGAGCGCCAGTGGGCGAGCGTGTCGGCCAGATCGCGCACCAGGTCCCGGATTTCGCGCGCCGCCGTCTCCTTTACCGGGAGCGACTTCTCGCGCAACAGCGGATCGCCGAGTTGCAAGATGGGGCGGACGGACATGGAAATTTCCGATTGCCGATTTTCAATTGCCGATTTTACAGCCCTCGGGTGATTGCAGCCGGATATTGCGAATTGTTGACTGATGGTTATCGATTCGCTATTACGAATCGACAACTGCATAGCCCCCCGGGGACCGCGATGCCCCGAACCGTTCATCAACGCCGGCCGCGGAGCGGCGGTATTCATTAGCCAGCGCGTAAGCGCTGGCAAACGACGTACGAAACCAACCGAGTCCGCTTCAGCGGACGGTACCCTGGCAGCCGGCTATCAATCGCAGAGCAGCAATCGCAAATTATCTTGCCGCCGCGGCATCGAACAAGCCCAACAGCTCCACTTTTTTCTCCGCCGGCAAGAACGACGCCTCGAACGAGTTGCGCGCCAGTTCTCTCAGATGCTCGTCGGTGAATCCGAAGGTTTCCTGCGCCAGCTGATATTCCTGCGACAGAGTCGTACCGAACAGCGCAGGGTCGTCGGTGTTGAGCGTGATCATCACGCCCTGGTCAAAATAACTCTTCGTCGGATGCTCGGCGATCGCCTTGCAGACGCCTGTGCGCAGATTGCTGGTCAGGCAGATTTCGACCGGAATCTGCCGGTAAGCCAGCTCTTCGATCAGGTCGGCATCCTGCGCGGCGGTGAGGCCGTGGCCGATGCGCTCGGCGTGCAGGTTGAGCGCTCCCCAAACCGATTCCGGCGGCCCGGTCTCGCCCGCGTGAGCGGTGAGGCGCAGGCCGTTGTCTTCGGCATAACCGTAGACACTGCGAAAAAGCTCGGGCGGAGCTTTCTGCTCGTCGCCGCCGATACCGATGCCGATGACATTGCGGTCCTGATAGCACACCGCCAGCTCGAAAACTTTCTGCGCTTCTTCCACGCCGAAGTGGCGCGTGGTGTCGAAAATCCAAAGCAGCGAAACGCCGAAGTCCCGCGCGCCGCGGGCGCGTCCGCGCTCCAACCCTTCAAAAATTGCGGCGAAATCCTGCTTGCGATAGAGACACACGCCAACCGCCACGTAAACTTCGGCGTGCAGCACGTTCTCTTCCTTCAGCCGCTGCATGAGGCGATAGGTGACGAGTTCATATTCGTCAGGGCCGCGAAGATGCTCGCTCACGGCCTTGAAAGCCATCAGGAAGCTGGGGAAATCGTTGTAGCGGTAGAGTTGCTCGGTCTCGGCGAGAGTGGCGTGATCGCCGTGCTGCTGGCGGAGTTCAAGCAGAGTTGCGGGTTCGACGGCGCCTTCGAGGTGGAGGTGCAACTCCGCTTTCGGAAGCTGCCGAATGAATGGACTGGGCGGGCGTTCTAGCGCAGCCATATTTGAGATTGTAGATGGCAGATTGCAGATTGGCGAGGGGAGCAGATTTTTCACCACGGAGACACGGAGGCACTAAATGGCGCAGGAATGCAGAGATCCTTCGCTTCGCTCAGGATGACAATATCATTTTGCTGATGCCTGGAGGCCGACAGCTGACGGCTATCTCCTCGCAAATTCGCTGCGATGCCGGCTGTAGAAGATGTAGATCAACAATCCAAGTCCCAGCCAGATCACAAACCGCAGCCAGGTGATCAGCGTGAGCCCAAACATCAGGCCGCCGCACAGCAGCACGGAAAGCAGCGGGAACCACGGTACAAACGGGACTCGGAAGGCGCGTTTGCGATCGGGCTGCCTGCGGCGGAGCAGGATCACTCCCAGCGATACCAGAACGAAGGCAAACAGCGTGCCGATGTTGGCGAGGTCGGCGGCATCTCCAATATCAACGAGACCAGCGGGGATGCCTACAGCGAAGCAGGCGATCCAGGTGGAAATGTGCGGCGTTTTGAATTTCGGATGTACCGCGGAGAACAGCTTCGGCAGCAAGCCGTCGCGGGACATGGCATACCAGATACGTGCCTGAGCGTACTGAAACACGAGCAACGACGAGATCATGCCCATCAGCGCTCCGATCACAATGACCGAGCGGAAGAACGGATGCACGCCCAGATACTTCATCGCGTAGGCCACGGGCGCTTCGGCGGCCGCGCCGGATACGAAGGTCGTGTACTTCATCATGCCCAGCAGTACGACAGCAACGCCGATGTAGAGCAGCGTGCAGACGACCAGCGACATGATGATGCCGAATGGCAAATCTTTTTGCGGATTACGCGATTCCTCGGCCGCAGTGGAGACGGAATCGAATCCGATGTAGGTGAAGAAGACGATGGCGCCTCCGGTGACGATCCCGGCGAAGCCGGAAGGCGCGAAGGGCACCCAGTTAGCCGGCTTCACCAGCATTCCGCCGATGACCAGGAAAGTCAGGATGGCGCCGATCTTGACCATCACCATGATGTTATTGGTTTCCGCCGACTCCTTTACTCCGCGCACCAGCAGCAGGGTGAGAATAAAAACGATGAGGAAGCCGGGAAGATTGAAATAGGCGCCCGTCCATTGCCCACTGGCCCAGACCGGGCTCGCCCACTTGTCCGGCAAGTTGAGGCCGAACACCGCTAGTTGCGCTTTCGTATAACCAGCAAAACCGACCGCGACCGCAACGTTCGAAACTACGTATTCGAGGATCAGGTCCCAGCCGATGATCCAGGCGAAAATCTCGCCGAGCGTGGCGTAGGAGTAGGTGTAGGCGCTGCCGGCGATGGGGATCATCGAGGCGAGCTCCGCATAGCAGAGGCCGGCGAAGCTGCACGCGATGGCGACCAAGAGAAACGAAATGGCAATCGATGGCCCGGCGGGCGGCCGGCCGTGCATGAGTGCTCCCGCCGTGCTGCCGGTGCGCAGGAAATTCACGATCACGTCGAGCGCCTGCGCGTGCAGGAGGGATGGGGCCTGGAAATACTCGCCGGCCGCCGCCGTGCCGGTAAGGACGAAAATGCCTGACCCGATGATGGCGCCAATGCCGAGCGCGGTCAGAGACCAGGGGCCCAGTGATTTGCTCAGCCGGTGTTCCGGGTGCTCCGATTCGGAGATCAGCTTGTCGATCGACTTGCAGCAAAACAGCTGGTTGTCGGAGGTGCGGACGGTTGCAGCTTCCGTGGGTGTGGTTGACAAGCGGTTGTGGTCTCCTGAATGCGGCTGCCCCACCCTACGCGGTTTTCGTAGGGTGGGATCTCCGACAAGCTACATGCCAAACGCCGTCTACCGTTTCGCCTGGCCGCGGGCCATCTTCTTGACCTTGGGCTTTTTCGATCCGCGAGGATACTCGCGGGGCTTGAGCGGCTTTTCCGCCTTACGCTTCTTGCGCGAGGCTCGCTTGGTTTTCTTGCGTTCTTCCCGGGATAGCTTTGTTGTATTGGCCATGATTCCTTTTGAATTGAGTAATTTGGTAATTGAGTAATTGAGTAATTGAAAAACCTGAAGGGCTCGCCTCAGGAGAAAATTACTCAATTACCAAATTTCCCAATTACTCAATCACGTTTCATGCACGTTCCAGCTGGGCGTACTTCTCCACCAGCTTCTTCAAGCCGAAGCGAGGGAATTGTACCGTAATCTTGGCTTCTTCGCCTTCTCCTTCGCGCTGGTAGACCGTGCCTTCGCCATATTTGGGATGGCGAACCTTCTGGCCGGGGCGGAATCCGCGCTTGCCCGTGGGCTCTTCCACCGGCGCTTTCGGCACGGTGAATTTCTTGCCACGGCTGGCGAAGAACTCTGCGATGTTCTCGATGGAGTTGTAGGGGCGCGCTGGGGCAGAAGAACCGCGGGGCTTCGCCCCGCCGGACAGCCGGGGGCGGCTGTCCCCACCTGATGAGTTCCACACCGCGCTCTGGTCCTCATCTTCGTAGGAATAGTGGGTGGAGACTGTGTCGTCGCTCCGCGACTGGGCGGACAGGAGTGTCCGCCCCACGCGGTTCGTTCCCGCACGGGCGCGAGTCGTCCCTAACTCTTCGATCAGCGCGGCCGGCACTTCCTCCAGAAATCGCGAGGGCACGCTGGCTTCGGGCAGATCGGTGCCGTAGCGGCGGCGGTAGACGGCGCGGGTCAAGATGAGCTGGTCCATGGCGCGAGTCATGCCCACGTAGCAGAGCCGGCGCTCTTCTTCGATATCTTCGGGCACCAGCATGGTGCGCGAGTGCGGGAAGAGGCCTTCTTCGAGGCCGCTGAGAAAAACCAGCGGGAACTCGAGCCCTTTGGCGGCGTGCAGGCTCATGAGCGTGATCTGGGCGCGCTCGTCATAGTCGTCGGCGTCGGCGATGAGGGCGGCGTGGTCGAGGAACTGGTCGAGCGTTTCCCCGCGATCGCGCGAGTCCATGGCGGCGTTGACCAGTTCGCGCAGGTTTTCGATGCGCGAGTAAGCCTCAGGCGTGTCTTCTTCTTCGAGCAGCTTGATGTAGCCGGTGCGGTCAATCAGGAACTTGAGCAGATCCGCGGTGCTGACCGTGGGAGTGAAGAATGCGTTGGCGTCAGGCTCAGCGTTGGCGCCGTCCGTTGTAGCGCCGGCGTCCCGCCGGCTGTCGGACGGTTCCGCAGGGTCGAAGTCGAACGAGAAATTCCCGAATTCGCCGGGATCGAAAGCGGTCGCATCGTTGCTCTCGGCGGTGTCCGTGCCGTCCCTTGCGGGACTCGCCTCACCTTCCTGGCTTTCCCGGGGCTTACGCCTCGGGCTAATGAATTCCGTCCCTTCGGGACTGCTGAGGTGCCGGTTCATGACGTCGTGCTCGCCCGCAGATTCGGATTGCACAGACGCCTGCGCTGCGCTCTCCTCCAGCTGCTCCACGAACGTTCCCACCCGCATGGCCCGGGCGTCCTCGATCAGCTGCTGAAAGCTTTTGAGGGACGACAGCGCACGCTGCGGCAGCAACTGGCGGCGAACCGCCTCGCCAATCGCGCCCCAAAGTGAGAGACCCGTCTCCAGCGCGAGATTTTCAAGCGTGTCGATCGTGCCTTTGCCGATGCCGCGCGTCGGCGTGTTGATGACGCGCAGCAGCGAAATCGAGTCGTCGGGATTCAGGATGACTTTCAGATACGAGATCATGTCTTTGATCTCGGCGCGCTCGTAAAACGAGAATCCGCCCACTACGTGATATTTCAGCCCGTAGCGCCGCATCGCCTCTTCAAACAGGCGCGACTGCGAGTTGGTGCGGTAGAGCACGGCAGCGCGCGGACGCTCCCCGCGGTCGTGCTCCGTTCGATCGGCTTCCCGCACGTAGCGGGCAATCCAGTCCGCGGCGAACAACGCTTCGTTTTCGCCATCAGGAGCCTCGTAGTAGCCGAGTTTCGTTCCACCCTGGCGCGAGGTCCAGAGGTTCTTTCCCTTGCGCCGAACGTTGTTCGCGACCACCGCCGAAGCGGCCTGCAGAATGTTCTGCGTCGAGCGGTAATTCTGTTCCAGGCGGATGATCTTCGCCTCGGGAAAGTCCTGCTCGAATTCGAGAATGTTGCGGATGTCGGCGCCGCGCCAGGAATAAATCGACTGGTCCTCGTCGCCAACGGCGCACACGTTATGGCGTGTGCCCGCGAGCAACCGCATGAGTTCGTACTGCGGACGGTTCGTGTCCTGATATTCATCGATCAGCAGATACTGGAAGCGGCGGTTGTAGTACTCACGCACGGGCGCGGCGACCTTCAGCAGACGCATCGCTTCGAGCAGCAGATCGTCGAAATCGAGGGCGTTGGCCTTGCGCAGCTCTTTGCGATATTCCTCGTACAGGTGAGCGATGCGCTCGGTCTTGGGATCGGCCGACTGCAGGTAGAGTTCCTGCGGATCGAGCATGTGATTTTTTGCCCAGGAGATGCGCCCCAGAACGGTGCGCGGCGTGAGCTGCTTGTCGTCGAGGCCCAGGCGCTTCATGATCGACTTCACGACCGAGAGTTGATCGGCCTCGTCGTAGATGACGAAGTTCTTCGTATGGCCAATGGGCGGCTGGCCGGGCGCAGCGGACGGAATGCGCAAAGCCTCGATATCGCGCCGCAGCACGCGCACGCAGAAAGAATGAAACGTGGAGATGACCGGCTTGGCAATGCTCAGCCCGCCGACGAGCTTGTCGACGCGGGCGCCCATCTCGGCGGCGGCCTTGTTGGTGAATGTCATCGCCAGAATGGATTCCGGCATCACGCCCAGGTTCTCGATCAGATGCGCGATGCGGTAGGTGATTGCCCGCGTCTTGCCGCTGCCCGCGCCGGCCAGAATCAGCACCGGACCTTCGGTGGTTTCGACGGCCTCGCGCTGCTGCGGGTTGAGTTGGTCAAGAAACGACAATGCGGATGAGGCTCCGGAATATCTATGTGGATTTTACAGGGAATCGAGTGGAGAGATTGCCGATTGCGGATCTGCGACTGATCGGCAGAGACTCAGGAACAGACCGCACCCCAGCCGCAGAGCGGCGGCATGTGAAAGACCGGCACGGCAGTGCGAGTGCGTGGTTGTCTGTGACGGATGACTGCGAAATCCCACAGGGCTGGAAGAGCGCAAGCCGGTTCGTGCCCGATTTACCTTGCGTTCTGGGCTGCACTGCACTCCGGGCACGGGCAGATTTCCCGCAGAAAGCGCCAGGAGTAGATCCCAAGGTCGTGGCTGTCGTTCCAGTGGAACTTGATCGCGTACTTTCCCACTCCTTCGGCGGAGAACGGCTTGGCGGCGGGCTTGAACATAGGCAGCGCACCCGGCGCAGGCTTTGGCGCGTCGCCGGGGCGGCGTCCGGTCTTGGCGCGCTCGTCCTCGCACATGGCGCAGGGGCAGGCATCCCGCAGATAGACGAAGTTGTAGTGCGAAACGTGCCCGTCGGCCCACTCAATGTCGACGCCCGTGCCGGCGGTCAGATTCACCTTTACCGACTTGGGGTCGGTGGCTGCGGTGGGAGATTGGAGCGGCGACTGCATAGGTTCAGTATCGCACACGGTTGTCCCGTGTTTGCCGCACGGGGCGGCCTGAACACGCGAAGAGTTTTCTTTCGCCCCTCCGGGGCTCGTCGATTCTTATGCCGGCTACCCACGGCTTACGCCGTGGGCTATATACTTTCGCCGCTCCGCGGCTGAGGTGCCGACCTTGTCGAACCGCGGAAGCTCCTGTAAAATTTAGGTTTGCCCCACCAGATCTGAACTTTTCAGTATTCGAACCGATCGGGAGTCGTCATGGCACAGCAATGTGATATCTGCGGCAAGAAGCCGCAAGCGGGAAACCGCATCAGCCACGCCCACAACGTGACCAAGCGGCGCTGGAACATCAACCTGCGTCCGGTGCACGCCAAGGTCAACGGGCAGGGCAAGCGCCTGCGCGTCTGCACCTCCTGCCTGCGCAGCGGCAAAGTCGTCAAGGCGTAACCGCAATCTTCAATTGCCGATTTCCGATCGCCGATTTCGCACATTGGAGATTCGCGGCTTTCAATCGGCAATTGGCAATCGCCAATCGGAAATCCTACTTCACTCCCAGCAACTGGATATCGAAGATCAGCGTGGCGTTAGCCGGGATCGCGCCGGGGTAGCCGCGCTCGCCATAGGCTAGCTGAGGCGGGATGCGAAGTTGCCGTTTTCCGCCCACCTTCATTCCGGTCACGCCCTCCTCCCATCCTTTGATGACCTCGCCTTTCCCAATGGTGAACTCGAAGGGTGTGCCAGCATCGACCGAGCTGTCAAACTTCTTGCCCGAGGTGAGCCAGCCCGTGTAGTGCACCTTGACGTGGTCGCCCGATTTGGCTTCGGCGCCGGTTCCGGCTTTGATATCCCAGTACTGCAAGCCCGAATCGGTTTTGACGCCGTCGCCAGTGACTTTCGTAGGTGCGCTGGCGTTGGGACGCGCGGCCGGTTTTTGGGCGGCAGTTTGCGCGTAGAGCATGGCAGTTGAGAGACTCAAAACTACCGCGAAGAGAAGATTCCTGGTCATGATCTGCCTCCAGATGATTTGCGGCCAGATGGTCTGCCTCCAGATCTTAACGGCAAAGCGCTGAGGAATACAGGGGATAGTCCCACTCCCGTCCCCCACGGCGTCCCTCGCTCGCACGGCCGCTATTCCAAGGCAATCACGTCAATTTCAATCAAGACGCCTTTCGGCAGCCCGGCCACTTGCACCGTCGAGCGGGCCGGCGGCGCGCTGCTGAAGTACTTTCCGTAGACGGCGTTCATGGCGGCAAAATCGTCCAGGCTTTTGAGAAAAACACCGGAGCGGACGACCTTGCCCAGCCCGCTGCCGGCGGCTTCGAGAATCTCCGAGATGTTGCGCAGCACGCGGTCGGTCTGCGCCGAAATGTCCCCGGTGATGAACTGCTGCGTGGTCGGGTCGATGGGAATCTGGCCCGACACGAAGATGAATCCGTTGGCTTTGACGGCCTGCGAGTAAGCACCGATGGCTTGGGGAGCATCTTTAGTAGAGACGATTTCGCGCATGAAATTCTCCGCCCACTAAGTAATCCACACGAACGCAGCAAGATCAAATCTACCACGCAGGGGAACGCAGCGAGCGGCTGACCATGAATGAAATCAGCAAAATATGATCATGACCTCAGGCTGGTCAGCCCGGCAAGAACGATTGGGCAGTGCCTACCCCAGATTGTCGTGCGTTCCGAAACGGGTCGAGATCACGAGAAAAAATTCCAAGAATGACTGCGGATCACAGCGCTTCCAGGTCGATAACAGACAGGATGACAGTGGGTAGTTGAGTACCAGAACGTGGCCGTCCGCCCCAATAGGCCGCATGAACTCCATCCACTGACTGGCCACGTCGACAAACCCAAAACTAGGGAATCTGAGGAGAGTACATGCACAGCTTGCAGCACCGTCAGCGTCACATTTCTTTTTGTCTTGTTGTTATAGCTGTTCTGGCCGTCAGCCTATCCGGTTGCGGCAGTTCGGCCCGCCCCATCGCCGTCACCATCACGCAGGGCGCCGCCGTATCTCTGGACAATGGTCAAAGCAAGAGCCTGGCTGTCACGCTAGCCAACGATTCGAAGAGTGCGGGAGTGGCGTGGAGCCTGTCATCGGGACCCGGCACGCTCTCCGGTGCGACCTCGAATGCCGTCACTTACAATGCCCCGGCATCGGGAGTGGCAGCAACCGCCACGGTGACCGCGACCTCGCTCACCGATTCCACGAAGTCAGCGATGATTACCCTCCACATTTCTGCAGTACCGGCGATCGCCACAACCCCGGCTATGGGAGCGGGCACCAACGGCTCGGCCTTTACTTTCAGCGTGCCGGTCAACGGGGGAACGGCGCCCCTGACTTGGTCCATTTCTGTGGGAGCGCTTCCCACCGGACTAACCCTGAGTCCGAGCGGCACCATCTCCGGGACGCCGAACGCCAACGCCACCTTGAGCCCGTACACGTTCACTGTGCGCGTACAAGACGCGGCGAGCGTTGCCGCCACCCAGGCCTATTCGTTAACGATTAACAATCCTCCGGCTCCGGTAATCACCACCACCGCGCCCACCGCAGGCACGAACGGCACGGCGTATTCGGCATTCACGTTCACCCTGGCCAGCGGCGGGATGGCCCCTATGAGCTGGAGCGAAACCGGCGCGTTGCCCACCGGCATGACCCTCAGCGCCGGGGGCGTCCTCTCCGGAACACCGCATCAGGCGGGATCGTTCCCGATTACGGTGTCGGTGCTGGACAGTTCGAATCCGCAGCAGACCGCATCCCATAGATTCACGCTTCAAATCAACAATCCCGCGCCGCCGTCGATTACTACGACCCTCTTGCCCAACGGCACCGTGGGCACAGCGTACAGCCAGACGATTCTAGCGACGGGCGGATTGGCGCCTTATAGCTGGTCGGTTAGCGTAGGCATTCTGCCCGCAGGATTGACCCTGGGCGGTAGCACCACCAACTCTGTTACCCTCTCCGGCACGCCGACGGCGGCAGTATCCAAAACGTTCATTATTCAGATCACGGACGCCGCCAGCCAGAGCGGTAACCAGGCCTACACCGTGACGATCGGTAATCCGCCGGCGCCGTCGATTACAACGACGTCCTTGCCGAACGGGGCGGTGAACACGGCGTACAACCAAACCATTCAAGCAACAGGCGGTCTTGCGCCTTTTGCGTGGTCGGTAAGCACGGGCACTCCGCCTGCAGGCCTGAACCTGGGCAGCAGCACCACCAATTCGGTCGCGCTTTCCGGCAGTCCCACCACAGCTCAATCCAGTGTTGGGTTCACCATCCAGGTGATCGACTCGCTGAGCCAGGCCGGTTCGCAAGCCTACACGGTGACCATTGCGGCACAACCGATTATCGTGACCATCAGCAATAAGATTTCGACGATTCAGGCGGGCGCGGCTGCCGTAACTTTGAACGCCGTCGTGCAGCACGACACCCAGGGAGTGACCTGGACCTTGATCGCGAACGGTTCAGCTTGCTCGCCCACCTGCGGCACACTGGGCAACATCACCACAACCAGCGTGGAATACACTCCGCCCGCAACAGTCCCGAGCGCGCCCGACAACGCGCCTACCATCACTGCCACTTCGGTAACGGACAACAGCAAGACCGACACCGACAGTTTCACCATCACCAGCACCGCGGCGTCCTGCACGGCTCAGGGAAGCGAAGCCGTCCTGCATGGACAATACGCATTCTCGCTTGCCGGATACAACAGCACCGGCTTCGCCGCCCTGGTGGGTTCGCTCACCGCGGATGGCACGGGACACATTACCGCGGGCGAGCTTGACATGAACGGAGCCGTAGGTCTCCATGCCCAAGTCAGCATCAATGCCAGTGGCAGCTCTTATTCGGTGGGGTCGGACAACCGCGGCTGTGCCGTGATTGCGACTTCGTCCGGCACTTTCACCACGCGAATCTCCGTGGGTTCTCTCTCCTCGAATGTGGCCACCAAAGGCCGCATCATCGAATGGGAGACGGGCTCCAGCGCATTCATCGCTTCGGGCCAACTCTTGAAGCAGACGATCTCTGGTGGCCTCAGCGGAGCTTATGTATTCAGCATTGCCGGCGAGGATCATTCGGGCCCCGTCCCGATTGCCTGTGCTGGCGTTATGAACGGCAGCGGCGGCAATTTCAGTGCCGGCGAGGAGGACTGTAACGACGGCGGAACTGCAGACCACGAGACCGGCATGACCGGTGTCTACACTGCCCTGGACTCGAGCGGCCGCGGTACATCCAGTCTTGTGACCAGTCACGGCACCTCACACATTGTGTTCTACATGGCGTCGAGCTCGAAGCTGCTGATGCTGGGTACGGATCCCCAGAGCAGCACTCCGAGCTTCAGCGGAGAGATGCGGTCGCAAAGCGGGACGTTCAACAGCAGCTCGCTGAACGGCATCTCCGTCTTTTATTTGAGTGGGTTCAGTGGCGGCGGGAATGCCGACGCTACGCTGGGACTCCTCAGCGGCAACAGCGGAACGGCCACGATCAGCCTCTACGAGGACGATGGCGGCACCTTCCACACCAGTCCTGGGCTCTCGTGCAGTTACACGGTCGCATCCAATGGCCGGGTAATCCTTACTGGGACCAATTGTACCGGTCAGGCGCCTGTTCTCTATTTGACGGCCGCCTCCTCCGGCCTGATGGTGAGTCCGGGTGGCGTCAGCAGTGGAGCATTCGAACCACAGGCTGCAGGGCCTTTCAGCAACTCGTCGGAGTCCGGAACGTTCTTCACGGGCACAAGCCTGGTGCCCTTGCAAAGCGCGGAGCCAGGAGTGGGCTGGGTCACACTGTCCAACGGGAGCGTTAACGGCGTGTCTGACGACACTTCAACCACGTTTCAGAACGCCGACGGCGCCTTCTCCGATACCTATACCGTCAACTCTGCGGGATGGGTCACGCTAGCCGGCGACAGTAATCCGACCTTGTCGTGATCTCTGGCAGCAAACTGGTGAAGATCGATCCATCAAAGAGTACTGATCCGAACCCAATGTTGCTGATCCTGGAAAAATAGTTGTTGCGTGGAAAATCGGGCCTTGCCGTTTTGGCAAGGCCCTTTTTCGCAGGTGAGACCGCTACTCCGGCGACCAGGTGCACCGGAAGCTGCAGCGCGCCATTGACGCGACAGGAACGTGGATTCCACGCCCGCTTCAAATTTTCTGCAGCCTCTGCACTTCATGCACGCCGGGGATTTTGCGCAGGCTGGTGATGATCTGCTCCAGATGCTTCAGGTCCGCGATGTCGAGCACAATATCCACGCTGGCCTGGCTGTTCGAGGTATGCGCGGCGATGTTGCGGATGTTGGACTGCGCGTCGCCAATCACGCCCGTAATGTTTTTCAGCATGCCGAAGCGGTCGTCGCAGAAGACGGTGAGTTTCACGGGATAGGCCGTTGGCGTGGAGTCGTCGCGGGCCCATTCGACCTCGATGCGGCGCTCCGGCTCATAGAGAAGATTCGTCACGTTGGGGCAGGTCACCGAGTGCACTGCCACGCCTTTGCCCCGCGTGATGTATCCGACGATGCCCTCGCCGCGAATGGGATTGCAACATCGCGCGCGGTAAACCAGCATGTCGCCCTGCCCGCGCACGGTGATGGCGTTGTGATCGCCAAAGACCCGCCGCACCACGCTGGCAAAGCCGCCCGGTTGCGACGTCAGGCCTTCTGACTCGATGTCGCCGGCAATCGACGGTGTGGCGCCCGCCGGCAGCAGACGCGCCAGCACCTGCCGCGCGGAATACTTCCCGTAGCCGATGCCGGACATCAGGTCGTCGCCTTTGCCCAGCCCGTAGCCGTTGGCCACCTTCAGCAGATCTTCGTCCTTGATCTCCTTGAACGCGATGCGGTACTTGCGCGCTTCTTTTTCGATCAGCTTGCGGCCGATTTCAATGGCCCGCTCGCGCTGGTGCACATTGAGCCAGTGCTTGATTTTGTTGCGCGAACGCGACGACTTGACCAGCCCGAGCCAGTCGCGGCTCGGTTTGTGCCCGGGCTGCGTAAGAATTTCGACGATGTCCCCCGAATGCAGCTTGTAGCGCAGCGGCACCATGCGCCCGTTCACTTTTGCGCCGATGCAGGTGTGCCCGACCTCGGTGTGAATCGTGTAGGCGAAGTCGATCGGCGTCGCGTCACGCGGCAGCACCACCACTTTGCCCTTCGGCGTGAACGTGTAAACCTCTTCCGGGTACAGATCGACCTTGAGGGTCGAAAGGAATTCGCTGGGATCGCTGACGTCGCGCTGCCACTCGACCACCTGCCTTAGCCACGCCAGCCGCTGCTCGTCCTGCGCTGAGACTGGGCCGTCTTTGTATTTCCAGTGCGCCGCGATGCCTTCTTCGGCCATCTTGTGCATGTCTTCGGTGCGAATCTGGATTTCAAACGGCGTACCGTCTTCCGTGATCACCGACGTATGCAGCGACTGGTAAAAATTTGGCCGCGGCATGGCAATAAAATCCTTGATGCGCCCCGGTACCGGCCGCCACAGGTTGTGAATAATGCCGAGCACTGCATAGCAGTCCTGCAGCGAGCGAGTGATGACGCGCATGGCGCACAGGTCGTAGACCTGGTCGACGGAGATGCGCTGCCGCTGCAGCTTTTTGTGGATGCTGAACAGCCGCTTGATGCGGCTCTCTACGCGCGCCTGGATGCCGGCCTCTTTCAGCTTGCCGATGATGATGTGCTCCATTTTCCCCAGGAAGGCCTCGCCCTCCTTGCGCCGCGCGTTGACCGACTTTTCCACTTGCTCGAAGCCAAGGGGATCGAGATATCGGAAGCCCAAATCCTCGAGTTCGCCGCGAATCTTCCCCATGCCCAGCCGGTGCGCGATGGGCGCGTAAATCTCCAGCGTCTCTTCTGCGATTTTGTGCTGGCGCTCGGGCTGCAAGTGTTCCAGCGTGCGCATGTTGTGCAGCCGGTCGGCGAGCTTGATCAGCACGACACGAATGTCGTCGACCATGGCCAGCATCATCTTGCGGAGATTTTCCGCCTGCTGCTCCTCGCGCGTGGCGAAGTCGATCTTGCTGATCTTGGTCACGCCCTCGACGATGTGCGCGACTTGCTCGCCGAATTCCTTGGTGATGTCTGTAATGGTGACCGAGGTGTCTTCGACCGAATCGTGCAGCAGCCCGGCAGCCACCGCCACCGGGTCCATCTTCATTTCGGCGAGCACCAGCGCCACTTCAAGCGGATGAACGAGGTACGGCTCCCCCGACGCCCGGGTCTGGCCTTCATGCACTTTGAGGGAGTAGTCGTAGGCCTTCTTGACGATGGTGAGATCGTCCTGCGGACGATTGGCCTGCATGCGCTTGATCAGATCGCGGTATTTGGTCAGCGTGAGGGCAGTGGTAGCGATCTGTTGGCGCAAGCTCGCCATAATCGATTATAGCCCGCGAGCAGCCGCAGCTTTCGACGCGACGCCGTAAGCCGCTCTCGGGACAGAAACCTCACAGCTGCCGACGGCCGCGCAACCTCGAATCGCCTTTCACCCGTTTTGAATCCTTCAAACGCGTCGCGCCTTTGGAGGCCAACGCCGCAAGCTGATACAGTGGCCCCCATGATCTCCCGAGTCCTGGTCAGCGGAGTTTCCGGCCCCATCGGCGCGGCGCTCGTACCGTCGCTCGAATCGCGCGGCATGGCGATCACGCGCCTCACGCGGGCCGGCTCCCTCCCGAGTCCGGCAAGCGCGATCGAAGTAATTCCCTGGGACCCGGCCAAGCCCATTTCTCCCGAGGCGGTATCCGGCTTCGACGCGGTGATCCACCTGGCCGGCGAGACCATCGTGGGCCGCTGGACCGCGGCCAAGAAGACCCGAATTCGCGACTCTCGCGTCATCGGTACGAGCAACCTCGCCCAGGCACTCGCGCGGGCGAAGCTCAAGCCTCAGGTCTTCGTCTGCAGCTCGGCCATCGGTTACTACGGCGACCGCGGCGGCGAGGTACTCGGCGAGCAGAGCGCCCCCGGCACAGGATTCCTGGCCGACGTTTGCTGTGAATGGGAGGCTGCCACACGTCCTGCAGCGGAAGCCGGCATCCGCACCGTGCAGATTCGTACCGGCGTCGTCCTCAGCCCCAGGGGCGGCGCGCTCGGCAAAATGTTGACGCCCTTCAAATTGGGCCTGGGCGGCCGGCTGGGCGATGGCCGCCAGTGGATGAGCTGGATCGACATCCAGGACATGGTTGGCGCAATTCATCACATCCTGAAAACCGACCTGCTGCACGGCCCCGTCAATATGGTCGCGCCCAAGGCGGTGATGAATGTGGAATTCACTAAGACGCTGGCGAGTGTGCTGTCGCGCCCCGCAGTCTTTCCTGTGCCCGCCTTCGCGGTGAAACTGGCTTTCGGCGAAATGGGAGAGACCGTCCTGCTGGCCGGCCAGCGCGTGGAACCTTCGCGGCTGGTCGCGAGCGGATATCCCTTCCGCTTTAGGGAGCTGCAAGCTTCGCTGAAAAACCTGTTAAACCGCTAACAGCAGGGCACCGACCTATGTGACGGAGATCACAGACCCCTTTCCCCCGTCCTGTCAAGCTAAGCAGGTTAACGGGATAGGAAATGATGAAGAGATGCATTGCCGCTCTTGTGCTGGCTGCGCTTGCGTGGTGGAGCGTACCGGTGGTGTTTGCGTCCCCCAAGCAGCCGCACCCTCTCGTCGTCCAGGAACCAGATCAGCAATCCGCCCCTAAGGCGCACGATCATTCCTGCTGTCCAGGCGCTCACTCGGTGTTTGACTCACTGGCCTTCGTCGGAGCTGCGCCGGCCGCCATGCCTTGCGGCGACCAACATCCTTGCTGCACAAAGCAAGGGCCCGACAATCCGTCATCCTTGCCCGCTGTAACCAGAATTGTATGTCCGGACTCTCAAGGTCCCGCCGCGACCCTTCGCGACAATAAGCCCGACGTCCGCACCCGCATCAATAGGGAAACTTCCATCGACCTCTTCCGGACTTACTCCGTACGAAGCATGGTTCTCCGCATCTGAGTTCTCTCCTCGCGCTAAATGCGCAATCCGTTTCAAGCGAGCAGGTGCCCAGATCAAATTGACGTTAGCCTGCTCTTCCACCGGGCGCGAGCCTGTAATGAACTCAGACGAATTCACAAGGAGATTTGAAATGAAATACAAGATGCTTGCCCTAATCCTGGCCCTGACCGTCGCGACCTGGGCTCAAACCGCAACCCAGACCCCGCCGTCCACTCCGCAGCAAAGCACCGTACCGGCTGATACAGCGAAGTGCCCGTGCTGTGACAAGATGGCCGCGGCGGATGCAAAAGATGCGCACGCCTGCTGCGCCCATCACGCGCAGAACACTACCGACGGCAAGGAGGCCTCTTCGTGCTGTTCAGGCAAGGATGCGAAATCCTGCTGCGCCAGCGGTGATGCTAAGGCCTGCACCAAGAATGACAAGGGCCAGGCCGCATGCTGCGCGAAATGTGGCGACACAAAGAATGCAGCCGCGTGCTGTAACGGTAAATGTGGCAAGGACGGAGAGAAAGGCTGCTGCTCGAAAACGAAGACTCAAAAGAGCGCTTAGAATTGCCGCGAAGATGACTTGGGCGGTGAGAACGATTCGGCCCACGCCTTCGCCGCAGTTGGCAGATAGGTAATCTCAGATCGTTCAGGCCCCAGCGAATCTGGCTGGGGCCCTTTTTATTCTCCCGCGGGGTGGCAGCGACTGCGCGGGCAAGATGCCCGCACGGCAGCCAGCGGAACGCCGGCGCTACTTTACGAACTTACCCTTACAGGCAACGCGCAGACTGCGCCTTCGCTGAAGTTCTCCCCTTCGATCCCGAAAGCGTGATCGAAGCGGGCGCGGTAATTCTCCCAGGCGATCGCGGAGGTCAGCTCGACCAGCTGAGCCTCGTTGAACTTCCCACGCAACCGCGCAAACAGCGCGTCAGACACCTCCACGGGGACCTGCGTCATGGCGTCGGCATATTCGAGAATCAGGCGCTCGAGCTCGGAGAAATTCGCATCGGAGCGATAGTTGCCGAGATTCGCGATCTGCCCGGCCGTGATCCCGATCGCCCTGCCCACGGCAGAGCCGATATCGATTCAAAATGGGCAACCGACCAGCGTGGCCACACGCAGCTGCGCCAGCTCCTTCAGCCTGGAATCAACCAGGAGGCTGCCCATCTGCGATCGCTCCATCTGCACATATCCCCAGAAAATCTTGGCGTGATGCGCGGTCACCTGAATGGGCATGATGACTCGCCCCAGCCTGCGCCGCGTCTTGCCATAAACAAGCTTCACAAAAAAGCGGCGTAGCGGGCCGCCCTGGTTGGCTGAAAAGCCGGGAATGCGCGCCATTTGAGACCTCCAAAATCTCAGGGGCTAGGGCCTGGAGGTTAGGGGCTAGTCGATGACTTTCCGATCGCCTGAGCCAGCTGCCCTGGCCCCTAGCCGCTAGCCTCTAGTCCCTGTTTTTGATTCACTGCGGGTTCGGACGGTTCATCTCTTCTTGCAGCTTCCGCAACAGCTCTTCGCGCTGCTCGGTGCTGAGTTCGCGCCGCAATTCCTCCAGCGCCAGCGCCACGATGTGGTAGTGGTGCGCTCCCGCGTACCTGGGATCGGTGGTGATGTCGAGCCAGAGCTTGTGCATGAGTTCGACATCCTGCGGGCGCATGCGGGGAGCGTGCGGCCCCAGCGCATATTCCCGCGCCGTGCCATCGGGCGCATACACCTCCAGGGTCAGCCGCGGGCGCGGCTCGGGCAGGCGTTCCCAGGCGTCGCCGGTCAGCTTGCCCTGCTCGTCGGAGGTGAGCTTGTTGGAGAGCCCGCAGATCACACGGCTGGAATCCAGTCGCTGCGCCGTCACCATGATGGCTTCGAACACCTCGGTGGCAGGCACGACCAGTAGCGAGATCGGCTTGCCTTCCTTTTCCGCAACCGCCACGGCGGCCGTAAAAAGCTCCTGCTCGTAGTGATCGAACACCTGCGTCGCGTCGAACACAGTGCTGCCGCTGAAAGCATGCTCGCGATGGTAAAGACGCGCGCTCATGACCACGACGTCCTGTTTCAGCGTGTTGGTATGGGTCAGCACATTCCGCAGGTAGTAGAGATTGCGCGGATCGCGCACCGCGACCAGGATGTTCCCGGGCCGCACTCCCATCGCGCCCGAGCCCAGCTCCTGATTCCCGTAGACGCGGAACTGGTCCAGTTGCTCCGGCTTTCCCCGCCGCTCTCTGGCGACATGATGCTCGGAGAGCGTGAAAATGGTGAAGAAAACTACACTGAACACCACGCCGGCGATCGTCGCTTCGTACTTGGTGAACAGATTCACGATCGCCGTCATAAACAGCACCGCGAAGATGACTACCAGGCCGAGGGGAATCTCCGTCTTGCCGATGTGCAGATTGCCCGGCACTTTCCATTCGCGGTTGCCCGGCTCGGTAAAGCGCAGCACGAGCACGGCCAGGGCCTTCATGGTGAAACTCCAGATCACTCCGAAGGCGTAGAGCGCGGCCAGTTGGTAGACATCGCCGCGGCTTAGAAGAATGGTGAGCAACTGCATCCCGACGATCAGGTTGATGATGCGATAGCTGGTTCCGAAACGGTGATGCGGCTTCTGGAACCAGCTGGTCAGCACTCCGTCCTCAGCCACGCGGTTCAGCACTCCGTTCGCGCCGACAATCGAAGTATTCTGCGCGCCCGCAAGAATCAGCACGCCCACCAGCACGACAAATCCGTGAAACAGCAGCTTTGCCACCTCCGGGCCCGGCAAATACATGGCAATGCCGCCAATGAGGTTGGCGAAGAAATTCGGACGAACGCCGTCAGGAATGATCATCACCGCGAAAAACGACACCAGTGACGTGAAGAGCAGACTGTAGATGAAGATCACCAGGCCGGTCTTTTCCAGGTTCTTCAGCTTGGGATGCTCGATCTCGCGGTTGACCTGGGCCAGCGTCTCTTCGCCGCTCATGGCCAGAACCGAGTGCCCGAAGCCCACGAAAAGGATGATCCATGTCAGGTGCGCAAGCCAGGTTCCGTTCAGCCAGCCCAGCGAGTCTTTGTTCAGCGGAACTGCGCCCGCGGAGCTCAACGGACTCGGCGGCAACTGCACCGGCGCGCGCAAGACGGCAATCGTGCACCATACGATCAAAATCACCACCATCACCGTCGTGATGATCATGATCTGCAGGGCCCGGCTGCTCGATTCATGGATACCCTGGGTGTTCTTCCACCAGAAATACATCACCACGACGACGGCCAGCCCGGCGGCAAAATAGTTGTCGTTGAAGCTGAGCGGTCGGTGAAAGGAGATGCCGATGTCTTTGATGAACCCAGCGAGATATTGCCCGGCAGACACCGCGCTGATCGGTCCGGTCAGAACGTAATCAAAGAGCAGCGCCGAAACCGAGAACTTGGCCAGCGTGCCGCCCATGGCCTCTTTGACCACGCGGTAGACGCCGCCACGCACGAACATGCTGCTCGACTCGATGTAGAGCGCCCGCACGGCGTAGCTGAACAGCATGACCGCGAGGATGAACCAGGGAGCGCTCTTGCCGATCACCTTTTCCGCATCGCCGCCGGCGTAGTAGGCCGAGGAGGCCAGATCAGCAAGCACGATGGCGGAGGCGCGCCAGAAGGAAATGAAGGTCAACATCACCGTCGTGGCGACGAAGACCTTTACGGCCGGTTTGGAACCTTCAACCGATGCGGCCATGCTTCAGAGGAGTGCGGGTCGAGCATTATGAGGTAAACCTATTGAAGATAGCATATGGCGGGACAATCGGTGACGATTGAAGCGAAGGAAAAGCTTTTCGCTGAGTAAGACATGTACTATTTGTTTGGCATTCAATTTGCCCGTGTGGAGGGACTAACATGCGACGACGCATCGGGATGCTTTTCGTGGCAACGTCGGTGATTGTTATTCGGCTGGGCGCCTGTAAGACGAGTACGGCGCCACAAGAGGACGAAAAGCAAGCTGCCATCGATGTAGTTCTGGCGCATGAGCGAGCAGTTCAGGAATACGACCTTGATAAGGTGGATTCTCTGCACACGCCGGACGCCCGCATGATCGAAGAGTCTTTCCCGCAACCACTTGAGCCCGCCGAACGCGAGGGCTGGCAAGCATACAAGGATGCTGGCGTGCACGTTGAGTATCATCCGCAAGACGCAGTGGCCGAGGTGCGGGGCAATGTTGCATGGGTCACCTTGAAATTGCCGAGCAACTGGAGAGCCGACACTCCCGCCGGTCTGGCCATGCTGGGAGGGAGCACGTGGCATGCGACCTATGTGGAGAGCTTCATCCTGGTGAAAACGCCAGCGGGTTGGAAAATCACGTTCCGTCATACCACCATTCTGCCGCCAAATTTTGGCGTCGAGCCCGATTACCAGCAGGAACACGGCGGTATGAAATTAGCTAAAGTGTCCGAGGACGGTCCCGCGGGCAAGGCAGGACTCAAATCCGGTGATGTGTTGATTGAGTACGGCGGACAGAAAATCGACAACCCCGATGACCTCTACAGGCTCCGCTATGCCCACTACGAGGCTGAGAAGGTGATGGTCACAGTGATGCGAGGACGCGAGAAAATCACAAAGGAAGTGATGCTGGAGCAGACGCGATAAATGCGAACGAACTATTCGTACCTCAGTGCCACGAGCGGATCGACCCGCACGGCGCGGCGTGCGGGAATGTAGCAGGCGAGCAGCGCGACCAGCGTCAGCAGAATCCCACCGGTGATGAACGTCAATGGATCGTGCGCGGTAACTCCGAAAAGCTGGTTAGCGATGAGCCGTATCAATCCCAATGCGGCGGCGATGCCGATGGCCACGCCGATGAGCGCCATTTTTGCGCCCTCCCCGAGCACGAGGCGCATCACGTCGCTGCGTTGTGCGCCGAGGGCCATCCGCACGCCAATTTCATGGGTGCGCTGGCTCACCAGATAGGAAATCACGCCATAAATTCCAACGCAGGAAAGCACCAGCGCGAGCACCGCAAATATCTCGAGAAGGATCATCGAGAGCTTGCGCGGAGCCAGGGATTGGGCGAGGAGATCGTCCATAGTTTGCACGCCATAGATAACTTCGCCGGGGTCCGTTTCGTAAACCACGCGGCGAACTTCAGCCATCGTGGCTGCGGGATCGCCTTTGGTGCGTAGAACCACCGCAACGGCGTCCGCGACCATCGGCATAAGCTTTTCCGGAAGCTGCATGAACGGATAGTAGAACTGGGCTTCGACGGCGGATTTTGCATCCGCGCCCAGCCCCCACTGTTTTATGTGTCCGACGACGCCGACGATTTCGGCTTGCACATTGAATTGTGTGAGAAAGACGCGCTTCCCGATAGGATTTTCATGAGGGAAATAAGTGCGCGCAAAAGCGTCGTCGATGTCGATGACTACCGGAGTGTTTTCTTTGTCCTGCGCAGTGACGAAGCGCCCACGCTCGAGGGTGGTTCCCATGGCTTGCTGGAACCCGGTTTCCACGAGATAAAACATCGCCTGTGGCATTTCGTTGTCGTTGGCAGGCTTCGGCCGGCCTTCGATCCAGAAGGGCAAGGACGAGTCATGGATCATGGGGCGCGACCCGAGCGTGACCGAAACCGCTTGCACCCCGGGGATGGAGCGCATTTTGTCGTCGAAGAGACGCAGGCGGGCGCGAGTTTCGTCGGATGTAGTTGCGGAGGAGGATGGCATCGATAAATTGAAGGTTACGGCGTGGCTGGGATTGAATCCCGGATTCACTCGCCAAAGCGCACTGAGGCTGCGAAGCATCAGTCCGGCGCCGATCAGAAGAAGCAAGGTCATGGCGACTTCGACGGCCACAAAACTTCCTTGCAGGCGATGGCGGGTGCCACTAGACCCGCGGCCGCTTTCCTTGAGTATTCCCTGCAGATTTACGCGTGAACTCTTCAGCGCGGGAGCGAGGCCAAACACAATCGCCGCAAACAGCGATAGCGCCATGGTGAAGAGCAACACGCGTCCGTCAAGAGAGATTTCACTGGCGCGGGGCAATGTGCCAGGCAGCGTGTTGAGCATTGCTTTGGTGGCGCCAAAGGCAAGCAGAAGTCCGAGCGTCCCGCCCAGGCCCGCGAGCAAGACGCTTTCGGTGAGAAGCTGCCGCACCACGCGCATGTGGCTGGCTCCCAGCGCGGCGCGAACGGCAAACTCGCGCGAGCGGCTCATCGAACGCGCCAAGAGCAGGTTGGCCACGTTCGCGCATACGATCAGGAGCAAAAACCCGACGGCGGCGAGCAGCACGAGCAGGAAGGGCTCGACATTGCCAACGATATCTTCTTTCATCGATACAAGGGCAATTCCGACGTCCTTATCGGCTACCGGAAAGGACTCGGCGAGATTGCGCGCGACGACGTCCATGTCGGATTGGGCCTGCGCGAGCGTAACCCCAGGTTTCAGGCGGCCAAGAACGTGCGCGCTCACCACCATTCTCCGATCGCGAAACGATGGGTCGTTCCACTGGCCGATGGGAGTGTAAACGTCGCGATCATGGCCGTAGAAAGTAAAGCTGGAAGGAATCACACCGACGACAAGGTACGATGTGCCGTTCAGGGTTAGCGATTTCCCCAGGATATCGGGCGAAGAACCGAATTTGCGCTTCCAAAGCCCTCCACCCAGAACGGCGACCGGCGCGGCGCCAACTTGATCGTCGTCGGCGCGGAATGTGCGGCCTAGAATTGGCTGCACGCCGAGGGCAGGAAAAAATCCGGTAGAGATCATGTAACCGCTCAGGCGTTCGGCTTCGTTCGTATCGGTGAAGTTGTAATCCTGATTGCGGTACATGGCCATGGACGAGAATGTGCGATTGTCGTGCTGCCAATCGAGGAAGTTCAGATAGGCGACCGGAGCTCGGCTGAATCCAGGTGCATCTCCATAAACCGCCACCAGTTGCTCAGAATGCGGATAGGGCAGTGGATTGAGAAGCACCCCTTTGACGACGGAAAAGAGCGCCGTGTTTGAGCCGATGCCGAGAGCGACAGTAAGGACAGCGATGGCGGCGAAGGCTGGCGATTTCAGAAGCATCCGAATCGCGTAACGTAAGTCTTGCGTGAATGTCGTCATGGGCGTGTGCTATTTCGCTTTCTGCTCCGCGATCCACTTGTCGGTGCGCGCCTCCAGCATGTCGAGGGGCAGAGTGCCACCGTTGAGCATCTCGTCGTGGAACTTGCGCAGATCGAATTTCGGCCCCAGTTCTTTCTGAGCGCGCTCCCGCAGCTCACGGAACTTGAGCTGGCCAAGTTTGTAGCTAAGCGCTTGCGCCGGCCATGAGATGTAGCGATCGGTCTCGGCCTGAATCGTCGGCTCATCCACCGCGCCCGACTTGCGGAAGAAATCGACGACCTGATCGCGCGACCATCCCTTGGCGTGAATTCCGGTGTCGACCACCAACCGCACGGCGCGAAACAACTCCGACGACAATCTGCCGTAGTCGGAGACCGGATCCTGATAGAACCCAACTTCCTTGCCCAGTTGCTCGGCATAGAGCGCCCAGCCTTCGATGTAGGCGTTGAAGCCGAGGCCGTGCAGGCGGAACTTGGGCAGTCCTTCAAGCTGCTGCTGCACTGAGAGCTGCATGTGATGTCCGGGAATGCCCTCGTGGTAGGCGATGGCTTCATTGTCGATCAGAGTGCGGTCGGCGAAATTGGAGGTTGCGACCACAACCCGCCCCGGCCGTTTTCCGTCGGGCGTTCCCGTCACGTAGTGAGTCATGGCCGACGCCTGAAATTCCGGAATCGCCTCCACCGTTACCGGCGACTTCGGCAGCAGCGTGAACAGCTCCGGAAGCTTGGGTTCCATCTGCGAAATGTAGTGGCGAAAGTCGTCGAGAATCTGGTTGGCCGACGTGGGGATGTATTTGGGATTGTTTTTCAATGAAGCCCGGAACGACGCAAGATCGGTAAATCCTTCCTTTTTAGCTATCACCAACATCTCCGCCTCGATGCGGTCCATCTCGCGCAGGCCCAACTGGTGGATCTCGTCAGGGGTCATGTGCGTGGTGGTGCGGCCGTAGATGTCATTTTCGTAACGCCGCTTGCCGTCGGGCAGGGACTCGATGGAAAGAGTCGTGCGGCCCTGCGGAGCGTAGTCCGTACGCGTGAACTCGGCAAATTTCTTGTAGGCCGGCAAGACCTCGTTGTTGACCGCGGCGGTGATCTCCTGGGTCAGCCGCTTTTGATCTTCCGGCGAAATGCTAGCCGGATATTTCCTGGTGGGCTGCAGAAATGGGTCGGCAGCGATGACGCCCTCGCACTGCGCCGGAATTTTCTCCGCCAGAAAGCGCACCGGCATCAGCTTGTCTTTCATGCCGGCTCGGAGAACATCGCTGGCCTGGCTGAGCGCGCGGGGAATCTGATGCAACCGGGAAATGTAATCCTCATAGTGCTTAACCGAGTCGAGCGGCACAGCCAGCGGCAGGTCGGCAAGATTCGTATGCACGCCCCCCTGCGTGTTGATTGGCATTTCGTACTCTTTGAGGTCGAAGTCGGCGATGCGCTGTTGCAGAACTCGAATCAACAGATCGTGCGAGAGCTGATCCTGATCGGAGAAGCCGGCGGTCGGGATCGCCTGCAAACGCTCGAGAAAAGCCGCGTCGGTCTCATGGCGCCGGTGAATCGCGTCGAGCGAATAGTCATTGAGCTGGTCGTTGTAGCGGTAATCGCCGAAGGCAGTCGCGCGCTCGGGAAAGTTGCGCAGATCGGTCTCGTACTGCTCATCGAAGAGGGCGTTCTGCGCGGCCAGGCGTTCGGCAACCGGTTTGAGGTCTTGGGCAAACACAGAGGTAGCGAGGACAAGCAGGGCAGGCATAGTCAGGAGCAGTCGCATAGCCTAGGTAGCCTATCAGAGGGATGAGGGTCCGAGGAAAGCGCCGCCGGCGGCTATTGGGCGTCGCGGCTTCTGGGTGCGAGGTAGGTGTGGGTGATGCGGTCGTGCCAGCAGAGCGCGTCTTCGTCCAGAAAAGTCCAGGCGTATCCCATCCCCAGCGAAGCTGCCGAAAGATACGACGCCACCACGCGCCAGCGGCGTAGAGAGCGGCCGGTCGCGGTCCCGTCGAAACGGGCTAGTTCCAGCCCTGCCGCCCGCAGTCCCGGAGTGCTGGCGGCATAAACGATCAGCAAGTATTGATAGGCGGTCCAGAACAGACACGGGATTGCCGCTGCCAGCCCAACAAGTTGCGCCAGTGGCGGCCGCACCGCCGCGACCTTCCAGAAAATGGCTCCAAACATAGCGGATGCAGCCAAGACGATCAGCCCGTCAATTGCGGTCGCGAACAGACGCCGGGCCAGCGGGGCGCTTTGCAGCGGGATGTCAATGCCCGGCCTCTTTTCGGGGTCGGGCGGCTCGATGCGCTCGATGGTAATTCCTCCCAGCGCAGGAGGTGGAGGTTCAACTTCGGGCACTTCGAGGATCCGCGGACGGTCGAGTACAGGCTCGGCGAGCTGGTCCGGCGGAGGCGCTGGAGGTCCCCACGCGAATCGAGGAAACTCGATGATCTTGGCGCTGGTAGTCGCAGCGCGCGCAAGTGCGGACTCCGCGGACGAAGCTCGAGGCACCGGAGCCGACAAAGCTTCCGCGATAGCCGCGTGCGCGCCCGGAAATTCGCCGCTCTCGCCTCGGTGCTCGCTTGCGTGCGGCTGCTGTGGTATTCCGTCGAGCGCGAGAGCCTGGTCTGTGCGAAATTCCAGCGTATCCCGGCCCGAACCATCGCCTCCGGGATGAGGCGCGGGATCGAACTGCAGGCTCAGTGACGGGTAGCGAGGTGGGCGCATTTTTCGGCGAGCACGGTAGCGGTCGAGCCGCGCGGAGAGTTCATCGCGCCAGGCAGCGGCGTCGTCTTCGGCAGGCGCAGCTTCGTATGCCGCGCCAGGCATTTCCAACGCAGCAGGAGGGGGCTCCGATGGGCAACCGCAAATTTCTCCACACAACGGACAATTCATGAATATCAGTCTTTCCAACGCACCTGTGCACGGCGTACAACCGGCAGACGATGCAACAGAATCCTAGCCTTTATCGCCACTTTCCCTTGGCGCTGGCGCCGTGCTAAGTTCACGATGCTGCGACAAGAGAGCCGCACAAGGCCGGTACGATCTCGACGAGCGCTCTTTTCCGTTGATTGTCTTCCGATGACGCTGCGCACTAAATTCCTTATCACGGCGCTGTGCCTTTGTCATCAGCTTCTCGCGCTCTCGCTAGTAACCAGCCAGTTGCTTGCGGCGCAATCGGGTCAGGGCACCAACATCCCTGAGGAGAGAGCCCCGCAGGCGGTCAAAACTCCCACTCCAGACTCGAGTTCGCCAGCCTCCAGTTCGCTCTGCGCCGGCCGAGCCGCAACCCAGGACAACGATGCGACCACCATCTGCGCCCTGCAGCAGGAAAAAGACGGGGCTGTCTACAAGCTGCACGGAGACGCCGAGATTCACTACCAGACCTACGTTTTGCGGGCCGCCGAGGTCACGTACAACTCCGACACCGGAGAAGCCATCGGGTCCGGCCACTTCACGCTCGATGGCGGGCCCAACGACGACCACATCAAGGCCAGCCACGGAACCTACGACCTGACCGCCGAGACCGGGCGCTTCTATGACGTTACGGGCACCACCGGATTCCGCATTCAAAGCAGCCACCCCGTGCTGACTTCGACCGCTCCATTCGCCTTCACCGGGAAAATCGTCGAGAAGACTACCCCCGAACACTACCTGGTTTACGACGGCACCATCACCACCTGCGAACTACCGCATCCCAAATGGGAGTTTCGCGCCCGTGAAATCGTCGTGGATGTGGGCGGCAACGCCACCATCTACCACAGCAACTTCTGGCTGTCCCGGCTCCCGATTTTCTATTTCCCTTACGCCACCTATCCCGTGAACCGCGAAGCCCGGCAAACTGGCTTCCTGGTTCCTACGGGCGGACAATCCTCGGTCAAGGGCACGATTGTCGGTGACGCATTTTATTGGGCGATCAATCGCAGCCTCGATGCGACCGTGGGAGCCGAATATTTCTCCAAGCGGGGATGGTCGCAAAGAGGAGAATTCAGGGCACGCCCCAGCGACACTTCGTATGTCGACCTGACCTACTCCGGCGTCATCGATCGCGGCATCGCGATTCAGGTTCCCTGCCTCACGCCCCCCACCTTTGAGTGCCCGCAACTGCTGCGGGAAGGCGGCCAGGAGGCGCGCTTGACGGCGGAAGGCAATTTCTATGGCTTTCGCGCGGTCTCCAATGTCGACTACCTGAGCTCATTTCTATTCCGGCTGGCCTTCAACGACATCTTCACCCAGGCGGTGAACTCGGAAGTAAAGTCACAGCTTTTTCTCTCCCGGAGCGCTCACGGTTTCTCCTTCAGCAGCATGGTCGAACGCTATCAGGATTTTTTTCAGCTGGCTCAAAACGGCGCGCTTACCAACCCGCCGATCTTCGATGCCGTCCAGATCTGGCATACTCCAAGCCTCGACGCCTCCAGCGTGGACAGGCCCCTGGGCCATTCCCCGTTTTTGTGGTCGTTCGACGCGTCACTCGCCGGCCTTTCGCGCAGCGAGCCCGGGTTCCACACCAGCAGCTTGCTGGAGCGCTTCGATTTCAGCCCGGAAATCTCGCTGCCCTGGCAATTCCATGGATGGGCGCTGCGGCCGGCGCTGGCGCTGCATGAGGGCTACTACACGGAGCGATTCGTGACCGGAGTCGCGGTCAGCAATCCTACCAATCGCCAGGCGCTCGACGCATCCGTGGAATTGCGGCCGCCGGCACTGGAGAAGGTTTTCGACCGGGAATTCCTGGGCCGCAAATGGAAGCATGTTATTGAACCCAGGGCGGTCTATCGGTTGGTGACCGGGGTCAACGATTTTGCCAATGTGCTGCACTTTGACGAACGCGACATTTTGAGCAATACGCACGAGGCTGAGTACGGATTCATCACCCGGCTCTACGCCAAGCGCGCCTCGCCGCCGGCCGGATCGCAGCAAGCTCCGGAATGCGAAACGCCGATGAGCGGCCTGGCCGTGGGAGCGGCTGCTCCGGAACAAGGTGTCCCGTGGCAGCGGGTGAACACCCTGGAAAATCAAGCCTGCGTCCCCTTGCCGGAAGTCAGGGAAGTGGCAACGTGGGAGCTGACGCAAAAGTACTTTCTCGATCCGACCTTCGGCGGAGCCCTAGTGCCCGGCCAGCGCAACGTCTTCACCACCACCGAAGACATGACGGGGATCGCTTTTCTGACCCAGGCGCGGCATCTCTCTCCGGTCGTCTCACGCCTGCGTCTGGAGACCGGCACGCACACCAATACCGAGTGGGATCTCGACTACGACTTCCAGCTGGGACGCATCAATGCCAGCACGCTGCTGGTGAACTACGATGTTGGACCGTTCACGGTGGGCGGCGGGGACGCGTTCCTGCAAATCCCGCAAACCTCCACGTCGAGTTCGATCCCCAGCGAAGGCACTGGCAGTCCGATCACCCTCGCCACCACTCAGTTGACCCGCAAATTTCAGCAATTTCGCGTGGCCCTCGGCTATGGCGGCCTGAACCGGCGTGGGTTCAGCTTCGCCAGCAGCTTTGGCTTCGACGCCGAGATTCACCAGTTGCAGTTCGCCACCGCCCAGGCCACCTACAACTGGGATTGCTGCGGCATGACCCTGGAATACCGCCGCTACGCCATCGCCGATGTGCGCAACGAAAATCTGTTTCGCTTCACCTTCACGCTGGCCAATATCGGTTCGTTCGGCAACCTGAGGCGGCAGGAACGGCTGTACTAGAACTGGTCTCATAGGGGCTAAAGCCCAGTATTCATGCAGCCCTTGACGGCACGACTGAAGTCGTGCCCTGCCCAAAACCATTTACGAGATGCCTTGTGCACACCGCGCGGCCAGACAGTTCTCAGCGCTGTTACTATATGCGGATATGCTCCCCGGAGAATCTGATCTCCCAGCCAGGGAATCCCGGCTGCGCACAAGTCTGGGCCAACTCGGCCGCCTGCTCGTCGCCTATTCCGGCGGAGTCGATTCGGCTTACCTCGCCTGGGCTGCTCACGACGTGCTCGGCAACGACATGCTTGCCGTCATCGCGGATTCTCCCAGCCTGGCCCGCACCCAACTCGCCGATGCCCTTGCCTTCGCCAACGAGCAAGAGATTCCGGTAGAAGTCGTCGCCACGTCCGAACTCGATCGGCCCGAGTATGCGCGCAATGATGGCCAGCGCTGCTTCCACTGCAAAGATGAACTCTTTACCACGATGGAAGGACTCCGCGCCGCCCGCAACTTCGATACGATTGCATACGGCGTCAACGTGGATGACCAGGGCGACTTCCGCCCCGGCCAGCAAGCTGCGAGGCTGCACCACGTGGCCGCTCCGCTGCTTGCTGCCGGACTCACAAAGGAAGACATTCGCACGCTCGCGCGCCAGGCTGGCCTGCGCATTTGGGACAAGCCCGCATCGGCCTGCCTTTCTTCCCGCATCGAGTATGGACGGCCGGTTACGCGCGAATCGCTCGACGTTGTCGAACGCGGCGAAGAAGCCATACGCGCGCTGGGCTTTCGCCAGTTTCGCGTGCGCCACCACGGCGAGATGGTCCGCATCGAGATTGCCCGTGAGGAACTGGAACTGGCCTTGAATCCCGCCATGGCAGCCAAATTCACGGCGATCTTCAAGGGACTGGGATTCCAGTTCGTGACCCTCGATCTGGAAGGATTTCGGTCGGGATCGATGAACTCGTTGCTGCCGGCAGAACAACTTCGCCGCACCGGCTGAAGCCGCGTTCCGTCCCAGGCCGGTTCCTGCGCGCTGTGAGATAATCAACCTGCTGTTTTACGGATGCTGAGGCGGTTTCTGGTGACGATTATTCGACGCTCTTTCCTCATTTTGCTTGCGATTTGCCTGGGCTGTGTTGCCCAATCCGCACCGCCCGACCTGTCCCGCAAGATCGAGCGTCAGGTGCGCACTCACTACAGCATTCCGCCTGAGGTGCCGGTGACCGTCGGCCCCATCACACCCAGCAACGATCTCCCGGGATACGACGGTGTCGCCGTGACCATCGGCGGCGGCGGCGACAGCAAGAAACAGGACTACACGTTTCTGCTTTCCAGGGATCGCAACACGCTGATGCGCCTGACGAAGTTCGATCTGACCAAAGATCCTTATGCCGAGCTGATGAGCAAGATCAACCTGACCGGGCGCCCCTCGCGCGGCGCCAAGAACGCCAAGGTCGTAGTGGTCAACTTCGACGATTACGAGTGCCCGTTCTGCTCGCGCATGCACGCGGAGTTGTTCCCTGAACTGTTCAAGGAGTATGGCGACCGGGTCACTTTCTATTACAAGGACTATCCCCTGTCAGAGATCCACCCGTGGGCGATTCACGCCGCGGTGGACGCCAATTGCCTGGCCGCGCTGAGCCCCGATGCCTATTGGGATTTCGCCGACTACATCCACTCCAACAAGCGCGAGGTCGACGGCGAGAAGACGCCCGGGGCGCGCTTTGAAGCGATCGACAAGATGGCGGTGCTGCAGGGTCAGAAACACAGCGTGGACGTGGCCAGGCTGCAGGCCTGCGTCAAGGCGCAAAATGAGGACGCGGTGCGGGCCTCCATGAAAGAGGGCGACGACATTGGCGTGAGCGCCACGCCGACGCTGTTCGTCAACGGGCAGAAGATTGACGGGGCCGTTCCGGTGAGCGAGATCCGTGCCGCACTCGACAGCGCCTTGAAGGACGCGGGAGAATCTGTGCCGGAACACACATCCCCGGCGGCGGCGCCTGCGTCCAAGTAAGTAGCGAATCGGGTCTGCCCGTCGGCTGCTCTCCGACCGGGCTTCAGTCGAAAGCATGCAACTGCGGTCAGTGAGGGAGAACATCTCTTGAAAACACATGTCTCATTTAGCCAGGCGGCTGCGGCGTTGGCCGCCGCCGCGATGCTGGCGCTGCTGGCCGCTTGCAGCTCGCCGGCCGGCGGCGATGTCATGGCCACAGTAGACGGCCGCAAGATCTTCCGTTCGGACGTCGACAAGTACTACGAAAATTATCAGGCGTCCTCCGCGCAGCAGGCGCCCACCGGGGAGCAAGGCACCGCTCTTCGACTCCAGATTCTGAATCAGATGATCGAAGACGAGATGCTCATGCGCCGCGCCGAGAAGCTGGGCCTGCTGGCCACCGACGCGGATGTGGATGCCAAATTCAACGAGGTCCGTTCGCCGTTCACGCAGGAAGAGTTCGATAAACGCCTCGCTGAAAAGAAGATCACGGTGGCCGACTTCAAGCGCGACATTCGCCGCTCCATCACCCGTGAAAAGGTTTTGAACAAGGAAGTCTCATCCAAGATCAACATCACCGACCAGGACATCAGCGACTATTACAACGCGCACAAGGGAGAGTTCAATCTGATCGAGCCGCAATATCACTTGGCGCAGATTATGGTGACTCCTTTCCCCAATCCGCAGGCTCACAACCAGAATGACAAGGCGCAGAACGAAGCCGACGCGCACAAAAAGATCCAGATGATCGCCAACCGGCTCGACAGTGGCGATGACTTCGCCACCCTCGCCATGAAATATTCGGAAGACCCGGAAACGTCCGGCAATGGCGGCGATCTGGGCACCGTACCGGAGTCCTCGCTGCGCAGCACCGACCCGCTCACCCGCGACGCCGTCATGAAACTGAAGCCAGGCCAGTACAGCGGAATTATCAGCGTGGTCAATCCCCAGACGAGACAGGAAGTTGGATACCGGATCGTCAAACTCGTGGCCAAGGAACCGGCAGGGCAGCGCGAATTGAATGATCCGCGGGTGCAGCAGGCCATCCGTTCGCAGTTGCACGACCGCCGCGAACAGTTGCTCAAGGCTGCCTATTATGAGGTCCTGCGCGATTCTGCGAAAGTCGAGAACTTCTACGCCAAGAAAGTGCTCGACAGCAACGGGATGGAGAAATAGTCTCTTCTGTCATGCTGGAATGACAGACGCCGTCATTCCACGATCGCCAGCACGTCCCCCGCATTTACCACGGCGCCTTCGCTGACCAGAATCTTCTGAATCGTCCCCTTCTTGGGCGATTTAATTTCGTTCTGCATCTTCATGGCTTCAACGACAAGCACGCCGACACCCGCCTCAACCTCCGCTCCCTGAGTTGCGAGAACGCGAACGATCCTGCCCGGCATAGGAGCCGTCAGCTTTCTGGGGCCGTGATCATCGACGGAGCGAGCGCGCCCGCGCAAAGATCGCGGATCGCGGATTTCAACGGCATAGCGAACACTTCCCACCCAAACATGCAGGTCGCTGCCCACGCGCTCGCACTTCACCTCGAAGGTCTGGTTGCCGATGCGCAGGGAGAGCACGTCGGGCCGCGCCAGCACGGCGTCGACGTCAACTTCACGGCCATCGAGACGGCAAGACCAGCGGCCGTCGGTGCGATGAAGCTCGAGCCGGTGACTTTTACCGTTGATGGCGACGTCATAGATCATAAAAAATCAGTTGTCAGTGGTCAGTTATCAGTGACCAGATGAAGCCGTTTAGGGACAGCCGCCCTCGGCTGTCCAGCGGAGCGAAGCTCCGCGGCACCACAGTGTTTGGCAACTCTCATCGCATCGCCTCCCGATGCGCTGCGCTCTTCCACTTGGACACGGATCTTGAGTTGCCGGCACCCAATCCGTTAAATACCGGGTGCTCGCCCACGCCCGCCGCGGCCGGCCCGAGGGCGGCGAACATCCCGGCGGCTATCACGGCTACCTCCGTTGCCTTCGGATCGCCCGACGGATCACCGGTGTCGTCCCTCTGCTTCAGCATGCGATCGAGGAAGCCTGTGTCCAGTTTCCCGGCGCGGAAATCCGCATTCCGCAGAATGCGCCGGAACAGCGAGATATTGGTCTTGATGCCGCCGACGAAATACTCATTCAGGGCGCGCGTGAGCCGGCTGATGGCCTGATCTCGATCCGTGCCATAGCCGATCAGCTTGGCCAGCAGAGGATCGTAGTCCATGGGCACGCTCCAGCCCTCGTACATGCCGCTATCGCGGCGAATGCCCGGCCCGGAAGGCGCCAGCAGCAAAGTGATCTTGCCCGGGCTGGGGAAGTAATTATTGTCCGGATCCTCGGCATAGATGCGGCACTCAATGGCGTGCCCGCGGATCGTCACCTGATCCTGGGTAAACGGCAGCTGCTCGCCGGCTGCGATGCGAATCTGCAGGTGCACCAGGTCGAGCCCCGTGATCAGCTCGGTTACTGGATGCTCGACCTGCAGCCGCGTGTTCATCTCGAGGAAATAAAAGTTCTTCTGCTGGTCCACCAGAAACTCGACCGTGCCGGCGTTCGTGTATCCGGCAGCCTTGGCCACGCGGACCGCGACCTCGCCCATGCGGCGCCGCATATCGGGATCGACAATTGGCGACGGTGCTTCCTCGACGACTTTCTGGTGCCGGCGCTGGATCGAACACTCGCGCTCGCCCAGATACACGGTATTCCCGTGCTCGTCCGCCAGAATCTGCATCTCGATGTGCCGCGGATTAACGATCGCTCTCTCGATGTAGACTTCGCTGTCGCCGAACGAGCGTTCGGCCTCGCTGCGGGCACCCTCAAGGGCTGACTTGAGCTCCTCAGGCGCGCGCACCAGTCGCATGCCCTTGCCGCCACCGCCAGCCGCCGCTTTCAGCATGATGGGATAGCCAATGCGCGCGGCCACTTGCCGAGCCTGCTCGAACGACTCCAGCCCGCGCGAGGTACCGGGCACGAGCGGCACGTTCGCGCGCTCCATGGCTTGCCGGGCGCGGGTTTTCGACCCCATCGCGTCCATAGCCGCAGCCGTGGGCCCGATGAATTTCACGCCGGCATCGGCGCAGGCCCGGGCAAACTTCGCATTCTCCGAGAGAAAACCGTAACCGGGATGGATGGCATCCACGCCCGCCCGCTCAGCAACGTCGAGGATCTTTACGATGTTGAGATATGACTCGGAAGCCGCCGGGGCGCCGATCGGATAGGCCTCATCGGCCTTGCGCACATGTAGCGAAGCCCGGTCCACATCGGAGTAGACCGCAACCGCGGCGATTCCCATCTCGTGGCACGCGCGGATCACGCGTACCGCGATTTCACCACGGTTCGCGATGAGAATCTTCTTGAACATGGAGCGCTGGTTCGGCTGGACGCGCGGGTTCAGCGGCCTCTGGCTAAACCGGATATTGTACTAGGCGGACCGGGTTGCTCCCGCCGGCAACCGGGCAAAGCTCACCGCGAAGGGGGCCTCGGGAGCACCGGAAGACCGTCGTTCCCATCGGCGGCGCGGTACGAAGCGATAGCGAACGAGCGTCCAGATGGCCAGCCATCCATCGGAGTGGCGGATCTTTTTGCCTTCGACGGCGGACCGTGGCTGGTAAGAGATAGGAACTTCCGCAATCCTCTCGCCCATGCGGCAAAGTTTGGCCGTCACTTCAGGACAGAACTCGAAGCGGTGACATTCCAGTTGCACCCGCCCCAGCAGCGAGCGGCGAAAGACTTTGTAGCACGTCGCTTCGTCGTGAATGCCGGCACGATAGAGCAAATTGGTGAGATGCGTCAGCAGCTTGGCTCCGAGAAAAAAGCGCAACCCACGCTCGGGGCGGTCCGGACGCACGCCATACACCACGTTCGCTTTGCCCTCCTCGAGCGGTTGCAGCAAGGCAGGGTAGTCCTGCGGATCGTATTCCAGATCGGAGTCCTGGATCAGCAAATATTCGCCGCGCGCGTAGGCCAAGGCGGTGCGGATGGCCGCTCCCTTGCCGCAATTCTTCTCGTGAAAAACGATGGTGAGATCATCGCTGGGCGGCAGCGCCTGCAGTTTTTCGCGTGTGCCATCATTCGAGCCATCGTCCACGATAATGATTTCTTTCTTCACCGGCGAGGCCTGAATCGCCTGCAAGAGTTCGCCGACGTGCGCCGCCTCGTTGTAAACCGGCACCAGCACAGACACGCATCCCTTCCAGCGCACGCTCTCCCGATCGTCGCTCGCCGCCGGAGGCTTTCGCGGCGCAGTGTCAACGGATGTCACAGTCAGGGCTCCGCTCGAAATTACCGGCAAATTTTCACCTGTTTCTAGCATACTATCATCTGGAAATTGGTCTCTCTTTGTTATCCGGACCTCGAACGTTCAGCATGCCGCTATCCGAGCCCGCGGTGATCCAACCCGCAGGCGCTTCACCATTCCGGTCAGCCTTCGGTCGGCCTGCGCGCTGGCTGACTCTTGGGCTGCTGTTCGCCATGGCTGCGGCCTTGCGCTTTGCGCGCCTGGCCTGCAAACCCTTCTGGTTCGACGAATGCTTCAGCGTGGAAGTCTCCCGGATGCACTGGCCGAGTTTCCTTCGCCTGCTGTGGTGGCGTGAGGCCAACATGGCGCTGTACTACGGCCTGCTGCGGATCTGGCTGCACTTTGGATGGAGCGAGTTTTTCATCCGCAGCCTGTCGGTGCTGATCGCCGCCGCCACCCTGCCCGCCATCTACTGGCTGGCCGGACTTCTCTTCCCTGATCGGCAGAACGATGATCGGCAGAACGACCGCCCAGTTGCATTGATCGCAACGGCTCTGTTTGCCTTCAATGCCTTCCACGTTCGCTATGCGCAAGAGGCGCGCAGCTATGCGCTCTTCGTTTTGCTGGCGACACTCTCGTCCGGCTTCCTGGTCGCCGCCTGCCGCGAGCCTGGGCGACGTCTCGAACTTGGCTATATATTGAGCAGCATCCTGGCGGTGTACGCCCATTTCTACGCGCTGCTGCTATTGGTGGCACAGTGGCTGACTTTCCGCTGGCTGGGCAAACCTTCGGACCGGCCGAACCCAGCGCTCCCCGAACAGCTGCACCGGGCCTGGAAGATCATCGCGATCGCGGTGTTGCCCCTGATCATCTTTGTGGCCAAAACCGGGACCGGACCCATTCGCTGGATTCATCGCCCAACCCTTCCCGCCCTGATTGCATTCCTCGAGCACTTCGCGGGAAGCGACGGCTGGCCGCTGCCTTTGATTTACGCCGCCGCTTGCCTGGCAGCCGTAGTGCCCCTGCGCAAGCACCTGCTGGGCCGCGATCAGAACTGGGAAACCTGGCGCTGCCAGTTCCTGCTGGTCTGGCTGCTGTTCCCGGTGCTGCTGACGCTTGTGCTGTCATTGGCCAAGCCGGTGTTCTACGATCGCTATCTGATCTTCTGCCTGCCGCCTCTAACCATCCTGGCGGCGGCCGGGCTGGCAAGACTGCGCCAGTCCTGGCTGATCGGCCCGGTCCTGGCCGGCGTTCTCTTACTTTCCCTGCAGGGAGTTTTCTACATTTACGCTCATGATTTCGACGACGAGCGCGACGCCGCCGGCGCCGCGACCACTTTCATTCTTGATCGCTCGCAGCCGGGTGATAGCGTCCTGTTCCACATCCCGCAGATTCGCGTGCCCTACGAATTTTTCCGCTCCCTGCGAACTGCCGGAGATCTTGCCTCCGCCGCTCAAATCGGACCCGAGATTATCTATCCTCACTCGGCTGCAGATGGCCTGGACTATCGCGATTTTCGCGCCAAGCTGTCGGCAGATTTTCTAGCTAAGGCAACGGCTGGCCGCTCCCGCATCTGGGTTGTTCTGATGTACAACGGGCCGGCAAACCCGGATCCCACCGCGGTGCTGCTGACTCGAGTTCTTCCTGAATGGTTCCCGCACGTTCAGCGCTGGCAGTTCCCCAAGGTCGAAGTCCGGCTATATTCGAAAGAGTGAGTCTGGGGGATTTTGATGTGGGTTGCGCTGATCGGCTCGCCGCCACGAAACACAAAAGCCTCCTTCGCGTTGGCGAAGAAGGCCCAGACTGATCCCGCGACTGCCAGCGATTTACTTCGGCTGATCCAGGGTAATTCCGCCCCCGGCTTTCTGCGCTTCTTTTTCGGCTTTGGCCTTCTTGACGCGCAGGGTTTCGTCAACCCAGTGGTCGGCCGTTTTCAGATCTTCTTCCCGGGACCCCAAATCGTCGCATTCGACGTCGGCTCGCTCCCGGTACATGAGGTTCATGTAAGCCATGGCATCGTCATAGTCGGGTCGAAGCTGGATGGCTTTGTTCAAGCTGTCGATGCCTTCCTGGATGGCTGACGCATTTTTCACCTTCAGCTCGTCGCAGGCTTTCTTCTGATCCTTGTTCTTCGGGTTGAGATGTTCTTCCGGCTTCAGGCCCAGCTTGGCGCGTTCTTCCATGCGCGGCTGGTAGCAGGCGGTCCAGTCGATCACGCCGACGGAATAGTAGGGCTCCGGATCGTTCGGATCGAGATCGGACGCCAGGCGGTAGTACTTCTTGGCGTCGTCAAACCTCTTCATGTTCAGGTACAGGTAGGCGATGCCCTTGGCGCTGTTTACCTTTTGATCCCGAGAAGGATTGGCGTCGATCACCTTCTGGTATTCGTCAATGGCCTGCTGCGCGGTGCGCAGATTGTCGGGCGCGTCCACGCCGGGAATGTATTGCGAAACGAAGGCGGTGGCCAGGTACATGCGCGCATTGATCAGCGTCGGGTCGAGTTGCACGGCCTGCTGAAAGTGGTCGATGGCCTGCTCGTAGTGGGAGTTCTTGTAGGCTTCCACACCTTTGTTGAGCTGGTCGCGGGCCCGTAGCTTGTTGCAGCCCACAGAGGAGAAGAGCGCCAGCGCTACTGCCGCCAGCGTAAGCAGCCTCAGGTTCTTATTCATTGCGGTATGAGTCTCCCTCGCCACAGCATCCTAGGCCCAGAGACAGCGGTTTGACAAGCGCGGGCGCTGGAAGGGGCAGTTCTAACGGTGCCCCATCCTAGCCGCGCTCTTTGCGGCTAGGGTGGGAAATCGATGCTGGCTCGGCGCGCGGCCTGCTAATTACCGGCTTCGATCTTCGCCGTGATCAGGCCGACCTTGTCCACACCGGCGGCGTGCGCGATATCAATCACGTTGGCCACATTGCCGAACGGGATCGAGTCATCCCCCTTCACGAACATGACCTTTTCCGCGCGCTGTTTGTAGATGTCTTCCAGGCGTCCCTGCAGATTGTCCCAGGTCGCGTCTTCCTGGTTGACCTTCACGCCCGGTTCCGTGCCGGGGCCGCGGTCGATCAACTGCACGACGATGGTGCGGTCGGGCGTATTGTTCTTGGGCGCGTTCGGCGGAGGCGGCTGCGGCACCAGCGCATCCAGGCCTTTCGGCGTCACCGGCGAGATCACCATGAAGATGATCAGCAGGACGAGCAGCACGTCAATGAGCGGTGTGACGTTGATGCTGGCGCTCGGGCCTCCACCGCTTGAGCCAAGATCCATTCCCATGATCGTTCTCCTCTATTGTCCAGGCGCAGCCGGAGCCGGCGGGGCGTTCGGAGTTGTCTTTCTCTGATCGGTAAGCAAGCCCAGGTCATCCACTCCCGCAGCCCGTACGCCGTCTACGACCTGCACCACGTATCCAAAACGGGCCCGCATGTCCGCCTTCACGTAGACCTGCTTGTTCTGTACGTTGGTGGCCAGGCGATCCTTCACCTTGGTGGTCAGGGCATCGATGGAAATCTGCTCACTGCCAAGATACACCTTGCCATCCTTGGTGACGGAGACCAGCAGGGCGTCTTCCTTGTCAGCGTCTTCCATGGGCGTGGGGTTATTTACCTTGGCCATGTCCACGCTGATGCCTTTCTGCAACATGGGTGTGACCACCATGAAGATGATCAGCAGAACCAGCATCACGTCCACCATCGGCGTGACGTTGATGGCCGAACTGATTTTCGAACCTTCGTCTCGTTTGGCTAATGCCATTGGAATCTCCAATACTTCCCTTGCGCCGTTGCGTCAGCGTCCGCCAAGTCAGGAAGGTCCGGCGCCGGAGGGTTCCAGCGCCGGACAAGCAACTCACTGCGGACCAGGCCGCGCCATTCCTGCCAGGCCGGCTTTATCGTCTAACGTCGCCGCGCTTCTTCAGGAAGTAGTCGATCAGTTCGCTCGACGAGTTGTCCATCTCCACGTCGAACGCTTCCACGCGCCCGGTCAGATAGTTGAACATCATGACGGCCGGGATGGCGACGAGCAGCCCGATGGCCGTCGTAACCAGCGCTTCCGCGATACCGCCCGCGACCGCCGCCAGGCCCGTGGCCTTCGAGTTGTTGATGCCGATGAACGCGTTCAGAATGCCCATCACCGTGCCGAACAGTCCCACGAAGGGAGCGGTCGAACCGATGGTGGCGAGGCCGCCCAATCCACGCTTCAGTTCAGCGTGAACGATGGCTTCGGTGCGTTCCAGGGCGCGCTTGGAGGCTTCGATGGTCTCGCCGGGAATGGCGCCCGGGCTGTCCTGGTGGGCCTTGAACTCCATCAGGCCGGCGGTGACGACTTTGGCCAGATGGCTCTTCTTGTTGCGCTCGGCCACCTTGATGGCTTCGTCGATGCGGCCGTCGCGCAGTGCTCCCGCTACCGCCGGGGCAAAGGAACGCGATTGCTTGCGGGCCGCACTGTAAGCCATCCAGCGGTCGATCATCACGCCGATGGACCACCCCGACATGATGAACAGAATGATAACGACGGTTCTCGCGACCCAGCCCATGGCCTTCCACAAGCCCAATGGATCGGTCGCCAGTGTGCCGCTCTCTTGGACGATCCAAGCGGCTGCGGCGGGAACGTGACTGAGAATGACTCCTGCTACGTGAGTTGCCAACATGAGTTGCTTTTCCCTCCTCGGAACTCTCTACTCTGCGTTAGACACTGTGATGCGCCTTGCGGTGCCAGCGGCGAACCGGAAACCTGCATTCCGGCAGTTTACCGCCTACACTGCGCAAGCCCGGTGCAAAGCACCCATATCTGAGAGGAAACTCGCGATATGGCGGCCCTGCCCGAGCTTTAGGAAAGCTCCTCCCCGCCACCGCGTTTTGGTGAGAGGGGAGGGTCACATACACACTTCCAATGCGAAATCCGAATTACGCCAACGCCCGGGAGTCTAGCCTCCGGAGAGCGTAAAGTTAACCTGCACCTGCGTGTCGACTTCGACCGGCTCGCCATTCAGCAGGTATGGTTTGTACTTCCACTGCTTCACGGCTTCGATCGCGGCCGGCGCCAGCATCGGATGCCCGCTGATCAACTGCAGGTTCTCGATGTCGCCCGACTTGCTGATCTGCGCCTGCAGAACCACCACGCCCTGAATGCGGGCCTGGCGCGCCAGCGGCGGATAGGTCGGGTTCACGCGCCGGACCAGGAGTCCTTGCGACACGCCCGACGACACACGCACGCGCTGCGGAGTGGCAATCTTCGGAACCGCGACCGGCGTGGAGCTGATGATGCCGCCGATGACGCCGCCCATCTGCCCACCCGGGATTCCGCCGGGGACGCCGCCTACCACGCCGGCTGTAGCCATCTGCGGCGGGGCTTCGTCCTCCTGAATCATCTTGACAGCTTTTGGAATCCTGGTCGGCGTGCGCAATTCGCCGTTGATAATATCGGTCTGAATCTGCCTCTGCACATGGACCGGCGCGGCTGCCGGCGGTGGCGGCGGAGGAGGTGGCGGCGGAGCCACCAGGAAGGTCATCAGCTGCGTTCGCGGCAGCGCCTCGGTAAAGATCAGCGGGACCAGGATCATGAACCCGACGATCACGGCTTCCAGCATGAAGGCGACGGCTGACGTCCGTCCGCGTTGCGTTTTGAGCCTGCCCCCGGACTCGATAAGGCTATCTTCAAACATAAGCTTCTCCCCCACTCAGACCCTACGGAACCTTAGACACCGGCAGCTACCCGTTTGCTCCCGGAGTCGTTCTCCACCGCGGCAGCCTGGCAGGCCTCCGCGGCGTTCCTTCTAAGTCCTTACGTAAGAAGGCTTAACACATGACCCCACCGGTGTGCCATCGGGCGTCTTCAGTACGCTCTCTTACTTGCCCTTGGCTGCCGGCATGGCCATGGGACGCTTTCCCCGTTCAATCCGCCAGTCCTGATACGCCACCAGGATCGGCGCCGCAATCGCGATCGAGGAATAGGTCCCAATTAATATGCCAATTACGAGCGCGAGGCTAAACCCATGCAGCACCTCGCCCCCGAATAAAAAGAGTGCGAGTACGGTAAGGAAGGTTAGGCCCGCTGTCAAGATCGTTCTGCTCAACGTCTGATTGATGCTCCGGTTGACAACGTCTGACAGTTTCTCGCGCCGCATGAGTTTAATATTTTCCCGGATGCGGTCAAATACCACGATCGTGTCGTTATTAGAGTAACCAATCAAGGTGAGAATGGCCGCGATCACGGTCAGGGAGATGTCGGTTTTCGTCAGCGAAAAGGCCCCCACCGTGATCAAGGTATCGTGAAACACCGTGACCACCGCGGCGACGCCGTAGATCCACTCAAAGCGGAAACCCAGGTACACCAGCATTCCGGCCAGGGAATAGATCGTGGCCAGAGCCGCCTGTTTCTGCAGTTGCGCGCCCACTTGCGGACCCACAATCTCGACGTTCCGCACGCCAAAGTCAGACAGGAAGAAGCCGTCGTGCAACGAAGCCACGACCGCGGGATCGGCCGCGCCCGCTTTTAGCTGGTCGATCGAACTCAGCACGCCGCCTTGCGCTTTGTCGCGATAATCCACCACGGCCTGAGCCTGCGCCGTGTATTTCTGATCGGCGTCCGAACCCAGGTGTAGCGGATCTTTGTCCATCAAATAGTTCTTGATTGTCAAAGAACTGGCATTGTTCAGGTCAGTCCTGCCAGCCGGAGTGTTGGACTCCAGCGCGCCGATGATCTGTATTTTGCCCCGGTCCAGAGCCTGTTCGCTGGTTTCCTTCTGCGCCAGGTCGATCAGAACCTCGTCGTTAGCAGGCGGCCCGTAGCTTTGAATCCTGGGATCGTGCAAGCCCGCCTGATCCATGGCGTGACGCACAGCGCCCAGATCCGGGGTATGCGAAAACTTCACATACACCAGCGTGCCGCCGCGGAAGTCCACACCCCACGGGATGCCGTGCCAGAACAGCATCGAGAGCACGCCCGCAACGCTAAAGAGCAGGGAAAAGGCGAGAAAATACCACTTTTTCCCCAGAAAATCTATATTGACGTCGTGAAAGAACTCCACCGGTTTTTGTTACCCCTTATCTATGAATGACTTAACTGGCATTCACTAACCAATTGTCATCCTGAGCGAAGCGAAGGACCTGTGCAGTTCTGCCGGCGCCAGCAAAATGCATAGGTTCTTCGCTTCGCTCAGAATGACAACGCTAAAACTCCGCTAGATGCTCAACGCTTCCCCGCGCTGCTTGCGGCTGAGAATCCAGTCGAAGATCGCGCGCGACACGAACACGGCGGTGAAGAGGTTGGCCAGCAAACCAAAGGTCAGCGTGACCGCGAACCCTTTCACCGGGCCGGTTCCAAACAAGAACAGAATCGCCGCCGAAACGATGGTGGTGACGTGCGTGTCCACGATCGTGATCCAGGCGTGACTGAAGCCTTGATCCACAGCCGAAGGCGGCGTCTTGCCGTTGCGCAGTTCTTCGCGAATGCGCTCGAAGATCAGCACGTTGGAATCGACGCCCATGCCGACCGTCAGAATTACGCCGGCAATTCCGGGTAGCGTGAGCACCGCCCCGAAGTAGCCCATGAATCCGAGCAAAATGATGAGGTTCAGGATCAGGGCCACATCCGCGTTGATGCCGGCGCCACGGTAGTAAATCAGCATGAAGATGAGCACGGCGAGCATGCCCGCAACTGCCGCCCTCACGCCGGCGCGAATCGAATCCGCGCCCAGCGACGGTCCGACCGTGCGCTCTTCCAGATACTTGATGCCCGCCGGCAACGCGCCCGAGCGCAGGACCATCGACAGGTCCTTCGACTGCTGCTCGTCCATGCGCCCACCGCTGATCTCGCCGTGATCGCGAATGGGCTCCTTGATATTCGCCCACTCCTGAACTTTGTTATCGAGCACCACCGCCAGAGGGTCGCCGACGTGAGCATTGGTAAAGTTATAAAACCGCTGCCCGCCTTCGCCGGTCAGCGTAAAGCTGACGCTGGGCTGGCCATTCTGATCGCGGTTGGGCTGGGCGTCCCGCAAGTCCTTTCCGGTAACCGCCGAGACGCGAGATACCAGATACCACGCCGGCCCTTCTTCGCCGGCGCCCGGCATGCTATGCCCGGCAACGAGAATCGCATCCGGGGGAAGAACTCCGGGAGTCGGTTGCGCCTGCAGTGCCGCCTGCTCGCTGGGATACGGTCCGCCCAGTCCTTGCTTGAATTCGAGCATTGCGGTGTTCTGGATGATGTCCTTCACCCGCGCGGGATCGTCCACATCCGGCAATTGCACCAGAATCTGGTACTGGCCGAGGCCGTGCTCTTCAATCTGCGGCTCGCTGACGCCGAGCTGGTCGACGCGGTTCCGTATGGTCTCGATCGCTTGCGTCACCGCCCGGTTCTTCAGATCGGTCAGGGACGAGGGCTTCATCGCCATGTTCCAGGAATTGTCCGCGCCCCCGGTGATGTCATATTCCGGCAGGCGCTCGGAAACGATACTCAACAGGTCGGTACGCGAGCTGGCCTGCACGCCCTTCAGCACAATGTGGTCAGGGTTGTTCTGCTGGTCGGGCTGGCTGATGTCGGCGTAGTCGATTTTGCGGTTGCGCAGCTGCTCTTTCAGAACTTCCATGGCGTTCTGCGCGTCGACGTTGACGGCATCGTTCACCTTCACTTGCAGGATCAAGTGCGTTCCGCCGCGCAAATCGAGGCCGAGATGAATGTGCTCGCCCATTGCGGCCAGGAAGCCGTGGCCGGAAAAGCTCTTGGGAACGCCGAAGATTCCAAACAGGAAAATAAGCAGCGCGCCAACCGTGATTCCAAATCGCCAGAGAAGAGGTTTGTTCATATAAACACAGTGATTAGTGATTAGTGATTAGTGATCAGTTTGGGGTGCGCAACTGACCACCGGCCACTGAGCACTGAACACTATTTTCCTTTCACTTCTTCCTCGGTCGTAACCACGTGCACCACCGAGGCCTTGGTCACTTCCACGCGGAGATTGTCGGGAGGGACGCGCAGATGTACCGCGTCATCTTTCAGCGCGATGATCGTACCCCGGAGCCCTCCGCTGGTGGTGACTTTATCCCCCGTCTTGAGCTGATCCAGCATGGCCTGCCACTTTTTCTGGCGGCGCTGTTGCGGCATGATCAAGAGAAAGTAAAAAACGCCAAAAATCAGGATGAGCGGCGCAATGGCAGCCCACCCCATACCCCCGCCACCACCGAACTGCGCTGCCAGCAACGATCGCATAGTGTGATGTCTGAGCGTATAAACCCGCAAAATCGCCCGCGCCTGACAGCGCCGCGGGAGCTGTTATGTCACCACGGAGTTTGGATCGTCTTCGGCCGGGTTCCTTCAGCTTCGGGATCGAATCCGGGGAGGTCTTCCGTGTCTAGCGTTTCGCTCGTGACCAGACACCAGAGGAAAAATGGGACTCTTCCCCAAGTCAAATAGAATGCCGCACCCGCCGCATAGTGTCAAGGTAGAAACTCAGGTTGTGGATCGTGTTCAGGACCTGCGCCAGCACTTCATTCGATGCATAAAGATGCCGTAAATAGGCCCGTGAATAGCGCCGGCAAACGCGGCAAGGGCAGCTCGGATCGAGCGGTCCCTGGTCCTGGGCGTAGCGCGCCTGCTTGATGGGAATCTTCCCTTCCGAGGTGAACAGCAGCCCGTGCCGCGCCGCTCGCGTCGGCAGCACGCAATCCATCATGTCGACGGCGAGGCCGGCATATTCAACGATTTCTTCGGGCGTGCCCACTCCCATCAGATAGCGCGGCTTGTCGGCGGGCAAATGCTCGAGCGTGGACTCGACGATCTCACGGGTCAGCGCGCGCGGCTCTCCGACGCTGAGCCCGCCGATCGCATAGCCGGGAAAACCGATCTCAATCGTGCGCTCGGCGGATTCGCGGCGCAGCTCGCGATCCATCCCGCCCTGCACGATGCCGAACAACGATTGAGTCCGGTCCGAACACGTAGGGACGGACGCATTCGTCCGTCCGGCGGAGCGAAGCTCCGCAGGTTCTTCTGCTGCGGCCGGGGGTCCGGCGAGCTGGCGCTCGCCTGGACGGACGAATGCGTCCGTCCCTACGTGACCATTGCCTGCCCACGGCACTTCGTTCTTATGCTCCTCGAAATATTTCTTGCTTCGCGCCGCCCAGCGCGCCGTCATCTCCATCGAAGCGCGAACCCGCGCGCGATCCGCCGGGTACTCCGTGCACTCATCGAACGCCATGATGATGTCGGCGCCCAGCCCGATCTGCGCTTCCATCGCGCTCTCCGGGCTGAAGAAGTGCGACGAGCCGTCGAGATGCGAGCGAAAATTGACGCCTTCTTCGGTGACCTTGCGCAGTTCGTTCAGGCTGAAAACCTGGAATCCGCCGGAGTCGGTCAGGATCGCGCGCCGCCACGACATGAACCCGTGCAACCCGCCCAGCTTTCTTACAGTTCCAACGCCCGGACGCAAGTACAGGTGATAAGTGTTGCCCAGGATGATCTGCGCGCCGAGCTCTTCGAGCGTCTCCTGCGGCACGCCCTTGACGGAAGCCACGGTGCCCACGGGCATGAACACCGGCGTCTCGATTTCGCCATGTGGAGTGAGCAAGCGCCCGGCACGCGCCTTGCCGCTCACTTTTTCGATCTGAAACGAAAGAGGCACCAACGGGATTGTAGCAACGCAAGGTATCAACGCATGTAGGGACGGACGCCCTCGTCCATCCGGCGGAGCGAAGCTCCGCGGCTGTCTTCATTTCCTGCCTAAGCCGCTTCTCGCGCGCCCGCCTCCGCACTGCGGGCAGGCGCAAGCAGCGCCAGCGCAGAACCCGCGTAAATCACGGCCGCCAGAATGATCAAAGCCTTGAGCCCGAACCACAGGGACAACGATTCCAGCAATCCTCCAGCCAGAGATCCAAACAGATTCGAGCCGAGTGCACTCCCTGAAAAATGCACTCGCGCGAAGCTGGAAACGAAGATGATTCCGGCAAAGAAAACCGGTAGGCACAACACGACTCCCGAAACCAACCCTCGAATTACCGCGGACGCGAAGAAAAGCCTGTCGGTTGGCACCAGGAACGAAATCAGCAGGGAAGCGAAAAGCCCGGCATATGCCAGCCTCGGCGGGAAATTCCGAAATCGTTCGTACACCAGGTTGGCCGCGACGATCAGGCAGAGCAGGCCGGAAATCACGATGGAGTTTACCACCCACGTCGTCCCGAAAAGCAGGGCCATGCGGCTGACGATCTGCGTTTCGAGCAGCATGAAGCCCGCGCCCAGCAGCAGAAAATGCAGATCGAGCCGGCCCTCAGTGGCGCGGCCCGTCTGGCGCAGGAACCAGCCGAACGTCAGCAGCACGGCAATCGAAATCAGGATCACGTTGATCGGCAGCCCCGGTTCGTGCTGATAAAAATACGGCCAATCGTCGGAGGTCAGCCGCGCCGGCTCCATACGAATGTTGGCGTGCTCGCGCACGAAGGCCGCGACCGCGGGATCCGCCAGGGATTTCTGCATGCGCTCGCGCGAGCCGCCGACAAAGAATCGGCTGCCTGAGCCGCCCGGCCCGTCGGTGCTCTGAAACTGCATGGGCTCTTCGCCGAACGTGGTCTTCATCAAGCCAAACAGCCGCCCGGCGATCCAGGGATTCTGCACCCAGAACTTGACGACCAGCAAGCCGTCTGGCTTCAGAAGCTGCCGGGCCTTGGTCAGCGCCTCCTGCGTGTAGACGAAGTTGTCGATGCGAATGTTCGAGAAGTACGAACTGGTGGTGTGCGAATCGAGCAGCGAATAGACGATCAGGTCGAACTTCTCGTGTCTGTTTTGAACGTAGGCGCGGGCGTCGTCGAGGATGATCTGAGTTTTGGACGACTGATACGGATGCTCGAAATGAAATTCACGGCCCAGCTTGATGATGAGCGGATCGATCTCCACGCCAGTCACGTGACCGGCTCCGTTGCGTAAGGCCGCGGCTACATCATTGCCTGTTCCCGCGCCGAGCACCAGCACCGACTCCGGCGCGGGATAGATCCGGTAAGGCAGGTTATAGGCGTTCCATTCGGCAGGCTGAGCGCGGAATTCGTCGGGATGAGACTGCACATATGCGGGAGAAAGATCGAGGATGCGCTGAAACCAGAAGTCGTTGGTGTTCAGCCAGTAGGAGACGATTCGGCCGTTTTCATACTCCGGGCGCAGGTCGAGCTTCTGATAAGGCGACCAGTACGTCGTCGACTGCCGATGATCGCGCAGCGTGAGCAACAGCACACAGGCAAGAAAGCTGGCGGTCAAGATCCAGCGCACGCGGGGCCGGCGCCAGAACGTAAGAACGGCGAGCACTCCGGCGACAAGCATCCACACCGCCGGAGGTTGATACAAGAAACAAAGCAGGGTAAAGCCCGCAATGCCGGCCAGGCTGGCCAGCACATTCACGCTGTAGGCCTTCACGCCGTTGGGAGATTTCTCCAGATACCAGCCCACTAACTGTCCGGTCGGAACAAAAATCATGGCGATAACAGCAAACAGCGGCACCATGACCGCCAGCGCCAGCAGTGTGCCCGGCCAGCTGGTCGGCAGAGAAGGCACTCCCCAGGTGTTCACTTCCGTGCCGCCACCCAGCATCTGCGGCAGCGCCGCCAGCACCTGATGCAGGGGCGAGAGCGGCGCCTTCAGCAGCACCGTCAGCACCAGCAGCGGCGCGATTAGCGCAGTCAGTTGCACGCGACGGCGGCAGAAGTAGCAGCCCAGCCCGAATCCCAGGAAGCACGCCACCAGGACAAGGTTCTTGAAATAGGCGAACACGCGGATCTCGGAGGAGATCCAGCGGATGGTCATGACTTCGAGAAAAAGCGAAAGGACACTGATCAGCGCCAGGTGGGAGTAGCTGAAACCACCAAGTTGTTCGGGATCAAGCTCGAGAGCCGTAAGCCAGCGGCTCTTTGCTCGAGGAGATTCTTGATAGAGGCCAAAGAGGCCATAGACCAGCCAACTTAGCAGGCCCGAAGCGGCAAATAACAAAACAAGCGATCCCGACGAGTGAATGATCTTATCCATTCCAGTCCTTACCTACGGTTAGAAAGTCTCATCCGGAATATACAACCAGTGCGGATGCGCGAAGGCAAAAAGACGTCCTGGACGGCGAGCAAGCAGGCCGGAGGTCAGATCCCGGACCGCGTCTTCTGATTTGCATTCATGAGCGCGTTCATCTCCGTGTGCGAAGGAGCGCCCTCCAGCGCCGCATACGTACCGTGGCCTTTCAGCTCTTCCGCCAGGCGGCGCAGCAGACCGAGCCCGGCCCGCATCGGACCGGAACCCAGGCTGATTCGTCTGACGCCAAGAGCCGCCAGTTCAGCGACTGAGGGAGAGCCGGGCCCGGCCAGAATGTTTAACGGACAACGAATATCCGCCACCAGGCGGCCGATCGTCGGCGCATCGCGCAGACCCGGCGCGAACGCGCAGTCCGCGCCCGCGTTGGCGAAAGCTTGCAGCCGCTGCACCGTCCGGTCGTAGCGCGTTCCGGGTTCGCCAACCTGAAGGAGATACACATCGGTTCTGGCGTTGAGGACTAATGGTAGGCCCAGTTCCTCGGCGGTTTCGCGAATCGCCCGAATTCTTTCCAGCTGCAGCGATAAATCCACAAGAGGCCGCCCAACGTCCCCACTCGCGTCTTCGAAATTCATGCCGACCGCGCCTGCCTGGATCACGCCTCGTGCAGTCGTCGCCGCATCTTCCGGCGTGTTTCCGTATCCCGCCTCAGCGTCGGCAGTGACCGGCGCCTTCACCGCTCGCGCTATGTCTGCAACGGCTGCAAGCATCCGGTCGCGAGATATTTTCTGGCCGTCAGGAAAGCCATGCGCAAAGGCCACGCCGGCGCTGCTGGTCGCGATGGCCGGGAATCCGGCTTCTTCAATGAGCCGGGCGCTGGCCACGTCCCAGACATTGACCAGCAGCAGCGGACCCGTACCGGCGTGCAACGCCCGTAATGTTTCTGCCTTTTTCTTCTGCTCAGGATTTGGCATGGGAGCCATTCAGCGGTTTCCAGCCTTTAGTCTTTCGACGAATTTGCCTACGCTGACCACCGCCCGGCCCACTGTGCCTCGACCAATTTCCCGCACATCGTCGCGGGCAGTGACGCGGAAGGTGTAGAAGCGTCCGTCGAAGGCTTCGAGCACAGCTTCCGCCTTGATGTGCGCGCCGATGTTGCTGGCCGCGCGGTGTTCCACGTTGATTGATGTCCCCACGGTGATCTCGTCGCCTTCGCAGTAGGGCTGCAGCGCCTGGAAGGCTGCGATCTCCATCAGCCGGATCATGTCGGGAGTCGAGTACACCGGCGGCAACTTCGAGTTGCGCGAGGTCAGCGTGTGCTCGAAGGCGACCGTCTCCTCCGCCTCGCCGCGCACGCCGATAGGGATGGGTCTGGCCAAGAGTTTTCCTCCCGACAAATCAGCCTCAAATAGAAACGAGCCACTGATTCTACCGAATCAATGGCTCGAAACCCGGCGACGACCCTCAGGGGCTAAAGCCCGCCCGCTTTAGGGCCTGTGCGGCACGACTGAAGTCGTGCCCTTCCCAAATCTTATGAGGACAGCGGATTGCTGGCGCTCAGCCTACGCCCCCATAGCATGCGCCGCGAGGCCGTCGAGCTTCGCTCGACCCGGACAGCCGAGGGCGACTGTCCCTACATAGCCCTTCCGCAAAGTCAGGCCTCGTTCCTACTATGCCGCCGCAACCGTCATGCGCCGCGCTTCGATGCCATCCAGCGCGTGCCACAGAGCCCGCGCCGCATTTTCGGCGGCATTCAAAGCGGCGTCCGCGGCTTCAGGGTGGGAGGCGATGCGCTTCTCCAGCTGCACCCGCCACACGCGGGCGTGATGCACGTCGGCGGTGGCATGCAGCGAGAAATAACCGCAGGTCTTGTCGTCAGCGCCATAGTTCTGGCGCAGGCCGCGCTCCTTTTCCCGCGCCACGCGAGGCACCTGCGACTCGTAGGTGTAGAAAGCTGCCAGCGCCTCCTCGGGCAGGCCTTCGCTGGCCACGTGATGGAAGTGGCGGATGAGCTGCCGCACTTCCGGGACGGGGCAATGCCACTCCAGATTACGGGTTGACCCCATGCCTTCGGCGAAATCGAGCCACAAGTCGGAGTGCGGCACCGACTCCTTGCCTGGCCGGCCGTCGATGCCCTTCTCGTCGCACAGGTTCGCCAGCACGGCGCGGCGTAGCTCGCCTTCGTCAAGACGCAGGCCGAGCGCCGCCAGATACGAGGGAAAAGCCTCGACGTGATGGTAGTAATCCTGTGCGTATTCGCGCAGGTCTTCGCGGGTCAGCTCTCCGGCTGCCCACGCTTCGTAGAAGGGATGGCAAAGCAGGTCATATTTAGAGATTCGCGCTTCCAGCTGCTCGAAGAATTGGGCGCTAGTCATGAGTCCCCCTGTATTTTGCGGATGACAGGCTACTATACGGCGCAGGCTGGGGGCGGGCAAGTGAGCGGGATCACGAATGCCTCCAAGTTGCTAGAATGAAAGAAGAAAGAGTACTGACGACTCTGGGGCCTGACTGTCGGTCTGGGATGCAGTTTACCGAACAATTCGACGTCGTCGTCGTGGGCGCCGGCCATGCCGGTTGCGAGGCCGCCATGGCCGCCGCACGCATGGGCCTGAAGACCGCTCTCTGCACGCTCAACGTGGATCTGATCGCGCAGATGTCGTGCAACCCGGCGGTGGGAGGGATCGCCAAGGGCCATCTGGTGCGGGAAGTGGACGCGCTCGGCGGCATCATGGGAGAGGTCACCGACGCGGTCGGCATCCAGTTCCGCCTGCTGAACACTTCGCGCGGGCCGGCCGTATGGTCGCCGCGCGCCCAATGCGACAAGCAGGCCTACCGCCTGAAAATGCGCGAGGTGCTGGAGTCGCAGGCCAATCTGAAGATCAAGCAGGCGGAAGTGGCGGACTTGATCGTTGCCTCCGACGGTGGAAGCGGCAATGACCATGTGGGGACGGGCGCCCCGCCCGTCCAGGCGGAGCGTAGCTCCGCAGCTCACTGCCGCCAGAGAGTTCTCGGCGTTCGCCTCCGCGACGGCCGCACTGTGCGCGCCGAGGCCGTCATCATCACCACCGGAACATTTCTCAACGGACTCATCCACTGCGGCGAGCAGCAATATCCCGCGGGACGTTCGGGCGAGCCGGCCGCGGTCCTGCTCGGCGAGGCCCTGAAGAAGCTGGGGCTGCGCGGCTGCCGCCTCAAGACCGGAACGCCGCCTCGCCTCGACGGACGCACGATCGACTGGTCGCGCTTCCCCGTGCAACCGGGCGATGACGATCCAACTCCGTTCAGCTTCCGCACCCGACGGGTCGCACATCACGACTCGCAAGTGCCGTGCTACATCGCGTGGACCACCGCTGAGACGCACCGCATTATCCGCGAGAACGTGCACCGTTCGCCCATGTACAGCGGCCAGATTCAGTCCATTGGCCCACGCTACTGCCCGTCCATTGAAGACAAGATCGTGAAGTTTCCCGACAAGGAAATGCACCAGCTCTTTCTCGAGCCGGAGGGGCTGAACACGCACGAAATCTACGTCAACGGCATGAGCACCTCCTTGCCGGTAGAAGTCCAGCTGGCGATTCTGAAGTCGATCCCCGGCCTGGAAAGCGCCGAGATGCTGCGGCCAGGCTATGCCATCGAGTACGACTCAATCGATCCCACGGAACTTGAGCGCACACTGGAGACGCGGAAAATTGCCGGCCTGTTTCTTGCCGGACAAATCAACGGCACTTCCGGTTATGAAGAAGCGGCGTGCCAGGGAATCATGGCGGGCATCAATGCAGCGCGGCAGGTAAAGCGCGAGGAGCCGCTGATTCTCGACCGCACCGAAGCCTACACCGCAATCCTGATCGACGATCTGATTTCCAAGGGCACGAACGAGCCGTACCGGATGTTTACCTCGCGGGCCGAGTTCCGCCTGCACCTGCGCATCGACAACGCCGACCGGCGGCTGACGCCGCATGGCCGTCGAGTGGGCCTGATCTCCGACGGAGCCTGGGCGGATTTTCAGGCGAAGCAGGAGCGGCTGGTCAGAATGAGGAAAGTGCTGGAGAGCGCACGGCTGACCGCGGAAATGCTGTCAGCATTTCAAGCTGCGGAAGTCAGCGATGCCTATGTGGGGACGGACGCATTCGTCCGTCCAGCCGGGCAAAGCCCGGCGGGCCTCTTGTCATCCGCTGCAGGCCAGACGCTGGCGCAGCTGCTCAAGCGACCCGAAGTGAATGTCGAACAACTTTCTCCGATCCTGCGCGAGCTGGCGCCTGAGTTTTTTGAACGAAATAAAATCCGCGAACATCCGCGTGAATCCGCGGCGAGAATTTCTTCCGAAGTGCGCAACGAACTCAAGTCGGTGGAGACCGAGATCAAGTACGAAGGCTACTTGCTGCAGCAGCAGCGCGCCATGGAGCGCCTGAAGAAAGCCGAGCAGCATTCGATTCCCGACTGGTTCGACTATCGCTCGGTCAGCGGGCTATCGAGGGAGATGCAGGAGAAACTCAGCCGAGTTCAGCCGCGCACGCTGGGCCAGGCGTCGCGCATTCCCGGCGTAACGCCAGCGGCCGTGTCGCTGGTGAACGTCTACATCGAAATCCAGGCGCGGCGCCGCGAACAGGCTGCGGCGCTGTAGGGCCCTTGGCTGGTTCGGGCGAAAGAAACCGGGAAGGGCACGACTTCAGTCGTGCCGGTGAGTCGACTCAGAGACTCAGGGCTTTAGCCCCTGAGGTGACCCGCGCGTTTCCCGCTACAATGACCTCAACATGATCGCCCACCTCCGCGGAAAGCTGCTGGCCAAGCATCCGAATCAGGCCATCGTCGAAACGGCGGGCGTCGGCTACGACGTGACCATCAGCGTGCCGACGTTTTCCGATCTGCCTGCGGCCGGATCCGAAGTCGCGCTTCACATCCACACTCACGTACGCGACGACGCCATCGCCCTGTACGGATTCCTTCGGTCATCGGAGAAGGCGCTGTTCGAGAAGCTAATTACGGTCAGCGGGATTGGGCCCACTCTGGCCATCAAGATTCTCAGCGGCATGGCCGCAGAAGAGATGGTCGGAGCGATTCGCGGCAATGATGTTGCCCGGCTGACGCGCATTCCGGGGATTGGCCGCAAGACCGCCGAGCGCATGGTGCTCGAACTGCGGGACAAGCTGCCGGAAGCGGGAGCGGCCCCGGCTTCTGCCCTGCCTGCCATGAGCGCCGTCGAGGAAGACGTACTGTCGGCGCTGCTCAATCTAGGATATCAGAGGGCGGCAGCGGAGAAAGCGCTGGCCGACGCAGGGAAGCACGGAGATGGGAAGTCCTTCGACCAGATGTTCCGGTCCGCCCTTGGCCGGCTCTCGAAATAGACCGAGTTTCCTGTAGACAACCTATTCGGCATGCGCTTTAATACTGCGCCATGCAAACGCTCGGCCTTTCCGATTCGACCACTCGCACCGAGGGCCGGCTCAAGAGTCTGTTCTGGCCGTCGATCCAAAGTGGTGCGGATGTCGACTATCTCGCCGTGCAAGGCTTCTGGGTTTGCACGATCGTGGGAGTGATGTCGCTGGTTTTTTTGGTGTTGGCGGGCCAGCCCATCACCGGATTAGTGATTTTTCTTCTGTTTCACCTTGGTGGCGTTGGCGTTCGCGAACACAATCCCTTCGCTGCGGCGATCATGCTGATTTACTACGTGGTCGACTTTCTCTCCTCGATTCTGTTGGTGTTTGCCAACTCGCCGGGCATTGGGGTTGTGAAAGTCATCATCATGGCGTTGCTGTTCTCCAATCTTCGCGCCACATGGATTGCCGCAGGTTGGAAGGCGGACTCGGAAGAAGCTGCCCTGCCGCCGCGGTTCAGCGAAACGTTTTTCGATAAACTTGCCGACAAATGGCCGGCGTGGATTTGGCCCAAGATAAAGATCGTGTATTACATCTTCTCGTTCGGCTGTCTCGCGCTCCTGGTCGCGGGGATCATCATCATGATGCTGCGCAGGCCTCACCTCTAGAGCGGGCAGCCGACAGATCGGCCTCTTACTTTCCGATGCAGAACGTGCTGAAGATCAGGTTCAGGATGTCGTCGGTTGTGGTGGCTCCGGTGATCGCGTCCAGCGGGCGCAGGGCGTTGTAGAGATCCATCAGCAGCATTTCGTGGGGAACTTTTCCAGCGACGGCAGTCTGTGCCGCTTCCAGCGCACCAAGCGAATCCTTAACCAGCCCCTGATGACGGACGTTGGTCAGGAATCCAGCTTCGGCTTGGGTGCCGGCTTCTCCGCCTATGCAGCGCAGAATTTCCGCGCGCAGCTCAGTGATGCCCGCGCCGGTGAGGGCTGAAGTGCGGACTTGGTTCAGGCGTCCCTCCGGGACGCTGGCGTCGCCTCCGCTGGTCCCAGCGCTGAAGCGCTGGGCTATTTTCGGCAGCCCCTCCGGGGCGTGCGCCAGATCCGTCTTGTTGACAACGATGATCGCAGAACGATCGGCGGCTTGCGCCACCAATTCTTCGTCTTCGCTCGTGACGGGCTGCGATGCGTCCATCACCACCAGCACCAGATCGGCGTCGGCCAGCGCTTCCATCGATTTCTTTACGCCGATGGACTCTGCCTCGTCGAGAGCCTGACGAATGCCCGCGGTGTCGACCAGCTTCACCGGGATGCCGCCGATGGCTACGGTTTCGCTGACCAGATCGCGCGTCGTGCCCGGCGTAGCGGTCACGATGGCGCGTTCGCGCTCAACCAGGCAATTGAACAGGCTGGATTTGCCGACGTTGGGGCGGCCAACGATGGCCAGCGTTAATCCTTCGTGCACGAACTTCCCGTAGGCAAAGCTGGCAGCCATTTGCTCGAGCGGCAAGCGCACAGCGGCCATCGCGTCGAGAATCTTCGCGTCGGGCAGCACAGAAACGTCGTCCTCCGCGAAATCAATCCCAGCTTCCAGCAGGGCGATCAGTTCAACCAGCTTCTGCTTGACCGGCTGCAGTCGCCGGGAGAGCGCGCCTTCCAGCTGCTGCGCAGCAACTTTCGCCTGATACAGCGTCTGCGAGTCGATCAGGTCGCGGACGGCTTCGGCCTGCGTGAGATCGATGCGTCCGTTGAGGAAGGCGCACATGGTGAACTCGCCCGGCTCGGCCAGGCGTGCTCCAGCGGCGACGCAGAGCTCGACGATGTGCCGCAGCACGACCGGAGACCCGTGCGCCGAAATCTCGATGATGTCGTCGGTGGTGTAGGAGTGCGGTTTGGCGAAATAGGTGACGACGACTTCGTCGATGCGGCGATTATGTGGAGCGGACACTCCTGTCCGCTTAACGAGGGCCGAAACCGGATCAGCTGATGCAGGATCATCTGAAATCCCGGCAGGGCCTGTTCCGCTTGCAGCAAGGCGGACAGGAGTGTCCGCCCCACAAGGTTCGGTTAATTCCCCGAATACCGCTCTCCCCGGCTCCAGGTCATGCTTCAGGCACAACATCGGCATGGCGATCTCACGCGCCCGCGGCCCCGCTAGCCGCACGATGCCGATTCCTCCGCGCCCCGGCGGCGTGGCGATGGCGACAATCGTGTCGTCCAGATTCACGCGCCGATTGTAAACTGGTCGTCAGTCATTGGTCGTCGGTCGTTCGCAACCCACGGCAATGACTAACGACTAACGACTAACGACCGGAGCACTAAACTTGTCCGTAGCCGACGAACTCTTAGCCGCCAACGAAGAATTTGCCCGCCACTTCAAACTGGGCGAGCTTTCTGTCCGCCCCAAGCGCCACGTCGCCGTGCTGGCCTGCATGGATTCGCGCATCCTGTTCGAACATTGCCTGGGCCTCAAGCCCGGCGACGCGCACATGATCCGCAACGCCGGCGGCATTGCGACCGAAGACGCGCTGCGCTCGCTGATCATCTCGCATCACCTGCTCGACACGCAGGAGTTCATCATCATCAACCACACCGATTGCGGCCTGCTGAAGGTGCAGGAATACGAACTGAGGTCGCGACTGACCGCGAAGATGGGTGTGATTGCCAGCGAGCCTTCTAACTTCTACGGCTTTGATGACCTTGAAGCCAACGTGCGTACGCAGATCCACCGGGTGAAATCGCACCCGTGGATTCCGAAGCACATTCCGGTGCGGGGGTTTGTGTATGACGTGAAGACAGGAAGGCTGACGGAAGTCGGCTGAATGTGGCGCGGGCACTCCTGCCCGCGAAAAGCCGGCAGCTAAGAACGGCCGGAGGCTGTTTGAGGAGCTAGAGTCAAGGCGCTCTTGGCGTTCATCTTGGCGTTCATCTTGCCGCTCAAAAGCGGGCAGGAGTGCCCGCTCCACACGAGCAACCCTACCGCACCACCTTCTCAATCTCGGCCTTCAACTCTGCATACGGCACCGCTCCCGGATGGTACCAGGCCACTTTTCCGGCGCGATCGACCAGCACCAGCGTCGGTGTGGTCGAGGCGCCGTAGGTATTAAAGTTCGCCGCATTGATGGGAACCGGCATGTCGAGCAGCGCGCCGTAGTAGCGATGCCGCACCGCATCGATGTATTTCAATTCGTCGGCCGGGGCAGCATGCTCCTCCTCCGCCGTGTAGCCGTAGTATCGGGTCGGCCCAATCACTTTCAGCCCCCGCGCCACATATTCCGAGCGAAGCTGCGCGATGACTGGCGCCTCAGCTTTGCAGTCCGGGCACCAGTGCGCCCAGAAAAACAGCAGCTGGGGAGAGCCTTTGAGATCGGCGGCCGCAGGCAGCTTTGCGCCCAGGAACTGATCCTCCTTCAGCGCGGGGGCCAGCCTTCCGTCGAACGACAGCAGATTCAGGTTTTTCTGCAGCCGAGCCCGGATGGAAGTATTTCCATAGGTCCGCAACGCGGCTTGCAGCAGCGCGATGGCTTGCGTGCGTTGACCCTGCGCGGCCATGGCTTGCGACTGGACTTCAATGGCCGCGCCCAACGCTGTGGGCAAATGCTCGTCAGCGTCGAGCGTGCGTGTCTTTAGCTGCTCCACGACTGACGCCTTCGTCTGCTTGGCATAAGCCTCGGCCTGCGGATATTGCTTCTCGGCGAGCGCCGTCCGCGCCAGCCAGGAGTAGGCTTCCAGATACTCGGCCGTGACTCCCTGCTGGCTGCGGTAGGAACTGAGCTGCGACTCCGCCGCCGCGAAACTGCCCTGCGCCAGAGATCCACGCACGTCGTCCACAATCCCCGCCTGCGCGGAAACCGCCAGCACCATCGGTAGAATCCATGATGAAAAGCGCATGCCTACATGATGAGTGTTTTGCTCAAAGGTGGCAAATGAAAGGCGAGTCATCCGACTCCCAGGGCCATAACATCAACTAATTCAATTGTTTAGGTGATTCTGTTTACGAATTGTGTAGCTATTTCGGGGCAATTCCCTTAGAATAAAGCTGCGTTTGATCTTTAGAGTTCCTTCGCAGTATCCAGCATCTCCGCTTAACCCAGCGCGTGACCTGCCTGCAGAAGACCCGAAAGTTTCAGCGCTACATCAAAGAAAAAGGAACAGTGTACCAACATGGAAACAGGAACAGTGAAGTGGTTTAACGACGCCAAGGGCTACGGTTTCATCAGCCGCCAGAACGGTGAGGATGTCTTCGTGCATTTCTCCGCCATTCAGGCCAGCGGCTTCCGCAGCCTGCAGGAAGGTCAGCAAGTACAGTTTGACGTGGTCAAAGGCCCTAAGGGCTGGCAAGCCGAGAACGTCAAGGGCGTCTAACACCGCTTCCACAGTAACAATTCGAAAAGGGCGGCCAGAAATGGCCGCCTTTTGTATTTTGAGAGACTAGGGGCTAGAGGCTAGGGAAAAGGGACTAGTAAAAAACTGCAGCACATGCGAGACCCGTCAAATTCGCTGATCCCGACTTGAAATTCTTTTTACTAGCCTCTAGTCCCTAGCCCCTGCATTACCAGCCCCTGGCCCTTGATCTTTGATCAGCACCACATCCGAATCGGTGTGTCCACGGACCAAGGCCAGTTGTTTTCCGTCGATCGACCAGTGGAAGTCGCGGATGCGCTCGGATTTGAAATCGGTGATGGCGTGGCCCTTGGACCCATCGAGCGGCTGCAGCCAAAGATTGTCCACACCGTTGTCGCGCGTGGGATAGACCACGGCCTTGCCGTCGCGGCTGAAACGAAGCAGCCCGAAGCGTAGGCGCTCAAAATCCACAAGGTTAGTTTGCCCGGAATCGGTGGCCACTAGCGCTAATTTTTCTTTGTGTTCTCCAGAGTGCTGCACCGTGCCGAACGCCGCCAGCTTGCCGTCGGGAGAGATGTCGAAGGTACTATCGGAAATGTTCAGATCCGAAATGGTCTTGGGAGATCCACCGTCGATCGAGATACGCGCCAGCTTTGTTTCATCCCCTTGATCGATGTAGTAGACCCACCGGCTGTCGGGCGAGCAGACGGCGTATTTATCCTGTCTGCCCTTGGTGATTTGCTTCAGATTGCCGCCCGCAGGATCGATGCGCCAGATGTTGTCCGCCTTGCTGCCGCCGTGAAGCACCAGTTCGAACACGATCGAGCGGCCGTCGGGGCAGGCGGACGGGTTGCCATTCGGTTTTCCTTCTTCCGTCCGATCACGGTCTTACTGCCGGTTGCAGGATCGATCCGATGGAGCACCGCTGCCTGGTCGTCGACTACCTGCCCGTCTGTAGTCCAGGTCAAATTGGTTTCCGCGTCGGTCGAGGTGAGGGTATGCGCTTGCGCGCTGGCGCCGGAGGCCGGAAGCACGAACAGGCTCCACCGCTCCTCGCTCAGAATCGTTGCCAGTACGCGACCATCCGCCGCGATGCTCAAATCGGAGTAGTAATTTGTATCGCGCGTAATCGGCGAAATCAGGCCGTCCGGGTAGGAGACCAGCGCGATCTGGGCTCGCTGGTAATTGGAACCCGGCCCGCGCGCCAGTCCGAGCAGCCCCCTCCCGTCCGGCAGCCACGTTGGAGACTGAAAGAACTGCTCGCTGCTGCTGAAGAACACCTGCTGCCTCGCGCTGGCGACATCGACCGCGACCAGGCTCTCCCAGACATCGGTCGCATGCAACTGACCACAGACAATCATCTTTCCGTCCGGCGACCAGGTCGGTGAATACATAGCTTGGCTGTTGGGTCCGCTGGCCAGCACCTTTTCGTTGCCCGCATCGCCATCGGTTGGTTGAACGATCAGCCGGTACTTCCCGGGTTCAGGATTGTCGAGCCGGATAAAGGCGAACTGCTTTCCGTCGGGAGACAAGGTGACGTTTGAGTCGACATCTTCCGCCAGCTTCTGCGGAGCCCCTCCCAGTAACGGCGCGCGATACAAAAATTTGAGCTCAGGGTTCCCGGGATCGCTACGCACGAAATAGAAGTAGTTTCCGTCGGGGGAAAACGTCAGGCCGTTGTAGTACACGTCGGCAGGCGGCTGCACCTGGGTATTGCTGTTGGTGGGAACGTTGCACAGCCACAGGCTGGCCAGGCCGTTGCTCCTCATCAGACTGAGAATGTACTTGCCATCCGGTGAGATTGCGGCGGATACCGCATCTCCGGAATCGGTCACCTTGGTGACGGAGAAATTCTGAAAGGGCGCCGGTCGGCTGCGCGTCACCAGCGAATAGACGCCGTACCCGGCTGCTCCCAGGATCAGCAGAGCGATGACCACCGTCAGTGCCGAGCCGAACTTGTGCTGGTGCACCGCCGCAACCACGGCAGAACTGCTGGGAGGCTTCTGCGCGGCCGCGGGCGGGCTATCAGCGGCTGCAGGTGCGACTGACCGCGAGGGCTGCGCCGGCTGGGCCCCTGCCTTCTGTCCAGACTCCAAATCGCGTTTGAGTCGTTTGAGATCACCCCGCAGGTCCGCGGCTGACTGATAGCGCAAATCGCGATCCTTTTCCAGCAGCTTTTCGATCGTCTCCTGCAGCTTAGGCGGAAAGGCTGCATTCAACTGGGAGACAGCAACGGGATCAAGTTCGAGAATCGCGTGGAAAACCACCGCCGAAGTTGCCCCGGCAAACGGCAACTTTCCCGTCGCCATCTGGTAGACGACCGTGCCCAGCGAAAACAGGTCCGAGCGCGAGTCAAGCTCCTCGCCGCGAGCCTGCTCCGGTGACATGTAGGCGATCGTGCCCACGGTCGCCCCGGGGCTGGTCAGATGGGCGGGGCTGGGAGAGTCTTGGGTCGAGCCGATCGTCTCCATTTCCATCTCGCGGCGCGTCAGCTTGGCCAGCCCGAAATCGAGAATCTTCACCTGCCCGCGCTGGACGAGAAAAACGTTCGCTGGCTTGATGTCGCGGTGGATGATGCCCTTGGCGTGCGCTGCGTCGAGCGCATCGGCGAGTTGGATCGCAATCTCCAGCAGTTGTTCGGTCGGCAGCGGGCCCAGGCGCAGTTTCTGGTCGAGGCTCTGCCCCTCCAGCAACTCCATGGCGATGAACGACTGCTTCTCGCCGCTCTCGTTCGCGGCGTTCTCGACCGCATAAATCGTGCAGATGTTGGGATGGTTCAGCGCCGACGCCGCGCGAGCCTCCAGCAGAAACCGGTCGAGGGCATTCTGGTCTTGCGCCAGATGCGTTGGCAGGAATTTCAGCGCAACCTTACGGCCCAAAGTGAGGTCCTGTGCTTCGTACACCACGCCCATCCCGCCAGTGCCCAGCTGGCCGGTGATGCGGTAGTGCGAGATGGTCTGGTTGATCATTCGCCGTCAAAGAGCGGGAGTCTCATCTTAGGTCGGTAGAAACGGCCCGTCAAACCACGCATCATCGACTGCAGATTGCGCCGAGGACTCGTTGGAACGTGTCCCCCATCACCGCGGACTTGGTTTATGCTATGTCGTTTGCCGTTTCTTTCCCGGGGGCGCACATTGATGCGAACGCATGCTATGCGTCGTCTGTTTGTTTTCTTTTTGATCCTCCTTTCAGCCACCGCAGGCTGGACTCAGATTCCCGACAACACTTACCAGGAGTTGCACTGGCGCATGATCGGCCCCTTTCGCGGCGGCCGCACCCGCGCCGCGACCGGTGTCCCAAGCCAGCCGAACGTTTTCTACGTGGCTCAGGTCAACGGCGGGGTCTGGAAATCGGACGACTACGGCCGCACCTGGAATCCGATTTTCGACGACGAGCCAACGCAATCGATCGGAGCGATTGCGGTCGCGCCCTCCGATCCCAACATCATCTATGTCGGCAGCGGCGAAGGATTGCATCGCCCCGACCTGTCGGTCGGCAACGGCATCTACAAATCCACCGACGCGGGCAAGACCTGGACGCATCTTGGCCTCAACGACGCACAGCAAATTCCCGCGCTGGCCGTCGATCCGCGCGATCCCAACCGCGTGTTGGCTGCTGTGCTCGGACATCCCTACGGCCCCAGCGCAGAGCGCGGCATCTATCGCTCGACGGATGGCGGCCAAACCTGGCAGAAAGTCATTTCCAAAGACGAGAACACCGGTGGCTGTGACGTGGAGATCGATCCTTCGAATCCCGACGTCGTCTACGCGTCGATGTGGGAGGCTCGCGAGGGCCCGTGGGAAGACAACAACGATTACAACGGAACGGGCGGAGGCTTGTTCAAATCGAGCGACGGGGGCACGACGTGGCGCCAACTGAGCAACGGCCTGCCCAAAGATCTCTCGCAGATCTACGTCGCCATCGCTCCCAGTGATTCGCGCCGGCTCTACGCGACCCTCGCCACAGCCTCGGGGAGACTCGCAGTCTACCGTTCCGATGACGCCGGCGAGAACTGGTCGCAGATCACCACCGATCCCCGGCCGGCCGGCCGGATCGGGGGCGGAGATCTGCCCGTTCCCAAAGTCGATCCCAAGAATCCCGATGTCGTCATCATCGCCAGCACAGTGACGATGCGCTCCGCCGACGGTGGCAAGACATGGTCCGGCTTCCGCGGCGCGCCTGGTGGCGACGACTACCAGAACCTCTGGATCAATCCCAACAACGGCAACATCATTCTGCTGGTCAGCGACCAGGGCGCGCTGGTCACGGTGAACGGCGGCGAGAGCTGGAGCTCGTGGTACAACCAGCCCACCGCGCAGCTTTACCACGCCATCGCTGACAATTCGTTCCCCTATCGCGTTTGCGCCGGGCAGCAGGAGAGCGGCTCCGTCTGCATTTCCAGCCGCGGCAACGACGGCGCCGTCACCTATCGCGAATGGCATCCTGTGGGCGTGATCGAGTACGGCTACGTTGCCCCCGATCCGCTCGACCCCGATTTGATCTACGGCGGAGGCAGGAACCAGGTGTCGAAGTATCACTGGTCGACGGGGCAAGTGCAGGATGTCACGCCGATTCCGTTGCGCAGCCCCAAGTTCCGCTCCAACCGCACCGAGCCACTGATGTTTTCACCGGTCGATCCGCATACTCTCTACTTCGCCAGCAACGTGCTCTTCAAGACCACTGATGGCGGGAACAACTGGACCGCAATCAGCAGCGACTTGACGCGCGAGAACCCCGGCGCGCCGGCCAGCGTCGGCACTCTCATGCCCAAGGGAGCCGACAAGCAACGGGGCGTGATTTACGCGCTCGCCCCTTCATTCAAGGAGCTGAATACACTCTGGGCGGGCACGGACGACGGCTTGATTTGGATGACCCGCGACGGCAAGAACTGGACCGACATCACCCCGAAAGAACTTTCGCCGTGGAGCAAGGTCACGCAGATTTCCGCCTCGCACTTCGATGAGCAGACGGCTTACGCCTCGGTAAGCCGATTCCGCATCAACGACATGCACCCGTATCTCTATCGGACGCACGACGGAGGCAAGAGCTGGAAGTTGATCACCGCCGGCCTTCCTGACTTCGGCCCGGTCGATACGGTGCGTGAAGATCCCGTGCGCAAAGGCCTGCTGTTCGCGGGAACGGAAAATGCAGTCTGGGTTTCATTCGACGACGGCGACCACTGGCAGTCTCTGCAACTGAACCTGCCGCACACCTCCATGCGCGACCTGTGGATTCACGGCAACGATTTGATCGTCGCCACGCATGGCCGCTCGTTCTGGATTCTCGACGACCTCACACCTTTGCGCGAGGCCTCGGCCGAACTGGCGAATTCAGTCCATCTCTTCCATCCGGCTGCCGCCTACCGCATTGAGCGCGACACCTATACGGACACGCCGCTTCCTCCGGACGAACCGGCTGGTGCCAATCCGCCTGATGGCGCTGTCATCGACTACTACTTGCCTGCTGCTGCCAGCAGCGTCGCGATTGAAATTCTGGATGCGCAGGGCAAGTTGGTGCGTCGTTTCACGAATACTGACAAACCTGAGATCAGCGATGAAGAGTTGCGGAAGCAGCTGATTCCGCTGTATTGGGTCCGCATGCCGCAGCGAGTCTCGACCGCTGCCGGAATGCACCGCTGGGTCTGGGATCTGCATTATCCGGCGCCGACGGTCATCCGCCATGACTATCCGATTTCGGCCATTCCGCACGACACGCCCAGGTTTCCGTTGGGGCCGACGGCTCTTCCCGGCACCTACACAATCCGTCTGACCGTTGACGGAAAGGTTTCTACAGCACCCTTGACCGTGAAGATGGATCCGCGCGTGAAGACGCCATCCGCCGGCTTGCAAAAGAAATTCGCGAGCGAGACCCGCCTGGCCGCAGTCTTGAGCGATTCGTCCCGCGCGCTGATTCAGGGCGGCTCCATCCACGAGCAACTCGAAAAGATGATTGCGTCGGGAAACAGTCCGGCGGTGGGCTCACTGCAGGACTTCGACAAGAAACTCGCTGCCGTGCTTGGCGCTCCCGGCGGTTTCCTTGCCCCGCCGTCCTCGGAGGTGACCCTGCGCCACGTCAACGATGCGGCCAACACGCTATACCAGGCGATCTGGCTGGCCGATGCGGAGCCAACCTCGCCGCAGATAGAAGCCCTGGCAGCGACGGAGCATGAAAGCGGGGAGGCCATGAAACGCTGGAGCGAATTCAAGACTACCGATTTGCCGGCGCTCAACCGCGTGCTGCGCGAATCGAAGGCTCCTGAGATTCAATTGGAGGAGAACCCGCACCACGAGGAACCGCAAGCGGACGAAGAGTAGTCGCAAGATGGAGCATGAGCACAGTCACACGCTTGTCATTCTGAGGCGCGGTTCTTTCGCGCCGAAGGACCTGTGCATTTCGCTGGCAGCGTCGCGATCACAGAGGAGTGCACAGGTCCTTCGCGGCAAAGAACGCCACTCAGGATGACAGGGAAGATTGGGATTGATTCCGAGTTCTTAGAGCCGTTCGACTGCCGACTGCAGCTCGGCCGCAATCAGTTTAGGATCTGTCCCCGGCTCGAATCTCTTGGGCTCACCGATTCGAACTCGAATCTTCCACGGCGCCGCAAACTTCCTGCCAGCCTGCTTCACCTCAAACAATCCCACAATCCGCATGGGCAGAACTGGAATGCCGAGATTCTCCGCCAGCAGCCCAATCCCCGCGCGAAACGGACCGATCTTTCCATCCGTCGTGTGGCGGCCTTCGGGAAACACCAGCACACTATAGCCTCGATCGACCGCCGCGCCGGCGTACGCGAAGCTCCTCCGGAAGCCGGCCTCGCGCGGCAAGGGAAATAGATTCAGCAGCGAGACTCCCAGCAGCCACTGCACGCGGTCATAGAGTCGCAGAACGAAATTTCTGTGCGGCGGCGGAGTCCGCAGCGCCTCCAGCGCCTCCCCGCCGGCAGCTACAGCCAGACGATGACGGAACCGCGCGGGCAACGCGGTGAGAATGAATCCAGGATCGACGTCACCCACGTGATTCGACACAACCAGCAGTGGCCCCTTGATCCCGCGTAGGTGCTCGCGCCCCTCGATGCGCGGCCAGCCCAGTAACACAATTGCGGGTCGTAGCAGCACATAGTGAGTCAGCAGCCGTAGCCAGTTCACTGGCCAGCGCAACGCCCATCCCGGATAGTGATATCCAACGCCAGCCGCGGCTTTCCCACGCAGCATGCTCTCCAGATCGCCAACCGTCTTCACGGCGCTGAAGCGAGTCTCGCTCAGGTCCACTTGATAGCGGTCTTCGAGAGCACTGAGCAGTTCGACTCGATCCAGCGAACTCAGCCCCAGATCAGAATCCAGGCTCGCGTCCGCGCGAACCCCGGTCACGGGACGCCCGGCCACGCGTGCAATCAACCCGGCTAAGGGACTGTCCTGGTCCTCGACAGCAGCGCTTGCCTGGAGTATGTGCGCCTGAGCAACATCGCGTATGACGTTCTGCCTAGGCTTCTGTGTATTGGTGCGCGGAAAATCCTCCTGCGGCCACTCCATCCACATCCGCATGCGCTGATAATCCGCCAGCGATTGATTCGCATGCTCGACCACTGCCTGAGCTACAGCCCCATCACGCAAAATCACCACCGCGCACGCCTCGGCGTTTCCCCCGCGCTCAATCCCCACAACTACGCAGTCTTTCAACTCTGGCTGCTGCCGCAATGCCGCTTCCAGATCCTCGGGATACACCTTCGTCCCGCCCGGCGTCACGATCACTTCCTTTTTGCGCCCCTTGAAGTACAGGTTCCCAGCTTCGTCAAGGGCGCCGATGTCGCCGGTGCGATACCACCCCTGCACGTCCGAGACGCCATGCGCCCCCTGCTCATCCCAATATCCTGACGCCACGCCCCCGCCCCGCACTAAAATCTCGCCGTCGCCCGCCAGCTTCACTTCACGACCCGGAAGAACTTTGCCAATCGATCCCTTGCCCAGGCGGAAGGGATGATTCACGCTGATGAGAGAAGTCGTCTCGGTCAGGCCGTAGCCCTGGATCACCGCATAACCCAACCGTCCCCAGAACTCTTCAGTTTCGCGGTCGAGCGCCGCTCCTCCAGAGATGAACGCCCAGAACTTCCACCCGAACTGGCGTCGAATTCGGCGAAATGTCCACCACCGCCGCAGAAAGTGTTTCCCCCCGGCCCTCTGGAATCGCCTGCGGAATGCGTTCGTCGCTCCGCGGTCTTCCAGGTCGCGCTCGATTTTCTGCTTCAGAGACTGCAGCACGCGGGGGACGCTCACCACTACTGAAACGCGCTCGCGGCGAATCGTGTTGATCACTTCGGAGGGTTTCAGCTCATCTTGGAAAATCACCGCCCCGCCTAACAGCGGCGGCAGAAACATGCCCAGAAACTGCCCAAATACGTGGCTGAGCGGCAGCAAGTTCAAAAACCGCAAGGGATGCACCAGCCGCTCATATTTCAAATATGGCTGCATCTGTTGTTCGAAAGGAGCGATGTTGGCCAGAACATTGCCGTGCGTGATGACCACGCCCCTGGGTTCGGCCGTCGTGCCGGAAGTGAAAACAATCTGCACGACATCGTCACGCCCGAGCGAATCAACCGAAGGCATCTCCGCGCCATCACCCGGCGTGGCCGCCAGATCGTCAAGAGTCAGCGTTGCCGTCGAATACACAGCCGCCAACCATTCCTGCACATGTCGCTGCGAACCCACCAGCAGCTTGGCCTGAACTTGCCGAAATACCCGCAGGGCAAAGTCGCACGAGGCCCCGTCATCCATTGGAACCACGACTACGCCAACAAGCGCACATCCGAAGAAAGCCGCAACCCACTCCGCGCAGTTTGCGCCCCATAGCATCACGCGATCGCCCCTGGAGATTCCCCGCGTCCTGAGCTCGCGAGCAATGCCAATTGCCATCCGCATCACTTCGCCGTAGGTAAACGACTGCATTCGATACCCGCACCGCTGGCGGTACGCACACTCTTGCCGGTGCGCCGTGAAATTGTCGAGAAAGAATTTGGCTAGCGATTCGGCCATGGCGTTGCGGCGCTGCCGTTCGACTTCACGCCTCCTTGGTTCAAGTCTAGTGGAACCAGGCCAGCGTTGAGACGGGATGGAAGTACAGTTTCCCAACTGCCCTTGCTCGGAATGACAAGACGGAGCGGATTACACAAGGAACTTGTCGCTGGCCGCAGACTGTGCGACATAGTTAAGAATGAGGTTAGGAATGAGGTTAAGAATGAGGTTAAGAATGAGGTTAGGAATGAATTCTCGCAAGAACCTATCGCTGATCCTCAGCCTGCTCGCCACCTTCGCGATCCCCGCGGCCACGCAGGACAAAGACAAGTCAGACGCAGCCACGGTCCGCGCCCTGGAAATGAAGTGGACGGAATCCTACAAGCAGCGCAACATCGACATCCTCTCGTCGCTGCTGGCCGAGGACTTTGTCATCACCATCGAAGATGGCAGCGTTTTCAGTAAAGCGGGATACATCAGCCACAGTGCCGACGCCTCCACGCATGTCGAGGTGGCCGAACTCTCCGACCTGAAAGTCCGCGTGCATGGCTCTACCGCCGTCGTCACCGGCGCCTATCATGAGAAGGGCGAGTCCAGCGGCAAGCCTTACGAATATCACGACCGCCTGACCGACGTATGGATGAGGGTCGGAGGGAAGTGGCAAGTCATCGCCTCGCATTACAGCGTTCCTTTCAAAAGTAACTAGAAACAGCTTTGTCTCGCCGTGCGGATTCGGCGAGACAAGGCTGGCCAACGAGTCTTATCTTCTATTTTCACCTCCCTATTGTGCCGGGGTTTCCGGGGCAGCGGCCGAAGCCGGAGCCTGCGCCGAAACCTCGGGCACTACCGGATTGATCTTCACTGTCCCGAGAATCGTCTCGAGCCGGCTGAAGACCTTGTCGCGGTCGACGTGCTTGATCAGTCCGTCTTCAGACGCCGCGGTGGTTACATTCATCGCGAACTCGTAGCAGGCTCCATTCTGGAAGACATGGAAGTATTTCGAGTCGCTCTGGCGCGTGCCCTCGCCGGAGACGGCTTCGATAGCGCGGAGTTCGAGGTCGCCGAGCATCAGCTTCGACCCTTGCAGCTCGGACTCGGACTTTGCAGCCGCGGGCTGATTTTCAGACGGTGTGGTGGAAGCCACAGTCGTCGGCGTGCCCGACACAGGCGCAGTCGTGGTCGAAGAATCCGACCCTGTCGCCACGGGCGCGGGCGCAGTTTCGGACGTAGTTTCGATCGTTGCTACAGACTTTGGCTGCGGCACCGCGAACTGGTTGCACTGGTCGGCGCTCAGACCCTTGTTCACGCTCACGTTGAAGAATGCCGAGGAGAAATCGGTGTTGGCGAAACCGGTCTCGGGCAATTCGACGGCGGCCAGCGCGACTCCACCCGGCTGCACGAAGTTCATGGGAAGCGGAGTCGAAGCCAGCAGCTCCTGGGCGGCATCCCCAGTCTCGATGGCATAGCGGCGCGGATACTCGAAGGTCACGCCATAGGTCTTATCGGCGTAGTTCACGGTTGCAGGCTTCCGGTGCACGACTTTCTTCGGGGCCGGCTTGGTCTCGGCCTGCATCGCCGGAGCAGGCATGGACGCAACCGGGCTCGAAGCCTGGCTTGCGGCTGTCTGGCCAGCGGTCTGGTTGCTGGAGCTTACTGGCTTCGGCTGGTCACTGGAACAGCCGACGGTTACGGAGCAAATCACCAGCACAGCGGCGAAGACGAGCGCGCCGGCGTTCTTGCCCCAGGGCTTTACCCGGCTTCCCCAGGATAGGGAGTGGCGGGTTTCTGCGATACTGCGCAATGCATTGATGTTGATGCGGGTCATGGTTGGTCACCTCCTGCCGACTAGCGGCGCTATGGTCAATGCAAAGAACGTGCCAGGCCTGGAATATTGATTTGACGGTAGTTAGCGCGTGGTCGCGGGACGTGGCATGTAGCCGCCAAGCCACGCCGTGGGCGCCGCGACACGGTCCAGGCCGCGCCGTATGCTTGTTCGGTGATGAAGTTTTGACAACTTTTTGAGGCCAGTACGCCAAACTGAATAAACGGCGTCTTGCCAGGGGCGAGGCATGATCGAGCGCATCCGTTACAGGGGTTGGGAGAATTGCTGGAAGCTATCGAACAGTGAAGTTGAACTGATCGTTCTCGCCGACGTAGGACCCCGCGTCGTTTGGTACGGGGTGCGCGGCCGCGAGAATCAGTTTCACGAGGTCGACCAGGATGCGGGGAAGGCTGGAGGCGGGGAGTTCCGTCTTTATGGGGGCCATCGGCTGTGGGCTGCGCCCGAAGTCGCCAGAACCTACTTCCCTGACAATGTCGGCGTGAAGGTTGCGCAGATCGGGAATGCCCTGCGGTTCACAGCTCCGGTCGAGGATTCGCCGCCGGGGACGAGATTGCAAAAAGAGATGGAAATCGAGATGGACGCGGCGGGTTCCGGAGCAAGGCTGACGCATCGAATCAGCAATCACGACAGCCGGTCGACGGAGTTGGCAGTGTGGGCTCCAACGATGATGCGGGCCGGAGGGCGCGCGATTTTGCCCCTGCCAGCGCGCCATCCGATGGATCAGGATCACGTGCTGCCTGTGGGAATGTTTGCAGTCTGGTCGTACACCGACTTTGCCGATCCGCGCTGGCTGCTCGGGACCGAATCTGTGCAGTTGGTGCAGACGGAAAATCCCACGGGGCGCTTTCGCGAGCAGATGGGTGGAATCTTCAACTCGGCCGGTTGGGGAGCGCACTTTCGCAGAGGCACCCTGTTTGTGAAGCGAGCTGCTGTGATTGCGGGAGCGCGGTATCCCGATGGCGGATGCAACTTTGAGCTATTCACGAATCCGGAGTTCTTGGAAGTCGAAACGCTGGGACCGCTGGTCGAGCTGAAGCCGGGAGAAACGGCCGAGCACGTGGAGCGCTGGTGGTTGTTTGAAGGCGTTCCCGACGGAACCGGGGAAGAGTGGGTGCGGCAGGAAGTGGCGCCGCGCGCAGAGAACATCGGAAAGTAAGATTGCTTTACGCGCGGCAGGCGCGGGATGTGCTCGCAATGTCCCAGATAAGATGTCCCGTATAATCAGAGATTCTTTATGCCAGCTTTTCTCGACCAGATTGTGGCGTCTGTTCGCGCGCGCGTGGCCAACACCAAGCGCCAGGCGGATTTGCGGGAGCTGGAAAGGCAGGCCGAGAGGCATGTTCCGCGCGGGTTTCGGCGGGCGCTGGAGTCGAAGTCCAGAACTGGCGTCGCGGTGATCGCGGAGCTGAAGAAGGCCTCGCCGTCGAAGGGATTGATCCGGGCTGAGTTTCATCCGGCAGAGTTGGCTGCTGAACTGGAGCAGGCAGGCGCAGCAGCCCTTTCTGTCCTCACGGACGAAGAGTTCTTTCAGGGATCGCTCGCGAACCTACGCCAAGCTTCGGCGGCGGTGAAAATCCCGTGCCTGCGCAAGGATTTCATCGTCGATGAATTCCAGTTGCTCGAATCGCGGGCCAATGCCGCCGATGCAGTCCTGCTGATTGTGGCGGCACTTTCTCCGGAAGAGTTGAGACGGCTCGCGCCGGCTGCGTGTTCGCATGGGCTTGATGTTCTCTGCGAAGTGCACGATGCCGATGAATTGCAACGTGCACTGGACGCAGGATGTGATTTGATCGGAGTGAACGCTCGGGACCTGCGGACCTTCCAGGTGAATCGAGAGACGGTGTTCGCTCTAGCTGAGAAGTTTCCGCCCGGCATCGTGCGTGTAGCCGAGAGCGGGATTCACGCCGCCGATGATGTGTCTCGTCTGCGTGCTGCGGGGTATCACGCGTTTCTGGTAGGCGAGTCGCTGATGCGGGCTGCGTCACCTGGCGATGCGCTGCGGGAATTGCTGGGCAAAGTACCTAGTACCCAGTACTCAGTACCCAGTTCATGACTGGCGATGATTCTGACCGACAACTGATAACTGAGTGCTGACAACTGGCAACGGCTTCTTATGACTTGGGTGAAGATTTGCGGAATGACGAATCTGGAGGACGCGCTGATCGCAGTGGACGCAGGAGCGGACGCGGTGGGGTTCGTGTTTTATGAGAAGAGTCCGCGGAAGATGGAGGTCGAGACCGTGGGATCGATTGTGGGGGCGCTGCCTCAGCAAATCGAAAAGGTCGGGGTTTTTGTGGAACAGGACGAGGAAGAGGTGTGCGACATCGTAGAGGGCGCAGGGCTAACGACTGTGCAAGCGTACGGGCGCCTCGCAAGTGGCCTTTTTGCACAGAGACGATCTGTCGACCCCAGTCCGGTTGGCGATCGTCTGGCCGATACTAAGGTGATTCTGGCGGTGTCTGCGGAACAACTAAAGCATCTGTTCCTGACGGAGAAATCCAAGGCAGGATTCGATTCTGTCCTGATCGATTCGGGCTCCGGTGTAGTACCCGGTGGCACCGGGAAGACGTTTGATTGGGACTCTGCTCTGCACATTATCCAGGGCTTGAATGTGAATCTCCCCGTAATTGTCGCAGGTGGCTTGAATCCGGGTAACGTGGGAGACGCGATCCGGTGTTTTCGACCGTTTGGCGTGGATGTGGCCTCCGGCGTCGAGGCCCGGCCAGGAAAGAAAGATCCGGAGAAAGTGCGGGCGTTTGTGCGAGCGGTGCGCGAGTTCGATAGGAAGGCGAGTTAGATGGCGACGGCTCCGCGAACGAAAGTAAAAATCAAAATCCCCGCCCTGTCTCGCCAAACTGCGGCGAGACAAGGACGGGGCACCCGGATTCCTTTTCGACCGGCGTTCTCGAATGAGCCCGGCCGATTTGGTACTTATGGCGGTCGGTATGTTCCCGAGACGCTGATGGCGGCGCTCGAGGAACTCGAGCGCGAGTATGAAAAAGCGAAGCGCGACCGCAAATTCCAGGCGCGCCTGGACGAACTGCTGCGAACCTACGCCGGGCGTCCCACGCCGCTGTCTTTCGCGCGGCGTCTTACCGAAAAACTCGGCGGCGCAAAAATCTATCTGAAGCGCGAGGACCTGTTGCACACTGGCGCGCACAAAATCAACAACTGTCTGGGCCAGGCCCTGCTGGTCGAGCGCATGGGCAAGCACCGCGTTATCGCCGAAACGGGCGCCGGACAACACGGCGTCGCCACCGCCACCGTGTGCGCGCTGCTCGGTTTCGAATGTGTCGTTTACATGGGCACGGAAGACATGCGGCGGCAGGAACTGAATGTCTTTCGCATGCGCCTGCTCGGAGCCGAAGTTCGCGGTGTGGATTCGGGCTCGCGCACTCTGAAAGACGCGATCAATGAAGCCATGCGCGACTGGGTCACCAATGTGCGCACCACGCATTATCTCCTGGGCAGCGTACTCGGCGCTCATCCCTATCCGACCATGGTGCGCGATTTTCATCGCGTGATCGGGCGCGAGGCGCGAGCGCAGATCCTCAAGGCCGAGGGAAAGCTGCCGTCAGCGATCATCGCCTGCGTTGGCGGCGGATCGAACTCGATCGGCATTTTCTACGACTTCCTCAAAGACAAGAAAGTCCGCCTGATCGGAGTCGAAGCCGGAGGCCACGGTGATCGTCTCGGCGAGCACGCCGCGCGCTTCTGCGGAGGATCGCCGGGGGTTCTGCAGGGGACGCGTTCCTACGTCCTGCAGGATGCCGCCGGGCAGATTGCCACCACGCATTCGATCTCAGCGGGACTCGACTATCCTTCGATCGGCCCGGAGCACGCCTGGCTGCACGACACCAGCCGCGCAGAGTACGTCGCAGCCTCGGATGCCGCGGCTCTCGCAGCGACAACCTTGCTGGCACGCACGGAAGGGATTATTCCGGCACTTGAATCAGCACATGCCGTGGCGGAAGCGCTTAAGCGTGCCCCGAAGATGAAGAAGTCGGAGGTCGTCGTCGTGAACATCTCCGGGCGCGGAGACAAGGATATTGGGATCCTGCGCGAGAACCTGGAGCTGAGTTGAAAGCCATTGACTCAATGATTCAATGATCCAATGATTCAATCCCCGATGCCTCTGACTTTCTACAACAAGCCCGCGCTGGTGGCTTATGTGACCTGCGGCGATCCAGACCTGGCGACGACTCGCGATATCGTGCTCGCTGCGATTGAAGCTGGCGCGGACGTGATCGAACTGGGCGTGCCGTTCAGCGATCCGGTGGCCGATGGGCCGGTGATCCAGCGGGCGAGCGAGCGCGCTCTGCGGCATGGAACCACGCTCGCCCAGGTGCTGACGCTGGCAGCAGAACTTCGTCAGCATGCGCAGTCGACCGGGCTCATCGTCTTTTCGTATCTCAATCCCATCTTGCGCATGGGCTTGGAGAAATTCTGCAAGGTCGCGCGGGCAGCCGGAGTCGACGGAGCGCTGGTGACGGACCTGCCTGTGGAAGAGGCCGGTGAATATTTGCGAGACATGCGGGCGCACGACCTCGCTCCTGTGTTTCTGGCGGCGCCGACCAGCACCGATGAGCGGCTGAAGCGGATTGCGCAGGCCTCGCAGGGATTCGTATACGCCGTGTCGCGCACGGGCGTGACCGGGCAGCGGCAGCGGTTGGCGGACGATGCGCGGAAGTTGGTGCGGCGGCTGCGCCGCGCGACCAAACTTCCGATTGCGCTGGGATTTGGCATTTCGACCGCAGAGCAGTTTGCCGAGGTAGGTAAGTTTGCCGATGCCGTGGTTGTGGGCAGTGCGATCGTCGATATGATTGAACGCAACCCCGGCCGCGAAGCAGCGGCGGTGGCACACTTTATTAAAGAGCTGTCGGCTGTCAGCCATCAGCTTTCAGCCAGTTCGCTGTGACGACTGGCGCTGCGCCTAACGCTGAGAATCAGCGGGCAGAGAGAGCGTTATTCGCATCTGTGCGGTTTAGCTGACAGCTGACAGCTTAAAGCTGAGAGCTGCTTTTCATGGACATCGAAGACTGGCGAAAGAAAATCGATGAGCTCGACCGCAAGCTCGTGGCCCTGCTGAGCGAGCGGGCCCAAGCGGCGGTGCAGATTGGCGGCTTGAAGCGCGATACCAATTTGCCTGTGTATGAACCGGACCGTGAGCGGCTGGTGCTGGAGAATGTTCAGGAGGCGAATCACGGTCCCCTGCCCGGTCGTGATCTGGTGCGGATCTACGAACGCATCATGGACGTGATGCGGAATATTCAGAAAGAAGAGATTGCTCCGAAGGCGGAGCAGGAGAAAGCGCAGACCGGCCTGGAATCGGATTTGCCCGATTGAGATGGTTGAACGCGGGAAAGCTAAAAGCTAATAGCTAAGAGCTAGGAGCTGTTCTCTTATGATCGTCGCAATGCAGGAAGCCGCGGATGAGCCGCAGATTCAGCAGGTCATTGAGCACCTGGTGAAGATGGGGTTCGAGGTCCACCGCTCGACCGGGGCGCGGATGACGGTGCTCGGCGCGGTCGGCTCGGGGATCGATTTTGACATCCGCATTCTGGAGTTGCTGCCGGGAGTGCAGGAAGTCCACCGCATTAGTTCTCCGTATAAGCTGGCGGGTCGGAGCTTCCGGCCCGAGGGCACAATCGTTCAGCTGGCGAACGGGATTGGCGTCGGCGGCAACGAAGTCATTGTGATGGCCGGACCGTGCTCGGTGGAATCGCGCGAACAGCTTTTCACGACGGCCGAGGCTGTGGCGAAGGCCGGAGCGAAAGTCCTGCGCGGCGGCGCTTTCAAGCCCCGCAGTTCTCCGTATTCGTTTCAAGGTCACGGAGAAGATGCGCTGAAGCTGCTGCGCGAGGCCGGAGAGAAATTCAAGCTTCTCACCATCAGCGAAGTCATGGAAATCTCACAGATTCCGCTGATGCTGCCCTACGTCGACATTTTGCAGGTGGGCGCGCGCAACATGCAGAACTTCAATCTGCTGCGCGAACTGGGCAAGGTGCGCAAGCCGGTGCTGCTGAAGCGCGGCATCGCCGCCACGCTGGAAGAGCTCCTTCTTTCGGCCGAATACATCATGGCGGGTGGAAACTACGACGTGATTCTGTGCGAGCGCGGAATCCGCACCTTTGAGACGTATACCCGCAACACGATGGACATCTCCGCGATCCCAATCATCCACAAGCTGTCGCATTTGCCCATGACTGCCGACCCGTCCCACGGCACAGGCCGCCGCGACAAGGTCGCGCCCATGGCGCGGGCATCGGTGGCTGCGGGCGCGGACGCTCTGCTCATCGAAGTCCATTGCAATCCCGATAAGGCCCTGTCCGACGGCGCGCAGTCCCTGTTCCCCGAGCAGTTTTCCAAGCTGATGGACGAGTTGCAGATGATCGCGCCGGCGGTGGGGAGAAAAATTGGGTAATTGGGAAATTTAGTAATTGAGCAATTGAAAAATCTCCGCGTGCGCTTGTTTGTCAAATTACTCAATTACCAAATTACACAATTCCTCAATTTTTCTATGCCCATTCGCCAAATCACGATCATCGGCACCGGCCTGATCGGCGGTTCGCTGGCTCTGGCGCTGCGTAAAAAGAAATTCGCCGGCCGCATCGTGGGCTGTGATCGCGAAGGCACGCTGGAGCGCGCGCGTATGCGCGGCGCCATCGACCACGGCACGGTGAATCCCGGGGACGCGGTGCGCGGGAGCCAGCTCATCGTTCTGGCTACCCCGGTACTTGCGATTGTCGACCTGATCGAGCGCGTGGGTCCTGTGCTTCCGGCCAAGGCTCTCCTGACCGACGTGGGCAGCACCAAGGCGGCGATCGTCGAGCGCGCCCAGCAAGTACTTGGCAAGAGCGCGGCCAGAAAGTTTCTCCCGGGCCATCCCATGGCGGGCAAGGAGCTGAGCGGCGTCGACTATGCCGATCCTGACTTGTTCCAGAATGCGGTCTGGTTCTTGACTCCGCTGGCCGGGCAAAATCTGAACGAAGGCCTGTTCGCGGAGTATGCCGGCTGGATCGACGCGATCGGCGCGCGCATTGCGATGCTGCCGGCAGACGAGCACGACCGCTTGTGCGCGTGGATCAGCCATGTGCCGCAGATGATTTCGACGGCGCTGGCTGCGGCGCTGGTCGAGGAGTTCGGCAGTGAAGCACCGCTCTTGCCGGCCGGGGGGCGCGCGCTGCAGGAGATGACTCGAATTTCATCGAGCCCGTACTCGATGTGGCGGGACGTGGCCATCAGCAATAAAAAGAATCTTGAAAGCGCTCTGTGGAAAGTAGAACAGCGGCTGGCCCACATCCGCGAAAATCTCGCCACTCGGCAACTGGCCGGGGAATTTGAGCAGGCCCACCAGTTGCGGAAGATTCCGGGGAAGAAGAAGTAGGCTCACCACGAAAGCACGGGGACGCAGAGAAAAGCAATTGCGAAATCAACCTTACGTCACCGTTCTCCGTGCCTCTGTGTCTCCGTGGTTGAATATCAGTTAGAATTCTCCCGCGATGAATAAAGTGGTGGCCAACGCGGATGAAGCCATCCGCGACGTGTTCGACGGCGCGACCATCATGATCGGCGGCTTCGGCCTGTGCGGAATGCCGGAGAACCTGATTCGCGCCCTCGTTCGCAAAGGAACCAGGAATCTGCGCACCATCAGCAACAACGTTGGCGTAGACGGCGCGGGCAACGGCTTGCTGCTCGCGGCGGGCCAGATCGTGCATCACATCGGCACCTATGTCGGCGAGAACCGCCTGCTGGAAGACATGGTGTTGAAAGGCACGATCAAGCTCGATCTGGTCCCGCAGGGCACATTTTCCGAGCGCATTCGCGCTGGCGGCGCGGGCATACCGGCGTTCTACACGCCAACCGGCGTAGGAACGATCGTGGCGGAAGGCAAGGAAACTCGCGAATTCGATGGACGCCTCTATGTCATGGAGCGCGGCCTCACCGCCGACTTCGCATTTGTGAAAGCCTGGAAGGGTGATCGCGAGGGCAATTTGATTTATCGCAAGACGGCGCGCAACTTCAATCCGCTGATGGCCACCGCCGCCAAGATCACCATCGCCGAGGTCGAGCATCTGGTCGATGTTGGCGCGCTCGCTGGAGACTCGGTTCACACGCCGTCGATCTATGTGAAGCGAATTTTTCAAGGCGAGCTCTACGAGCGCAAGATCGAGAGAAGAACGGTAAGGAAAGCAGCTTCGTAGCTCTATTGTCATCCATGACTCTGTGGTCATTCTGCAGCTCGTTTGTCATTCTGAGCGAAGCGAAGAACCTATGCATTGTCTTGGTGCCCGGCAAGTTGCATGGATCCTTCGCTACGCTCAGGATGACAAGCCCGTGGACTAATCGATGAACAAGGCGCCCAAAGACACCGACAAGCGTGAGCGAATCGTGAAGCGCATCGCGCGCGAGTTGCGCGATGGATTCTATGTGAATCTCGGCATCGGCATGCCAACGCTGATTGCGAACTATGTCCCCGAAGGCATGGAGGTCACGCTGCAGTCCGAGAACGGCATGCTGGGGATCGGCCCTTATCCGATCGAAGGCACCGAAGATCCCGATCTCATCAACGCGGGCAAGGAAACCGTGAGCGAAATGCCCGGCACGTCCTATTTTTCCAGCGCCGAGTCATTCGCTATGATCCGCGGCGGCCACATCGATTTGAGTGTGCTCGGCGCCATGGAGGTGGACGAGACCGGTAACATCGCGAACTGGATGATTCCCGGCAAGATGGTCAAGGGCATGGGCGGCGCCATGGACCTGGTCGCCGGCGCGCGCCGCGTAGTCGTCGCCATGGAGCATACGACGCGCGAGGGTGCTCCCAAAATTCTGAAGAAGTGCACGCTGCCCCTGACCGGCCTTCACGTCGTCGACACCATTGCCACCGAGATGGCCTATATCCGCGTCACGAAAGACGGCCTGGTGCTGGAAGAAGTAGCTCCGGGGTTGACGGCTGACGGCGTGCAGCGCGCCACTGAAGCGCGGTTGATCGTGAGTCCGAAGCTGAAGGTGATGGAGAGCTAGATCCGGAACGGTGCGGCCAGCAACCGGAACGGCAGAGTAATCGCCAGGTAAATGACCTCCAGCACGCCCTTCACCGCGATGCCGACAATGCGGAACGGGAGCAATAGCAGCCACACGAACGGATAGGCGATCAGAGCCAGCAGCGCCAGCGGCCAGCACAGAACAAAGAGCAGACACCAGAGTAAGAATGTAAACATGGCTGAGACCTTCACTGGATGATACGCTCACCAAAGCGACAAAGTTCCGCGCGTTAAGCGGACGCCTACGGCTCAAATTGTTTGCGGAAAGCGGCGAGCTCCAGCCGAACGTCCACGAGTTCCTGTCGCAGCCGTCGTGTTTCATCCTCTAACTGTGCAAGCCGATCAGCGTCCGGCGTAGCGGTTCCAATCGCGCTGCCCGCAGCGGACGAGACTGCCTGCGCCACGCCTGCGTCCCCGGCAAACAGGTGCATGTAGCGGGATTCCTTCGTGCCCGGCTGGCGCGGAAGAACGTGGGCCAGCGGCGGCTCGCGTTGACCGAGCCGATCCAGCGTCGCCACCACGTCGTCGAGAGCTTCGAAGTGATACATGCGCTCCGTGCGGCTGCGCAGCTCTCCGGGAGTCTGCGCCCCGCGCAGCAGAAGCACGCCGATCACAGCAATCTCGCGCCGGTCGAAATTGAACGCTTCCTGCAGCCGGTGCTCGAACTTCGCGACCCGGCTGTCGGCGCCGCCGGCTGGGCCGGCAAGCCGTTTCTCCTGCAGGCTCGCGAGTGCATCCCGGACCGAGTTCTCGTCCAAGCTCATCACCGGATCACGATTGTTTTTCTGATTGCAGGCATTGACCAGGGCATTCAGCGAAAGCGGATAGTAGTCGGGAGTAGTGATGTCCTTTTCAATCAGCGAGCCAAGGACGCGGACTTCAATTTCCGTGAGATTCACCATCAGATCCAGGTAATGTCGTGAGTTTTGTGATTCTAATTGATCGGAGATATCCCAGAACGAGAGAAAACAAATGCCCCATTTCTCGGAGCGGAGAGAAATGGGGCCTGGTCTTCTCCTTGAATTCGAAGCGGTGCACTAGAACAACGCCGTCGGACGCCGCTTCCAGCTCTTGCCTTTTTCCTGCGCCATCTTCTCCATGTCCGCGACGTAGGCTCCGGCTTGCGTCAGCACATGATGCAGGTCGTTGCCGATACTGATGAACGTAAATCCCTTCTCCAGGAATTCGCCCACCCGCGCCGTCCCAAACAGAAACAGTCCAAGGATGACATTGTTCTTCCGCGCGTGGTCGATCAGCTTCTTGGTCGCGGCGTCCAGTTCCGGCGAGGTATACATGTGCGGGAATTCGTATTTGTTGTAGAGCCCCATCGACATGCACAAATCATTCTGGCCGAGAAAAAGAATGTCGACTCCCGGCACCGTGGCGATCTCCGCAATGTTCTCGATGCACGAAGCGGTCTCGACCTGCAGCGCGACGATCCCTTCGTTGTTCCACGCGCCGGCATAGCCAAGCAGTCCCGCGCGGTCCATGCTTCGCTGCGGGAAGTAAACCGAGCGCGTGCCGACGGTCGGATACTTCGCGCAACTCACCGTCTGGCGCGCCTCGTCGGCGGTATTGATGTAGGGAATGAGGACTCCGTCGGAGCCCATGTCGAGCGCCTGTTGAATGCCCGGCCGGTCGTCGTATCCGCCCACGCGCACCAGCGACTTGGCCCCGCCATTCGCAATCCCGCTCAGCATCGCCGAGAGTTTCTCGTAGCCCATAGGTCCGTGCTGCGTATCGACCAGCAGCCAGTCATAGCCGCTGTGTGCCAGTTGCTCGGCAACGGTCGGGCTGTGGGCGTTCAGAAACAAGCCCATCTTGGGCTGTCCGGCGCGCAGTTGTTTCTTGAATTCCGATCCACTCAACGCGGCGTCTGGCATGAAATCCTCCTTGAAGATGAATTGCGTAGTGTAACGTATCAGGAGGCGCGGAAAGGAAAACCGCGCGTTAAATTTTTGTCTGCGCTGTGACCCGGGGACAAGTCAAGCCGCCAAATTCGTCGGTAGCGTCCTAATCACCACGAAGTTGAAAATGAGCCTGATGCTCACAGCGACGTTTGTACCTTCGTGCAACTTGGTGTCCTTCGTGGTTTGTCGATTTAAGGCACTACCAATTCGTCGGCCCCTGCCGCACTCGGTTTGGTGCTGTGGGAATGACAAAGTGCCAGGCGGCGCTTATAGTTCCTGATGTTGAGGAGATCGGGATGCGCCTGCTCTTAAACTGGGTACTGAGCGCGATTGCGGTTTGGATCGTGGCTCGGGTTGTGCCCGGAGTTCACGTCAGCGGCCCAGCGGCCGCGTTGATCGCGGCGTTGGCCATCGGATTCATCAATGCCACGCTTGGTATGCTGCTCAAGATTCTCACCTTCCCCTTGACGCTGCTGACGTTGGGCCTGTTCTGGCTGGTGATCAACGCGTTGATGCTCAAGCTGGCGGCTGCGTTTGTACCGGGATTCGAGGTGCACGGATTTCTCGCCGCTTTCCTCGGTGCGATCGTTCTCAGCCTGGTCAACCTGGTTTTAAAGGGAATCGTCATGCCGCGCAAGGACCAGAAATAACCTGCCCAATTCTCAACCGGCGGGCGCATCCAGATGAGCTGCCGCGCGAATCTTCTCCAGCACCCGCTCAGGATTGAACCTCCCTTGCATCCACGTGCGATACCACTGATAACGGCGCCCGCGACGCGTCTGCACCACGATCGCCGCCGGCTCGTCGCTGCCAGGCTTATCGATTTCCGCGGAAGCGATTTGATCGTAAGGCACCATCTGAAATTCGTGGCCGGAGTCGTAGACAAGAAATGACGCGGTGAAGCGGAACGGTCCGAGCGCTTCGACCTCGCCTCCCATCTCGCGGTCGAGGCGCTCCGAGACCTGCGCCAGATCGCCGTAGCGCAGCAGTTCATGATTTACCGGATGCTTCCGGGGATATCGCCCCCAGATCGCTGGAAAAGCTCCGAAGAACAACGCCGCCAGCCCGAACAGACAAAATCCCGCCGTGCTTCCTCCGCGAAAGCCGCGCGGCCAGCCATACCAGGCGCAAACCAGCGCCCAGCAGGCAAACACGAACGACGCCAACAGAAATGAAAAATTGATCCCGCGGATCTTCCGCTTCGTGTATCCCGTCATCACAGGTTCATGAGCGGCTTTGGGAAGGGCACGGCTTCCAGCCGTGCCGTTCAGGCCCAAGAAAGATGTGGGCTTCAGCCCCTGAGGGTTCCGCCCAGTGTACTCCTCCCCTTCAGGATGAGTTGGCCGGCAACTTCTAGCTTTTCGCGCTAGATCCCGGCTTCTTCGGCTTCATCGCCTGCCAGTCTTCCTCCGTCAGCGCGCGCCCAAGGTTGCTGAATTCCCCCGCTCCTTGCAGGAATTCGCCACCATCCATGCGAATGACCTCGCCGTTGATGTATCCCGAGCCGTCGCTCACCAGAAAAGCCGCGAGATTGGCCACTTCCTCGAGAGTGCCGAAGCGGTGCAGCGGATTGCGGTTGAGGGCAAGCGCTTCCAGGTCAGCCCGCGGCAGCAATCGTGAAAATGCGCCCTGCGTGGGAATCGGCCCCGGAGCAATCGCGTTCATGCGAATTCCGCGATTTCCCCACTCCACCGCCAGGCTGCGAGTGAGCGCCTCGACTCCCGCTTTCGAAACCGCCGACGGCACAACATACGCCGATCCCACTGGCGCGTACGTCGCCGAAATGCTCAGCACCGTGCCGGGCCGCGAACTCTGGAGCCAGCGCCGTCCACAGGCCATCGTGCAGTTGAGTGTCCCCATGAGCACGATGCCGATGACGGAGTTCCAGGCGCTGACAGACAGTTCTTCGCTGCGGGCTATGAAATTCCCCGCGGCATTGTTGACCAGGATATCGAGCGGGCCGTCTTTCCAGATCGAGTCGATCATGCCCTCGACTGCCTCCACGACGCGAACGTCGCAAGCGATCGCGCGGATTGACCCCACGGAAGACAGTTCCCCGGCCGTCTTCTTGAGGACATCCTCACGCCGTCCGCAGATGTGAACGACGGCTCCGAGCTCGAGAAAGCGCTGCGCCATGCCTTTGCCCAGGCCGGTGCCGCCGCCGGTAATCAGGATGCGCTTGTTCTTGAGAAGATCGTTATTGAACATGTGAGATTGGGTAATTGTGTAATTTGGTAATTGTGTAATTGAAAAACCTAGCTTTGGACCGAGAGGTTTTCAATTACAAAATTACCCAATTTCACAATTACTCAATCGCAAGCCACGCGAAACCCATAGTCAGCATACTGAAACTCCGGAGGAATGCTGGACCTAGCCGAACAGCGCGCGACTTTGATATGGTGCCGCCACGATCCTCCGCGCGAAGACTTGCGCCCAGGCTTCATCGAACTTCGTTCCGGCCCACCCGGGTTGCGCTCCGGCGAAACCGAATAGTAGTTCGGGTCGTACCAGTCGCTGCACCACTCATGCACGTTATCGCCGATGTCGTAAAGACCGAAAGCGTTCGGGGCATAGCGAGCGACCGGCTCAGGGCCGGTCTGCCAGCGCGTCGCGTAGTCAGGCAACGATTGCGGAGGATCGTCACCCCAGGGAAATTGCCGCTGCTCCAGCCCGCCCCGCGCAGCGCGCTCCCATTCCGCCTCCGTCGGCAGGCGACGGGCCCGTCCAGTTCGCGACGTCACCCATTCACAGTAACGCGTGGCTTCGTGCCAGGAAACACCGGCCACCGGCTGCCGCGGATGGTTGAAGTTCGCGTCTTGCCAGAACGGCGGGGGTAGCGCCGACGTCGCCCGCAAAAACCGCTCGTACTCCTCATTCGTAACTTGCGTTGCGGCGAGGAAAAACGAATCGACCCAAACGCGATGGACGGGGCATTCACAATCCTGCCCCGAATCGGACCCCATCAGGAACCAGCCTCCAGGGATCGACACCAGCGCTGGCTCGATCGCAGTCGCGCCGGCCGCGTCCGTCATGCCCTTCGATTGCGTGAAACTTAGCGTCATGCCGTTTGCCGTCTCTGCAGTTCAGGATTAGAGTTTAGCAGCGCCCCCTGCTTGGAGACTGCAAATGCCAGAGAAGAAGCTGCGGTTCAAAGCTTTGATCGAGGGTAGAGAAGCCGGCGTAGTAGCCGCCATCACGCCACCCGTCGACGTGTCGGAATTCTTCGGAACTCGTGGCCGTGTGCCTGTGCGCGGCACCATCAACGGCTTCCCGTTTCGTTCTTCTCTGATGCCCTGCGGCGGCCCTCACATGATGCCCGTAAACAAGACTCTGTGCCAGGGCGCCGGAGCGCAGCCCGGAGACACCGTCGACGCCGTCATGGAGCGCGATGCGGAAGAGCGCACCGTCGAGGCGCCTCCGGAGCTGAAGAAAGAGCTGGCAAAAAACAAGAAAGCGCAAGAACGATGGGAGAAGCTGGCGTTCACGCACAAGAAAGAAATGGCAAACTCGATCAGCGGAGCGAAACAAGAAGAAACAAAGAAGCGCCGCCTCTCGAAAGTGATGCTCATCCTGAAGACCGGCGCGAAGTGGACGGGATAGGCCAGGTTGCGGAAAGAGTCCGATTGGTATCAGGGCATCGCTTTAGCGATGCCGCGTGCGCTACAGAATTAACAGCGCCTTTAGGCGCTGAGGCCTGTGAAATGATTTTCTCCGCAGCCTGCCAGCCCCCTGAGGTTCTGGTCTACTCGCCAACGATCACTCCACTGCGGAGACACCGCACAACTTCACCGACGTCGTTTTCCTGGAACAGCCGAATCCCTGCGACTCCGGCAGCTCCAGCTTCGAGACACAAACGCGCGTTCGAGAGATCGACTCCGCCGAGGGCCAGAACTGGAATGCTCTCCTGGCAGGCTGCGCGGAGCTGCTCAAGACCGGCAGGACGGCTTCCAGGAGCATCTTTCTTTTCAAACACGGGAGCGAACACGGCAAAGTTCGCACCCTGCGCCTTCGCCCGAGACACTTGCTCCAGCGAGTGACAAGAAACTCCGATCAACGGAATCCTTGTCCGGCGCCCATCCCCCAACGTCGGCTGCCCCACCCTTCGCGGTTTTCGAAGGGTGGGGAGCTCTGCGCATTGCCAGATCTCTCTAACCTCCACCGGAGAAATGTCATCCGATCGCAGGTGAACTCCGTCCGCCCCGACCGCCAACGCCACGTCGGTCCGCGAGTTGATGAGCAACGCCGTCGGCTGTCGTCGGGATTCTCTGACTGCACAGACGGCCTCGCGGGCCAGCGATTCCAAGTTGCGCGTAGAAAGATCCTTCTCGCGCAACTGGATGTAGTCGACGCCCGCGCGCGCCGCTTCGCCAATTTTCTCGAGCAGCCGGCGGCAGCGGGCAGCTTCGTCTCCGGGAAACGCCGTCCGGTCGGTGATGTAGTAGAGAAGCGGGTGAACCGCCATCAGTTCGGGGATTGTCGCCTACGGCCGGGTCTTCGCGATTTCCGGCAGCGCCTCGCCCGCTTTCTTCGGCACGCCGCCCAGGTGATGCGCCGTCAGCCCATCGCGCAGGAACTCAAACGCTTCGTCGGGCGAATCGACGACTTTGAACTGGTTGATATCTTCCGGCGAGACCGCGCCCGCGTCGACGAACGCCTGAAAGTTGATGATCTTATTCCAGTATTCGCTGCCATAAATGACGACCAGAATCTTTTTGGCCAGCTTGTCGGTCTGCGCCAGGGTCAGAATTTCAAACAACTCGTCCATCGTCCCAAACCCGCCGGGAAAAATCACCAGCGCCTTGGCCAGATAGGCGAACCAGAACTTGCGCATGAAAAAGTAATGGAACTGGAAGTTCAGCGACGGCGTGATGTAAGGATTGGGATACTGCTCAAACGGCAGCTGAATGTTCAGCCCGATCGTCTTGCCGCCAGCTTCATGCGCGCCCAGGTTGGCGGCTTCCATGATGCCGGGACCTCCGCCTGTCGTCACCACGAACCGCCGTCGCCGTGCCGGAATCTGGATGGACCACTTGGTCAGCATGAAAGCCAGCCGCCGCGAGTCTTCGTAGTACCGCGCCATGTCTACCCCGGCCTGTGCCAGTTTCAGATCCTTCTCGAGCTGTGCCGCCGGGATGTTGCCGTGGTTGTTTTCGAGGGCGCTGAGGGTCTTGGCGGCGTCCTCGCGTCCCTGAAAGCGCGCCGAGCCGAAAAAAACGACCGTGTCCTGGATCTGTTCCCGCCGGAATCGCGCCAGCGGCTCCTGATATTCCGCCAGAATGCGCAGTATGCGCCCGTCCGGGCTGTTGAGAAACGGTTCGTTCTGGTACGCGACGGGCGCGGCCTTGAGCTTGTCGGTCATAGCTGTCTCAGTCGGATCTATCTGGGGAAACTAATGTTGCTCGTGGTAGTGAAGCGCCTCCCAGAAGCCAATCCATATGTCGAGCAGTCCCAAACCGCTGCAGATACCGCGGAAAAAGCCGCTGGAAACTACGGTGCGCAGGTTAGGAAACTGCAGCAGCAGGTAGTTGTCCGTCCATTCCGGGGTCCAGGGCAACATAATGAGCAGCACCCCCGCCACCGCGCTGATCAACACAAAAAGAAACACTGAAATTCGGTGCATCCAGAGCTGCAACCCGCTCGGGCCCGGCGGGTCCGCGGGCTGCTCGGGAGGATCCAAAACGCCCGTGCTCGTCCCGCCCGGCGTCGGGGCAGCATCCGCCGCCTTGCCGGGAACACTGCTTAGCGGAGTGGGGTCGGTCATAGCGTCAGACCTTGACCTCGTCGCGCACCACACCTCGATCGGAAAAAGTTGGGGACAGAACCCATCGGGCTATTCTACGACTTCAGGGCCTTGATGCGCTCGGCCACGTCGCGATAGTCGATGTTGCTGCCGTAGACGTCCATGAAGTGCTTAAGCGCGGAGGATTTGTCGCCTGCGGTTTCGTAAGCCGAGGCCAATTCGTAGTTCAAAGCGGTGCGCGTTTCCCCGTCGATGTTGGGAACGCCGAGCGCCTGACCGTACCACCGGACCGCCGCCTCGGGCACGCCTTTATCAAGGAAGCACTGCGCCAGCCAGGTGTAAGTCTGCATGATCTGTGGGAACGGATGGCCGTGATCAAACGCCTGGCAGGCCTTTTGCAGCTCTCCGATCGCCTCGTCCAGCAATCCCATTTCGCGGAAGGCAATGCCCAGGTTGTAGTGTGTTTCCGGATCCTCGTCGCTGGCCGCAACCCCGGCCTCCAGATCCTGCTTCAGCTCGCCAAACATCTCCGCCAGATCGACCCCAGTATCTTCCCCGAAGGGAGAAGCCTTGGCCGCAGGCGCGCCCGGCGCATGCGCCGCGGGGGGTGCAGGGAGATGTGCTTGGTGAGCCTCCGCCGCAGGCGGCCAGGCTGCGTGCGGTGCTACTGCACTCGGATGCGCAGCTGGGTTGACCTGAGCCGAAGCTTGAGTCGAAGCCGACGCTGAGGCCGCGGCACTCGCCGCCAGCGGTGCGTGGACCTTGGGAGCGGCCGCCGGAGCGGGCGTGGACACGGGTTTCGCTGCCGCCGGAACATGAGGGGCATGCTTGGGCTTCGCTGCTGGGGTTGCTGGCTCAGCTTCGGCCACCGGCGCGCCCTTCAGGAAGTCCTCGCCCAAAGACGATTCGATATCGGCTACGAACTCGCCCAGAACCGGTTTACCCTGCTCGGCAGCGGGCTCGGCGGGTGCAACCGGAGCAACCGGCTCGACCCGCTTCTTCGCTGCGGCTGTCGTTCTGGCTGGCGGAGCGGCAGGCTTGGCGACCGTGCCGGGCAGGAACTCGCTTCCCAGCGCCGACTCCAAACTCGACACAAATTCCTTCAGAGCGCCGGGATGGGACGGAGCTTCCGCCACCACGGGCTCGGGCGTGACCGGGAGTTCTTCGGCCGCAGGAGCAGCCGGTTCAACCTCCGTCTGCGCTTGTGCGGGAGCAGGTGTCGCCTCCGTTGCCTCTTCCTCGACCGTTACTTCGGCGGAAGGAATGTCGTCCACCGTCAGCTCTTCCACGACCGGTTCGGCGTCGACCGCAATTTCCTGTTCGGTGGCCTGTTGCAGGGCGGCATCGATCTCCGCCTGAAGTTCGGCGACCATGGCCCGATCTTTGGTCAGCGTCTGTAGCTTGGCCAGCGTGACTTTCGCCTGCTCGGGCATGCCGTTGGCCAGATAGAAGCGAATCTCCTCGATCGCCTCGTCGCTCTTCGTGGAGTCGGCAGTCTCGTGAGCAGCAGCGTGACCTGCGACTGCTGGCGCCGCCGCCTCCGCTGCGGGCTCATCGGCTTCCACGGTGACGGCGTCATCCCACTCCGCCGACAAGTCAATTTCGGATGCCGGCGCCGCCGATGTCTCCGCCGGCTCCTCAACCGCAAACTCGGTTTCCGCCGCCGTTTCGACCGTGATCTCTTCCGCCGGTCCGGCCGGCCACGGCGCAGAAGCGTGCGCCACTGGAGCCTCTTCCACTTCGGCTTCCGACGCCGTTTCCTGGACCGGAACGCTTTCGGCGGTAGTTTCCTCGCCGCTACTGTCCTCGATCGAGAATTCCGCCACCGGCGCTTCTTCAGCCTCAGCCTGCGGGGCAGCATCCAGGACAATCGGCGCTTCCTCCACCTGCGCGCCGGGAGCCGGAGCCGCCGCACGCTCCTCATAGCGCTCGGCGAGTTCCCCGTAGCGCGTCGCTTCGTCCGGATGTTCCGCTTCGGAATAGATGTTCTGCAGCGTTCGGCAGCAAACCGCAGCCTCGGCAAAGCGCCCGGCTCGCGTGTGCAGCGCCGCCAGCCGCTGATTGAGGCGCAGATCCTGCGGCGCCATCGGCAGCGCTGCCGCCAATGGTCCCAGCGCCTTGTGCGGCATGTTGTAGGAAATGAAAAGTTCGGCGTCGGTCAGCGCCGAGCGCACCGCCAGTGCAACTTCATCAGAGTAGTGCTGGTGAATCGACGGCGCCGTCGCATCCAAATCGTCAATCAGAACCACAGCCTCTTCTGGCGTAATGAGCTTGGTGCCGGAAGAGCCGCTCAGCTGGCTGGCCACCTGCTGGTAGTTCTGCATGTGCAGCGGATTCTGCGGCTCCATCTGCGCCAGCTTCTGATAAAGTTCGCGCGCCCGCGGCAGATCGCCCGATTGCACACTGGCGTGCGCCAGCAGCTCGGTCACTTCGCCGATGTGCGTGGTCTCGCCGGCCTTGTGGAAGAGCTCCAGTAACTTCTGCAGCGAGTCGGGATTCTCCCGGACATGGCCGATGATCGTGTGCAGATTCTGCAGCACTTTGTCCGAGTTCTCCGCCAGCAGCCGCTCGGCGTGCTGGTCATAGACTTGGAGCGCGTTCTCAAACTGCCCGGCCTGCAGCAGCGCGTCGGCAAAACTTGCGACCGCAGAAAGATCGTTGTGCACGCTCAACAGCTTGCTCGCCACCGCGCCGGCATCCGAGAGCTGACCCGTCTGCAGATAAGCCTTGAGCAGGTCTTTCAGACCGTCAGGATTGGAATCGATGTCCGGAACTTTCTGCAGGGCCGCCACCGCGCCGGCGGCATCGCCCGACTCCAGCAGGTTCTTGCCCTGCATCAGCAATGCATACGGATTCCCCGGATCGAGCGTCAGCATGCGCTGCAGAATCTCTTCCGCCCCGCTCAGCGATCCCTTCGCCCGCAGGCTTTCCGCAGCCGCGGTGAAAATCTGCCAGGCCTCGTTCTTCTTGCCCAGGCGAATGTAGACTTCCGCCAGCTTCACCCGCATCCCGGTGTTTTCCGGATCCATCTCCAGAATCTTCTGGAAGATGCGCACCGCGTTGTCGAGTTCCCCCGCCTTCAGGAATTCTTCTGCGACCTGCAGATACTGCGCCCGCGCGTCGTTGAACAACCCTTGTTGGGTGTAGAGTTCGGCCAGCTTCAGCAGGCTCTCGAGCGACGGCTTGAGCTTGCTGATTTTCTTGTACATCGCGATCGCCTTGACCGTGAACCCCTGGCTGGCATAGGCGTCGCCTACATTCTTGAAGCATTCGGTAGCTTTGTCGCTTTCGCCGAGGCGCGAGTAGAGGTCGCCGACGGTGTTGGTGACCGTCAGATCCTTGGGATCGTTCTTGATGACCTTTTCGTACTCGGAGATGGCGTTCTGCAGCTTGCCCTGCTGGACGTGCTTCTCCGCATTCGCGAGAGCCTTCTGTTTGTTGAAGCCGAACAACGCCATAAGAGTGCGAACCCCAGACCCTGGTCTCAAATCCTGACGACTTCAATCCAGCTTGATACAGAATTCGCGGCGCGCTCCAGAGACCACACCGCAATCACTAGGCGCGAAGGCTATTCTCCATATCGGAGGATGGCCGACCGGACAAGGCCAATTGTACGACCGCGCGTCATGGAAGGCATGGTTACCAAGGGTTACCGAAAGGGAGTGTACGAACGGGTTACCAAGGGAATCAAAAACCAAACCACCTTCGATCCCGGCATCCAGGCCCCGCACCCAGCCTCAATCCACGCTAGTATCCGGAAAGTCGGAATGTCATCCTGAGCAACGCGAAAGACCTATGTACTTTGTTTGCAGCACCTGTCCCTTCGTATCGCGTAGCTGACTGCGTGCTCTGCATTTGCTACGAATTTCCGGAACACGACACTAGTATGAACTGGCTATAGGCGACCGCACGACGAAGGAGTATGTTTCTGCGAATCAACAACATCGCACTGGGGACAACCACAAACCATGACCTGGATTCGGTCCGTTTCACTCGCTGAAGCCGACGAGAAACTCCGCAAAGCCATCGAAGGCGAGAAAGCGCTCTATCCCAAGGAATACGCCACGCCCGTGCATCCTGACCCGTCCGGCGCGTCGGCGATCGTCGGCTCGCACACCCTCATTCCCGACGCGCTCTATCACGCCTTCTCCACTTTCGGCGCGCTCATGTCGCCCGACCTGCCGCTCAGCCGCCGCCAGCACGAGATGATCGCCACCATGGTCTCGGTGACCAACCGCTGCGTCTATTGAATCGAGTCGCACGCAGAGTTTCTGCGTAGAGTCACGCTGGACAAGACGCTGGTCGACGCGCTGGAGAAGGACTACACAACAGCGCCGCTTCCGCCGCAGGATCGCGTCATGCTCGACTACGTAGTCAAGCTGACCAAGGACGCGACCAAAGTCTGGAAGGACGACATCGAAGCCCTGCGCCAGGCCGGCTTCGACGATCGCGGCATCCTGCAGATCACCCTGATCGCGTCCTGGTTCAACTACATCAACCGTGTCGCCGACGCCCTAGGCGTCGGACGCGAAAAGTAGGTAAAGCAGCTTCACCACCAAAGAACATGAAGTTAACGAAGGTGTTCCCGCGCTTCCTTCGTGTGACTTCGTGCCCTTCGTGGTTATGGCTTTCAGCACGGAGCGCCGACAATCGTGGCCCCAAAGGGCATTCTCGCCTTAATCTATTTCGCCCCGACCGTAATCCCCTGGGCCAAAAAGAAGCGCCCAGGACCACGCCGCCGGCATCCAAACCAAAAAGGAGGTAAGTTTATGTACGTAGTACTGGGAGCAAGCGGCAACACAGGACATGTAGTGGCGAACAATCTTCTTGCCCGCGGGCAAAAAGTTCGTGTCGTCGGCAGAAACGCAGCCCATTTACAGCCTCTCACAGCGAAAGGCGCCGAGCCCTTTATCGCCGACGTCACCGATGCCGGGGCTCTCACCAAAGCCTTCCAGCAGGCGGACGCGGCTTACGTGATGATCCCGCCCAATCCCGCCAGCACCGACCCGCTCGGCTATTCGAATCGGGCAAGCGATGCGATTGCCACTGCAGTGCAAAATGCGGGGATCAAGAATGTGGTTGCGCTCAGCAGCATCGGAGCCGACAAAGACAGCGGGACCGGCCCCGTGGTCGGCCTTCATCATCTCGAACAAAAGCTCAGCCAGATCAACGGCGCCAATGTCCTCCACCTGCGCGCCGGCTACTTCATGGAAAACACTCTTCCCCGAGTCAACGCGATCCGCCAGATGGGAGCCGTCACCACCCCGCTCCGTCCCGACCTGAAACTTCCCATGATCGCCACGCGCGACATCGCAGCCGCAGCCGTCGACGCCTTGTTGCACCCATCCGTTCACGGCAAACAAACCCGTGAACTGCTGGGACAACGCGATCTCACCTACACCGAAGTCGCAACGATGATCGGCAAGGCAATCGCTAAGCCCGATCTCAAATATCTTCAAGCCCCCGACGACCAATTCCGCGCCGTCCTGCTGCAAATGGGAATGTCCGAGCAATTCGCCCGGCTGCTCCTGGAGATGATCGGCGGACTCAACTCCGGATACATGCGCGCTCTCGAACCGCGCACAGCGCAAAATACCAGCCCAACCAGTTACGAAACCTTCGTAGCCGAGACGCTAGTCCCGGCCTATAACCAGCAAGCCGCCGCGTAGCCAGATCCACGTAGGGGCGGACGCATTCGTCGGCCCCGCGAGCAAAGCGAGCGCCCCCAGGCCGAACGCGTCCGGGGATACATGACTCGAGTCGAGCTCCGGAAGTTGAATTCGGTCGAGCAAAAGGAAAAGGCCACGCTCATTTCTGAACGTGGCCTTTATCTATGCCGGCAACGACCTACTCTCCCACACACTTTCGCGTGCAGTAACATCGGCCCAGCGGGGCTTAACTACCGTGTTCGGGATGGGAACGGGTGGACCCCCGCGGTATGATCACCGACGTCTTCAGCAGCTTTCCGCTGTCAGCCCTCGGCCGTCAGCTTTGCCGTGCTGAAGCACGCGTTCGTGCTCATCCCTCAGCTTGCGGCGCTGCAAACTTGTAAAAGATCGTGAGGACGAAACCTCACAACTGAATAGATTGGTTTCCTAGGTACTAGGTACCGAGTACTGGGTACCGAAGTACTGAGCAATTCTTACGGCGATCCCTTCGGCGCAGCAGCCATCAGTTATTGCTTCTCAGTCATTCAGGTTCTAACGACTTCCAAACAACGTTGCTGAGTTCAGTTCAGGTTCTAACTGAGGCACGGCTGAAGCCGCGCCCTACCCAACTGAGAACTGACAACTGCTTTTCTGCACCGAGTAAATTTTATGGTCAAGCCGAACGGGCGATTAGTACGGGTAAGCTGCACGCATTACTGCGCTTCCACTTCCCGCCTATCAACCAGGTAGTCTTCCTGGGCCCTTCTTATCCCTTACGGGTTGGGAGATCTCATCTTGAGGAGTGCTTCCCGCTTATATGCATTCAGCGGTTATCACTACCGAACTTCGCTACCGAGCGG